>ERZ795059.5440-NODE-5440-length-11555-cov-6.456261_pt1 | contig 11555 bp, 8 predicted proteins | sample MGYA00375143_ERZ795059 | MGnify/ENA primary metagenome ERZ795059 (study PRJEB30188, sample SAMN05720168) | activated sludge metagenome | isolation source: Anaerobic digester | place: USA | collected 2015-01-07 ... | reverse complement strand
CAAGCAATTCTATCAACTCTTTCCGGGTGGACCGCTTAAAATCTCCAGCAAGATTGCCGGCATACCAAAACCGGTAAGCTGCATTTAAATAATCACGAAGCTTTAAAAACATTATTTATGATTGATACATTAGAAAAAACCGTCACCGTCAGCAAACCCGCTCCCGTGATGAAGGAAGAAAAGAAAGTGAAGAAGGTACTCATCATCTGCTCCAAAGGAAAATTGGAAGATGTGTATGCGGCTTTAGTCATGGCCAATGGTGCTTTGATGGAAGGTATTGAAGCTAAAATGTTTTTTACATTCTTTGGTCTCGAAGCCATCACGAAAAAAAACGCGGATCATCTTCATACGGCAACAGTAGGTAATCCTGCTTTTATGCCGGGCATGCCAACCATGATTGCTGGCTTACCTGGCTTCGAAGGCTTTGCTTCATACATGATGAAAAAAGAAATGGATAAACTGGATATCCCCCATGTAACAGAATTTATTCAGATGATCGATGCAGCCGGTGGAGAAATTTATGCCTGCAAACTTGCAGCGGATATGTTCCATCTAAAGAAAGAAAATTTTCTACCCGAAGTAAAAGATATCATTACAGTTGGCGATATGTATGCACTGGCTGATGGGGAAGGTACCCAGATTATTTTCATTTGATTGAAGTGGTGCCTTAAGCAAGCCGCCCTGATCATTTCGGGGCGGCTATTTTTTTCTGGTACGTTGACATTATACATTATCAACTTTATACCATTATCTCCCTAGTACTTCACATTTACCCAATATCGACTAACTTTCGCCATGGATTTCAATCACGATACTTTCCTCAATCACCTCGCCCAAACTACAGATTCCCCCCACCTCATTTCCATCGAGCGGGCTGAAGGAATCTACCTTTATTCACCCGAGGGCAAGCGGTATACGGATATGATCTCGGGTATAGGGGTGAACAATGTGGGGCATCGGCATCCGAATGTGTTGCGTGCTATAAAAGAGCAGCTCGATAAACATTTGCATGTGATGGTGTATGGGGAATATGTTCAGTCAACGCCCAATCAACTCGCGAAGAAACTTACCTCGCTCCTTCCCAAAAGTCTGAACTGTTGTTACTTCGTGAATTCAGGAACGGAAGCCAATGAAGGCGCTTTGAAATTAGCCAAGCGCTTTACAGGGAGAACCGAAATGATTGCCTGCCGCAAATCATATCATGGCAGTACGCACGGTTCCCTGTCGGTGTCGGGCAATGAAGTGAAGAAGCAGGCATTTCGTCCGTTGCTGCCGGATGTCAAGTTCATTACGTTCAACAACGAAGAAGATCTTCAATACATTACTACCACCACCGCCTGTTTGATTATCGAAACTAAGTGCTACACCTGCCTGGTTATTTCTCTGCAGTGCTTTCACCATTCTGGCATTTTTAGTTATCTACTGGCTGGTCGACATAAAGCGAAAGGAAAAATGGTTTGATGTGATTAAGCCCTCGCGTACAGATACTTTATTGTGTTACCTCATACCGTATTTTATCTATGCGTTCACGGCTGTTGTAGGTATTCATCTTCCGGAAATTATTTTGGTGGGTGGCGTGGGGTTGGTAAAGTCATTTCTCTTTGCACTCTTATGTGCTGTAATCACAGGAGGATTGAACCGCCTGGGCATCCGGTTAAAATTGTAAAACACTCAGCGTGTTTTTCCTCGATCAGTGTTATCCGTTTCCGGAACGCTGATCTTCATGATGTAAGAATATTAAAATTATCTGAACTAAAGTTGGTTTTGTAGACATCAGAGTGCTTGGAGCATGTGACTCTGATGGGGAGAAAAGATCTAGTCATGTTGAATGAAACTATTTTTTGATAATACTAAAGACAAAAGCTTGGTGTTTCGAAGTGATTTTACATCTATAGCTGCCAGAAGCAAGATCATGAATGTCAATAATTCCATTTTCAGGAACATTACCCTGCTTCATTTGTCTCCCTTGCATATCAAAAAAGACAAAGACCGATTGTGTGTACGGAGTTTTTACTTCCAGAAAATCATTCACCGGATTTGGATACATCACAATGGGATCAACTCCCTGATTTTCCGATGCCGTTATTACAATAGAGGCAACATCACTGAATGCACTACTATTGTTTTGAGTGTCGAACGCAGTTACCCAATAATAAATCATGTCTTGCAAATTCTCGTTGTCTACAAATTGATTGTTTGTAGGCAGGTTTTGTTCTGCAATTAATGCTGATTCAGTAATGTGATTGACAGTGCTTCTGTACAACCTGTATCCTTTAAGGTCCTGTTCGGTGTTGGCCGACCAATGAATCACAACACCTCCATCATTTATCAAACTTACAGTAAGATTTTCAGGTTTGGCAGGAGGGTTGTCAAGTGGCATACCAGTTACCGCAGTTGAGAAGCCACTTTTATTTCCTGTATTGTCAATGGATTTTATGAAATAGTAGTAGGTCTGCTGATACTCAACATCATTGTCCTGTATCGTTGTTGTTGTTAAGGTTTGAAACAATGTAGCACTTTCCGGATCAGATGTTAAATTCTTGTACACCTCGTATTTCGAAAAATCACCCTCTGTGTTGGCTGACCACGTAAGCATCAAAAATCTATCGCCCATTGTGAGCATAACATCTTGAGGTGTGACCGGTGGATTATTGATTGGCATTCCATCTACTGCATCTGAGAAGTCACTTTTATTTCCGGCCCTATCGATGGTGCGTACAAAATAGTAATAGGTCTGGAGATACGCGACATTGTCGTCCTGTATCGAGTTTACCGTTATTGTTTGAAATAACGAAGCGCTTTCTGAATCGGATGTTAAATTCTTATACACTTCATATTTTAAGAAGTCATCTTCTGTGTTTGCTGACCAATTTAGTTTTAGAAATTTGTCGCCCGCTGTTAGCAATACATTTTGAGGAGTAGTTGGGATTAGATCGAAAGCTATTGCGCTGTTGGAAGGTAATGACATCAAACTTGATTGATTGGGTAAAACCGCTTTAACCCAATAGAATACAGTAGTACCACTGGCCACAGTATTGTCTACAAAACTCAAGGCAGTTGTTTCACCAATCTTCTCAGCGTTACCACCTTCAACATCTGCAGCATCATTGTAGTGCCGATAGATCCAATACGTTATGCCGGATTCCTTATTCGTATCCCATGAAATTGTGATTTTTCGATCTCCGGAGGTGGCCAGCAGATTTGTGGGTGGCAAGGGAGGAACTGCGGTCTGGTCATATCCATAAACGTAAACTCCGTTTCCACTTTCGCGAACACCGTAAACCGTTTTATTGTCAGATGCAAATAGAAATCTTTCGTAGCCTGATTCACCTCCACCACTCGACCAGTAGGCAGTTGCAATATTTTTCTGTGTACTGATTTTCACCACGGTCTCATCATCGCGAAAGCCATAGAAACGAGTTTCACTGGCACTGCTACTGATGATCATATTCTCTTCTGGATTCAGCGATGGCAGCGTTAACGATTGGCCGCCATTATAATCACCCAGCATTTGAGCTCTCGGTCCTAATTCACCGGTAACAGAATTCCACGGATATCTGAAAATTAGAGTACTCCCACCTGCAACATAAGCCATCTGGTGAACTTTGCTCAGCAGCAGCTTGAATGTGTTTTTATAAAGACCATACGTAACCTCGGTCGAGCTGGTCAATTGCAACAGACCTGTCTGCATATCCCGATTAAAAACATATAGCATTAAATATGAATTTGGCTTCGCTGATAGTACATAAATCAATTTGTCATCATCACCGATTACAATATTCCCGGGCGACCACTCCACACCCAACTCGACTTGAGATAGTATATGAACCAATGTGAGCCCTCCTGAAGTTGCCGTACGATAGATGCGCAACAAATCATCACTGCAAGAGATATAAAGAAATTGCTGATCCTCGGTGAGCTGCATGTCTTCAATACCGGCTGGCAGGTCCAGTGTTGTGCGATGACTGATGGCTCCATTTGCGTCCACATCGAGTGTATGCAATTGATATGAGTAAGGAGCGAAATAGGAGTTGGCTGATGCGTAAACCGTTTTGTTATCCGATGTAGCTACCAGATTTTTTATAAGGTAATTGTCATTATCAGGAATGCCGGCTTGCTGAAAGGTTACGCGATTAATTTCCGTCATCTCGCCACCTTCATTGACACCCGAACGAAAGGCAGCGAAGCACTTATCGATAAAACTTCCGGTAAAAATAAATTGATTGTCTTTGCTTATACATTCAGCGGATACGTGATAGAGCCCACGATTAAGCGATTGTCCGAAAAAGTGAATTCGCATGGAATCCAATTCGTTGTTGTTTTCCTTAAAACATTCTATTGAAGTATCTGCGTACTCAGTGCCAAAGCCATAGACAAACTTTTCGTCATGGCTAGTATTCACACCGTAAAAGGGTTCGTTAAGAACAACACCCCTTACGTTTATTTTCTCGAGTAATGTTAATTCGCCATTGGCATCTACAAAATATGAGGTCAGATTACGAAACGAACTCGCATAAACTTTATCTCCGGCTGCATTTACTTTAAATGCCGTTAAGCTCGCTGGGCCAATGGGGTAAGCAGAACTTTCAGGGCGGGGATAAGTGAAAATATCAAGGAAGGTTAACCTACCGGTACTCGCATCCCGCGAGAATCTTCCGATGCCATAATAGAGCGAGCTGAACAACATATAGTTCTCGTCCCGCACCGCAGCTATTTTATAGGTATAACCAAGATCCTGCAGACCCAAATATTCTTCAAGGAAAGTGATCAATCCTGTAGTTGTATCGCGCGTAAAGGCTCGAATATACGCCCCTGATAAGTACATGAATTTGCCATCTTGACTAATGTAAATATCGCCTTGGCTTACTTGCGACACTTCCCGTTTAACCAACACAACGGAACCATCAGATAAGTTTCTCTTATAAATATTTAATACACTGCCATTTCCAATATAAAGAAATTTGTCGTCAGGACTAATATACAATGAACTTCCCGTACCATAGGAATCTACTACCCCCGGAACTTGGCCTAGGAAGGTAATTTTACCCGTAATGGCGTCACGTTTAAAAATGTAAATATTGGAGGTAGCGGATGTTGTTGTATAGGCATATTCGCCATCATGATTAAAAACGATATTGTCCATTCCCTGCCTCTCGAAACCGTACTGTTCCATATTATGAACTTCCTTCATGGTTAAGGAGCCGGTTATGGGATCGTAATCGAAAACACCCAAGCCACCACTGCTTGCAGAGTATGCAAATTTGTTGTCGGGAGAAAACCACATCTCCCTTACATATTCTAGGCCTGCCTGGAAGGCTGCATTGCGATGTTTGAATTTCAGGATTTGTGCTTCGGTTTGGGAGGTCGTGAAAAGAATCAGCGCAACAATGAACGAAGTTATTAATCTGGAAGTCTGACCGAAAACTTTAGATACACACATATGATCAACAAACTAAGTATGGTACGCAATATTGCGATATTATCTTTGATTTGTCATAATTAATCGAAGTCTAATCCATGACTGGCACATTTATATTTTGAGTATTGTTTAAAGGTATTCATTGATACATCCCGCCTTTAGGTGTTGGCTTTAATTCCTTGTTTCGTTGAAGTTTCATTTTTTAATAAACTCAGAGCAATTCGCTTAATAACACTGAAATTTGCGCAGCATTACCTCTATCTGGTTCAAGTCTTGCGCGTAGATACTTTCTCGTTGGTGACTTGGACAACAATCGGCAATCCTACTTACAGTGAGAACTTAAAGTGCCAAACCTAGAAGATTAATCATTAGCAATTACTCAATATCAATTAACTTTCCGCATGGATTTTAATCACGATACCTTTCTCAACAAACTCGCGCAAACTACTGACTCACCCTACCTCATTTCCATCGAGCGGGCGGAAGGTATTTACCTTTATTCTCCTGATGGAAAACGATACACTGATCTTATCTCCGGTATCGGTGTCAATAATATTGGTCATCGTCATCCGCATGTAGTACAAGCCATCAAAGAGCAGCTCGATAAACATTTGCATGTGATGGTGTATGGGGAATATGTTCAGTCAACGCCCAATCAACTCGCGAAGAAACTTACCTCGCTCCTTCCCAAAAGTCTGAACTGTTGTTACTTCGTGAATTCAGGAACGGAAGCCAATGAAGGCGCTTTGAAATTAGCCAAGCGCTTTACAGGGAGAACCGAAATGATTGCCTGCCGCAAATCATATCATGGCAGTACGCACGGTTCCCTGTCGGTGTCGGGCAATGAAGTGAAGAAGCAGGCATTTCGTCCGTTGCTGCCGGATGTCAAGTTCATTACGTTCAACAACGAAGAAGATCTTCAATACATTACTACCAACACCGCCTGTGTGATTATCGAAACCATTCAAGGCGATGCAGGCGTACGTGTTCCGTCAAAAGTGTATATGAAAGCACTGCGAAAGAAATGCACGGACACTGGAACACTCTTAATCTTTGATGAGATCCAATGCGGCATGGGCCGAACGGGTACCTTGTTTGCCTTTGAGCAATTTGATGTGGTACCGGATATTCTCACCATCGCGAAAGCGTTTGGTGGTGGTTTACCCATCGGTGCGTTTGTTGCCGATAAACAAATCATGCAGGTACTCACCCACAACCCGATGCTGGGGCACATCACTACCTTTGGCGGCAACCCCGTATGTTGTGCTTCGGCACTGGCCACCTTAGAGGTTATTGAGGAAGAAAAGTTATTGGAGAAGGTAGAAGCAAAAGGTAAACTGATTGAAAGTTTGCTGAAACATAAAGCGATCAAAGAGATCAGGCGATTCGGTTTGTTGTTCGCCATCGATTTTGATTCTGCTGAGATCGTGGCTAACATCGTGGAGAACGCCAAACAGGAAGGTGTGATCTGTTATTGGTTTTTATCGCACCCCAATAGTTTTCGCATCGCTCCTCCCCTTACCATTACTGAAGAACAGATTCGCGAATCTTGTGCAAGCATATTGAATGCAATTGATAAATCAACAAGTTGAGAGTTGCCGGTTGCCAGTCAACGGTAACTGGCAACCGTTAACATTTTGAAAGCAATAGATAAATCGACAAATTGAGGCATGTCTGTACCAAAGAAAACATTTGATCTGCTCGACTATTCCTACAAGCTCTTAGTGGTGATCGCACTGCTCATTGTCTTGTGCATTTTTGCATCCGATATTATTGTACCGATTTGCTTCTCGGTCATCTTCGCTGTTGTGATGTCGCCTGCTGTAAAATTTCTGGAACGGAAGCTGCCCTCCACGTTGGCCATTACCTTGATGCTGATTGTAACACTTGCAATACTGGTGTTGTTGATCTGGCTTATCGTGAGTCAAATTACCAGTCTGGTGGCAGACCTTCCTGACCTCCAAACCAAATTCGATGCGATGGAGCAAAACGTCAATAGAATCCTGTACAAATATTTTGGTTTCAATAAGTCGGAACGTACCCAGTTTTTTAAATCGGGCATTACCAACCTGAGTGGTTATGCCACTAATTTACTGGCCTCTACTACAACTTTAATTTCACTGATCATCCAGGTTCCGATTTATATATTCCTTTTTCTCATCTATCGAGATCGCTTCAAGGCATTCTTCGAAAACTTGTTGCCATCACGTGAAGAATTTACCTGGAAGAAAGAAGTGGAAGGTGTAATCCAAGGCTACATCTCCGGATTGTTATTAGTTACGCTCATTGTTGCCACACTCAACACCATCGGCTTGTTCGCACTCGGCATTAATCACGCTATCTTCTTTGGCATCCTTTCGGGTGTACTCACCATCATTCCATATGTTGGTATTTTCATTGGTGCTACCTTACCGGTATTGATGGCACTCATCACAAAAGACAGCATCTGGTATGCGGGTGGTGTGATCGCCATTTTCTCAACCGTTCAGTTTCTGGAAGGTAATTTTATTACACCACGCATTACAGGATCGAAAGTAAGCATCAACGCACTGGCCGCAATAGTTGCGTTGTTGATTGGTGGGAAAATTCTCGGCATTGCCGGAATGATTCTAGCGATACCAGCTTTAGGTGTTCTGAAGATCTTATTATCGCAGACAAAATACCTTAAGCATTTTGTGATTTTGATTGAGGATACTGCGGTTGTGAAGAAGGTGGAGTCTGCCGAGATTGAAAAGGAGGTTGAGGCGGAAAAGAGTGAAGAGAATTAGTTACCGGTTACCAGTTGCCGGTCTTAAGGGTGTATTTTTCTGCTTCAGAAATAAATCTGAAACGGTTTCCAATTACAGGCGACTGGCAACCGGTAACTCAAAAACTATTTCCGAATGCGCCACTCAGCCGGATACAAATTATTCATCCGATTATCCAACACATTCGCCCAGCCAAGAGGAACACCATTATACTGAATAAGTGCAAATCCTTTTTTCTCTCCGTGAACTTCCAACGTTTCTTTTCTTAGATATTGAAGTGCTTGAGGAAGTTCAACATTCAGGACTGTGAAATGCTCTTTGTTTAATTCAATTGATAAAGCAAGTGCATGTTCGGGAATTAGCTTCTCATGTTTTACTGTCGCCATCGAAGTTCCGGCAGAGATGAGGTAAAGGTTCTTCGCCAAAAATTCGATCTCGAAGTGCTTGTTCTTCGGGAAGAATTGAACCTGATCGTTTCGGATGATGAAGGTTTTTTCTTCGGGTGTTAATACCCACTGACTAAGTTGGTCAATGATCTTTTTCGATGGTGCTGTAAATGAATTTTTATAATTCATTCTACTCTCACCTCCATTCGTCTTTCGCATTACAGAAAGAAAAAATCCTTCGCCCTTTACTTTATGCGGAAAGAAACGATAACCCATTACATTGCCTTTCGAAGTTTGCTCAACTCCCCACGAAGGATCAAGTTGTAGAGAAATGAATTCCACACCTTGCTCCTCTTTTAACCACGCCAGGTTCTCTTCGTTCTCGGCTTCGTTATAAGTACAGGTAGAGTAAATTAAAATACCTCCTTGTTTTAGAGCAGGCCATACATCGCTTAAAATTCTACGCTGACGTTTCGAACACAAGGCTACATTGTCGGGTGACCATTCGCTCATGGCATTGGGATCTTTACGAAAAAGTCCTTCACCTGAACAAGGAGCATCGACTACCATTACATCAAAGAAACCTTTTAAACGTTCGAAGTCGTGAGGGTCATTGCTGGTGACTACAGCATTTGGATATCCCCACTTCTGAATATTTTCAGAAAGTATATTAGCACGTGTTCGAATTACTTCATTCGAAACCAACAAACTTTCTTTGTTCATCAAACTCAACAAGTGTGTTGACTTACCTCCGGGTGCTGCACACAAGTCCAGTACATTTAATGACTTAGTGTTATCGACTGACTGAAGAAATGCTTGCTCCACAAACATGGAGCTGGCTTCCTGAACATAATAACTTCCTCCGTGAAAGGTAGGATCAAGTGTGAAGGATGGTCGCTGGTTCAGGTAATATCCAAACTTACTCCATAACACTTTTTCATCCGGAAGGACACTGTGTTTGGCCGGATTGGCCCGAATGCTAGTAGGCGCTGGTTCTTGCAGACTTGCCTGAAATACTTCAAAACAAGCACCCAACTGTTTGCGCAAGGCTATTTCAAATGCATTTGGTAAAATCAGTGGGTTCATCAATGGCCAAAGTAAACACAAAATCAGCTTACCAACATAGTAATGCTATCAACTTTGATTTCTTCTTGGTAGGTTTGTTTGAAACTTCCTTTTTATGATCAAAGCCAACAACACCAAACTTAAAAGTTGGGTAGAAGTCCCCAAAGGTTCTGATTTCCCTATTCAAAACCTGCCTTTTGGGATTTTTAAAATTGATCGATCATTACCTTTGGCCGGTGTAGCCATTGGTGATTCTGTTTTAGATTTAGCTTCTCTGCAAAATCATGGATTTTTCTCCAGCCTTGATCTACCTGAAAACATTTTCAATCAAAAATACCTTAACGACTTTTTTGCTTTAGGAAAAAGAAAGGTAGGCCTGGTGCGCGAACGCATTTCAGAACTTCTTCAACATGATAACAATGAACTTCAATCAAATCCTGAAGCAAGGAAAAGTTCAGTCTTGCTAATAAAAGACGTACAATTACTTATCCCTGTACGAATACCGAACTACACTGATTTTTATAGCAGCGAAGAACATGCAACCAATGTAGGTTCTATGTTTCGCGATCCGAAGAATGCACTTCTTCCAAACTGGAAACATTTACCCGTAGCCTATCATGGACGTGCTTCTTCCATTGTTGTTTCCGGAACTCCAATTCAACGACCCCGTGGACAAGTTAAACCAAAGGATTCTGACCTTCCGGTTTTTTGCCCATCAGATAAATTGGATTTTGAATTGGAGGTTGCTTTCATTACGTGCAAGGAAACAACCTTAGGCGAGTCTATTCATACTGCGGATGCTGAAGATTACATTGTAGGTTTTGTGTTATTCAATGATTGGTCAGCGCGCGATATTCAGACGTGGGAATATGTTCCGCTTGGTCCTTTTCTGAGTAAGAACTTTGGATCAACCATGTCACCGTGGATTGTAACGATGGATGCACTTGAACCTTTTCGGGTAGATGGGCCTGAACAAAATCCACACGTTCTCCCCTACCTTACCTTCGGTGGCCCAAAGAATTTTGATATCATGCTAGAGGTAATTCTACAATCCGGAAAATCATCTCAAACTACATTGTGCCGATCGAATTTCAAGTACATGTATTGGAATGTTAATCAACAACTGGCACATCACACCATCAATGGCTGCAACATTCAAGTGGGTGATCTTTATGCTTCGGGAACGATCAGCGGGCCATCACCGGGTTCGTACGGATCCATGCTCGAACTTTCCAGGAATGGAGAAAAAAAATTGCACATGAGTGATGGAAGTGAACGTACCTTTCTAAATGATGGTGACACCATAATTATGCACGGATACGCTGAGAAAGATGGTGTTCGGATTGGTTTTGGAGAGTGTAAAGGAAAAATTTTACCAGCACATTAGCGTATATTTGGATAGTAATTAACCAACAATAAATTACTCTTCTTGAAAAAATGTATTGTGCTTGCCCTTCTATCTATGGGTGTATCTGCTACTGCGCAGGAAAAAGTTTATCACCAATCTCTTTATTGGCTATACTATACGAATCAGTTGTATTTCAAACCAAATCTATACTGGGTTAATAACATTGACAACCGAAGGTTTATCAATCCCGATCAACAAAATCAATTGATATTTCATACCCGTCTGCATTACAAAACTAAGCAATGGGATCTTGCTGCGGGCCTTACCTTATCTTCTATCTATACACAGATACCTGAAAACGGATCGAACCATGTTGCTACTGAGTTTCGACCCGTAGTGGAGGCAACTCATGAACAGCCGGTCGGCAAAGTGCTCTTACAAAATCGCATTCGTATCGATAATCGCTTTTTGGAAACGAGTACTCAGGAAAGTATTTTAGATACCGCTATTTATGTACTTCGGTTTCGATATCGTCTTCAAGTCAGAATGCCGTTGTTGAAAGACAAAGACGATAATATAATACTTCAACT
>ERZ795059.5437-NODE-5437-length-11564-cov-4.826571_pt1 | contig 11564 bp, 2 predicted proteins | sample MGYA00375143_ERZ795059 | MGnify/ENA primary metagenome ERZ795059 (study PRJEB30188, sample SAMN05720168) | activated sludge metagenome | isolation source: Anaerobic digester | place: USA | collected 2015-01-07 ... | reverse complement strand
CCCTACACGACGCTCTTCCGATCTGCGGCGCTGATCGCGCTGAACACCGCGCGGCGGGTGTTCCAGGCTGCGCTAGTCTACGTGCTGAACCGGCAAGGTGCGGTCGTGGCCTGCACACCGTACGACGACGGTAAGACGCTGACCGGGAACAACTACGCCTTCCGGCCCTACTTCACGGAGGCGCTGCAGGGGCGCATCTGCGTGTATCCGGCGCTGGGTGTGACGACGGGGGTGCGCGGTTTGTACCTGAGCATCCCGGTGCGGGCGACGGGGGCTGAGGTGCCCGTCGGGGCCGTCGTCCTGAAGGTCGGGTTTGAGGAGATCGATCGCCTGCTGGAGACGGCCGGGCGTCCGGCGGCGCTGCTGTCGCCGGAAGGAGTTGTGCTGGCCTCTAACCAGCCCGGGTGGCTGTACCGGACGGCGCTACCAATGGAGATGGCGCGGCGCGCGGCGCTGGTGGCCAGCCGACAGTTCGGCGGGGAAGCGCTGGCGCCGCTGGCGCCGTCCCTGGCGGCGGCACACGTCGAGTACGAAGGGCGCCGGCACAGCACGGCGCGCTGCGCCGTGCCTGGCGCCGGCTGGCAGGTTGTGACGCTCGACCCGGAGAACGGGGCGTACCCGCTGACGGCGTCGCAAGTGCGGTTGGCTTACTTCGGGGCGGCGGTCGCGGCAGTGCTGCTCCTGGCGATTGCCGCCCTGGCGGTGAATGTGGGGCGGCGTCGACGCGCGGAAGCGGCGTTGCAGCAGAGCCACGACATGCTGGAGCGGCGGGTCCAGGAACGCACGCAGGCGCTTCTGGCCGCCAACGCGGAGCTGCGCGGGGAAATCGACGAGCGCTGCCGGGTGGAGGCGCAACTGCGCAGCTCGGAGCAGCGCTTAAAGGACTTGGTCAGCTTCTTGCCCGACGCGACGTTCGTGATCGACTGCCAGGGCCGGGTAACCGCATGGAATCGGGCGATGGAGGAGATGACCGGAATCCCGGCGGAGCAGATGCTGGGGAAGGGTGATCACGAATACGCGCTTCCATTCTACGGTCATCGGCGGCCCATGCTGATTGACCTCGTGCTGGAGACGGACGCCGAGGCGGTGGCGCGGTACCCGGCGGTCGAGCGGCGCGGAGACGTGCTGGTGACGGAAGTGGAGACGACGCCGCTGGGCCGCCCCCGGGCGACGGTGTGGGCGGCGGCGAAGCGGCTGCACGACTCGGAGGGGCGGGTGGTGGGGGCCATCGAGGCGGTGCGTGACATTACTGATCGGAAGCGGGCCGAGGAAGCGTTGCGGCTGGCGCAGTTCTCGCTGGATCATGCCGCGGACGCGATCTTCTGGGTCCGGCCAGACGGCAGCCTTGTGTACGCGAATGATGCGGCGTGTCGAAGTTTGGGGTACACGCGCGACCAGCTCCTGGCGTGCAGTGTTTTCGACGTGAATCCGCGCTGCGAGCCGGTGGCGTGGCCGGCACGCTGGCAGGAATTGAAGCGAGGCGGCGCGGTGATGGCGGAAACCTGCCACCGGACGCGGGACGGGCGCGTGTTCCCGGTGGAAGTGATGGGTAACTACCTCGAAGCGGGTGGCAAGGAGTTCGTCTTCTTCTTTGCACGCGACATCACGGAGCGCAAGCGGACGGAGGCGGCGCTGCAGCAGGGCAAGGCGTTCGCGGAGGCGGCGAACCGGGCCAAGAGCGAGTTCCTGGCGAACATGAGTCACGAGATTCGCACGCCGATGACCGCCATCCTCGGGTTCGCCGAGAGTCTCTACGAGGAAGACCTGCCGGCGCAGGCGCGGCGCGATGCGGCGGACACGATCTGCCGCAACGGGCACTACCTGCTCAACGTGATCAACGACATCCTGGATCTCTCGAAGATCGAAGCCGGGAAGCTGGAGGTCGAGGCGATTCCCTGCTCGCTGTGCCAGATTGTGGCCGAGGTCGCGGATTTGGCGCGGGTGCGGGCCGATGCGAAGGGGCTGGCGTTTCATGTGGAGTACGAGGGGGCGATCCCGGAGACGATCCAGACGGACCCCACGCGACTGCGGCAGATCCTGATCAACCTGGTGGCCAACGCCGTGAAGTTCACGGAGACGGGCAGCGTGACGCTGCGGGTGGCGCTCGCGGTGGAGGAGGGCGCGCCGCGACTGCGCTGCGACATCGTGGACACGGGCGTGGGCATGACGCCCGAGCAGGTGGCGCGGGTGTTTCACAGCTTCACGCAGGCGGACTCGTCGACGACGCGGCGGTTCGGCGGCACGGGGCTCGGGCTGGCCATCAGCAAGCGGCTCGCGCAACTGTTGGGGGGTGACGTGCGTGTGGTGGCGAGCGCGCCGCAGCAGGGGACGTGCATGCGCGCCACGGTGGGCGTGGGCGCGCTGGGGGGCATGTCGCTGATCGCCGACCCGGCGGCCCCGTCGGTTTCGCCACCCGCGGGCGCGGCGGCGCGGGGTGAAGCAGGCCTGGCGGACGTGTCCGGCTGTCAGGTGCTGCTGGCGGAGGACGGTCCGGACAACCAGCGTCTGGTCTCGTTTCTGCTGCGGCGCGCGGGCGCGGAGGTGATGGTGGTCGAGAACGGGGAGCTGGCCGTCGTGGCGGCGCTGCAGGCGCGGCGCGACGGGCGACCGTTCGACGTCATCCTGATGGACATGCAGATGCCCGTCACGGATGGGTACCAGGCCACGCTGCGCTTGCGACAAGCCGGCTACGCGGGGGCGATCATCGCGCTCACCGCGCACGCGATGGCGCGGGACCGGGAGAAATGCCTGGACGCGGGCTGTGACGATTATCTGACCAAACCGATTGACCGGGCGGAACTGCTCGCGTGCTGCGCGCGCTGGCGAGAGGCGCGGCAGCGCGCGGAGACGCAGAAATCGGCCACGTAAACCTGAAAGTCGCCGGCGGGTCACGCGCGGCGCTGCCCATCTATGCTTGAATGCCGGGCGGGGTGGAGGTATGCTGGGTCGGAATGGCGGAATGTGTTCCGCCGCTACCCGGCAGCCGCTCGGGACAGTGTGTTTGGTCTGATAATCTCCGCGGAACAGGCGTGGGGTGTTGATTGCCCTGCCGAGGGGGCCGCCAACAGACAGAGCGCGCGGTCTTGGGAGTTGCGCCTGGAGAGCCCGGCCCATGTCGAGACTTGCCCGCCTTGGCCTGGTTGTGCTGGCGGCATGGGTAGCTGCGGCAGAGGTGCGCGCGCTGGATGAGGTTGCCCGCGTGTGTTTGCCGGGGCCGGATGAGCGGGCGCTGGCGGCGGAGGACGCGCTGCGTGAGGCTGCCGGCCTGGCGCCGCGTTTCGCGGTGGCGCACGCGGTCATGATTCGACCGAGCACGGACGGCACGTGGGCGGATGAGGGGACCGACGCTCGGCTCTGGCGATTACGGATCCACTCTCCCGGGGCGCGCTCGCTCAACCTCGGCTTCACGGCCTATTACATGCCAGCGGGGGGGGATTTGCGCGTGCGTGCGGCCCGCGGTGAACTGGAGGTCGGGCCCTTCACGGCCGCGGACAACGAGCAGCACGGGCAACTGTGGACGCCGGTGGTGCCGACGGATGACATCGTCGTCGAGGTGCGCGTGCCGCGGGCGGAGCAGGACGACTTGCTGCTCGAGCTGACGGCGATCAATGTGGGTTATCGCGGGTTCGAGGCATCGCTGGAGCGTTCGGGTACGTGCAATGTGGACGTGGTGTGCCCGGAGGCCGACCCCTGGCAGGCGCAGGTCCGCTCGGTGGGCGTGATCTCGATCGAGGGCCAGCTCTACTGCTCGGGATTTCTGGTCAACAACACGGCGCAGGACAAGAAGCCGTACTTCATTACTGCCAACCACTGCGGGGTGACGACCGGGAACGCGGCGAGCTTGGTCGTGTACTGGAACTACCAGAGTCCGACGTGCGGTGAGCAGGGTGGCGGGTCACTGAGCCAGTATCAGACGGGGTCGGTGCTGCGCGCCGCGTACTCGGTGACCGACTTCACGCTGGTGGAGCTGGACGACGCGCCGGCCCCGGAATTCGACGTCGTGTTCGCGGGCTGGGATCGCGCAGAGGATCCGCCCAGCAGCGCGGTCGCCATCCACCATCCCAGTTGCGATGAAAAGAGCATCAGCTTCGTCTACCAGGCCTGTCCGACGACCAGCTACCTGGGACTCGGCAGCCCGGGCGACGGCACGCACATCCGCGTGATCGACTGGGATCTGGGCACGACGGAGCCCGGCTCCTCGGGGTCGCCCTTGTTCAACCAGGATGGGCGCGTCGTAGGTCAGTTGCACGGCGGTTACGCGGCGTGCGGTAACGATCAATCGGACTGGTACGGGCGCTTCGCGCGCTCGTGGTGGGGCGGGACGACCGACGGGACACAGTTGCGCACGTGGCTGGATCCGCTCAATCTCGGCGTGCTGACGCTGGATGCGCTGGCGAACGACGAGCCGACGGGAGTCCACGTGACACCAGCCAGCGGCCTGGATGCCGGCGGACACGTGGGCGGGCCGTTTTTGCCCGGCAGTTGCACGTATACGCTCGAGAACGTGGGCGACACCGAATTCGAGTACAGCGTCACCGCCACGCAGGCGTGGCTGACGGTCGTGGGCGGAAGCGGCGTTTTGGCTCCGCAGGCCACGGCCGAGGTGACCGTCGTGGTCAACGCGGCGGCGGATCTGCTGTCGGAGGGCGTTTATTACGACACGCTGCGGTTCACCAACCTGACCGCGCACGCGGGAGACACGACGCGCAGCGCGGTGTTGTACGTGGGGCGGCCGCACCCCGTACTGCGCTGGGACATGAGCACCGACCCAGGCTGGTTGGCCGAGGGCCTGTGGGTGTGGGGGGTGCCGTTGGGAGAGGGTGGGCAGTATGGCCACCCGGACCCGAGCAGTGGGCAGACGGGCCACAACGTCTACGGCTACAACCTGGCCGGCGACTACGAGAACGAGCTGCCGGAGCGGCGGCTGACGACGACCGTGCTGAACTGCTCGGGGCTCTCGCAAGTCTCGCTGCGGTTCTGGCGGTGGCTGAACGTGGAGCAGCCGTTCTTCGACCGGGCGCGGGTGCGTCTGAGTGTGGACGGCGTGCATTGGCTGGTCTTGTGGGAGAACTCCGCCGAGGTGACGGACGCGGCGTGGACGTATCAGCAGTTCGACCTGTCGGCGCAGGCTGACAATCAGCCGACGGTGTATCTGCAGTGGACGATGGGCCCGACGGATTCGGCCGGCCAGTATTCCGGCTGGAACCTGGACGACGTGGAGATCTGGGCGATCCCGGCGTGCGCCGTGCCGGTGGTGATCGTGCCGCCGGTGGCGGCGGTGCGGACGGTCGGCCAGTCCGTGAGTTTCCAGTTGACGGCGGGCGGGCTGGCGCCGCTGGTCTATCAGTGGCGCCGGGACGGCGAGGACATCGCGGGGGCGACGGCGCCGAGGTGCGCGATTGCAGCGGTTTCGCTCTCGGACGCGGGCGCTTACGACTGCGTGATCGCGAATGCCTGCGGTGAGGTGACTAGCGCGGCGGTAGCGCTAACGGTTTGGGCTGCGGGCGACCTGGATTGCGATGGGCACGTGAATTTCGCCGACATCAATCCGTTCGTGCGGGCCATTCAGGGCCGGGCGTTCTACGAGTCAACGTATCCGGACTGTCGATATGAGAATGCGGACATGGATAGCGACGGAAGCGTGTCGCTGGGCGATGTGACGGAGTTCGTGCGGATATTGAGTGGTCGCTGATCGCGCTGGGCCCGGGCCGAGTAGCTTGAAAACCGGTTGAGGAAGTCTGGTCGGCCGGGGTCGCGCGGAGAAGATTGGGTTGAAGCGGCCGGGCGTGCCCGCTATGCTCAGAGGTGCGGAATGTACCCGCCGGAGCAGAGAAGAGGCAGCCCGCACTCATATGTTGTGCGATCAGCGCCGCCGGTGAGGCAAGGCGGACATTTGTGAGCAAAGATATCCTGGTGGCCCGGCTGACCGTGTGGGGGCAGGCCGTCTTGGGCTGCGCCGGGCCTGGCCGGAGAATCGCATTCTGAGCTTGGAAGCCAGAGGTTGTCGAGGTGTCAGGCCGTGCGGCCGTGACGCGCGCGGGCACGGTTGTGGCTGGAGGGCGCGGTCGCGCGCCAGCGCGGCCGTGGATCCGCCGCAAGAGCGATGGAGGCAGCAACACATGACGCGAGGTGCATGGTTCAGTCTGGTGGTGACCGCGGCGATCGGCGGCGCGGTGTTGATGCCGAGTCCGGCGACGGCGCAGGTGCCGGCCGAGACGCGGCCATTGGCCGTGGTGGAGTTGCCGGCGCTCGACCTGGCGGCGGTACAGGCTGAGGACGCGGCGCGCGAGGCCGCCGGTCTGGCGCCGCGGTTCGCGATTCCGAACGAGACGATCATCCGGCCGGAGACGGACGGCACCTGGGAGGAGCTGGACGGCCAGGCGCGGCTGTGGCGGCTGCGGATCAGCGCGCCCGGTGCGCTGTCGCTGAACCTGGGGTTCACGGCGTACTACATGCCGGCGGGCGGCGAGCTGCGGGTATACGCGGCGGACGGCAGCTACGATCTGCCGCCGTTCACCGCCGCCGATAACGCGGCGCACGGCGAGCTGTGGACGCCGGTCGTGCTGGCGGACGACATTATTGTGCAGGTCATGGTGCCGAAGGCTGGCGCCGACGAGCTGCGGCTGGAGCTGACGGCGATCAACGTCGGCTATCGCGCGTTCGGCGAGATGCTGCCGGACAAGTCCGGGGCCTGCAATGTCGACGTGATCTGCCCGGAAGGCGACAACTGGCGCAACGAGATCCCGACGGTGGCGGTGATCTCGACGGGCGGGAGCCTGTTCTGCACGGGCTTCATGGTGAACAACGTGCGTCAGGACATGACGCCGTACTTCATGACGGCCAACCACTGCGGGATCTCGAGCGGCAATGCGGCGTCGCTGGTGGTGTACTGGAACTTCCAGAGCCCGACGTGCGGGCAGCACGGTGGCGGGTCGCTGAGTCAGTCCCAGACGGGCTCGTATTTCCGCGCCACGTACAGCGCGTCGGACTTCACGCTGGTGGAGCTCGATTCGCTGCCGAGTCCGGCGTGGAACATCACATATGCGGGCTGGGACCGCAGCACGAACGACCCCACCAGTGCGACGGCGATTCACCATCCCGACTGCGACGAGAAGAGCATCAGCTTTGAATACCAGGCCTGCACGACAACGTCCTATCTCGGCACGAGCGTGCCCGGCGACGGCACGCACATCCGCGTGATTGACTGGGACGTCGGCACGACGGAGCCGGGCTCGTCGGGCTCGCCGCTGTTCGACCAGAATCACCGCGTGGTCGGCCAGCTCCACGGGGGCTACGCCGCGTGCGGCAACAATTCGTCGGACTGGTACGGGCGCTTCTCGAAGTCGTGGACGGGCGGCGGCACGAACGCCTCGCGGTTGAGCAACTGGCTCGACCCCGACAACACCGGCGCAGTGACGGTGGACACGCTCGGGCCGGGCCGGCTGGTGGTGGAACCGGAACAGGGGTTGGATGCGGCGGGCGAAGTTGGCGGGCCGTTTGCGCCGAACAGCATCCTGTACTCGCTGTCGAACCCGACGTCGACCGCGATCGACTTCACGGTTGGGCACCTGGCGGACTGGGTGACGGTCTCGCCGGCGGCGGGGCAACTGGGCGCGAACGGGCATGTGACCGTGACCGTGTCGATCAACGCCAATGCGGCTGCGCTGGTCACGGGGCGCTACAGCGACGTAGTGACGTTCACGAACACGACGAACCACTCCGGTGACACGACGCGAACCGTGGATCTCCAGGTGGGATTCCCGGCGCGGATCCACCACTTCCCGCTGGACACCAATCCGGGCTGGACGACGGCCGGCGAGTGGGCCTTCGGGCAGCCGACCGGCCAGGGCGGCCTGGCGCACGGCAACCCGGACCCGACGGCGGGCGCGACGGGCCTGAACGTGTACGGCGTGAACCTGAATGGCGACTATGCGACCACGATCGGTGGACCTTACTACCTCACGATGGGGCCGCTCGACCTGAGCGGGGCGACCGAGTCGACGCTCAAGTTCCAGCGCTGGCTGAACAGCGACTACCAGCCGTACGCGTACGCCACGATCCAGGTGTCGGCCACCGGCACGACCTGGACCGATGTCTGGACGAACGGGACGACGCTGGTGCGGGATGCGGCGTGGACACAGCAGGCGTACAGCATCGCGGTGGTGGCGGACCACCAGCCGCAGGTCTGGCTGCGGTGGGGCTACCGCATCGCGAACGGCGCGTACGCATATTCAGGCTGGAACATCGACGATATCGAGATCTGGGCCTTTGCGCCGCCGGTGCTCATCGACTGCAACGCAAACGGGATCGCGGATGCGACGGACATCAGCAGCGGCACAAGCTGGGACGACGATGCGAACGGCGTGCCCGACGAGTGCGAGAACGCGCCCGGCGACCTGAATTGCGACGGTACGGTCAGCTTCGGCGATATCAACCCGTTTGTGCTGCTGCTCAGCAACGAGGCCGCCTACGTGGTGCAGTTCCCGGGCTGCCTCCGGATGAACGGCGACGTGAACGGCGACGGGACGGTCAGCTTCAGCGACATCAATCCGTTCGTGATGCTGCTCAGCCAGCGGTAAACTGGTGTGACCCGGTGCGGCGGACTGGCCGCGCCCGGAGCGTGAATTGGGCTGCCCCCCACCGACGCGCACCCGCGCCGGTTGGGGGGCGGGTGTGCGCAGACAGATCAGATTCCGGCACAAGAGGACGGGCACATGTGGACTCGCACTTCGATCAGCGCGGTGGTTCTCGCGGCACTGGTCATCGGCTGGCAGACCCCGGTGGCGGCCTGGGCCCAGGAGACGATCACCGGCGAGCGGCTTGACCCGGCGACCTACGGGCCGTCGTACGTCGAGAGCATGGAGGCCGCGATGGAGCGCGACCGACTCGCGCCGCCGCCGGCCAACGACAAGGACCGCAAACCGGGCGAGCAGGGCGTCTGGATGGTGCCGAACCGTGGGGCCACGACGGCGCCGCACTCGGGCGCGCATCACGCGGTGAACAAGTGGGGCGACACGCGGATGGGGATCGGGTTCCCCGCGCGGGTCGATGTGGTGGGTGCGTATTTCGCGGGCCAGGCGGCGGCCGGCGCGTGGACGCCGGCGGTGCGCGCTCTGGGGTACCGCGATGGCGCGCTGGTGCAGGAGACGGACTGGTTTGATGGTATCGGCGACACGCCGCGCTGGGTGCCGCTGGACCTGCGCGGCGTGGATCGGATTGAGATTATCTCCGTGCCGGTGCTGCGCGGCGGGGGGTGGTATGCGCTGGACGATCTCACGTACGTGACCACGGGCCAGGGGCAGACGCAGACCGTCGTGGTGGACTTCGACGATCTGCCGTATGACACGAAGCTGACGGACAGCGGGTACGCGGGCCTGATCTGGGAGACGGGCCGGGGCGACTTCGCGGCCGACCAGGCGGTGCATGGCCCGCTCGCGCCGCCGGACTACCGGCTCGATGAGCCCGGCGCCCCGCGCGACGAAGCCGGGCCTTCCGGCATGCGGGCGACCGCGCCGGCGCTGATCTCGAAGTTCCAGGGAGTCATTCGCGGCGATGCGGGCTCGATGAGCTATCCGCCGGACACGGACGGGGCCGTGGGTCCAAACCACTACGTGGAGACGGTGAACCGCAACTTCGCGGTGTACAACAAGGCGAACGGGGCCGAGCTGATGAACATTCTGCTGGGCTCGTTTCTGCCCGGCTCGAACGGCGATCCGCGCGTGCTGTACGATCATCACAGCGGGCGCTGGGTGGTGATCGTCACGGATTTCAGCGCGACGGCGACGGTCTTTCTGGCCGTGTCGCTGACCAACAACCCGATGGGGAGCTGGTTCAAGACGAGTTTCGTAACGGCGCAGGGGGCGGACGCCGGCAAGTGGCCGGACTACCCGACGCTGGGCGTGGATCAGCACGGGATCTATACGGCGGCGTACATGGTGGGGGGCGGCAGCGGGATGACGATCTTTGCGATCGACAAGGCGCCGCTGGTGGCACCGTCGCCGAGCCTGGGCACGATCACCGCGTTCCGCAACCTGCCGTGGGAGGGCGCGATCCAGCCAGCGCACACGTACGGCGCGCCCTCGGGCGAGTACCTGGTGTCGTGGGCGAGTTCCTCGTCGCTGCGCGTGCGGCGGATCAATCCGCCGCTGACGGCGCCGACTCTGACCGAGGTCGGGATGGTGACAGTGCCGAGCTTCAGCGACCCGCCGAACGCACCCGCGCAGGGCAGTTCGACGCCGCTGAACACGGTGGACGATCGGCTGATGATGGCGGTGTATCGCGCGGGATCGCTGTGGACTTGCCACACGATCGACGTGAGCGGGCGGGCCGGGTGCCGGTGGTACCAGATCAACCCGGCGACGCTGGCGCTGGTGCAGTGGGGGAACGTGGCGGACAGCAGTCTGCACTACTACTTCCCGTCGATCATGGTGAATCAGGCGGGCGACGCGGTGATGGGCTTCACGGGGTCGAACGCGAGCCAGTATGCCGGGTGCTACTACACCGGGCGGCTGGCGAGCGATCCGGCCGGGCAGATGGCGCCGCCGGTGCAGTTCAAGGAAGGCACGGGCGCGCAGAACAACATTGACAGCTATGGCCGCAACCGCTGGGGCGACTACAGCTACACGACGCTGGACCCGGTGGACCAGCTCACCTTCTGGACGATCCAGGAGTACGGGCACGCGAGCGACATCTGGGGCACATACATCGCGACGCTGGTGCTGACCCCGCCGGTGGACTGCAACGGCAACGGCGTGCCGGACATGGTGGACATCAGCGACGGCACGAGCGCGGACTGCAACCAGGACGAGGTGCCCGACGAGTGCCAGGCGCAGGAGGACTGCAACGGCAACGGCGTGCTGGATTTCTGCGAGCTGTACAACGGGTCCAGCCCGGACTGCAACGAGAACCTCATACCGGATGAATGCGACCTGGTGGCGGGCACGAGTGCTGACTGCAACACGAATGGCATTCCGGATGACTGCGAGGTCGGGCTGGTCGCGGCGCGGCTGAGCTTCCCGCTTGACACCGACCCAGGGTGGCTGGTGACGGGCGAGTGGGCGTACGGTCAGCCGACCGGGCAGGGCGGGGCGCACGGGTACCCCGATCCGACCAGTGGGGCGACCGGGCCCAACGTGTACGGCGTGAACCTGAATGGCGATTACTCCGTTGCGTATGGTGGACCGTACTACGTGACGCTTGGGCCGCTTGATTTGCGGAGGATGCGACAGACGACACTGCAGTACCGCCGCTGGCTGAACAGCGATTACCACCCGTACGTGACGGACACGATCGAGGTGTCGCGCGATGGCAGCCAGTGGGTACAGGCGTGGACGAACGGCGGCGTGGTTATCCGGGAGAATGCCTGGTCCACGCAACAGTGCGACCTCGCCGCGACCGCGGACCAGCAGGCGACCGTGTACATCCGCTGGGGCTACAAAGTAAACAGCGGTGCGTGGGCGTACTCGGGCTGGAACATCGACGACATCGAGCTGCTCGGCCTGGTGCCGGGCGGCGGGGCGAACGACTGCAACGGCAACGCCGTCCCCGACGAGTGCGAACTCGCC
>ERZ795059.5429-NODE-5429-length-11569-cov-6.343061_pt1 | contig 11569 bp, 10 predicted proteins | sample MGYA00375143_ERZ795059 | MGnify/ENA primary metagenome ERZ795059 (study PRJEB30188, sample SAMN05720168) | activated sludge metagenome | isolation source: Anaerobic digester | place: USA | collected 2015-01-07 ... | reverse complement strand
CCGACTGCACCTCCATCGCGCATTGTAGCGCTTCCACGGTATTGCGGAAGTCGATCAGGAAGGCGTCGCCGATGGTCTTGATGACGGTGCCATGACGCTTGGCGGCTATGTCCGATACGAGGGCGTTATGGTAGTGGAGCAATGATAGCGTGCCGGCTTCGTCCCGCTCCATCATCCTCGAGTATCCGACGATGTCGGTATACATGATCGCCGCGAGGCGATAGTCTTTTTGTTCCATGCTCACCGCGCTAGCATAGAATAGCCGTAGCCGCGGGTCAACTGCATCATATGACGCTGAAGCGGGCCTCGAGCCTCGAAATATCGGCCTGCTGGAAGCGTACGCGTAGAGCCGTATTCAACTCGTGCCCCGAGGCGCGCACCCTCGTCTCGAGACCTATCTCCGGCAGGTACAGGAGCGCGTCGCCGTTCCCGGTCTGGACGACGACCGCCTCGCCTTCCCAGCCCGGTCGCTCGAGTAGCCAAGCTAGCGTCCAGTGCAGTTCGCTCTGCCGCTCCGCCTTGCGGACCGCCTGCGCTCCGGCCGCCGCCCTGGCCAGGCGCATCGATAGCTCGTCGGCCGGTAGGACAGGGTAGGAGGTTCTGCCGGCCTCGGCGGCCAGGGCGGCCCTAGCCTGTTGGTGGCCGAGCAAGTCGCCGTAGCGGCGTAGTGGGCTCGTGGCCTGAGCGTACATCGTCACGCCGAGCCCCTGGTGGGCTCGAGGCTGGACGCCGGCCATGCCCGCTTTCATGAGGCGGCGCTTGGCGAACTCACCGGCGAGGCCGTCGGGCAGGTCGTCGCGTGAGCCCGGCGCCTCCTGGCTGTAGTACGGGAATGGCAGCCCGCGGTCGAAGGCCCAGCGGGCCAGGCCCTCGCCGGCGAGCACCATCATCTCGCGCACGACGGCGGCCGATGCGTACTGGCACACGGGCGATATTCTCGGCTCGCCATCCTCGACCCAGACGCGAACCTCCGGGATGGCGATGTCCACGGCGCCGTTACGGAGCCTATAGGCCTTGCGCAGCTCGGCCGCCTTCGCGAGGGACGCGAGCGCGCCGGAGCCCAACAGGACATCGGCCTCGGCGTACGAAGCCCGCCTGACCCGCACGAGACTCGGCGTCACCGTTACATCGCGCGCGAGGCCGTCGTCGTCCATCGTTATCCTGAACGACAGGGCCCGCGACTCGTTCGTGAGACCGAGGCCGAAGCGGTCGAGCGCCGCGTCGGGTAGCATCGGGATGGCGCCTTCGGGCAAGTACAGAGTGCCGGAGCGGTTGGACGCCTCCACGTCGGGGGCGCTGCCTGGGACGATGACGCTCGCGGGATCGGCCACGTGTACCCAGACGGCCTCTCCGTCCCAGGATATCGCGTCGTCGGGATCGTGGCTCCAGGCATTGTCGATGGCCCAAGCTTCCATCGACCGCAGGTCGACTCGGCTCTCGTCGTCGTCAGGGCCCAGCTCCAGCTCGGGCGCCTTGGACGGGTGCCCGGAGCGCAACGGATGGGGGTTCACGCGGTTGGTCCAGATACCGGCTTTGATCAGCCAGGCCTGAGCCGATTCTGGATTTTCACCGACTCCGATGTCGCCCGCCGTTCGCGATTTCTGCGTACGGCCGAGCGCGAGGGCCTCGAGCTCGCCCCAGAAACGCTCGTCCCCCGGCTCCACGGCATGATGCCTGGCCCGCTCGACGAACGCGGCTCGCTCGGACGCCTCGGTCTCCTTGCGCTTACGGCGGGACTCCTCGGCTGATCGATCTTCGGTGGACATCGAGGCGATCAGCTCGCCGTCCATCCTGAACGGTAACCCCTCGGCCGCCGCGAGGCGGCAGGCCAGGACCTCGGCTGGACCCGCCGAGCCGAAGGCCAGCTCGGCCAGCTCGGCTAGGCCAAGGTTCGTACCGGCGGTCATCTCCCATGCCGGCTCGAATTCGCCACCGACCGCTGGCTCAGGCGGCGCCTTGACTGGGCCGGTGTGTATAAGCTCGACGTCCTTGTCGCGAACCCTGACCGGAGCGCCTTCTTTAAACGACAGTTCGATACGGTCTCCATCGCGGTGGGCGACTGCGGGTTTATTCTTATAGAAAACGAGGGCTCCGTCGGGTATCATGGCGGTCCTTTCGGGGATATAAAGCAGGTGATCAGTATACGGGCGTTCGGAGCATCAAGGCAACCAGCATATAGTGTTACGAATCTTAAGCAGTCTCCCGCCACTCGCCGATCAACCGAAGGCATACTTGGGGAGATATCCGATCGTCGGGTGTCCTGCGATCGGGTCGTAGACGCGCTTCATCCACAGCCAAAGGTCGATAGCGACCAAGTTCAAACGTGAGAGGAATGCTCGTTTCGTGAACATCATCACCCGTCCACGCTTCAGCGCACCGTGATCGATACCTGCCATCTCCGCGTGCGTCTCGGTTCTATCTACTGGCCAGTTAATGAGATAGCGCTTCATGTAGTTGTGCCACACGAGGTGCGAAGCGAGCCTCGCCATGCAGTTGGCGGCGTTGCGGCTGTAGCAGGTGCTCTCTCGTCGATGGTTCGCCTGATCCTTGCGGATCTCCCGGTCGAGGTAGTTGGACGCGAACAGCGGGTTTGCATGGGTGCGCGGCATCGTCGACGGTACTCGTAGCTGGGCGCAGCGATGGCGTTCATCCTGATCGAGGTACAGCGGGTGCGCATGGAGCGCGCGGACGTACTCGAGCTTCTCGTCGGTGACAATGATGAGCGGATGACCCTGAGCGTCGCGGTTTTCAATAGCAAGTAGATCCAGGTGTTCCGCAAACGATCGCTCGACGGCCTTCATTTCGAATTCATCACCCTCGTAGGTCGACTCGAGATGGTTCTTCTGGGCCACGGACAGCGTGCCCGAGCGCCTGGTCGTCGCGTGGCTCAGGCCGAGGATGAAGCGGGAGCTCGAGGAGATCGAGAGGCCAATGTCGCTCGGGTAGTATTGCGAGCGGTCGAAGGAGACGAGGCCGTCGAAGCACACGTTCTCACGGAGAGCGGCTCTGGGTCGAAACTGGGAGTGGAGCGCAATTCCTTGCCTGGAAAGGCGATCTATTCGATTTTGGACGCTACCGCAGGAGATGGCCAGCTCGCGGGCGAGCGAGCGCAGGCTCATCGATGACGAGGCGAGGCTTTCGATCCGCTCGTATGGCAGGACCTTCTTCGCGTAATAGTCGATGGAGAAGGTCTGTACCGAGAAGGTGCGCCTGCAGGAGGTGCAGCGGAACCGAGGTACCGATCCGAACGCCTTGGTCTGGTGCGATCCGATGGATTGGTACCATCGGTCCCTCGGTGGCTCGAAGTGATGTTCGCAGTCCTTGTAGGGGCAGAATGGTGGTTCGAACGTATGGGACCTCCATGAGCTTGGGATAGGTTGTACGACCTACACGCTCGCGCGTATCACCATGCTTTCGATGCTATCCGTGGTTTTGATCCATAAGATTCGGAACACTATGAGCGCCTATGAACCAGGCTTGACCCCTCCCTGCGGCGGTCGTTACATTATTGCGCAGGAGTTCACATGGCAGATTTCGAGAGTGTTAACAAGGCTATACAACAGGTCAGGCCATCGCTTCAGGCCGACGGTGGCGATATCGAGCTCATCTCTGTTTCGGATCAAGGCAAAGTCACGGTACGGCTCAAGGGAGCCTGTGGTTCTTGCCCGATGGCCCTTATGACCTTGAAGCAGGGCGTCGAGGCATACCTTAAGAAGGTGATGCCCGACGTTAGCGAAGTGGTCCAGGGCTGAGCTAAGCCGCCTATCGTTTCTCCATGGCAAGCTCCGAGATGCGGGCGGCCATACTGCCGAGCGGCACCTGCTCCATGACGTGTCCCATCTCGAAGGCGACCTTCGGCATGCCATAGACGACGCTCGACGCCTCGTCCTGCCCGAGCGTGATACCACCTTCTCCGAAAACCGATCCGAGTTCGATCGCCCCGTCCTTTCCCATGCCAGTCATGATCACGGCGAGGGCCTTGTTGCCGTATTCCCTGGCTACACTTCGGAAAAGAACGTCGGCGCTTGGCCTGTGCCCGTTCTCCGGAGGATCCTGATTGATCCGTACGACGCCTGCGAGCGAGCGCCTCTCGACGACTATATGCCAGTCCCCCGGGGCTATCAGGATGCGGCCCGGTTTGAGTAGGTCGCCGTCGGCTGCCTCTTTAACCTCGAGCGGGCATATACGGTCGAGGCTGGCGGCGAATTCCTCGGTAAATCCGGCCGGCATATGCTGTACCACGACGACGGGTAGCCCGAGATCCGGCGATATTCTGGCGAAGACCTCGCGGAGTGCGTTCGGGCCGCCGGTCGAGATGCCTATCGCTACGATCTCTGTGGACGCGGGGGCTCGCTTGGGCTTGGGCGGCGCCGGCCTCGGCTCGCGCCGAGCGAGGGGCTTGGCGGCGGACGGCTCTCCCGAGGGGGCCTCGAACATGCGCTCCGGCGACGAGAAGTCGTAGCGAGGCGGCTCCTTGCCCTTCTCGCGCTGGTACTGGGAGCCGTAGGCGATGAGCATCCTCGATAGCTCGCCGGCGACGGTGTGTATATCCGAGGACACCGAGCCCGAGGGCTTCGTGATGAAATCGGCGGCCCCGAGGGACAAGGCCTCCATCGTCACCTGAGCTCCGCTCTTGGCGACGCTGGATAGGATGACGACCGGTATCTCTATGCCTAGCCGCTTGCGCTCCTTCAGGAATTCGATGCCGTTCATCTCGGGCATCTCTATGTCGAGCACGATGACGTCGGGATGGCATCGGGGTATCTTCTGCAGCGCGAACAGCCCGTTCATCGCCTTCTCGGCGGTACGGAGCCCTGGCGTCGAGTCGACTATCCTGGAGATGAGGTTCCTCATCAAGGCCGAGTCGTCGACTACGAGTACGGAAATAGGATCGGGCACGTCATTCCTCCGCGTCGGCTATATATCTTTCTTGTAGAAGCAGGCCCAATCGGTCTTGACGAACTCGAATTTCGTGTTCATGCCGAAGAGCGACTCGGAATGCCCGATGAACAGGAAGGATTTCGGGGCCATCGCTTCCCAGAACCGCTCGATCGTGGCCTTCTGGGCCGCCTCATCGAAATAGATCAGCACGTTGCGGCAGAATACTACGTCGAGGCCCCTCTGTCCCGAGTCGTTCTTCAGGTTGTGGTAGTCGAAGCGTATCGAGTTTTTGATCTCATCTTTGACTTGGTAGCCGTTGCCGCGCCGCTCGAAATACTTGGGCAGGTACGGCTCGGGGATGCCCTGGATCCTCGTCTCGGGGTAGAAGCCCTCCTTGCCGACCATCAGAGACTTGAGGCTGATGTCGCTTGCCGTGATCTCCGCCTTCCAGCCCGCGGGCAGTAGCTCCTTGAGGAGCAGCGCGATGGTATACGGCTCCTCTCCAGTCGAGCAACCGGCGCTCCAGACCCGTATCTTGCGCTCGGCTTGGCGCAGCTTGAGGAGGGCGGGAACCACGTAGTGCTCGATGGCGTCGAAATGAGCCTGGTTGCGGAAAAAGCGGGTCAGGTTGGTCGTTACCGAGTCGAGGAGCACCTTGAGCTCCTCTTTATCCTTGACTAGGATGGCGTAGTATTCCTGCGGCGTCTGCAGCTTGTTCTCGCGGAGGCGCTCGCGGAGCCGGCTCTCGAGGATAGAACGGTTCGTCGCGGAGAAGTGTATGCCGCTCTCGTCGTATATCAGCTTGCGATACAGCTCGAAATCTGAATCAGCCAGGAAATCCGCCATCGCTTGCCTCTCCGCCGAACGTGCATGGAGAGCGCATGGCCCTCGCTTCGTCGAAGTCTAGTGCCGAGAATTCTAGGCTGTCAATAGAAGGGCCTTGGAAGGCGGTTGACTGTCGGCCCGCCAAAGAGGATAGTTACGCTATGAAGAACCCGAATGATCGAGGTCGCGACCGGGCCGCTTGGGGCGTCGTCGCGGTAGTCTCAGCGTTCTGCGTCGCTCTGTCCTTTAGCGCGCCGTCCGCCTATGCCCAGGATTCCAAGGCCGAGAGCCAGCGATATTTCTCCATATTCCAGAGCGCGTTCAACTTCATCCTCGAGAACTATGTCGAGGAGGTCGATCCGAAGGTCCTGTACGAGGGCGCCATGCAGGGCATGTTCGACTCGCTCGGGGACCCCTACTCGTCGTTCCTGACGGACGCGATGATGAGCGACCTGAACGATACGACCACCGGCAGGTTCGGCGGTATCGGCCTCTATATTTCGAAGCCCCTGGCCGACGCCAAGGCTCCAGACCGTCGGCTATTCGTCGAGGTCGTCTCGCCCATCGAGGACACGCCCGGCTGGCGCGCAGGCATCATGCCCGGCGACCAGATCACTCATATAGACGGTGAGCCGACCGAGCCGCTGACTATGGACGAGGTGCTGGGCCGGCTACGCGGCGAGCCGGGCTCGACGGTGACCATCACGCTGCTCCGTGGCGCCGGCCTCGTGTTCGACGAGAGGATCACCAGGGCGGTCATCGAGGTGCCCACGGTCAAGCGGGCGATGCTGCCCGGCGGCGCCGGCTACCTGCGCATCATAGAGTTCACCCCGCAGACCGTCTCCAGGGTCAGCGAGGCTATCGAGTGGTTCAAATCGCAGCGGTATACGTCACTCGTCATCGACCTGCGCAACAACCCCGGCGGCCTGCTCCAGTCAGTCATCCAGATAGCGGACCTGTTCCTCGACCGCGGAGTAATCGTGTCGACCAAGTCGCGCAACCGCTACGAGAACGCCGTTTACCAGGCCAAGCCACCCCTGGCGGTGCCCAAGGATCTGCGCGTCGTCGTGCTGATCAATCGCGGTTCGGCGAGCGCCTCGGAGATCCTGGCCGGCGCCCTCAAGGACCAGAAGCGCGCCTACCTGATAGGGGAGAAGAGCTACGGCAAGGGCTCGGTGCAGCAGGTGTTGCCGATCGGCGAGACCGGCTTCAAGCTGACCATGTCCAGGTACTACACGCCGAGCGACGCGAACATCGACAAGGTCGGCATCGCGCCTGACCTCGAGGTCAAGGAGCCGGAACTCAGCCCCGAGGAGGAAGAGTCCCTGTCCGGCCTGATCGAGCGCGACGTCTTCGCGGCCTTCGCGGCGGCCAACCCGAACGCCTCGCCACAGCAGGTCGACCAGTACGTCGAGGGGCTCCGCGCCGCGGGCTCACCGGTGTCCGAGCGCGTGCTCAAGAAGCTGGTACGGAACCAGCTCGAGCGAACGTCGATCAGCCCGGTCTACGATCTCGAGTACGACCTGCAGCTGAACGCAGCGCTCGACGCGCTCGACGACGATGATTTCTGGTCGCGCATATCGGAAGCGTACTCGGTGATGGAGCTACAGGCTCTGGCCGCCGGCGCCCAGGCGGCCGGCGCGGTCACCGCGGGCCGCTGACCAGGGGATGCGCCAGTTCGTCCTGCCCGGGAGCTGGGACGGCGGTCCCGTCTGCGAGCTCGAGGGCCGCGATGCGCGGCGCCTCCTGACCGTGCTCAGACTGTCTCCCGGCGACTCGTTCCCGGCCATCGGCCCGGACGGCGCGCCGTACTCGTGCCGGATCGAGTCCGCCGGGCGCGGTCGGCTGACCCTGTCGGTCGCTCCCGGGGCCCTCGCATCCGCGGGCTACAAGCCGGATGTCAGGGCCGGTCGGCCGGCAAGTCTCGTGGCAGGTCTCGCGGCCGGTCCGAGCCGTGACGAGGCCGTAGCCGTACCGCGGTTGATCCTGGCCGTCGGCCTGCTCAAGGGCTCCAAGCTCGACGAGGTGGCCAGGATAGCCGCCGAGGCAGGAGTCGAGGCCATCGTACCCTTATGCACCGCGAGGGCGCTTCCGCGCGACCATGCCGACGGCCGTATCGAGAGGCTCAGGCGCGTGGTGGCCGAAGCTATCGGCCAGTCCGGTTCCGGCGTGGCCACGCGCGTCGAGGCGCCGACGACCGTCGCGGGTTTATGCGTGGCCAGGCCGGGTCGATCGCCGGGCCGGCTCGGGCTGTTCTTCCACGAAGCTCCCCTTGCGCAGTCGTCGATCCATCGCTATTGTACCGACGTGCCGGATGAGATCGTCGCGTGCGTCGGGCCCGAGGGCGGATTCGACGACACGGAGGTCGGGGCGTTGTCCGATAGCGGCTACAAGGCCGCCTGGCTCGGCCCGACGGTTCTGCGCGCCGAGACCGCCGCGATCTTCGCCGTCGCGTCAGTACGAATCGTCTGCCTGGAGCGTCCCTCATGGTCCACGACCGAGTCACGAGAATAAGCGTCCTGAAGGTGCCGGTCGACATCGTCGAGCCGGACGACCTCGAGGAAGTCGTCAAGGCGATGTACTCTGACGGCAAGAACCACCAGATAGTCCTGTTATCGGCCGCCGACCTGATGCGGGCGCGCCGATCGGGCGAATTCAGGACGATGATAGCCGGTGCCAGCCTCGTCGTCCCCATATCGATGTCCATCGTACGGGCGGCAAAATTCCTCAAGCGTCGAGCGCCGGTGCGCTACGAGCCCTTCGACTTCATCGTCAGGCTCCTGTCCATCCTCGAGCGCTGGGGCAAGTCGGCTTACCTTTTTGGCGGTAGCCCCAAAGGCCTAGCGCGCGCCTCCAAGAACATCAAGGCCACCTTCCCCGGCCTGCGCGTGGTGGGCGGTCATTCATCGAGGTTCCCGAAGCATTTCCACCCTAAAATCGTCGAGGCCATACGCAAGGCCGCCCCGACTCTGTTGCTCGTCGGGCGGGGTGTGCCTGGCGCCGAGCGCTGGATACCCCGTAACATGAGGAACTTCAACGCCGGCCTGCAGCTCTGGTGCTCCGACGTGTTCGAGGTCTTCGCCGAGCGTCGTAACCGTCCTCCCTCCGCCATGTTCTCCAAGGGCTTGGAGTGGTTGTACTACCTGCCTAGGCGCCCATGGATCGTATTCAGGCTTTGGACCCAGCTCAGGATGAAGGTCATCAGCCTCTGGTACCGTATCCGCGGGAAATAGTCTTTTTTCTATACTTCCAACACTAAAAGTCGGCTATATCATCTCAGTTTCCACTGATCGGAGGAACGAATGAAGCGATTAGTCGTGGTCGCGATCGCCCTGGCGGCGGTCTCGTGCACTACGCGGCCAGCCTCGCTACCGGAAACCGGGTGGGAAGCGACGGCCCCGGCTCAGGTGCGCAAGGAATATCAGCGAGAGGTCAAGGTCCCCGTCGTCGTCAAGGAGACGGTATCGTATGCGGACGGCGTCGTCGATAGGATCGTGACTCACGAGTACGACGAGGGGCTGATGTATCTCCTCGCCTCGTACAGCTCCAAGCCGTCGTCGCTGGCGCTCGCGAGCCGCGTTTCCTACGGGTATGCGGACGGGAGGCTCGCGTCCAAGGCCGCCTATGCCGAGGACGGCTCCGCGTCGTCCCGCGTCGAGTATGCCTATGACGCCGACGGCAATCCCATCAGGGAGACGACGCTCGACGGTAAGGGCGCCGTTCAGTCCGTATCGGAATGGGCCTGGGAGAAGGGCCTCCGGACATCGTGGCGCGTCTCGTCCGGCGACGGAACCGTCCTGGCCAGGACTGACTATTACTACGACGACGGGAGCCTCGCGTCGGCCAGGCTGTACGATGGCTCGGGCGGCCCGCGCGGCCGGGTCGAGTACGGGTACGACGCCGACGGCGCGCTGATGTCGACCAGGTATTATAGCGCCGACGGGAAATCCGACGGGCGCATCGAGTACCGTCGCGACGGCAACCGGCTGGTGGAAGAGAGCGTGTACCGCGCCGATGGCAGGCTCGAGCGCAAGCTGACCTACGGCTATGGCCTCGACGGAGAGCTACTACGTAAGACGCTTCACGACGGCTCCGGCAAAGCCAGGGAACACGTCGACTACGAGTACGTGTTCAGGATCGCGACGGAGACCGTCGTCTACTACGAATAATGGGCGAAGCCCGAGTGAGGAACACCATGCGAATCATCAGGAGCGCGGCGTTAGCCGCCGCGCTGGCCATAGCCATATCGCCCGCGTTCTCCGGCGAGGCCGCCAGGGTCTACGGCCGCATCCTGGCCGAGGCCGGCTCGGTGCAGGAGAAGTACGCCGCCGCCACGGCAGCGTCGTCGGTCGACGACCCGGACCTGGCCCCATACCTGGCCGACGCGCTCGACTGGACCCTCGGCGCCCGTAGCACGGTCCGGTCGGGTCCCGAACGCGAGACCTATGAGAAGCTGACGAGGGTCCTGCTCAAGCGGCTCGGCGAGGCTCGCTACGCCAACGCGGCAGCGTCGGCGATGCGTGCCGTTGGAGACTCGACCGACCCGCTGACCAGGGCCGAAGCCCTGATAGCGCTCGGCTCGATGCGAGCCGACGAGTACGCCGAGAGGATCGCGCTCCTCCTGCGCGACCTGAACAACGAGCCGACCGCCGACAAGCAGGGCGGCGAGCAGGTGGCCTACGGCTGCGTCATCGCGCTCGAGCGTATGCGCTCGCCGGTAGGCTTCGCCCCACTATTCTTCGCGAGCGAGGGATGGTACTCGAAGCGGGTCAGGGACCAAGCCGAGCGAAGCCTGGCCCTCGTGCTCGCCGACCCGAGCGAGTCCGTCTCCGCGCTGCTCCGTACCGAGACGCCGCCGCGCATGCTACGCGCCCTCGCGCTCGAGTTGCGCTCCCAGGCTCCGGCCGCCGGAAAAACGGCCGTCGCAGCGCTCGCCCTGAGCCGCGGCATCGCCTATGCGCCTCGCAACCGCGTCGAGCAGGGCCAGCTGTCGGAGCTACGAGTCGTCGCCATGAACGCGCTGGCCTCCGCGGGGCCAGGGAACGGCTCAGCCGTGCCGGATATGGCAGAGGCCTACCGTATCGGCCCGACCGACGAGCGCCTCGTCGCCATGAAGGCACTCGGCGCGGAGAAATCGCCCGCCTCGGCCGCGGCATTACGTGATATTATCCTGGACCTGAACTCGGCCCAGAAGGCCGGGCTCGTCGACGAGACCAGGAACGCTCTGATGCGGGCCGCGCTGCAGAACGCCGCCTTCAACGCGGGCAAGGAGCTGGCGCCCGCTGTCCAGGCCGTGCTGATCAACGGCGGCTGGTCGAGCGGCGTGCTCAGCCTCGCCTCGATCGCCCAGAAGGCGCTCCAGCAGTAACTACGAGCTTGAGGAGGTATACCATGACTACCTATGAGAGGCGTCGCCATGCCTTGGCCGCAAAGATCGCCGACCAGAACGTCGCGATGGCCATGTTCGAGGACACGGAGGGCCGGCGCGATCCTTCCATCCGCTATTTCTGCGGGCATCCGGGTGACGCCCTCCTGTTCATAGCGGCCGACGGCCGTTCCCTCCTCGTGCCATGGGACGTGAACATGGCCGCCTCGATGGCTAGCGTCGACGCGGTGGCGGCGTATACGGATTTCTCCCGTAGCCCCTTCGCGGCGATGGCCGGCGCCCTGGAGCGCCTCGGCGTCCCCGGGGGCTCGGTCGTCGACCTGCCATCCGTCACGCCCTACCCGATGTACGTGGATTACGTCGAGGCCTGCCCCGACCACGACTTCCGATGCTCCGATGACGGGTCGGCCAAGCTGGCCGCCGAGATGCGCGCCGTCAAGGACGCCGACGAGATCGCTACCTACCGTACCGTCTCCG
>ERZ795059.5422-NODE-5422-length-11582-cov-5.869177_pt1 | contig 11582 bp, 8 predicted proteins | sample MGYA00375143_ERZ795059 | MGnify/ENA primary metagenome ERZ795059 (study PRJEB30188, sample SAMN05720168) | activated sludge metagenome | isolation source: Anaerobic digester | place: USA | collected 2015-01-07 ... | reverse complement strand
TGTAGCGCAGGAGGCGCTCGGTGAAATACTTGAGTTCGAGGGAGCCGGTCGCCGGGACGTTTTCGCACAGGCCGTCGATGGTGATTGTCCCGGTCAGTTCCTGCCAGAAAAATTTATCGCCCAGGGGATTGAGCCATTCGCTCAGGCGTTTGGGGCCCCAAGTGGCGCGAAAGGACATCGGGCGGCGGCCCTGTTCGCCGAATTCGGGTTCGAATTCGTGGTCGCCGGTCATGACCTCGTCCATGACGAAACCGATACGGCGCTCTTGGATCATTCGTTTCAGATCGCCGATTCTACCCATGGTCTACGCTCCTTGTTTGTTCGTCTTCCCACCGGCGGTGAGAAACAGGTTGGAGGTCCAACTCATGAAATCGGCGAGCGGGGGCACCAAGCGCGAGTAAAAGCCGAAATCGTTGATCAGGCTGACCATCTCGATCTGTTTTTTCTTTTTGGTCGCTTGGAAGATGATCTTACCTACTTTCTCGGGCGTCATCGAGTAGTACGGCACGAGTTTCATCGATAGTTTCTGACCGAGGGTCTCGCCGGAGATGTCTTTGTAAAACGACGTGTTGACCATGAAGGGATACACAGTGGTCACGCGCACATTATGCTTTTTCACCTCCCAATGGAGGATTTCGGAGAACGCGCCCAATGCCAGTTTGATCGTGGCGTAGGCGCCCCAGGTCGGCAGACGAAAAAAAGCCTGCCCCGAACTGATGTTGACGATCTGGCCGCCGCCACGGGCGATCATCGCGGGTAAAAACGCGTAGACGTGATAGAGCGGGCCGCAGAGGTTCACCTTGATCAGCCGCTCCCAATCGTCGATGGTCGTGTCGATCAGCTCGCCGCTGTGGCCGATGCCGGCGTTGTTGATCAGGATATCCAGCCCGCCCAGGTCGTCATTGACCCAGCGGGCCAGCGCCTCGACCTGCGCGCGGTCGGTCACGTCGACCCGGCGCGTGTGGACTGGGACATGAAACGCGCGCAGTTTATCGGCAGCTTGCGCCAGCGCGTTTTCGTTGATGTCGGTAATGATCGGTTCCGCGCCGGCCTTGGCGAATTCCTCGGCGGTGCACAAGCCGATGCCGCCGGCGCCGCCGGTGATGAGCACTCGTTTGCCTTTTAATTTTCTCATAAATCCTCCCACGGAAAACGCGGTTCGGTCTAGTTCGTTCGGCCGAAACCGTAGAAGGCGAAGTTGACGATCTCCTCGCCCAGTTCCTCGGGCGTCAGGTCGGCGAAGCTGCCGTGCCACCAAGCGGCGATCATCTGCAGCGCAATGCCGACCAACGATTGCGCGACGACGTCGGCGCGGCACGGCCGGGCGAAACCGTTGGCGATGGCGTGCTCCAGAAAGAACTGCGCCAATTGCGCGAAACGCGTATAGAAGCCGGCCAGTTTGTCGCGAAATTCACCGTCGACGGCGTTGGCCTCGCGCAGAAAGAGGACGGTCATTTCCTTGTTCTCTTCCAGCAGGCGGGCCAGGCGTTTGACGGCGTTGAGCGACGCGTCACGGTATTGGTTGAGATCGGCCGGCAACTCGGCGGACATTTCGCTGAACTGGCCGAGCAACTCGACGGCGAAGCGGTCGAAGATCGCTTCGAAGACCTCGCGTTTACCGACGAAATAACGATAGAACGTGCCTTGACCGACGCCCGCTTCGGTGACGACATCGGAGATCAAGGTGTTGTGATAACCTTTACTGACGAACACGCGCACCGCCGCGTCGATCAGCATGTTCTGCGTGCGCGATTTGCGTTCACGATCCCTTTCCCGGCGCAATTCGGAAACCACGGCGTCCCCCTTCCTGTTCGTAGCCAAATCGTCCGTAGTCTTGCCCAAACGTAAAGCCGACCTATCGCTGAAACATAATCGATACGGACGGACGAATCAATCTCGTTTTTCGACAATAAAACCGATCGAGATGATAATTTTTCAATTCATTCATCCGTATGGCCTGCGAGCCATTTTAGTCTCCTTTTGTCACAATGCAAGAAAGTCATTGTCTTCGCAACGATATTTCAATTTCGCACCAAAACGGACTGGGCCGTCCGTTTGAGGATTGCGTCGTTGATGAATTTGGTGGTATATAGCTTCGCACACCCCGGAATTTTCACCTCAGGATTTTTCATCCTCGATTGGCGCAACTCGATAGCTCTCGACGATTCACGAACTGGAAAGTGGAGCGATGAAGATACTAACCGACAACTGGAAAGTAAGCGGAGCCCTGGCCGCGAAACAAGCGGTGGCAAAAACGTCGTTGGTCGCCGTGGGCGTCGCCTTCGAGTTGGCCGCGAAGTACTCGCAGGACGTGCGCGACGAAGTGGCCACTTGGCGGGACAACTTGGTTTTCGCCATGGGCGTGCTGCCCAACGGACCTTACATCACCATCCAGAAGACAGGCCACGATCAGGTGAAGTACCTGGGCAGCTATATGCAGATGCCCGACGTGGCCATTTTGTTTAAAAACTTCGATTGCGCGCTGATGGTGTTTACCGGACAGATGGGCACGCACATCGCGGCGGCCGAACGCCGGTTTATCATTCGGGGCAACATCGGCGAGACGATGTCGATCAATCGTGCGTTGGGCATTGTGCAGTCGTTTTTGTTTCCGGGGATCATCGTGCAGAAAACCTTCCGTCGCGTGCCCGAGCCCAGTACGGAGCGCACGATGGCCAAATTCAAGGTGTTGGCCGCGCTGACGCCGGCGCTGGCGCTCAAAGCATTCAAGTAAACAAAACTCCGGATAAAGGAGAAGAATCGTGACTGGCGAATTTTTTGAGTTTTTTTGCCCGGTAAAGATTATCAGCGGCCACAAGGCGCTGGCCAACCTGCCCTATGAAATGACATTGCTGGGCGTTTCCAAAGCCTTGGTGATCACCGATCCCGGCGTGGTCAACGCGGGCTTGCTCAAACCGGTGCAGGCGACAATGAAGGGCTCGGACTGCAAGATCGCCGCGATCTACGACAAGACGCCGCCGGATTCGAGCAGCTACGTGTGCAACGAAGTGGCGCAGATGTTTTTGAAAAAGAAATGTGACTGCTTCATCGCGCTGGGCGGCGGGAGTTGCATCGACACGGCCAAGGGCGCGAACATCGTAATCAGCGAAGGCACGGACGACCTGATGAAATTCCAGGGCATGGACCGGCTGACGGCGCACCAGAAACCGTTGATCGTCATTCCGACGACGGCGGGCACGGGCAGCGAGGCGACGCTGGTCGCGGTGATCAAGGACGTCGACCGCAACACGAAGATGCCGTTCGTTTCCGACGAGCTTTATCCGGCGCTGGCGATCATCGATCCGAAGATGACCATGAGCATGCCGCCGAAAATCACGGCGGCGACGGGCATGGACGCGCTGACCCACGCGGTCGAGGCGTATTACAGCCTGCAGAAAAATCCGATTTCCGACTGCTTCGCAACCTCGGCGATCAAGTTGATCTTCGGCAATCTGCTCACGGCGGCGAAGAACGGGGCCGATGAACAAGCGCGCCTGGCGATGGCCAACGCCTCGCTGATGGCCGGCATCGCGTTTTCCAACGCGATGGTCGGCGTCGTGCACGCCCTGGCGCATGCCGCCGGCGGCATCTGCAAGGTGCCGCACGGACTGGCCAACGCCATCCTGCTGCCCTACGGCATGGAGTACAACCTGAAAAGTTCCGCCGCGGCGCTGGGCGAGTTGGCGCCGGCGATGGGCGTAAAGGACCTTAAAGGCAACGCCAAAAAGCGTGCCGAAGCGGCGATTCAGGCGGTCTTCGACCTGCGGCAGAAGCTGCACGACGCCACGGGCATGCCGCTGACGTTGAGCGAAGCGGGCGTGACGCAAAAGGATCTGGAGAAAATCGCCCATGGCGCAGTCAACGACGGCTCGTGCACCTACAATCCCGAAGAACTGGAATACAAGGACGCATTCAAAATCCTGAAAAAGGCTTACTGAGCGATACATTTTTCGGTTGCGAACGGCGCCTCCCACGCGGGGTCGCCGTTTTTCTTTAACTTGAAATCGCCGGCCATTGCGCTACATTGGGATGGATAACCAACGAAAGCGAGGGATGCCATGGCTCAAACGCGCGCGCTGCAATCAACCCCGCCCAGCGTGGTGAAGGACGGCAAGGTCGTTTCGTTCGGCATGTTTCGCGAACCGTTTCGCGACATGAACATCCGCGAGGTGCGCCTGGTCGACGCGGGCGAGCCGCTCGGCGGCTTTCTCACGGGGTTTCGCCTCAAGCAGTGGCAGCATATCGCGTTCATCGCCCCGGATTTTCTGTTGGCGTTCGCCATCGTCGACGCGCATTACATGGGCACGTCGTTTTGCTATTTCGTCAACCGGCGGACCGGCGAGTATTTCGAGCACCACTGCGAGGCGCCGGGCAAGGCGGCGCGGATATCGCGCGAGCTGTGGCACGACGACTGCCGCATCCAGAAGCGCGGCTATTTCATTGAGATTCGCAACCGGTTGAACGAAGGCCGGCATTTCATTTCGATCGACATCTCCGCCAAGGCGGGCAAGCCGGCGATCAAGGCCGAACTGGAGATCGTCGAGGATCTGCAGCAAGTGCAGCCGCTGATCGTCGTCCTGCCGATCAACGACGAACGACGACCGCTGCACACACACAAGGCGCCCGGACCGGTCGGCGGCGAAATCATGATCGGCGAGAAAAAATACACGCTCGACGAGAAGCAAGACATCGCGATGATCGACGTGCAGAAGACTTTCTACCCGTTCAACACGTTCTGGAAGTGGGCGACCTGCGCGGGCTACGACGAACAGGGGCGGCTCATCGCGCTGAATCTGGTCAACAACATGATCCGCAACGACCAGGAATTCAACGAAAACTGCCTGTGGGTGAACGAGAAGCTGACGCCGTGGAGCGCGGTGCGGTTCGAGTTCGACGAACGGAACGTTCTCACGCCGTGGCGCATCCGCACGACCGACGGCAACTGCGATCTGACGTTCAAGCCGCTGGGCGAACGCGCGGACAAGATCAACCTCGGGCTGATTCTCTCCGACTACCATCAGCCTTACGGCCTGTTCAACGGCACGGTGGTCGACGCCGACGGCAAAGCGTACGAACTGAAAGATTTCTTCGGCGTCACCGAGCATCACCTGGCGCGCTTCTGACGCGTCAGGAGTGCGTACGGATCATCACGATCACCCACCGCACGAAGCGAACGAGCAACGCCAGCGCCGCGCCGGCGACCGCATAACCGATCGACACGCCGAACATCACCGACAGCACGACGGCCACGATTCCGGCGATCAACCATTTGCGCCCGCCGCGGTCGCGCCGCACCAAGCGGGACGCGAACCAGATCATTGCCGCGACGATCAGCAGCACGAGGTAATCCAGCGCGCTCGACAACTTGCGCGACGCATAGAGCAGGCGCAGCGTCGAAGGCTCGCCGAGGGTGATCAATTCCTCGAAGCGCAGGCGCGACCCCTCATTGGGCACAGCGAAACGGGCCGGCAATGAGCCGGTGGCGTCGACCGACTGCTGCGCCGCGCGGATGCGGGTCTGGAACACTTGCTCGGCCTGCTCTTGCCGTTCCACCAATCCCAGCACGCCCGCCTTGCTTTTGGCCATCTCCATCGGGGCGGGAGACGGCGCCATCGGCGCTTCTTCAGCCTCAATGGACGGTTCGGCTTCGCCGGCGAATTTGTCCATAATGGTGGTGGAAACCGGAGCCACGAAAGGTTCGCGCAGCGTACCGCCCCAGCGCGTGTAACGGTAACGCGCGGGCGCGAAGACGGTGAGCATCGAGCGGGAAATCGGCAAATCGACCTCGGGCAAGACCAGGCTCAGCGAGCCCAGTCCACGCACGTTTTCGCCGAGGTTGAAGTAGTAGATCACCTCGACTTCGAAGCTGTTCAGGTCGCTGCCGACCATGCTCGATTTTTCGAGCGGGAGCAGGATTTTCCCTTCCTTGGTCTGGCTCGGCTTGACCGGCTTGTCAGCGACGAAAGTCGACCAGAGGGCGATTTTATCGCCGGCGGGCAGCGTGATTTCCAGGAACTGCTTGCGGTTGTTGCGCATGGTGTACAGCGCGCGCGCGACGCAGTCGCCGTCCTCGGTCAGCTGGACGACGTAGTTGGCCGAGTCGATCGCGGCGCCGAGCACGGCCTGCGTTTTGTGGCGCACGACGTTCAATTCGGCGCTGAAGGGGTGACGCAGGTATTTGAACGACAAGACAATCGGGTTGGTCGACCCGCCGCGCAACCCGGCGGGCAGTTCTTTGGCGTCGACCATCTGCAAGCCCTGCACTTCGCCGACGGGCGTGACTTCGACGCCGCCGGTCACCTGCACGGCGAAGAAACCGCGCTCGCGCTCGACATCCTGCGCCTGGATCGCAGGCAGCGGGAAGGTGAAGGACTCATCCTTCGTCGAGCGCTCCAGCACGAGGGTGAGGTTGTAATCGCCTTTGACCTCAAACCCGACGGTCGCGGTGAGCAGGCGCGATTGCTCGTCCATTTTCCAACCGACGAGCGAAGCGCCGCCGCAATCGGCGACGTCGAAGCCGGCGGGCACGATCACCTTGAATTCGCTTACCGGCGCGTGGCGCACCTCGTAGGCCAACTGCACGACGGCGCGAATGAAGCCTTCGTCGATGGAAACGAGCGTGCTGTTTTCGACCAGCACCTTGGGCGGCAGTTTTTCGTGCAGCTCCTCCTTCTTTTCCATGGCGACGGTATAGCTGAGGTTGAGCGAATCGCCGGTCATGATGGCCATGAGCGGCCCGTTTTTGGGTTGACTCATCGTCGCGCCGTCGACGGTCAGACCGGAATATTTGTCGCCCGCCTTGAGCGTGAGCACCTGGCCGGCGGCCGCGGGCAATTCCAGATCCAACGCGCCGGGACCGGGGCGCATGGACGCGGCAAGGCGAAAGCGCATGCTCACCGTGTGCGTTGCCGGCCCCTTGAGGATCAGCGCGATTTCGCCTTCGTGATCGGTGATCGGCGCGATCTGGTTGTCCAGGCGCACGTCCTCGATCGGCGCGCCGGTGTCGACCAGCGGCACGACCACCCAGCCCTTTTTCAGAATCGACAGCGGATAGGAAGCGGTCAGTTCGAACTCGCCCTCGGCCAGCATACCGTTGAGCGTGCCGCGTCCGAGCGCGAAATCGATCGGCGGCGGATCGTCGGTAACGGTCGGAGTTTGCAGCTTTTCGAGCAACTCCTTGAAGTCGCTCCAGGGGATGGTCAGCGCGCCGTTTTTAATGTCGGGCAATTCCGCGGCAACGGCGACGGCGCCGAACAGCAGCAGCAGCGCCAGAGTCGGCAGCAGGGTGCGTCTCATGATTCACCTCCCTGCCCGTCGCCGGTCGCGGTCGGCGGTTCCGGCTTTTTAGCGAGCGGCGGCGTCAGCGGCGGCGGGGTCGTCACCTGGCGCGGTTTCTTTTCGCGCGCGGCGAGCACGGCGATAAACCAGCGCAGCAACATGCCGGCCGCACCCAACAGCGCAGCGGCCAGCAAACCGCCCGAGGACAGTCCGGCGGGCATGGCCAGGACGATCAGCAACACGAACAGCAGCGCGCCAAGGCGCACGATTTTCGCCGACGGCCGGCCGATCCGTGCATCGCGGCGGGAGATCAGCCAGTGCGCGACGAGGTAGCCGACGAACACCGCGCAGAAAATGACGAACAGCCAAAGAAGCGTGCAACGATAAGTGCGCGCATAGAAGAACGTCGCGTTGTTCTTCTGCAGCGGGTCGACGATTTTTTCGGCGAAAAGGAGCTGGCGACCTTCCCAGGAAACTTCGAATTCCACCGCCAACGCGCCGCGCGCGAGGTTGTCGCGGTAATCGGCGTTGCTGGCCGCAATGGGGATGTCAGCCAACTGCTGCTGCACCTGCGAACGTTCGTTGCGGTACATCACGTTCTTTTCGACATCCTTTTTGTTGTAGCTCCATGACTGCTTGCCGTTCACCGCATCGCCTTCTTCATCGACGGCGGAGGTCACCGCCAGCGGCTGGTAGGCGCCGGTGACGGGCTGGAGTTTGCCGCCCAGACCGAAGGTGCGCAGACGCGTGGGCAGATACAACTGCATTTGCAGATTCTGCATGCCGACATCGACCACGGGCAGCACGACGTTGCGTCGGCCCAACGGCCAGAAGGCGCCGCCGTCGCGATAGGCCAGCAAGCGAATTTCGCTTGTTTGCCCCATTTCGTTCTGGAAGATCGGCAACAGTATCTGGCCGTCGCGCACGGCGGCCTTGATCGGCTTGCCTTCGCGATAAACGCCCCACAGATCCGTGCCCGGCGGCAACGTGACGCCCAGGTACTGGCGCGTGCGGTTGGCGATCTTGAAGGTCGCCTCGATCAGTTGCTTGCCCTTCTCGGTGATCATCACTTTGTACAGGGCCGATTCGATTTCGCAGGTGAGCACCGCAGCGCTCTTGTGTTTGATCATCTCCATTTCGAGCGCGGTCGGATGTTTGAGGTACTTGTAACCGAACAGCACCTTTTGTTCGTCGGTCCCGCGCAGATCGGGCGGGAGCTCGGAGCGGTCGACCGGCGCGAAGTTGCGCAGGCTGCCTTCCTTGGGCGTAACCTGTACGTTGGTGCGTACGGCGACGGCGAGAAAGCCGACCTCGCGCACAACGTTGCGCACCACCGGCGTGTGGGTGGCGAAGGAGACGGATTCATCCGCGGGCAGCACCATTTCGTAGGTCACCGCCAACTGATGGCGGCCGGTGGCTTCAAAGGCGATCTTGACGGTCAGTTCCTGCTCATTTTCCGACTCGGAGACACTCCAATCGACCAGGCCGTCGGTGGAGACGTCGGCGACCGATACCTCTTTGGGCAGCAGCAGGGAAAATTCACTGAGCGGCTTGTGTTGAATTTCGTAATCGACGATCGCGGTGTACACGGCCAGCCCTTCGCCGACGGTGAGCATGGTGCGCACTTCGGCGGAGACGCGCGCTTCCCCCTTTTCCACCTTTGGCGCGCGCCGCGTCCAGCGCACGGTCACACGGTCGGCAGAGGCGAAGGATCCGGTGGCGACGGTCGTTTGCCCGGTCGTCTGGCTGACCAGCGGCCCGCCCGGTTCGAGCATCACATACATTTCGGGCTTGCCGATGCGTACGGTCAGGCGCTGCACCTGGCTAAGCGCAACAGGCAGCACAAACTGCTCGGGCCCGCCGTCCTGGGACAGGGGCAGTTCCAACTTCAGACGAAGGCGGTGCGCGCCCTGGCCCTGCAGGGTCAGGTGCAGATTGCCGTCGTCGCCGCGCGTGAGCGACGTCGGTTGGTCGTCGAGCAACGCGGCAGCCAACGGCATGTTGGGCGGAAAGACCGGCAACGTCGCCCAACCATTCTTCTTCAGCACGAGCACGTCGGCGAAAATCTCGACCGACACGCCATCCTCGCGCACGACGGCTTCGTACTCGGCCGCGGCGAGCACCGCGTCGAAGGGCGGCGGCGGATCGTCGACGACGGCCTTGTTGACCAGGAGCTGCTCGAGAATGTCCTTGAAGTCGCTCCAGGGCACCTGCATCGAGGTGTTGCCCATATCGGGCAATTGCGGCGGCTGAGGTGGTTCGGCGGCCCGGGCCGTACCCCATAATAATCCGACAATCATGAACAGTAGAAGAAACGTCCGGCGGGCATTCATGAGGTTCCTCCCCGGCTGACGGCGTTGAAGTGCTAGCTTGTTTCTATGACACAGGTTTACGGCAAAAGTTTCAATCGTCTTTTAACAAATTTTTTGTGGTCCGACGTTTGACCATCCGGTCAGGGCAGGCTACTATCCGGATTCCACGAATGCAGTTCTTTTACGGGAGAGAAAAGTGAACGTTCCTTTGCTAACTCGCTTTTTCGGTTTCGTGCTTTGCCTTTTCATTCTCCTGGGCGCGAGTTCCTGCCGGCACATCGGCGCACCGGTGGACCTGGAATGGAACGAGCTGGTCAGCCCCTACCGCCACGACCTGCAAATGGACGGCTACAAGCTGCATTACATCGACCTCGGCGAAGGCGAGCCGCTGCTGCTGCTGCATGGGTTCGCCAGTTCGGGGTATGCGTGGAACCGGCAGGTCGAGCCGCTGCGCCAGGCCGGGATGCGGCTGATTCTGGTCGATCTGCCGGGCCAGGGATTTTCCGACGTGCCGCCGCATTCGTTCAAGCCGACGGTGGAGAACATCGCCGCCGAGGTGATCAAGCTGGCGGATCATTTGAGGTTGGAAAAATTCTCGCTGCTCGGTTGCTCGATGGGCGGCGGGCTGACGCTGTACCTGTGCTGGAAATTCCCGGAACGCGTCGAGCGCGCGGCGGTGATCGACCCGGCGTCGTTCGATCAGGAACGTCCGTGGGCGTTGGGGCTCTTGACCAATCCGGTCACCGGGCCGGTGGTGGCGCAGGGCGCGAGCAAGCAGACGGTCGGCGCGGGATTGAAGGACACGGCGGTGCAAAAGCAGGCCATCACCGACACGTTCGTGGACGAGTACACCCGGCCGTTGAACAAACCGGGGTATAAGGCGTTCATCAGCCGCCTGATGCGCGAGTTCTTTTCCAAGGAATTCGAGAAAATGGTGCTGAGCTACCACACGCTGCGCAACCCGCTGCTGATTCTCTGGGGCAAACAGGACCCGTGGATCCCGGCGGAGTTCTGCCCGCGCCTGGCCGCGCTAGCGCAGAATGCCCGCTGCGAGACGATCGACGAATGCGGACACATGCCGCACATGGAGCAACCGGAGATCACGGCGAGGCTGTTGACGGACTTTTTCAGTACACGCGTAGCGGAATAGTCCCTCCCCCTAACCGCGACAATCGGTTTGCTCATCGATTTCCGGAATGCTAGGATAAGGTTATCTGGCAACATCGTGATGTGAATACCTAATAAAATTGCAGGAAAATCGTCCTATGGCCTATCTGTTGGTGACAAAGGGAGCCCAGACCGGCGAGCGTTATCCGCTGACGGCGGGCGAGTATCTGATCGGCCGCAATCCGACGTGCGACATCAACTTGACCGACAGCAGCGTTTCGCGGCAGCACGCGAAAATCCGCGCGCTTGCCGACGGCACGTTCGTCGTGGAGGACGCCAATTCGAGTTACGGTACGCTGGTCAACCGGCAAAAAGTAACCAAGGCGGCGCTGCTGGACAAAGCGGAACTGCAACTGGGCGGCGCGGTGATGGAGTTTCACCTGGACGACGCCGAACCCGCCGACGCGGCGGACGGTTACACGATCATGCGCGTGCTCGGCGAGCAAACGCCGGCGGGAGAGCACGAGCAAACGGACGGGCGGCTGCTGGAACGCATCGAGGCGCTCAACAAGCGGCTGCACACGGCCTACGACATTTCGGCGATCATCACCAGCACCTACGACCTGACGGAGCTGTACAAAAAAATTCTGACGTCGATCTTCGCGACGATCCCGGTGGAGCGCGGCAGCATTCTGCTGTGGGACGCGGCGCACGACGAACTGCAGCACCGATGTTCGCTGGACACGCGCGGCGGCGCGGAGGAAGTGCCCTACTCGCGCACGATCGTGCGCAAGGTCATCGACCGGGGCGAGTCGTTGTTGATCAGCAACGCGCAGACGGACACGGGCTTCGACGCGTCCAACAGCGTGTTCGCTTATAACATCC
>ERZ795059.5418-NODE-5418-length-11587-cov-5.612036_pt1 | contig 11587 bp, 6 predicted proteins | sample MGYA00375143_ERZ795059 | MGnify/ENA primary metagenome ERZ795059 (study PRJEB30188, sample SAMN05720168) | activated sludge metagenome | isolation source: Anaerobic digester | place: USA | collected 2015-01-07 ... | reverse complement strand
TCCAGACGAAAGGAGGCGACGGGTTTTTCGACCCAAAACGCCGTTTCCGTGGGCGTTCGGGGCGTCACGCGCAACGGAACTACATCGGGACGGCGAAACGCCGCCGGGGGTACGTCCTCGAGCCGCGAGATGCCGGCGCACAGTCGGCGGCAAGTATCGTCCAGCATCTGCGGGTCTGGCTTTGGGAGATTGCGAAACAGACGCAGATGGCGGCCGCGAGCCAAGTCCAGGGATTCGGCGTCCCCCGTGATCTGTTCGATGTCTTGAGCCGTCCATTCAAAGAAGGCACGGCGGCGAGCGGAGGCCAACGTCAATCCCTCATAATGCGGAGCGGTCAGCGGGCTGTCGACGAGCGGACGGCTACGCAAGTGGCGATCGACTTGGGGATGCGCGTCGAGCGCGGGATCAAAGAGGGCCATTTGGCGCAAGACCTCGCCCTGACGGGCAAAAGACTCGGCCGCGAAGGCGCGGTCCCAGTAGGACTCGGCTGAGGGCATTTCGTCGGACACCGCATGGTAATCATCGCAGTAATGGACGCCGAACAGGATGTAGACGAGGGCGGCCCGCAGTTCGCGGACGGTGATGTGGGTCTCCCCTCGCAAATGCACGGCCTGCAACGACTCGAACAACCGCTGTCGCGCGCGTGACCGGACCTTGGCGTCCGCCAGCACCGGCATGCTGTCCGGGCCGAACAACTGGGCGGCGCGGTAGACCTCGCAGCACTCTCGTGCCGAGCAGGTCCGGCAGTCGGACCACGTACTGGAGGCGTTCTCTCCTCCGTAGAGATGGTCCACCAGACTCGCGAGAAACTCAGTGTCGATCCGACTGCGATCGGGTGCAACACCGCCGACCAGCGAACGTTGGTTCAGGCTGACGAAGCGGATATACGACGCCTGCGTCGCAGCCTCCTGTTGAAGTAAGTCTTCCAAGGAACTCGCCAATGCGGTGTCGTGACGTTCCAGCCATTCCAGCAAGCGGCCGTCGTTGATCGCCAACAGGTGCGCGATGTCCTCGGCTGGCGGGCCATCCTGGAACGGACCGAGGAAGTCGTCGAGGATCTCGTCGGCCGATCGCCCCTGCCACGCCGCGGAACCGTCCAGATTGATCCGGACCGTCAATCCGTCGTTCAGTTTGCCCTTCAGGATTCGCTGGGAGGACGGATGTCTCCCCAATCCCAGGCGGCCCGCCAAGTGTTGCAGCAAGGCCGTCTTGCCGTCGCCCGCGTTGCCACACAGGACCACCAGACTCACCCGCCTGTCGCGGATGTCTCGAAGCAGTGTCTCTTCCAGGGCCGTGGGGACGTACGTGTCTGTGGCGAATGGGCTGTCCAGTCCGCGCGTTTCACGATTTCCCCAACGAGGCGAGCCCGGGTAGGCTTGGAGCAGATTGCGGAGCCACGCAATCCGCTGTTCATGCACTTGGACTTGCAGATCGCGCGGCGGTGGCCGGTCTGTGGGACCAGAGACGCTGGTCGCTTCTCCGGTTTGGGGCTGGGGCGACGGCGCGGACCCCTTGCTCTGCGCAGGCGTCAGGCATCGGATGGCCTCCGACACGGAATGAAACCTCTGCTCCGGGTTAGGATCGGTTGCCCGTTCCAGGAAGTCTGCCAAAACGGCGTAGTGCGCACGCTCCAGGCTCTCCCAATTCAGCCCTCGTTTCTTTTCGACCTCGCCCCCGAAACGAAAAGGTTCGCGCTCGAAGATGACGTGAAAGACGCTTGCGGCCAGAGCGAACAGATCATCGCCGGGGCTGGCCGGACGGTTGTCCGCGTAGGATGGCGAGGCGTAGAGCACCGTGGCTGGTCCGGCCAACGGTTCTCCGATCCGGCCGACGAAGTCGAAATCCGTGAGCACCAGGTCGCTGCCCGATACGATCAAGTTTCGCGGGCTGATATCCCCGTGAATCAGGCCGTTCCGGTGAAGTTCGTCCAACCCTTCGCAGACGCCGCGAAGCCATCGCAATGCGAGGACCTCACTGGAAACCTCGTGCTGGTCTTCGGCCAGTAGCGGAAATACTCCGGCAAACTCGTCGAACGGCGTCCCCTCGATCCAGGTCATCAAGGCCACGAAGCTGTTCTCGTGCCATTCCCTGGCTACTTCGAAAATCGTCGACAGACCCGGCCGTCGACCAAGGTGCGGACGAGCCAAGCTGTATGCTTTGACCACGCGCCGACCGGCTTCTCGGTCGTGGGCAACCTTGGCCACGTACGTTCCCAATTCCTGTCCCGTGGCATGGTCGACCTCCACGACTTTGAAAGCCGTCCCGATGCCGCCTGAGCCCAAGCGGTTCACGATCCGGTAATCGCGATCGCGAAACCGAATGAGTTGGTCCTCCGTCCAAAACCGGGCGGGTGGTGCGGGCGGCTGCGGCACCGATTCTCCAAGCAGTGCGGACAGTTCGCCGTCGAGTTCCTTCAAGCCGCAACGTTCCGCCGGGGCTTCGGTCATGCCGCGACGAAGGACTTCGACGGTGCGGAGGCTGTCTCGGTCATCCCGGTCTTGAAACAGAAAGCACAGCGACGCACACAGCGAGTACACGTCAGAACGGCAATCGGCCACGCCCAGCCCCTGTTTCCGAACCTCCGGGGCCATCGTATCTTGATCCGCGCTCGCGGGCAGGCTCGTCGACGCCACGCTGATCTCGGCGGGAATCCTGCTGCGATCGAACCCCGTCAGGATCGGCGAATTGTCGTGCTTGACCAGGATCGTTCGCCGCGAGAGCTGCCGATGAACGATGGGCTCGTCGGCAGGGCCTGGCTGATGCAGGTCCCGCAGCGCCCGCACCGCTTTTCGGGCGAATTCGATGCGATCGACCGTCGCCCACGTTACGTCCGCCGCACGCTTGTCCAGGGAAGGCGCCGCCGGATCGACCAGCGTGAAGTAGAACATCTCGCCAGCGTACCCCGGTGCATCCTGATACGAATCCAGAATCCGAGGTGCCCAAGGGTACAGCTGAAGACGGTGGAGTGCTTCAAACTCGCGTTTCGCCTTCGCTTCCGCGTTGGCGTCGTCGGTGGCGGACAAGTCGTACAGGTGCAAGACCACCCGGTCCCGGCGCGTCGGATGGCTTCCCTTATACACGCGACGAAAACGCTCGTCCCTGGGAGTCTGCAGTTCCAGGTTGACATAGCCCGCCAACCGACGAAGAGAGCCGTCCACAGCCACAGGACTTCTGGGCTCGAGAAGCTGACTCAAGCGTTTCACGTCGCGAGCTGAAAGGACTGTGGGCAGTTCAACCCCGACGACATCCCTCCAGCCGCTGAGCGTGCAGAACTGGACGCCGCGGCTGGTCTCCCCAGCCAACCGTCTGACTTTCGACGGCTCCTGCGTGAGCAGGAAGACTCCGTTGACATGCGGGAGCCCGGCGAAAACCTTCCGCAGAGTCGTCCCGATCTTCCTCGCCTTGTTCGTGACCCCATCAGCAAATTGTCCTGCCTCGCCACTGTGCTCGTTAACCCAGGACGCCGTCCAGTGTTTGACCTCGATAACCCGAACCCCTGGCGGACCGATGGCCACGATGTCGATCTCGTCCGATTGAAGCTGATGCGTGACGGAGAACGCGAGGTTCGCCAGCAGAACCCACTCGTCGTCGCCCGGCAGCGATTGCAGACAATGCTTCAGGTGCTCGACGGCTTTCCGTTCGCTCTCATTGGCCATCGGCCCGCAGTGAAAAACCGTGACTCGCATCGTTTCACCTCGCTGCTCCGCAGGACTCTGCAGGCCGCCAGCGAGCGATGCGGCATCACAATCCGCCTCACCCGTGCGGTCGCGCGCGAAGGCGTTCTCCCCAATTGACCGCTCCGCTGCCATTACGCAGGATCGGCCCGTCGGCGGGGGCCTCCAGCCTCTACTTTGATCCCATCTATCGACGTGCGACGCAAGTCCCCCAACCAATTATTCGGGGGTCTGCACCAACGCTCCACCGCCCGTGCGTCCACGGCCGTAGTTGGCGTTCGAGACGGTCGTTCGTGGTCTACCCGGGCACGATTATGCCGCCACTGAGGAACACCCTCACGACTCCCGCTATCCGAAGAAGTGGGCGTCACTCAGGCTGCACTCGGCACGAGCAAACGCAATCAAGGCTCAGGCATGGGCTTCCTTCTCGACGCTCGCAAGAAACCCCGGCACTTCATCCTCCCGGACAAGCCCGACCCTGTATTCAGACAGCAAGTCCCGCACGCGACTACCAACGGCGACCGAAAGCCCGTCGTCGGCAAAGATTGAGACGACGATCAGGCGTTTCTTTCCGTCCTGGTCGCCTCCGTGCTTGTGTAGCAGGTCGCCCTCCACGGCCAGTCCCATTGCGGTGTTTGTCACGACTGACTCACTGCCGGAAAAACGTTGCGGCTTGATGAGATTCCAGATCCCGTTGCGGTACGCGTAGGGTACGCGCAGCGTGCGGCCCAGGATGGGCACGTTGACGGGCCAATCTAGCCGAGCACGCCCCTCTTCGTGCAGGCGTCGGAAGACGTTGTCCAATTCGGGGAGGACCAGCTTCGAAGGTTCGATGCGAGGAGTGCCGCCCACGAGTTCCGCGAACAACGCGTCCAGATCTGTTTGCGGGTCAAAGACCTTCGTGGGCCGGGGGGCGGTCAGCTTGAGGGCGTTGCCACGCGATGATACAAAACGCTGCAGATCCTCCAACGTCTGGAATGAATCACGGTCGACTTCCAGCCGTCTTTCGATGGCCCGTTTGGCCGAGTTCAGGGCCGCCTTGTCGAGTCCGCCGCGTCCCATCAGTTTCGCTGCCCGACGGTTTGATGCGGCAGTCCGAGCGGCGAGGAAGCGACTTTCTGGGCAGAACAGCAACACCCCGACATTCACCGCTTCGAGTCTCGATGAATCGGGGCAGAACTGGATTAGGCTGTAGTAGCCACGTTTTGGTTCCATCGGTCAGACTCCGCTAGGTTCGATTGTCGAAGAGTTGGCCGGGCCAACAGGCTCGGGCGATACGATCGAGAATTGTTTCGGCCACGAACTCGGCGCGGCGAATGATAAGCTCTGCCAGCGCAGCTCGGGTGCTGCGATTCAACTGCCATTGCTCCGGCACCGAATCCACTAACGATCGGACGAACTTATCTTCCAAGACCGCCAAGCGATCAACCCCCGCTGTCACGTCATCCTCACGAACGAGCGGCACAAAGGCCGGGAACAGGCCATACAGCCGGTCGTCCTTGACCCGGGCGATCTGAGCCACACGAGCATCTAGGTCCCGTCCGCACGTGAAACAGTGCGTATGGTCCATCGCAATCAGACGCGACTTGCCAGTGCTGTCTCCGGAGACGTCCTCCAAGAACACATTATCGTAGTTCGGCCGTCTTGCCGTCAAATCCGGCGGGTGGCGGTCACAATTGCTCACCCATGTGTCGAAAACAACTAGTCGCCCTACATCGCCTGGATTGACCAAGCTTCGCAACTCAACCTCCGACCCGCCCCATGTATGCCCCGCGGCCGCTTTGGTGGCAAAAGCCGGTCCAGACGCCGCTCGTCCGCCGCGAATGAACGGGATTTCGTCAAACTCTGCGTTAATCGCCAGAATCGCAAACTGCAACGTTTGAAGTCCGAACCACGACGCCAAATTCGTAGCCACCCACTCGCAAGCCAAAGGGTGCGGTCCCTGGCGGTTCCCCATCGGCTTGACGTAGGCCGGCCCAGCATCGGTGACGATTCTCGCCGTTCCCATGCTCGTATCGAGCCCCGCTTCGAAGCGGAGAAACGTCGTCGGTGCCCATGCTCGTCGGCCGTCAGGAATCGTACTCGCGTTGCTCATTTTCCATCCGGCCGAATCTGTGCGCGCCACCTGATGCCGCTCCGCAAGCTCCCTCTATCGAACGGAATCGTCCAGCGGCAGTCCCAAACGCTCGTAGTGCTTCCGCCGGCCGGCCTTGTCGCCTTCGAGTACGCCGCGGGCGTAGTTGGCGACTTCTTCGGCTACGCGCCGCGGGACGACGATCACGCCGTCGCCGTCGGCCACGATCGCATCGCCCGGCATCACGGTCGCGCCGCCCACGACGACGGGCCGGTTGACCGATTCCAGCTGGTTGCGGCCGGGGCGGATGCCGCGGCCGGGCTGCTTGAAGTACAGCGGGACGCCCTGGGCGATGATCTCGTCGGTGTCGCGCGCCGTGCCGCCGGTCACCACGCCGACGCAGCCGCGGGCGGTCCAACCCAGGATGTTGTTGGACCCGATCGTGCCTACGTCGACACCCTCGGCGTCCTCGATCACCAGTACGCTGCCCGGCCGCAGCAGGGCGGCGAACGGCTCGGGCGAGTGCCTGGTGTACCACTGGCCGGCCGCCTTGGTGAACTCCGCGTCGTCCATCCGGCCGATCGGCGGCAGGTTGGCCGGCACGTAACGGGCCGTAACCGCGACGCCGACGATGCGGTGCTTGAACTGCTTCGTGTCGCGCCACAAGGGCTTGATCTCCGGCGAGACGAGGCCGACGTTCTGCAAGCCGGCCTTGTCCATCCCGTCCGCGACGTCGGCCACCCGCAGACCTTGGAACAGCTCAATCACGCGGCGGTCATCCTCCTCCGAGTACACCTCCGTGGCGATATAGTTTTTTCCGGCTCGCAACTCGGCAGCGGGATCAACGGGGCTTGGCGCAGCGCCCTCGGCCTCGGCAGGACTCTGTGCGCCCACCATCCGCGTTACGTTCCAGCACGCGAAGATTACAGCAATTGTCAGCAAGGCGTGACGCTTCAGGTCTCGGTCCGCGTTCATCGTACGGCTCCCAAGGAACAAGCCCGGATCCGTCGTCTGCGTTCAGGACGACGTTCGACGAAAGGAAGGTGTTCCAGTCTGCCGAAATCCTGACAGATCGGAAATCCTGGGGCAAGTGGTCTTCGGGCCGCTGGCGACAAAGGCGGACGCCGAGGGTCACCATGTCCCGCAACGCGGCCAGGATCTGTTTCGGCAGCAGAGGCAGTTCCTGTTGGCCTGTCTCGCACTGGCGATGTTGCAGCCTCCCGTTGTTTGCTGGGCGCTCTTGTACTACTCCGCCCGCCGCTTGGCGGATAGAATTCGCGAGACGGAGGAGGCGTTAGCATCGTTCGAGAAATAACTGTCCAGTGTTTATTGCTGATCATCCCACGGAGTGTGATGGCTACTTTGACGAGGCGACAGTTATTTCTCGAACGATGCTTAGCGATGCGGTCTGCCGTGGACAAGGCGGCAGAGTCAGCAGAGGCGACGGTTTCCCAACAAGAATTCGCATTCAGGAGACAAACCATGCGAACGAGGACTCTTTTTCCCTTTTGGGAATTTGCCTTGCTGCTTCTGATCGTCTCGCTCGCCGTGCCCATCCACGCGGCGATACCGCCTTCGCTGCCTAAGCGGAGTGACGTCCAACGTGTGTTGGCCGTGGCACGCGAGCGTCATCCGGAGCGATCGGCCGAGCGGCCGCTGGAGATCGTCTTGCTGGCCGATCGGAAAGATCACGGACCCGACGAGCACGATTACCCGCGCTGGCAATCGCGGTGGGCGTTGCTGCTGGGCGGTGCCGCGGCTTCCAAGGCTCCTGCGGCCAATCTGTACGGTCCGGATCGAGTTGATCCGGCGGTTCAGCAAGGCGCGCCGCAGGTTCGCGTCACGACGGCCGACCAATGGCCTTCGGCACAGCAGTGGGAAAACGCCGACGTGGTCGTCGCCTTCTGCTACCTGGCGTGGACGCCGGAACGAATTGCGGAAGTCGGCCGATATCTTGCGCGTGGGGGCGGACTGGTGGTGATCCACTCGGCGACTTGGACCAAGCCGAAGCCGTCGGCGGATGTAGCGGGCGTGTTGGGCGTGGGCGGCTTTCAGCGCTGGCGCCACGGAGCCATTTCGCTGGAGACCACCCAGCCCGAACACCCGATCTGCCTCGGCCTGCCGCCGGTGCTGCCGCTGGTGGATGAATCCTATTGGCCGCCCACGCCCCCGACAAATGTACCTGACGTTCAGGTCTTGGCGGGCAGCAAGGAGCAGAACGAGCCCGGCCAGCCCGCCGCGTCGCTGCAGCCGATGTTCTGGACGTTCCAACGCAGCCAGGGGCGGGTCTTCGGCTGCGTCCTGGGCCATTATTCGTGGACGTTCGACGACCCGTATTTCCGGCTCTGGCTGTTGCGCGGGATCGCCTGGGCCGCACGCGAAAACCCGTATCGCCTGGACGATCTGGCACTGCGTTCGGCAGCGGTCGCCGACGAATGAGATGCTCAACTCCCAGAAAACAAGAGCCTGGCAGAATCATGAGGGCAGGATCATGAAAGCGAGTTCATTTTCACGTTGCTGACCCGGTTATCTCGCCAGCTCACACACCACCACCCCGTAGTATTCATGTTCGAGGGCAACGTCATGAAACGGTTCTTGTCTCTGATCGCGTTCGGTTGTTGGTTGGTGCTTCTGCCGGCCGCTTTCGCCAAAGCCCAGTTTCCCTTTTCAGAGGACCTCGCCGCACTGAGGAAAGCCGGCGTCGAGCGCGGCATCTGCGTCGTCCTGTCCGGTGGTTGGGCGGAGCCGTGGGCGCACTATCTGGCGGACAGATACGAGCTGTTGGTCTACGTTCAACTGCCGGCTGCCGATCGGGTCGACCACTTGCGCAAGTTCGCCGATCAGCAAGGGCTGCTGGGGAAACGAATCTTTGCGGAGCAAGGTGCGTGGTCGCATTTGCACTTGGCCGACAACCTGGCGGACCTGGTGCTTGTCGACGGGGCGGCAAGCGGTCCGGCGGGCGTGCCACGGAGCGAAGTGCTGCGCGTGTTGCGGCCGGGCGGCAAGGCGCTGGTCGACCGCGAGCTGATCGTCAAACTGTTTCCCGAAGGCACCGACGATTGGAGCCATCCGTACCACGGGCCGGACAACAACCCGCAGTCGAAAGATACGCTGGCCCGAGCGCCGTACTTGACGCACTTTCTGGCCGAGCCTTGGTACAGCCCGATGCCGGTGGTGACCGTGGCTTCGGGAGGCCGGCTGTTCAAGGCGTTTGGGCACGTGGCCATCAAACAGCGCGAATGGCCGCTGTTGAATACGCTGGTGGCACAAAACGCCTTCAACGGCACGGTCTTGTGGCAGCGGAGTCTGAGTCCGAATTTCATGATTCACCGCAGCGCCATGATCGCTACACCGGATACGCTCTACCTGGCGGACGACGTGTCGTGCAAACGGTTGGACCCGGCCACCGGCGAAGCCCGCGATGAAATCGTCTCGACGGCCGAGGACGGCCGCGTATGGAAGTGGCTGGGGCTCTCGGACGGCGTGCTGTACGCCTTGGTGGGCGACAAGGAGACGCCCGACCCCACCGTGCGTGGCGACCGCCGAGCCCGCGGCTGGCCGTGGGGTCCGCCGCTGGGAGCCGGCTACAACAGCAAGACGTACCCGTGGGGCTTTGGCCAGACCATCCTGGCCATCGACCCTGTGTCGAAAAAGGTGCTGTGGCGTCACCGCGAAGACGAATTGCTCGACACGCGCGCCATGTGCATGGCGGCGGGCCGCGTTTTCTTTTACAGCCACAGCAAGTTCCTGGGGGCGCTCGACGCCGCGTCCGGCAAGTTGCTGTGGCGGAGTTCTGATCCGGAAGTGCTGCAGGCGATCGGCCAACACCGCTTTGCCCAGAATCCCGGCGAAGGCTTTTCCAGTTCGTCGTACGTCAAGTGCAACGACAAGGCGCTGTACTTTGCCGGCCCCACCCGCACCGATCTGGCGGCGGTGTCCGCCGCCGACGGCAAACTGCTGTGGCGGACGGCCGATGGCGGCAACGCCCAACTGGTCCTGCGCGACGACGGCCTGTACGCGATGGGGCCGCGCGGCAGCACCAAGTACAACTACCTGACCGGCGAAGTGCTCGAAAACCTGGGGCCGCGAGTCAACTGTACGCGGGCCACCGGCAGTTGGGACAGTATCTTCGTCCGCGGTGGCCGCGACGGTACGATGCGCTACGATTTGGTGAGCCACACGCAGCAGCACCTCAACCCGATGCGGCCCACGTGCCAGGACGGCGTGCTGGCGGCGCACGGCCATCTGTTCTGGGGGCCCTGGATGTGCGACTGCAACCTGACGCTGGTGGGCGTGGTGTCGTTGGCGCCGGCCGGGGATTTTGATTTCGCTGGTCAAGTTCGCGATTCGGAACGTCTGGAAGCGGCGGCCGATGCTGCGCCGGTGGCGGATTTTGACATCGGCCCCGCAGACTGGCCGACGTGGCGTGCCAACAACACTCGCACGGCGGCGACGACGGTCAGCGTGCCCGACAAGGTGCAATGGAGTTGGACGTTTCAGTCGCCATCGACGCTTCCGGCCACAGCGCCGGTCGCGGCAGGCGGCATGATCTTCACGGCCGGTCGCGACGGCGCCGTCCGCGCGCTGGCCTCCGACACGGGCGAGGCGCGTTGGACCGCTTACACCGGCGGAGCGATCACCTGTCCGCCCGCGCTGTGGCAGGGCCGAGCGCTGGTCGGTTCGGGCGACGGCTGGATCTACTGCCTGGAAGCAGCTACTGGGCGACAACTGTGGCGGTTCCGGGCCGCTCCCGCCCAGCGCGTGATCCCCGTGTACGGATCACTTCGCAGTACGTGGCCGGTCGCCAGCGGCGTGCTGGTCCAGGACGGCGTCGCTTACGCGGCTGCGGGGATCGCCAACTACGACGGCACCCACGTGTTTGCGCTGGAGGCCGCGACAGGCAAGGTTCGTTGGCACAACCACCGCTCCGGTGCTTTGAACCCCGAGACGGGCAGCGGGGTGAGCGTGAACGGGCACTTGCTGTTGCACGGCGGCCAATTGCACCTGGCCGGCGGCAACGTGGCTCCGGTCGCAACGTACGACTTGGCCGACGGGAAATGCCTGACGGATACAACCGCGCCGAAGTCGCACACGCAGTACACCGCCGGCTCGGACTTGTTCGCGGTCGGCGGACGCGTGATCTCCGGCGGCCCGCCGCTGTATTCGGCGCGAGGCGATTACCGCATGGTCAACCAGGCGGTGCTGCAGACGCCCGCCGGCGATCTGGTATTCGCCTACGGCCCGCACGATGGCCGGGTGGCACTGTTCGAACCGGACGCGAGCGAGCAAGCCGGGGCGAAGGCGCGCTGGGTGCAGCAGCCGCTGAACCGAGTGTTGGGAGTGGCGGTGACGCCGCGGGCCGTGGTAATCGCGGGGCTGCGGGACTCGGAGCAGCCGGCCGATCCCCCGCAAGCTCATCTCGCAGCCCTGGCCGTGGCGGACGGCACCACGATTTGGAGTCAGCCCCTGCCGGCGGCGGCGGTCCCCTGGGGCGTGATCGTCGACCGCGACGGTCGCGTCGTGGTCAGTCTCCAAGACGGCGGGATCATGTGCTTTGCAGCGGCCGATTGACGGCGCGGCGGACACGGTTGCATGTCGGACCAGGAACTCTACAATACTGGCCGAAGTGAGACAGTCCGCATAGCCCGAAAATTGGAAATTGGTGAACCGATGGACCTGGTGCTGCTTTCCCGTTTGCAGTTTGCGCTGACGGTGATGTTTCACTACTTGTTCCCGCCGGTGACGATCGGCCTGGGGGCGGTGCTGGTGTTTCTGGAGTACCGCTGGCTGCGGACCGGCGATCCGGTCTACCACCAGGCGGGGAGATTCTGGACGAAGG
>ERZ795059.5413-NODE-5413-length-11592-cov-14.978504_pt1 | contig 11592 bp, 9 predicted proteins | sample MGYA00375143_ERZ795059 | MGnify/ENA primary metagenome ERZ795059 (study PRJEB30188, sample SAMN05720168) | activated sludge metagenome | isolation source: Anaerobic digester | place: USA | collected 2015-01-07 ... | reverse complement strand
CGGTGTTCGCGTTCGCGAGCGACACCGTGAACGTCTATGCTCTCTCGGACGCCTTAAAGGAGAAGAACTGGCTTGTCGAAAAGCAGCAACTGCCAGCCAGCCTGCACATGACGGTATCGCCGTTCCATTCGGTGGTGGCGGACGCATTCATGGCCGACCTTGCAGCGTCAGTGGAAGAGGTCAGGGGAATAGACGCGAAGAAGCTCTCGCAGGAAGCCGTCATGTACGGAGTTATGGCGACTCTGCCCGACCGCTCGACGGCTAAAGAGTTCGCGATAAACTATCTGAACCAGATATACACGCTAGAGTGACGCGCGCGGGTTTTATTTTTCCGCGCGGCTGTTTCTCTCGTCCTGAATGTCTTTTCTCATCTGGTCGCAGTATTTCTTGATATCCATGAGAGATTTGCGCACGCGCGTTCCGGCGGCGTTGTTTCCCTGCATGAACTTGTAATAATCCGAGGAACCGGCTTCCACCATTCCCTTCAAGCTTTCCCAACTTGTCGCCATGATATCACCCTCCGTGACGTATTGTAGAATCTGATTCCGAGTGCATTTCGTCAATTTTTTCAGTCGAGTAGCAAAACGCCGGCCGCGACCGCAGCTCCTATAAGAGCGTACTTTCTGAATGTGTTTTTCTTTTTCGCGCTCATCTGAATGGCAGCGAACCTTTGTTTTTCCTCGCGTTCGGCAAGTAGCGAGGCAAGCGTCGTCTTCATTTCTTCCGAGTAGTCGCTGAAGTAGGCCCGTGGGACATGGTCGCCGTCGAATATGAACACATGAGCGTCGTCCTTGCCGTCGCCGATTCCGAAGTGGTTGTAGTACGCCCCGCTGGTGTCCGCTATCATTATATATTTCTCATCCAGCGGTCTTTCCTGCTTGAATCCTTTTTCCGCTAGCTTCGCGCCTAGCGTTTCCAGTTCCTGCTCATATTCCTTTTTAAGCACGCGCCTGACCATAGGCCCCATCACTTTGGGATATTTGCTTGTTTCGGCGATACATATAAACATGATTCCTTTGGTGTCTGGATACGCCAGCGTGATTTCTTTAAGCCAGCCGACCATTGTCATGGCGTTATTTTCGTTGCCGAACCCGTAGACGACGATCCAGTCTTTCAGTTGTTCAGCGGGTATGATTCGCCCGTAAATGTCCTTGATGTTGAACCTTGAGATTTCTGACGGAAGAGCGAGCGAAGCGGGAGCTGATTGTTCTGCCAGCGCGGTCATACCGCTGCAAACTGAGAGCGCAACAAACATAAGAAGGAGTATTATCTTTCTCATTACAGCCTCCGTGATAATATGAAATAGAGATTATCAGAGAAACGCCGGATTATCAATAAAATGTTTTCTTGCGCGCGCGCCGTTTCAGGGCGCGGCCGCCTATTGCCAAAAGTCTGGGCTCGGAAGTAATATGAACCATAGAGAAAAACTGTATTCCGGGAGAGAGACATGAGCGCAAAGGACGGAGTGAAAAAGATACATGCGGTCCCGCACTATCATTTCGACGTCGAGTGGTGGAAGACGGAGGAGGGATACAACAGGGACGTTGCCGAGATTCTGGACAAGGCGCTGGAGATGCTGGACGCAAACGAAGAGTTCACATATGTGATAGACCAAGCGCTGGCGCTCCGTCCATACTGGCGGTCGAGGCCGGAAACGCGCGAGAAGATATCCCGATATGTGAAAGAGGGCCGCATCGAACTGGTAGGAGGCACGTTGTGTTCCCCGGACGAAAACATACCGACTGGAGAGGCGCTGGCCCGGCAGTACGTTTACGGAAAAAAATTCCTTGAGGACGAAGTTGGCGGCAAGGTGGAGACGGCGTGGGAGATCGACGGATTCGGGCATCCGGCGCAGTTCGCGCAGATAGCGGCGCGGGCGGGGATGCGGCAGTTCGTGTTCGCGCGCGGCGTGCAGAACTGGAGGGATCCGTCGGAGCCGATTCACTTCCTTTGGGAGTCGCCGGACGGCACGAAGCTGTTGAGCAACTGGTGGGCGGCCCACTACATCGGATTTTCGCCTCCGTCTTTGAGCGCGGCCAGCTTTATGGCTTTCAAGAGCGAACTGCTCGTCAGGACGGACTATGAAGGCGCGCGGACGGACTGTGCGACGTTGATGTTCCCGTTCGGCTCTGATTTCACCCCGCCTGTGGAAAAGTGGCCGGAGATGCTAAAGAAATGGAGCGCGGCCGGCGGTTCTCCGGAAGTCGAGTTTTCTTTGCCGAGGCGGTTTTTCGACGAGATCCGCGCAGAGCAGGGCGGAGAGTTCCCCGTCGTCTCTGGAGAATTGAACCCGTTGCTGACCGGCTGCTACGAGTCTAGAGAAAAGGTCAAACGCCTCTGCAGAAAATCGCAATACGCGATTATGGACGCTGAAAAGTGGTCTGCTATCGCGTGGTCTCGCGGCGCGGAATACCCGAAGGAAAAACTGGACGCCGCGTGGGAACTGATTCTGACGAACGATTTTCACGATATCATTTGCGGCACGGGCACGGACAAGGTATACCGAAACACGATTAGGAGATACGCCGAAGCGATGGCGGCGATAGAAGAAGCGGGATCGGCGGCGCGGGAGAAACTGGCGGCGCTTGCGGACACGCGCGGGGCGGGCGCTCCGGTGGTGGCTTTCAACAGCCTCAACTGGAGCAGACGCGAATTGTTGCGCGTCCCGGCGGAAAGTTTGGGAGACATAGCGGGCTGTGAAACTTTCTCGGCGGTCGGCCCGGCGGGAGAGCCTCTGCATTGCCAGCTCTCAAACGGCCATGTCCTTGTCCACGCCGTGCTTCCCGCGATGGGATTCGCGGTGGTCAACATCAAACCGGGAGCTAAAACGCAACGCGGCGGCGCGCCCAAGCCTTCCGGGTTGAGCGTGTCGGACCTCTCGATGGAAAATGAATATCTTAAGGTGACGCTGGACCCGCGAACGGGTTGTTTGGCGTCTGTTTTCGACAAGGAGTCCGGCAGGGAAACTCTCGACTGCTCCCGCTATCTCGGCAATGAGATATTGGCGGAGGAGGACGCGGGCAACCTCTGGACTGTGCAAAAGACCGGGGAGAGATGGGAAGGCAAGCGCTACAGATCGGCAATAAGGCTGATCGAGAGCGGGCCTGTAAGGGCGGGCTTCGAGTCGAGGGGCAGACACAAAGACATGGACCGCGTCCAACGCGTTTATCTTGAAGCGGGTTCGCGCCGCGTGGACTTTGAGACGGACATCGATTTCAAAGGAAGGGACATGCGCGTCAAGGCGATGTTCGGCGCGGCGGCGGGCGGGAAGCCTGTGTTCGAGACGCCTTTCTACTCCGAGCCGCGAAACCCCGGTCACTGGTGCGCGCAGAACTGGGTTGACATTTCAAATGGGAAACGCGGCCTCGCCGTCCTGAACTCCGGCAATCCCGGAATGGACGCGGAAACAGACTGCATGGGGCTGGTTCTGTTCAGGAGCGTCTCGGTTTTCTCGGCGGCGTACCTGAGGTATCTTGCGCGCAATATGGCGAGCATCCTTCGCGCGTCCGCGGAGGCTAAAGAAATCATGAAGAAGGGACTCGGACACGCCGAATGGGCGCTCTACGAGCATCACGGGATAACTCTCAGAGAATGGTCTAGCGAGGGCGGGATGAGCATGAAAGGCGTGTTCACGCCGGACCATCTGGCTCCTTTCATCGCGATGACCAAGCCCGCAGAATGCTGGGAGCGCGGCATGCACTCTTTCAGATACGCGATATATCCGCACGCCGGAGACTGGAAGGCTGCCTCATTGCCGCGCGCGGGGGTCGAGTTCAATACGCCTGCGGTTGCGCTCGGCAGCGGCAAAGCCAAAGGGCCGCTCGGAAGGTCGGCATCTCTTTTCAGCGCGGGGGAAGACGCCGCCGCAATCATGGTCGCTTTGAAGAAAGCGGAGAAATCGGACGCGCTTGTGGCGCGCGCTTATGACGCGCTCGGCGACGGCTCGAAACTGAGATTCAGCAATTCCGGCCCGGCTATTGCCCGCGCTAGGAAGACGAATATCACCGAGGACGAAAAGGGCAGCGCGCTCCGCGTCAACTCGGGCGCGGTTGCGGCATCTCTCTCAAAATGGGAAATCGGAACATTCCTGCTGGAGTTGTCCGGCGCGGCGAAATAACCGCAAGCGCGACCGCAATGTCGCGCAACACGGACACAGCCGTCATGCTGAATAAATCGGACAGCGCCTGAATCTATCTGCAACCAATATGGCGCGATATGACAATCCGCTGTATTTCCGACGTTCCTTCGCCGATTTCGAGCAGCTTCTGATCGCGGTAGTATCTCTCTATGTCGTACTCCTTCATTAGACCGTATCCGCCGTGAATCTGAACGGCTTGATTGACGACGCGGCTCATTACTTCCGAGCAATACAGTTTCGCCATCGCCGCTAGTTTCGAATACTGTTTCCCTTTGCTTTTCAGCCAGCAAGCCTTATAGAGAAGGTTTCTTGCGGCTTCGATCTCAGTGGCCATGTCCGCGAGTTTGAAGGCGTTCGCCTGAAAGCGCGAGATCGGCACGCCGAACTGGTATCTTTCCTGAGAATATTTGAGAGCTTTCTCAAAAGCGCCCTGAGCGCCGCCAAGGCCCATAGCCGCTATGCTCAGCCTGCCGCCGTCGAGCGTTTCGAGCATCTGTTTGAAACCGTCTCCGCGCCGTCCGAGGATGTTTTCTTCCGGCACGCGGCAGTCGTCGAAATACAGCTCGCACGTGTTTGACGAGCGCCACATCATCTTCCCGTGCATTGTTTTCGCCTCGAAGCCGGGAGTGCCGTTCGGCACGAGGATGCAGCTCATTTCGTTGCGACCGTCCTCGCGCGTGCCCGTGATAGCCTGAATGGTGGACACCAGCGACATCTCCGTGCCCGCGTTTGTGATGAATATTTTGCTGCCGTTTAAGACCCATTCGCCGTTGCGCAGTTTGGCGGTCGTCTTGGACGCCTGAGCGTCCGAGCCTGCCTCCGGTTCGGTAAGCCCGAACGCGGCCAGACCTTCGCCGTTGCACAGTTTGGGCAGCCAATCCATTTTCTGTTTCTCGCTGCCGAAATAGTAGATGGGGCCGATGCCGAGCGAGTTGCCCGCAGCCACAGTGGCGGCCTGAGAGCCGTCCACGCGCGCCACTTCCTCGACCGCTATTATGTATGACGTGTAATCCATCGCCGACCCGCCGTATTTTTCGGGCAGGAACATTCCGAACAGGCCGACGCCCGCCATCTTCTTTGTCAGTTCTAAGGAGAACTCCTCTTTCTCGTCCAGTTCGCGCGCGATCGGGGCTATCTCGTTCTCCGCAAAATCCCGTATTGTGCTTCTGATGATGTTCTGTTCTTCTGACAAATCAAAGTTCAACATAGTCGCATTCCTCCATGCGCGGCGTCCGGTTTTCAATTCCCGCCCCTCAGGGGCATGATGCTTTGCCCGCACAATATCACAAATGCTGCTCGGTCACAATGTTTTTTTTCAGTAATTCCAGCGCGCTCGCAAATTCGCCCGCCGGCAAGCCGAAAATCGCTGATTTTCAAGGTTTTGCTGTCAGTAGGACATAAGATGATGCCGCGCAATAAAGAAGTGCCCGGGTATTGTTGTCAGACTGGAAATCGCGCGAAAGAGTCGCGGCTTGTCATTGCTCAGGGCGCTGGGAGAAGTCTATGACGATGTCGTCGAGGCGGTGGAGCGGAAATATCGCTTCCCGCGCTAGGGTTCCGTATGAAATGGAGCGTCCGAGGAAGGATATTGTGTAGTATCCGACGTAAACCCCGTCCAGAAAGGCGGCGGCTTTGGAATCGGCGTCCAATCCGTCGCCTGAGCCTCGGTCGACCACAAGCCAAAGCTTTGTCGCGGTCTGGGACGCGAACAGGGTGGTTCCAATGCTGTTGTTAGGGTTCCTGACGGGCAGGGCGTCGGGGAGCGGCGAAAGTATCGCGTCGCTCTTTTTCAAAATGATGTCTTTTGAGTGCGAGCCGAAGTACCCGTGAATGTTCATCGTTCCTATGGAAGAGCACTTGAAGATGCCTATGACTTCGTCGCCTCGGACGACCGGCAGTTCCAGCCCGACGGGTATCGTCGAGCGCTTTCCGTACATGAAGGAGACGCGCTTTCCTCTGTCCCATATCGATTGGGGGTATATTTTGGTGAAACGTTCAAACTGCGCGGGAAAGGTTTTCGCCGCTTCCGCGTTCGACCGCGCGGCGAAAGCCGCCGCTGAAACAATTATCGCAACCGCAACTAACGAAGCAAGTGTTTTGTTTTTGAACATTAACGCGCCCGCCGCCTCACATGTAAGGTTCCAGATTGATGGCGAGCCAGAAAAGTTCGGGTTTCACTCCCGCGATACTCAGAGCCTCGCTCAATTGATTCTTGTTTGATGTTGACGCCTTCATTGAATTATACATCGTTTCAACTTTGCTGAAAGAGTTGCCCAGACCGAGGAGGTTGATCGCGTTGTCCGGGTGATTCACCCACGCTTCAACTCCGTCCACGACCGCGCGGAGCTTGGGCAGGTCTTTCTCGTAATGAGTCTCGATAAGGCTGATGACTTCCTCTTTGTCCGGGCAGTCTGTGGAAGTTATTGAGAGGGGCGGGAAGGTGTAGCCGAATTGGCAATTCTTGCCTTTGTTGTTGTTGTAGAGGGTCATTGCGGCGGCGGTTGTCGCCGGCGATAGATAGTCCAGAAGGACTGCTTCCAGTTGCGCGTCGGAGAATCCGGACGGCAAATCCGCTATATCATGCGCAAGCAGCATAAGCGGGTCGGTCTTCACGCGCACATCCATTTCCATCGGGAAGAGAGCGGTCATCAGGTTAGTCGCCAGAGTGGCGTCCTCCCAGCTTACCACCCAGTTGTCCATTATCGCGTCGAAGGAGGCTGTTCCGTTCGAAGATTCTCCGAGGTCGGCGAGGACTTCAAGAAGTCCTTCGACGGCGTCTGCCGCGTCGTCGCGCGTCGCTTCGGCTTCCTTTACCATCACCTCAATCAGCATCCCCCGGATGATGTCGTATGCGCTAATAATTGAGTTGATATCGTTTGAAGTGGTAAGCGTTGATGCTGCCGCCGCGGCATTCGGGGAAATCTTCTGCGCCATTCCGGCGTGGAGAAGCCCCATCGAGCTGTAAACGTCGCTGTAAGTAAAAATCTCGCCGTTTCTTACCGCCATCGCTTTGTCTTTGACGGCGAGTCTCTTTGCGGTCGTATTCGCGTGAGCCGCATCCCAGACGTCTACGACGTCCGACATCGCCGCGCACAACTCCGCCGCTTTGGGTTTCGTGTCGATGTTGTTCAACGTGCTCAGCGCGCTTTCTCCCGCGTCCGTGAACACGGCGACTATCTTATCTACCTGCGCGCGCGAATAGTCCGGCTCGATGAGGTTGGCTATGATTTCATTTATGCTTGCGATTCCAAGAGCGACTTTTGCTGCCGTGTCTAAACGCTCGACGAGTTTTTCAACCTCTGCGTCCAAGTTTGTGGCGGCCAGTGTGTTTCCTATCTGTGTGTGAATACAGTCGTAATCCGGGTTTGCGCCGATATTCGGGCAGGCGGTAATGATGGAAGATATGTAGTTGACCAGTTCTCGCGCCCGAGTCGCGTTTGTTATCGAAGCAGTGGCGTCGATTCCCTCTCCGGCCATCAGGTTGTCAACGCCGCTGATTGTGTTCATAGCGACATCCGGAATCAGCTCGAAAATCACGGCTTTCCTTGTCGTGCCTTTATCTGCGAGAAGCCCTGTCCTGTTTGCGCTTATGCTTTCGACGGCCAGTTTGATGTTTCCCGCGTCTCCTGCGGGGCCGATGAGCGCTTCAATAATAATGCTGGGTGTTGTGTTTTTCGGTATCGTAATAGTGGCGGAGAAAACGCCGTTCGCCCCGGTGGTTCCTCCTGCGGTGATGAGGTTGGTTTTCGTCGCGTCTGTCACATTATAGGCTTTGAGGGCTGCGTTGGTCACCGGAATGTCATCGGCAATTCTGGAAGCCGAGCGCGAGCCGCTTTGCTCGGACGAGGTGTACACCGTGCCCGCGACGGTGCGCGTCACAGTCTGGTTGTTGTTCGCCGGGGGATTCACTACCGGAGCTCCGCCGCCTGTCGCGCCTCCGCCTCCGCCCCCGCATCCTGTGGCCATCGCCGCGCCGAGGCATAGAACCATTGCCGCAAGAATGTTTCTCAGCGTTCTTCTATTCATCAGAATCATCCCCTTTGGAATTCAAAGCACCCTATTATATATTTTACTTCCGCGGAAGCTCTCCGTCAAACTTGTTCCTGAGCATAAAAACATGCGTTTTGCAGATAACGCGTCTTGTCCAATAGATTTAACGCCTATTTAGACTTTTCGCGTTTAAGGGCTGTTTTTTCCACCGCCGCAGCCATTTTCGCGGCTGTCTTCTCCGCCTTGGGTCCGATGCTTTCAGGCGAGACGCATCCGGGCACGATGAATTTGCCCGCCACACAGCTTTTCCCGTATCCGTTCAGCCGGTCGAACATTATCTGAATGAGGTCGGCGTTGTCTTTGACAGGCCCCTCGCAAGTGACCAGCAGCGCGGTTGTTTTTCCTTCAAGCGCGGACGCGTGCGCCGGGGTCTCGAATCCTGAAACGAGGCACACGTGCCTGTCGATAAGCGCTCTCATCTGCGATGTGAAATCCCAACAATAAAGCGGCGTGGCATACACAATGGCGTCAGCCGACATCATGGATTTGAAAACAGGGATCGCGTCGTCTTTTATCGCGCAGCCGGGAGCCGATTTCGCTTTCGCGCACGCCCAGCATCCGCTGCATCCTGCGATTTTCTTCCCCGCAATATTTATCCTCTCGACCTTATGTCCGTTCTCTTTCATTTTCGCTTCAAATAGCGAGAGAACTTTATCCGTGTTGCCTTTTTTTCTGGGACTTCCCATCAGCGTCACTATTTTCATGCTTTCCTCCGCCAGTTTTCAATATATGATGTCACAAATCAAATCCAGTTGAGCGCGCCCATGAAAATCGCAATCAGAATCAGGTCGAGCGCGAGCAGGCTTCCGACCGCCAGTATCTGCGAGCTACGCTGCTTCATGTCGTGCACCTTGAAAGAGATGGTGTAAAACAGGGAGTAGCCGCCGAAAATCACAATCGCCGCCGGGCCGGTGTTCCACCACGGGTACTCCCATGTCAGCGCGCCGGTATAGTTTAGGGCGCATTCTATCGCCGCGCAGATTGCCCCGGCGAACGCTATGAAAACCGCCCTGTTGGGCAGCCCCAGAATTCTCATGTTCTTGTCTTCCGGCAGGAACTTCGACATCACAAGCCCGACGATGGCGAACATGAAGAATATCTCGATGTTCATGCCGATTAGCAACAGATATGCTGTGGCTCCGGGCGTGCCCCACGCCGGCGCGTATTGCGTGAAATGGAATATCAGCGAATTGACTATCTCTATGAATATATCGAGGGCGAAATATGTCAGCCCGGCAAAAATGACATTCCAGTTCTTTTTCTGCGCCTCGTTTGCGTAAACGTAAACCACGAGAGTCAGAATCGGAATGACATACCATTTGAACTGAGACGGGTCTCTGAGAATCGCCAACGCCTGCGCCGCTGATTCGGTCATATCTGCCTCCCCGCGCCCGAACAGCTTCCTTGTCGCCAAAAATAACACTGCTCAGGTCCGCGTCTTTACGGACATTTTATCACGAAACAGCGAATTACGGGCGACAAGCCGTCAAACGGTGAAAAAACCCGACGGAACTTCCCGTCACATCCTGCCGCCGCCGTCCACAAGAATGGTCTGCCCGGTGACGAACGACGACGCGTCAGACGCCAGATACACGACCGCGCCCGGCACTTCGTCCGGCTCGCCGATCCTGCCCAGCGGGTATCCCTTTTTAACTTCGTTCAGTATCGCTTCGTTGCTCCAGAGGGCGGCGCTGAACTTCGTCTTGATTACGCCGGGGGCGACCGAGTTTACGCGGATTCCCGCCGCGCCCCACTCGTGCGCCAGCACCTTAGTCAGCATTATCAGCCCGGCCTTGCTCACCGAGTACACTCCCAACCCCATGCCCGGCGTGATTCCGGCTATCGACGATATGTTTATGATGCTTCCGCGCGTCTTCTCTTTCAGCATCCTCTTGCCCACTTCGAGCGACAACAGGAACGGCCCTTTGAGGTTGGTTGCCATTATCGTGTCGAAGGCCTTCTCGTCGGCGTTCAGCGTCGGCCCGAAGATCGGGTTCGTCGCCGCGTTGTTCACCAAAATATCGACCTTGCCGAATTTGGCGTAAACTTCGTCGAGAAACGGCTTTATCTGGTCGGACTTGCCCACATGGCAGGCAATAGGCAGCGCCTCCCGGCCTCTCGCCCTTATCTCCTGCGCCACCGGCTCCAGCGTCTCCGGCTTCCTTCCGCACACCGCCACGTCCGCGCCCGCTTCCGCCAGCGCTATGGCTATCTCCTGTCCTATCCCCCTGCTTGCTCCCGTCACTATGGCTTTCTTTCCGTCGAGCCTGAACTTGTCGATTATCATCTCGCGCCTCCTTAACAGTGTTCGCCACATATAATATACTTATGCGCGCCGCGAGTGAATAGCGGCGGAAAAAACGAAAAGGCAAATATGGAAGATTCTGAAAACAAACAAACCACAGCGCGCCGTCCCAAGACAGGGGATAAGCTGACGCTGAAGATAGACGGTCTGGCGTTCGGCGGTTCTGGCGTCGCCCGCGCGGACGACGGCATTGTGGCGTTCGTCAGGGGCGGCGTTCCCGGTGATATCGTAGAGGCCACGGTGACGAGGCGCAAACGCGGCTACATCGAAACCCGCGCCGACAGCCTCGTTTCCGCTTCCCCCGACCGCGTGGAGCCGAGGTGCGCCCATTTCGGCGGCCCGACCGGCGGCCTCTGCGGCGGCTGCGTCTGGCAGAACTATCCTTACAATCTTCAGCTCGAATGGAAACGCCGTCAGGTCTCCGATTGCCTAGAACGCATCGCGCGCGTCCCCAACCCGCCGGTGGAACCCATCATTGGCATGGAATGCCCGTGGGAATACAGAAACAAAATGGAATACACCTTCGGTGATGGCGCGGGCGGCTCGCTCAGCCTCGGCATGCACCGCGCCGGCTTTTTCGACAGGGTGGTCAACGTGGACCGCTGCCACCTTCAGGCCCCGCGGTTGTGCGAATTGCGCAACATGACGAGGGCGTTCGCCTCCGCCAGAGGCCTGACTCATCACTGGGCGCGGAGACATGAAGGCCTCATGCGCAACTTCGTGGTCAGAGCTTCATCCAAAGGCGACGTCATGGCCTGCGTCGTCACTCACACCGGCGACTTTGACAAATATTCGCGCGAGTACGCGGATGCCGTCGCGGCGGATTTCCCGGAAGTCAAAAGCCTACTGTGGCGGATAAACGACTCCCTCTCAGGAATCGCCGTTTCAGGCGAGGAAAGGGTTCTCGGCGGAGAAGCCTATATAATCGACGAAGTCTGCGGGCTGAAACTCAAGATATCCGCCGCCTCTTTCGCTCAGACCAACCACTCTCAGTCCGAAAAACTCTATCAGTTGCTTATTGACAATGCAGAGACTTCCGGCGGTGAGACGGCGTACGACATTTATTCCGGCATGGCCCCCATAGCGATGCTGCTGGCCG
>ERZ795059.5412-NODE-5412-length-11593-cov-6.001300_pt1 | contig 11593 bp, 10 predicted proteins | sample MGYA00375143_ERZ795059 | MGnify/ENA primary metagenome ERZ795059 (study PRJEB30188, sample SAMN05720168) | activated sludge metagenome | isolation source: Anaerobic digester | place: USA | collected 2015-01-07 ... | reverse complement strand
TCTTCCGCTTTCAATCAGGTCGATGCCGAGTTGCCATTCATTTTTGTTTTGATTGAAAGCGGAAGACACATTTAAATCCATTTCTTGTTTTTTTCTAGTGATAGTCAATGAATATGGTTGATCGGCAAGGGATTGAATAGCTGTTTTGAACTGCACGATGTTGTTTATTGGCTGATTGTTCACTGCAACAATTTGATCACCGGTTTGAATAATATCATTATTGATATTGTCGGTTGGCACATCATAAACATACACTTCAGTTTTGACTTGTGAATATGGGTAATCTTGATATGGACTTTGACTGGATACCGGCATACCCAACATGAAAACAACGGAGAGAACCAAAGCGCCCAGCAGAAAATTCATTAGAACGCCAGCGGAAATAATAAAAATTTTTGTCAAAGTATTTTTACTGGCAAAAGAGCGGGGGTTATTGACGTCATCGCCATCTTCACCGTGAATTTTTACATAACCGCCAAACGGGATAAGATTGATTTGGTAATTGATGCCATCCTTGTGGTATGAATATAAATTGGGCGGAAAGCCAATGGCAAATTCGTCAACACGAACACCGGACTTGATGGCAGCCAGAAAATGTCCCAATTCGTGAACAAAAACCAATACACCTAAAATAAAAATGAACAATAAAATATTTAGCATTCAACTTAATTAATTTTTTGATATTAGATAGTTAATAATTCTGTTTCTTTGGCTTTGGCAATTTGTTCGATTTTTTCATTTGATTCGTCAACGAATTGTTGAAGCACTTTTTTGCCACGTTCGTACTCGTCTTCACCAATTTGGTCTTTGACGCTGTCCCATTTTTCCATCATGTCTTGCCGATGATTACGGATTGAGATTTTAGTTTCTTCGGCTTTGTTTTTCACAATTTTGACAAATTCTTGGCGACGTTCCTCGGTTAGTGGGGGCAATTTGATAATGATACGTTCACCATCGTTGGATGGATTTAGATTGAGATCGGAGGTGGATATGGCTTTTTCGACGCTGCTGATTGACGAACGATCCCAGGGTTGAATAAATATGGTTTGTGCATCAGGAATAGTTATGTTGGCCATTTGGCTCAAAGGAGTATTGGCACCATAATATGATACTCGTAGATTTTCTACCAGACCGGCAGAGGCGCGACCAGTGCGAATAGTGCTTAATTCGTTTTTGAGATGCTCAATTGATTCATTGATCTTGGGGTGAAATTCTTTTAGTAGTTCATCGGTACTCATAATTACTCCTATTTTTTATAATATTTCTATTTAATTTTACTATTAAATTTGGCAAGAACCAAGTTTTTGATATAAATTATTAAAATTAAATAAGACACCTGCAAAAGCAACAGGTGTCTTGAATACAGAAGATATTGCACGGTATATTATTGGCAAAATCTACCTTCCGTCCCAATTTCAAAGCGAACAAAACGAGCAATTTTCATATTTTCACCAATGACAGAAATTTGTTCAGTGAGATATTGTTCGACAGTTTTGTCACCATCTTTGATAAAAGGTTGTTTGAGCAGACAGTGTTCTTCATAATATTTAGCCAATTTGCCTTCGATGATTTTATCAACAATGTTGGCCGGTTTGCCTTCATTTTTTAGTTGTTCAGAAAATATTTCTTTTTCTTTGGCAATGATGTCCGCCGGTACTTGTTCGGGAGAAATATAAGCTGGATTGACGCCGGCAATATGAAGTGCAATGTCGTGTGTAAAGTTTTTAAATTGTTCATTTTTGGCAACAAAGTCTGTTTCACAATGAATTTCCACCATAACCCCTACTCTACCCTCGCCATGAATATAGGTTTCAATACGGCCTTGGCTGGTGGTACGTTCAGATTTTTTGGCTGCTTTGGCCAGACCTTTCTTTCTTAGTTCTTCAATAGCTTGATCAATATTGCCATTGGTATCAGCCAAGGCTTTTTTGCATTCCATTAGACCCAATCCGGTTTTTTTGCGAAGCTCGTTTACTAATTGAGCAGTGATTTCCATAAATATCCTTTTAATTAATTAAACAAATGATTTAGTTGAATTTGCTTGATGTTAACTGATTGATAGCATCGGCAATGGTTTTACAAACAATATCGATCGATTTAAATGAGTCGTCATTACCTGGTATTGGGTAATCAACCAAAGTAGGATCGCCATTGGTGTCGATTAAAGCGATGACCGGAATATTTATTTTGCGGGCTTCTAAAATAGCAGTTTTTTCATAGTGTGCATCAATAACAAACATGGCGTCAGGGATTTTTTTGAGCTCTTTAACGCCTTCATATATTTTGAGCAATTCCGAATATTCAACTTTAAATTCATTAATTTCTTTTTTGGTATAGCGATCCAAAAATTCTTTGTTTTCCAAATCTGCTCTCAGGTGATTGAGTTTTTGGATGTTTCTGGAAACAATACTAAAATTAGTTAACAAACCGCCAATCCATCGGTTAGTAATATATGGCATATTGGTGGCTTGAGCGTATTGCTTGACGATTTGTTTGGCTTGTTTTTTGGTGCCAACAAAAAGAAGATTGTGATCATTTTTGGGCAACGAAGCGATAAATTTGACTGCTTTTTCTATCTGAGATTGAGTCTTAGCCAAGTCAACAATGTGAACACTTTCTCTTTTTTGATAAATATACTTTTTCATTTTGGGATTCCAACGGGTAATTTGATGGCCAAAATGAACACCCGATTCCAATAATTTTTCCATCGACGGGATTGCAAAATGTGTGGTTTTTTCCATATTTTTTCCTTTGTTACTTCTATTTCCCGTAGGTTAAAATTGCGTTAACCCAAGGCATAAATGGGAAATATGATTGATAAATATTGTTCTTTAGTTAAAATGTTACCATATTGATCGAGTATTGAAAAGATGATTTTGATTGAGTAAGCCGCATTTTATGATAATGCGGCTTTTGTTGATTATTTTTGGCTAATTTCACTGGGGAAGATCAGATTTATCATCTGATTTTTGTTTGAGAATTCGTTTATTACATTTATATTTAATTGCTGAATAATATTATCAATAAATTGATTTGATAAAAAATCGATTTTTTGATCAGTTAAAAAATTCATTTTTAAAAACAAAATTTTGCCAATTTGCTTGGGTTCGATAGTAATCAAGTCACGATATATGTTTTGCGGAGGATTGTTTTTTATGGCCTTTAAGTAATTGTAGAGATAATGAAAGATGATTTCATTAAGAATTACTGGCGATAATTTTATTTGATAATCTTTGAGCGAATCAAAATTTATTGTCAAAGCACCAAGATTTAATTTTTGTTGCAAGGTGGTGCTGACTTTTTTAAAACATTCTTCCAATAGCACCAAATTGTCGGAGTTGGCGGCATATGTTTCATGAATAATATCGATACGATTGGATAAATTGCAGATATTGTTTTTGAGGTCATCCAGACCTCGAACAATTTCATGAACTGACGAATTATTTTCAATTTGATTTTTTATGAGGCTGATCTGTTCAACGTTGCTGCATAGATCGGAATGAAGCATTTTAATATTTTCTTCCAAAAACTTTTTGTCATCTTCTTTTTTGGAATTATATTCTTTTTCCTTATCAACGAATGAGGAAATTTTATTTTGCAAAGCGGTGTTTTGGTCAACATAGGCAAAATATTTTTCAGATAAAAATCTATAGTAGTCTTTTTTTATTTTCAAATCAATAAATTGCTTGAGAGAATTTTGGTTGTAATCATCCAAGTTGGCACATTCATTGATAAGAGACAAAAACAATTTTTCTTGACTAAAACAGGTTGAAAAAGATTGAATAAGAGCACGATATTGATGGTCGCATCCAGATCGGACCAATAAGATATTTTCGATCTGAAAATTGTGTTTTTGTTGTAATTTAATCATATGATTTAGCCAATCTTCGGCATAGATATCAATAACGATTAAATTTATTCTACCAATAGAATCTTGTTGACGATTAATGAAATTTTTAAAATTGTAAAAAAATACAAGATTAATATTGATGAGATGTTTTTTAAAGAATGACCGAAAATAACTAATAATTTTCTCCTGGCCAATAATCAGGATCGTTTGCAAATCTATAAATGTTTCAAATGGCACAACAAGCAACCTCCTTTGTTAAATTTCAGATTATTGTTTTTATCATAACTTGAACATATATTTTGGAGCAATGTTTGACAGAATGGATTTGTAATAAAGATTAATGAAAAAGTTATTCACAAGAAAAGATAATTAAGAAATTCTAAACACAAAAAATATACAAGATTCAATATGCAATAGGCAGTGAAAGCGCAAGAAATTCCAAATACAAACAATATGCAAGGATCAATATGCAATATGCAATTTAATCGCAAGAAATTCCAAATTTCAAATTTCAAACAAAAACAAGAATCAATTTTCAATATCCAATATCCAAGTGAAATCGCAAGGTGAAAATTAAACAGTAACTAGAATTGTCATACCCGAAAAGACATGAGCGAAGCGAATATTCTTTATCGGGTATCTCATTCGAAACAAGTTAATCTTAATTTTTAGTAAATATAAAAAAACAATAAGCAACTTACTTATATCCTTTGGCTTGCAAGGAAAATAATTTGGCATATGTGCTTCTGTTGGCCAACAATTCTTGGTGAGTGCCGTATTCCAACAAACAGCCATCTTTGATTACACAAATATGATCGGCGTTGCGGACGGTGGAAAAACGATGCGAGATAATAATAACAGTGCGGTTTTTTGGTAAATGATGTAATTTATCAAAAATCTTGGCTTCCGCTTGAGCATCGATCGATGATGTAGGTTCATCCAAAATAAGAATGTGCGGTTCACGATAAAACGAACGTGCTAAGGCAATTTTTTGCCATTGACCGACAGAAGGTTCAACTCCTCCGGCATATTCTTTACCAAGCATCTGTTTGTATTTTGCTTCCCAAGCTTGGATAAAAATATCTGCTTCACTTGATTTGGCAGCACCTTTCACTTTGTGCAATGAAGGACGGCGCGAGGTTCGTCCGAGCGCGATCACCTCATCGACAACAAAATGATATTTTTCATAATCTTGAAAAATTGCTCCCAATTGATAATACCAACTATCAAGATTTATTGTGCGCAAATCACGATCATTGATTAATATTTGGCCGGAAGTCGGGTCATAAAGGCGACAAAGAAGTTTGATGATGGTACTTTTTCCGGCTCCATTGATACCAACAAAAGCGATTTTTTCACCGGGTTGAATTTTTAATGAAAAATTTTTGAGAACATTTTTTTTAGTATTAGGATAACAGAACGTCACATTTTTGAACTCAATACTGGGTGTAATGTTTTTGGATAATTTTATACCCGGTTGCGGCTTGAGGATTACGTCTTGGACATCAAACAATTTAAAAACATCCGTAACGAATAAATTGTCTTCGTATTGACGAGCGATATTATAAAAAAGCATTGATAGCGACCCTCTTATTATTGAAATAGAGCTGAGCATAAAAGTAAAAGTACCGATTTGCATCCGTCCATGAATTACTTCGAAGACAAAATATACCATGGCAAATGCATACGATATTTGAGAGATAAGTGAGGCCATGTTTTGAAAATTGATTTTTATTTTGGCAAGTCTAATTTCTTCCGACTGAAAAATGTCATATAAGTCACGAATTACATCAACGAAATATTGTACATTTTGATATATTTTCATTTCCATGAGTGAATTGACCAAGCCAAAGCGCCAATAAATTTCTTGATATTTTCTTTTAACTTCGGCTTTGGCAGAATGAATATTCCATGTACTTTTGCCAGATTGCATCTCGTTGATTAAAGTGGGAATAGCACTTAGCAGAATAACAATAAACAACCACCAATTGGAATATATTAAAATACCACTAGCAGTCAGTAATTCGGCTATATTTTGCAGAATATACAGCTGACGTTCAAAAAATGATTGAATGCGCATTACGCCACTTTCATTAATTTTGTTGATCAAATCTTTATAATTCGGGTCTTCATGGATAGCAATGTCTAAACTTCCTAACCTGGCAATAATGTCGATCTGAAATTTTCTTTCTTCATAGAACCACAACAGACGACCGAGATAGAAATTGTAGTTATTGAGAACGGGCGTGACAACTTCAACTAATACCAGTAGAGTCAAGAGAAGATAGAAATTATAGTCAGCCGCCAAACCGCCGACGATTTGCACAATTTTATTTAAAAATAACGCATTTATCCCCGATTCAGCAAAAGGAAGAAACGATAAACAAATTGAAATAATAGACGTAAATAGCAATAACCATTTCTGTTCTTGCCAGATAATGAGAAAAATTCTCCATCCGTTTCGAAATATGGTTTTAATTTCGGAAAAATTTTTGTTTTTTAATATTTGTTTAAACATAATAGAGAATAAAAAAATAAGGTACATTTGTATTATACCTTAGTAAAAAAATGGACCGTGTCGGAGTCGAACCGACGACCCCCTGCTTGCAAAGCAGGTGCTCTAGCCAGCTGAGCTAACGGCCCTTATTAAAATTATTAATTAAACCAAACTAATGCTTGCGGAGTCATCCAGCCAAACAATCCTTCCAAGACTCGATCCCAAGTACCGGTCACATAGATTAATCCACAAAACATAAGTAATCCGCCAAACAAACGCAAGAAAGCATAGGTACCGGTGGGGCCAAATATTCTTTCAGCAAAACCGATGCGGCCAACCCATCGAACCAATGGATCGGTCTTAATCAATAAACCCAGTCCAACGGCCTCAAATAATAGAAAGACGACTAATTTTTGAATAAACATTTGTTTTGTTGAAAAAATATATACCGAAATTTATTGTAATGGATAGACGGTAATTTGTGAATATCATTATTGAACAGATGCGGTATAAATCCGCATCTGTTCAATAATTTGATAATTATTGCAATTCAACAGTAGCGCCAGCCTCTTCAAGAGTGGCTTTCATTTTTTCAGCATCTTCTTTGGATACTTTTTCTTTGACAACTTTTGGTGCACTATCGACAACTTCTTTGGCTTCTTTCAATCCCAAATCAGGGTTGCAAGTGCGAACAGCTTTGATGACATTGATTTTATTGGCACCAGCAGCTTTCAAAAGAACATTGTATTCAGATTTTTCTTCAGCGGCAGCAGCGTCAGCACCACCAGCAACTGGTCCGCCCATCATCATCATTGGCGCAGCAGCTGATACATTAAATTTTTCTTCTAAAACTTTAACTAATTCAGATAATTCCAAAACAGTCATTTTTTCAACGCTTTCCAATACTTTTTTGGCGTTATCCGATAATTTGGATGTATCAATTTCTTTTTTTTCTTCGTCAGCCATTTTGACTCCTATTGTATAAATTAAAAAAATATTAAATATTAGGCAGCAGATTCCTGCTTATCTCCAATTGCCTTGATTACTTGAACAAAGTTGCGCATGGTACCGGCTAAGCCGTTGACAAATCCGGATATTGGCGCATTCAAGCCTCGAACAAAACGAGAATATAATTCTTCTTTGGAAGGCATAGTGGCCAAGCTGATTACTTGGTCATAATCAAGATATTTTCCTTCGTAAACTCCTCCAATAATTTGAACATGCTCGGATTGTTTGGCAAAATCGTAGATTTCTTTAGCGCCGGAAATTTCATCATTAAAACTATAGACGGTATTGATTGCTCCATTAAATGAGGCGTCAGCAGGAGCTTCGATATTGATTTCTTTCAAGGCGATTTGCAACAGTGTTTTTTTGGTGACCTCGTATTTTGATTGCTTATCAAATAATTTTTTGCGCAAAGAAACCATTTCTTCGGCGTTGATACCTTTGTTGATAGTAAAAATAACCGATTTAGATTTGGCTAAATTTTCTTTGATACCGGTTAAGATATCTTGTTTTTGTTGTTTTGTCTTTGCCATATTGTGTAATGATCCTTAAAAAAATAATTCAATCGACCAAAAAATAAAAACCTCGTCCCAGACAAAACGAAGTAAAAACTACTGATTAAACTGATGAAAAGTTTTTCCTCGGCTGGCCATTTTAAGACATAATAAGTCGCCAACTGTCTTGGGAATTTGATTTGTTATGTATATGTTAACAATAATTATTTTTTTTGTCAAAAAAAATTGCCCAGACGGGCAGTTTTAATTTTTATACAAACGACAATAATGGATCGGAAAACAGATCGATTTCCGATAGATTGTTTTGGTCATAGCAATGACGGCACAGGGCGATATATCGTGCTGTGGGGTCGTATGATCCTTTTTTATTTTGGGATATTTTTTGACTGTGGCAGGCATTGTCTTCATGACAACAATTACAAATGGCTTTCAATTTGACCACTTGATCAGAAGTAGCCATCAATAACGAAGTGGTCAAAAATGGTTCACGTTTAAAATTTTGATCCAAACCGTAGATGAAAAAATTTATACCTTTTTTTAAAAGTTGAATGATTTGTTGACAAGAGCTTTGAATTTCCAATTGATTGGCAGTGCAAAAATCTTGATTAAAATTCAAAAACTGAACTTCGTCAATCAATATATATTCATATTGTTGATATTTTTTTATATGACTAACAATTTCAGCAAGTGTATTCGGTCGAAGATTCGGTGCTCGTTGACGATCATGTCGATCACTGATAATTGGGTTGCGCGCATCAAGACATGGCTTGACTAAACAGATTTTATTTTCGCATTTTTCTTTATCATTTTGATATTCTTCGCACAGGTTATCGTAGTCTTCAATCAAACTAGTAGTCTTATCTGAATACATCGGTCCGGTAATAACTTTTAGCATGCCTTGGAAATTTTGGACACTGTTTGTTTTGTATGTTTTATCAGCAATGCCCATTGCCAAGGAAGAAAACATGCTAGGCACATCATCGATAATATCACGACCAAAAAATAAAATTTGTGAATCATAAGTAGCAGTGACTTCATTAAAAATATCAAAACCAACCTGTAGCTCAGGATAAAACCGATTGGCGGATATCTTGTCAGTTTGATTAATGACAATCAAATCATATTTGTCTTGGGATATTACTTTAATAATTTCTCCAAGATCAGATACAAAAAATGGAGTAATGTTGTCATGCTGTTCGAGCTGACAATTGAATGTGACAATTTTTTTTCGTAAAAAAATGTATCTTTGAATATATTTTTTAATAATACTGCAGTGATTGGCGCTATTGCCAAAATAACCACGGATATTATTCGCCTGGACCTTGATCGGAAAATATCTTGTCATTATTGATCCATCCCTTCTTTTTTTAAAAATGCACAATTGTTTTTATTTTATCAAACAAAGGAATCTTGTGAAATAAAAAAATAACCCTTCTGTTGGAAAGGTTAGAGTGAATAATGTTTTATAATTTTTCTGATATTTTTTTGGGCGATTGAATTTTGTAGGTTTTCTTGTGCTTCCCACGGATGGTCAATCTTAAACCAATGATTTAAATACGTAGGGAAGTTGTAATTTATTATTTGCAAAACTATTTGCAATCGTAAAAGATCGTCGGCAACTTTGGATATAGAAAAATTTGGATGGCACAAAATAATTTCAATTTTTTGGCGTATAGCGGGGAGGATGTGCAGTAGGATTGTCGTCGGTTGACAATGGCAAGACAGACAAAATCGAGATAATAAATTAGTTTTGATAAAATTGAAATTGATTTTGATTAGATCTTGATAGTTGGCAGTAGTAAAACGGCGGTTGGTCGAGGATGTGATAAAATTAACAATATCTTCCAGCAATAGATTTAATTCAATTTGACTGGAACATTGACGAAATATTTTTTCTAACCGTTGATCGGATAGAAAAATATTTACATAGCGACGTTTGACAAAATTAAAATTCGCATGCTTCAAAAAACATTCAAACGTTTTGTCTTGCACAATCTGTGCAAAAATTTCATAGTATGACAAATCATCACTTCCTTTATTTTTTTTTGTTAAGTTGCAGTTTAATTATATGTATTATTGCACGACAATGCAATGCTGAAGCCAAAAAGCGGGTAGCTGAATTACCCGCTCGATGACACAAGATAATAAACTTTTCTTACAAAATCAAACTATTAACTCTTTCCAAACTATTTTCGTCAACAATTACTATTTCGTCTTGACCGATAATATACAAATAATTGTTGATAAATAGCGCTCTTTGAGCAGAAATACTGCTAATGGTTTTGCTTAACGAAAGAGTATTGTCGGCATAGCTAAAAATATATCCACCGGCTGAACCGGGAATGAAGAATAATTGATTTTTTTCGTCTTGCATAAAGGCGTGATGAGTATTCAGCACATCCGACCAATATTCAGTGAGCGAATATTTGGCAACTTCTTTGGGTTGAGCAGGGTTACTGACATCAAACAAGGATAATTTGACATTGCTATCCTCACGACCTATCCCCAAAATAAGATTGTCTGATAAGGGGTGCAGATATGAAGAATAGCCGGGAATTTTTAACTCCCCTACTCGACGTGGTTTGGCGGTGTCTGATAAATCGAGAACATAAAATGGATCGGTTTCTTTAAAAGTAACAACGTAGCCTTTGTCGCCAATAAATCGAACGGAATAGATCCTCTCTCCTTGTCCTAAGTCCAAAACCGAGCCGGTGATATTGAGTTTGTTGTCCAAAACATAGACATCATTGACAGACTCTGATGACGGTAAAGAGAACATCGACATAGCCCAGTTTTGATCGGTGGTGGTGGCAACACGTAGAGCATCGTCAGCTTCATCAAGTGAAAACTGATTTAATAATGTACCGGGAATGGAACCGGTGGCCACGACAGAAAAATCAGCAATGCTTATTTTGTTGATAACGGTGGACGACAATTCACGTTTGTGTTTGGCGATAAAATCAGAGACGGCGTTGTTTAAATCATTGTTAAATTTCAGACGATCATCTTGACCGAGAGTGGCGGTATATTGAGATAAAATAGTTTCCATTTCCAACATTTTGGCGGCGCGAGATAAGTCGTAACTATTGAGACGATTGATTTTATAAGAAAAATCACTGGAGAAAATTTGATCATGCTCAGTCAAAAATTGGTTGAATAATTGGATATAGTCTCCGGACTGACTATAGCCAATATATATATTGTCTGGTGACATATAAAGAGTTGAATCATAAGAGCCCAAGAAAGATATTTGGTTGGCAATTTTTCCGGAAGCCGGGTCGATTTGCATAACTGTGTACGTGGAATCGATGTCAATCGATTCAGATGGATGATAGATGTCGGTGCAAGAGATACTGATTTCTTGTTGTCCATTGGTCAGAAGCGGTATAGGGCAAGAAGGTTGTGAATAAATACCAGTTGAGGTGATTAGATATAATTTGTCGTTTAATAAACGTGATTGATAAATCTGAGTGGAGTTGTCGGTCTTAATGTCCCATACTTTTTGAGGTTGATCCGGTTTGGAAATATCATAAGCAGAGATAGTACTGTAGCCAATTATCATCAGATATTTGCCAGCCAAAAGTAAATCGCCAGTTTCTTCAATTGACGATAACTGAGATATTTTGTCGACCGGCAAGGCATTAATCGAAAGCGTAGCAGAGGGAGAGGCGGTGGATGGCATATATTCGTCATCGTATGAAGTTTTCATGAAATCATAGTAATAGG
>ERZ795059.5405-NODE-5405-length-11599-cov-5.541493_pt1 | contig 11599 bp, 12 predicted proteins | sample MGYA00375143_ERZ795059 | MGnify/ENA primary metagenome ERZ795059 (study PRJEB30188, sample SAMN05720168) | activated sludge metagenome | isolation source: Anaerobic digester | place: USA | collected 2015-01-07 ... | reverse complement strand
GCTTGCCCAGGAGATTTTCCTCCGGAACGCGGCAGTCATCGAAATAGAGCTCACCGGTGTCCGACGCGCGCCACATCATCTTTTTCGTCATCTTCTTCTGGGTATAGCCCTTCGTTCCGTTGGGGACAAGGATGCAGGAGACTTCCTTCTTGTCGCCTTTCGTCCCGGTGATGGCCTGTACCGTGCATACCCCGGCCATCTTGTTAGTCGAGTTCGTGATGAAGATCTTGCTACCGTTGATAATCCACTGCCCGTTCTCGAGCTTGGCGTTCGTCTTGCTCGCCCCGGCGTCGGAGCCTGCTTCCGGCTCGGTCAGGCCGAAGGAGGCCAGTATCTCGCCCTTGCATAGCCGTGGCAGCCACTCCTTCTTTTGCTTCTCGCTGCCGTAGTAGTAGATGGGTCCGATGCCGAGGGAGTTGCCCGCCGCCACGGTGGCGCCGTGCGATCCGTCGATCCGGCATATCTCCTCGACCGCGACGCAGTAGGACAGATAGTCCATGCCGGCTCCGCCCCATTCTTCCGGCACGTAAATGCCGAAGAGTCCGAGGTCCGCCATTTTTTTCGTTATATCGTAGGAAAACTCTTCCTTCTCGTCAAGCTCCTGCGCCTTCGGTTTGATCTCCTTTTCCGCGAACTCCCGGATGTTGTACCGGAGCATTTTTTGTTCGTCATTAAGCCAGAAATCCATAGTTATCCTCCCAATGTTACCGCCGTTGTCCCCGCATAAAGGCCCCCTCCGCCGGCAAGGTACTTTTCAGCTCCTTAAAATCACATGAATCGCAGAGACCGCAGAGACCGCGGAGGATTTGAGACGGTAAAGGTCAACATTGTGTCTCTGCGTTCTCCGCGTTCTCTGCGCTATTTTTTTTCTTTGTTGTGCGTACCTCAACCGGCGGAACGCCGCCCTAGAACGAGAACCCCCTGGGCAGTTGATCCGCCTTGGTCCCTTCGGGAACCCATGCAAGGTCAAGAATGGTATATGTCGGGTCTTTTTTCTGAAAAATCGGAACCACGCGCATGCCCATTTTCGGTTCACCGACCGCAAGGTAGCTGAATAAAATCGTGCAAACCCCGTCAAATTCAATGTTGATAAATTTGATCGGCTTATCCAGCAAATTGAAGGCCCCTGAGCGCTCGCACACCATAAAGGTATGGATCTTCGCTGTTTTCTTGGCCAAATCGGTCATGTCAAAGGGAGTCATCTTCACCAGGCAGTCCGGGCAGATGGTCCTGAACGGCTGATAGATCGAGCCCTTGTTTTCACATTTACCGTTGTCGCAGCGGGCCGCCATGAGCTTGCCCTGCGAAAGCGACTCGAAAAAGACGGCCTCTCCGCCGTAAGAATGCATGTGAATCATCGTCCGGGGATTGGTTATTCCAAGCAAGTGCCAGTCATCGTCCGCGTTGCGAATCGGCTGGCCCAGCTCAAGGTGGTGAAAGTCGCCTTTTATTTTATACTTGTTGTCTTTAACGGATACCTGTCCACTCATGCTCATAGTTCGTCCTCCTATGCGTCCTTTTTAATTAGATGATCGGGGTTCTGCAGAATTGTACATGTCACATGAGAACCGACACCGGCGTGGCTGATAGCCAGAGCCCGTTTCGCTCCCTTGACCTGAAGGTCTGTCCAGTCCGAAGGCTTCTGGCGGCCAAAGGCCTTCCACCTCTTTTCGTCGCCGTGTACTTCGGCCCACCTGTTCCACAGGTGGCACGCGATCTCGAACACCTGCATGATCCCGGTCGCGCCGACCGAGTGCATGCAGCCGATCAGGCCGCCCGAAAGGTTCGAGGGGAGCTTGCCCGGCTTGCCGGTCTTCGGGTTCGTGTGATAGCAGTCGCCCGATTCGACATAGTCGCGCCCGTACCCGTACGGACGGACTCCGATGTCCTCATAGGTCTGTATGTCGCTGATGGTAAAGGCGTCGTGGAGCTCTATCACGTCGAGGTCCTCTGTCGGATCCTTGATCCCGACCTGGTTGTATGCGTAATAGGCGGCCATGCGGGCAGCCAGGAATCCGGTGAAGCCCGGGTAGCGCTCGCCGCCAGGGAATTTCTTGCCAAGGTCTTTATACTGATCCTTGGTCTCGTTCGGCAGGAGAGGGATTTCCATGTCGCGCCGGTCTGCCGCGCGCAGGGTGTGCGAGCCGGCGGTGACCCATATACGCAGCGGCTTGTGCGGTGAATTTTTCGAAAGCTTCATAGCAGTCTCCTCGTCGCAGAGAATGCCGCAGGCCGCGCCGACGCTCATGACGCAGCAGTCCAGGGCGCGAAGGGGGAATGCCACAACCGGTGATTTGAGAACGTCATCCACCGTGATCTTCATCGGGGCATGGGCATAGGGGTTCATGCGCGCGTAGCCGTGGTGCTTGACCGCGATCTCTGCCATGGTCTTCCGGAAGGAATCCTCCTGCTTGCCGAAGACCTGCCAGTATTTCTGCGCCATAACTGCGTAGTATCCGGTATAGATATGGCCCATGGGACCTTCCCAGTCCTTGTCAGCGGCGCAGGAAATGTAAAAGTTACCTTCGTCCGTGGGGACCTCATCCATCCGCTCCCACCCCATGCAGAGCACGCAGTTTGAGTAGCCTGACGCGACGGCCTTTACGCCTTCCCACAGGGTCGTACCCCCGGTGGCGCCGCCCGTCTTAACACCGCAGTTGCCCAGGGGATCAAGGCCCAGGCGGTCATGGATGAGCGCTTCACCGAGCAATTGATCGCCGAAGTGGTCTGCGAAGTGCCCGTAGTAGCACGTATGAATATAGCTCTTCAGTTCCGCCGGTGACATATTGATCATCTCCGCCGCCTGGACGAGCGCGTCTACACAGAGCTCTTCCGTACGCTTGTCCGGAAACGCCCTGTCGAACTTTGACTGTCCGGCTGTAACAAGGTACACCGGCCTCATCAATTTTGGAATTGCCAATTGCTTGTCGCTGAATTTAATCATAAGCCAAACACCTCTTTTTTTAATCTTGTATGTTATTCTTGATTCTCTATAACGTTCCCATCCATGCCACCACCGCGTTTCCAGCGCTCATGCCGATTATCCTCTGGCGGGCCGGGTTAGACCAGTAGTGGATCGCATCTCCCTCGGCCAGGGGGATCCTGTCGTCGCCAAGCTCGAGCTCCACCTTGCCCTTGAGCACGCACAGGAGCTCCTGGCTGTTCCGAATGTTCTTCCGCACCGGGATCGACGTGCCTTTCTTTATCGTGAGTATCGCGGTATCGACGAGTGTGCGGTTGTCCGGCGAGAAAAATCGCTTGGTTGCGAACCCCGAATGGGGGATGTCGATTTCCGCCCAGTCCGCCCTGCGTATCACCACGAACCGGTCCTGCTTTTCAATCTGGTTCAGCACGTCTCCCGCGTTAATACCGACTGCCCCGCAAATGTTCCGGAGCGTTTCGACCGAAGGCGAGTTGACATTGTTCTCGATCTGGCTCAGGAACCCTTCTGAAATGCCCGCCCGCTCAGCCACTTCCTTCATGGTGAGCTTGAGCTCTTTCCTTCGCTTTCTGATTATTGAGCCGAGGTTCATCATACCGTCCTGAAACCGGCCCGGATGCGGGCTCCGGCAGGGGATTTGTAAATATTTTCCATTATGATATATTTAGTTATTGTTAATATTTACAATAGATAAATATTTACTATTTACGTCAAGCAGAAATAATGTAATATATTAAAACGTGCGGATTTTTTTAATAAGAATATGCTTGTTATATATGAGCGTGAACTGCTCAACGGCCTCATCCCCCATTCCCCCTTCTCCCCGCAGGAGAAGGGGGTTGCCGTCCATCCTCCCCCTCTCCCCATGGGAGAGGTTTTAGTCAGGAGGTCGCAACAGCGAGCGCGGACAGGAGGTCCAAGGGGCGATCGGTGCGGACCGGGGGGGGGTGAGGTCTATCCCGGTCGTCTTCGTTCTCCGCGTTGAATATTATTTCTTACGTGGCTTTACTGCTACCCGATTTTCGGCGGCGGGATAACGAGACCTTCGCCCACTCCCACGGTCTCTCCCTTCTGGTTCGTCCAGGTCAGCTTCATTTTTATCCATTTACGTTCCGGCAGCTTCTCGACAACCTCGGTTGTAGCGGTTATAGTGTCGCCGATATAGGTCGGGGCCTTGAACCGCGTCTTGATCTCGAGGGCCACGGTGCCGAGGCCAGGCAGCTGCGTCCCCCAGACCGGGGCTATGAGGCTGTGGGGTATGCCGCCGTGCGCGATCCGTGTTTTAAACGGGGTCATCTTCGCGAACTCCTCGTTCATGTGCATCGGGTTGAAGTCCCCGGTGATCGCCGCGAAAAGAGCGATATCGGTTTCAGTCACCGTTTTCGAGAATGACGCCTTGTCGCCCACGTTGATCTCATCATACGATTTGCCCAGTTTATAGTCCATGATTGTCTCCTTGTGTGATAATGTATTACGCTTTCCGGCAGGTCCGCAAGCGTTTGCGAACCTGCCGGAGGGTCTATTATTTCCCGCTGTACTTCCGGATCAGGTCTTTCGCGATCAGGATCCGCTGTATCTCAGAGGTGCCCTCGCCGATCTCGCCGAGCTTGGCGTCGCGGTAGAGCCGCTCCACCGGGAACTCCCTGATGTAACCGTACCCGCCGTGAACCTGTACCGCCATGCTTGAAATCTGGGTCGCCGCCTCGGACGCCCATACCTTGGCAACCGAGGCAAGGATAGCGGCCTCGGGATCTTTCGTCTGCTTTGCCCACGCGGCCTGGTGAATCAGGAGGCGCGCCACGTCGGACATGATCATCATGTCCGCGAGCTTGAAGGATACCTCCTGGTACCGGTTGATCGGCTTGCCGAACGTCTTCCGCTCCTTGGAGTACTTGTTGGCCAGATCGAGACACTTGGCTGCGATGCCCAGGCAGACCGTCGCCATCCCGATCCGTCCGTACTCGAGCGTCTGCATGGCCTGGATGAAACCCGCGCCGACTTTGCCGAGGACCGCGCTCCCGGGAACCTCGCAGTCTTCGAATATCAGCTCGGCCGTGGGCGAGCCGTGGAAGCCCATCTTGTCGAAGGGCTTGCTCGCCGAAAATCCTTTGGTGCCCTTATCGACCAGGAAGCAGGTCACCCCGGCTCCCGGCCCCTTCTCCCGGTCGTTGTAGGCGAAAACCAGCGCCACGTCCGCGATGGTAGCGTTCGTGATAAAGGTCTTGGTCCCGTTGAGGACCCACTTGTCCCCCTTCTTGACGGCATTCGTCTTGATGGAGGCGGCGTCCGAGCCCGCCTCGGGCTCGGTCAGGCCGAAGCAGCCGATGAGCTCGCCCTTGATGATGCCGGGGAGGTACTTCTTCTTCTGCTCGTCCGTGCCGAAGAGGCGGACCGGAACACCGAAGAGGCCGCAGGATGCGCCGCACGAGAGGAAGGTCGAGGCGCAGGCCTTGGCCACTTCCTCGCCGGCTATCGCCTGCCCGATGAGCTCCACGTCAGTGCCGCCGTACGCCTCCTCGTGCCCCATGCCGAGGTAACCGATGTCAGCAAGCTTCTTGATGTTCTCCTTGATGAGCCTGTTAACATCGTCGTGGGAGGCCTGGTCGAGCATCTGGGCGCGCGGCTCGATCTCCTTGCTGCAGAACTTCGCGAAGTTCTCTTTTATCGCTATTTGTTCAGCTGTCATATCGTAATTCATGATGTCATTCTCCTGTCTTGTGTGTGAGTTCCCGTTGGATGCGAGCCGTTCTAGAAGAAGCTCAGTATACGGGATATGATAAACCGCTGCACCTCGGACGTACCGCCGCCGATCTGCGCCAGTTTTGCGTCCCTGAGGAACTTCTCGATCGGGTAATCGTGTATGAATCCGTACCCGCCGAAGATCTGGACCGCTTCGCTGGCGGCCTTGAGGCCCCAGTCCCCAACCACCGCTTTTGCTATGGACGTATGCATGTGGTTGAGAGGGAGCTTCATGTCCTTGTCATGGGCGACGCGGTACACAACCATCTTCGCCGCCTCTTTGATGATTTTCAGATCGGCCAGCTTGTGCTGGATCGCCTGGAAAGAATTGATCGGTTTTTCGAACTGTATCCGCTCCTGGGAATACTTCGTGCACTCCTCAATGGCGAACTGCATGCCGCCTATGAAAGGAGCAAGCAGCGCGCTCCGGTCCCATGACAGCGTCTCGTGCGTGTATTCCATCCCCTTGCCGACCTCGCCGAGAAGGTTCTCCTCCGGCACCTCGCAGTTGTCCAGGAACACTTCGGACGTGGTGGACGCCCGAACGCCCATTTTATGGAAGGGCTCTCCCGTTGAAAAACCGGGGAATGTGTTTTCGACGATGAATGCGGTGATGCCCTTCTGCTTCAGCTTCCTGTCGACGGTGGCATACACGACGCATACGTTGCAAACCGGCGCGTTTGTGATAAAGGTCTTCGACCCGTTCAGGATCCACTTGTCACCTTTCTTTACCGCCGTTGTCTGCAGAGAACCCGCGTCCGACCCGGCGCCCGGCTCGGTCAGGCCCATGCACCCGACCCACTCGCCGGAGGCGAGCTTGGGTATGTATTTTTTCCGCTGCGCATCATTCCCGTTCTTGTACAGCGTATCCGTGCACAGGTAGGTGTGTGCTCCCAGCGCGAGCAGGTGGCCCTGGTCGACACCGGCGTGGCCGAGGGCTTCGCCGGATAGGCAGCAGGTAACCACGTCCGCGCCCGAACCGCCCAGTTCCTCGGGGAACGGCAGGCCCAGCAGCCCCATGCCCCCCAGCTTGTTCCATATCTCCCTAGAAAATTCCGATTTCAGATCGGCCTGCTCCACGAGCGGAACGATTTCATTTTTCGCGAAACGATAGACCGTATCACGAAACATCAGTTGTTCTTCAGTATACCCGAATTCCATGGGTTCCTCCTGTAATGGTATATTAATCTGGAAAGGGTTCCCCCCTCTCCCCCTGTATCGTTATCAGCGCGGGGAGCCTTCCCCTCGCCGGTTCGTTTCATTTCGGTTGAACAGTCAACCAACTTTCCGCAACGGCTCCGGCCGCTGTTTTCCACCTCCTGCCGCAATCCCCTCGCGGCAGGCATCCAACCGCGGCGCGGCACGTCAGGACGTCAGGACCGCCTACTTCTTCTTCGCGACGAGGTCATTGACGTGTTTCATCACCTTCTTCGCGTAATCCTCGTAATCAAAGGCGTTCGTATCTATGACGAACTGAATGATCATGCCCTGGATGATCGATATGATCACGGCGGAGGTATAATCAACGTCCATTTTCATGAACACGCCCTTCTCGATGCCCTCTCTGAGTATCTTGCTGATCTCGTCCCGGTAGCTTTTGAAAAGCTTGGTGTTGGCCCTCTTCATCCGGTCGTTCTTGTTCACCTGGGTCCAGAAATCGATTACTATATAGAAGTAATCCTTCTCATCCCTGACCAGGTTGAAGGCCTGGTTCATAAAAATGTTCAGCTTTACCTTCGGGTCATCTGACGCACTGATGGCCTTGTTCAGAACGATCAGCATGTTCCTGTTGATCTCTTTCAAGAGATTCAGAAGCAAGTCTTCCTTGTTCTTGAAATAGTAGTGGACCAGGCCCGTTGACAGGCCGGCTTCCCGGGCAATGTCCCGTATAGTGAAGTCGTAATATCCCTTCTGGCCTACGACTTTATACGCGGCCCTGGTCAGCTGGGCCCTCCTCAAATTGATGATATCGCTCTTGCTTCTCTCGTTCATAATTGAAACTTCTCCACATTAGTTTCTGCCGCCTGCCATTCAGCCGAACCCTGCCGCCAGGCGTCACCCCCCCGCAATTGTTATCCCGATCCCGGAAAACATGCTTTCATGCTCCCGCCACTCACCGGCGGGCACCCACCGGTTGCGCGGGCCGGACGAGGCCCCTTCCAGAAACCTCTTCTCCTCGTTCGGCCGGGTTCCTCCGATAAGTATCCTTGGCCCCCTGATGTTCACGGCGCGAAACGGGTCGATGAGGATGAAGCCGATATCATCATGCTCGAACCGGCCCCTGTTATTGTCAAGTACCTCATGTATGTTCCCGCACACGCCAGCCAGGGTGTTGCCCGCAAATGCCTGTGCCGCGTTCTTGATGAGCTTCTGCCGAAGGCAGAACCGGAACAGGTCGCCGAAACCGTCAGATGAGATAATGACCCTGACGTTACGGTCCCCGTAACGGTGCTCCGACACGTCCGTTATACCCAGGCTCCTGCCGGCAAAATTCATATCGGGGCCGGTCTGGTACAGCAGTGACCCGTCAGCCGGGTTTATTACCGTTACCACGCTGTCACCCCCGTGGATGATGACCATGCCCCCGCCCTCTCCCTCCCGGTCCAGCGCAACGCAGCTGAACGTGGTCTTGTGCTGGTACTTCTGCGCTGAATAGACCTCCGTATTCACCAGGTCCTTCCAGCCCTCAGAGGAGCCAGGCGTTCCCCTCAGGGAAAGGGTTTCCGATAATCGATTTAAAAGATCCCGCGAGGCCCAGGGAAACCGCTCGGTCGCGTCCGCTATCGCGAACACCCCGTGCTTGAAATCGAAATACAGGCAGTCGCCATTCCCGTATCCGCTTCGAATCTTGTCAGTCCCCGTAATGACGCTGCCGCAGACCGCATTACCGCATTTTACCGTTCGCTGCGACGCGTTTATCTCTATCTCCCCGGTCTCCTTCATCAATGTCAGTCTATGACTTTAAAGTACTCGATGTCCCGGATGCTCCCCTTTCTCTCCTTCGAGAAAACCGGCTCCACGCGGGCACCAACCTTGATCTTCTTCTCGTCCTCGACGCTTATATAGTGCTGGAACAGCGTATCCGCGCCGTCCAGCTTGATGAAGCCGTAGCCGTACGGCACAGGCTTCTGGTGTCCCGTCTCCGGATCGATGAATGCGAAGCGGAGGATAGTGAAGGTGCCGATGACTCCCTTCGGGCCCACCTCGACCCAATCGTTCATCTCCACGAAACAGTCTCCGCACACCCCGCGCGGAGGTATATACACCTTTTTGCACTTCGGGCACCTGATCCCGTAGAACTTCTGGTTCTTGAGCTCTGTAAAAAACCTGCTCCCATGCATGCCGATAGCGTATGCGAAAGGCTGCACGGCGTCGCCCGATTCTATGATAATATGATCTTTGTCTGCCATTGTCGTCCTCCTGTCGGTCACTTCGGCTTTTTCTTGCCGTGCAGAATCATGTCGGTCCACCAGCACCCGCCGAAGCCGCTGCTGAATGCGAAATTGACGTCAGGGACCTGGCGGCCTTCGGCCTTCCCCATCACCTGCATCGCCGCTTCCGCGCACCGGATGAGCCCGGTCGCGCCTATCGGGTTGGTCGCGATGACCCCGCCCGACGGGTTGACGGGGAGCTCGCCGCCCATATCGGTGTTGCCGTCCCAGATATACTGCGGCGCTTCGCCCGGGCCCACGATGCCCATGTCCTCGATCCAGATAAGGCCGCCGAACGAATAGGGCTGGTTCAGCTCGATCACGTCAAGTTCCTTGCGCGGCTCCTTGATGCCCGCCTTCTTACATCTCCTGCGACCCCTCGCGCATGCTGGTGAGGCGGCCGTAGTCGGCGTCGCCCAGGTAGGCGTAAGAATGCCGCGCTGCAGTCGCCCAGATCCAGTCCGGTTTCGGACAGATCTTCTCCGCCACGTCCTCGCTCGCCATGATGACGGCGCAGGCCCCGTCGGTCCGGGGACAAACGTCAAGCAGATGTATCGGATCGGCCAGCATCGGGGACGCAAGAACCTCCTCGAGGGTGACCTCCTCCTTTCTCAATTGAGCGTGCGGGTTGTTCATCGCGTGCTTCCGGTCGCGCACCGAGACCCGGGCGCCGTCCCGGTCGGTCGCGCCGTACCGCGCCATGTAGCCCTGCGCCTCGGCCGCAAGGCCTGAAATGGCCCCGGCGAACACCAGGCGGTCCCATATCGGGTCAAAGGCCGTGGTGATGGCGCCCGTCGTATCGGACTCCGAGTTTTTCTCCCACCCGATGACCAGCACGCGGTCGAACATGCCGGAGCCGACCAGGTGATAGCCGCCTATCGCCACCGTGCACCCGGTCGTCCCGCCTGTTGTCAGCTTTATGATCGGCTTCATCGTCCCGCCCGAGCCGTCAACGCTCCAGCAGTCGACGTAGTTGATCCCCTCGAAATGGTCCATGTTGCCGATGACGATCGCGTCAATGTCCTTCATCGTGAGGCCGGCGTCCTGGAGGGCCCGCAGCACGGCCTCGTTGATCAGTTCCTGGCCGTTCACATCGGGGCGATGGCTTTTATGGAATGTCTGCCCTGTTCCTACTATTGCAACTCGTTTGGCCATATTCTTCCTCCTACTTGTCCTTGCCCAAGATCCACACGCAGTGCGACTGGCCGCCCAGGCCGTTTACGCCATGGACCAGGCCGGTATTCGCCTTCCTGACCTGAAAACCGCCCGCGTCGCCGCGTATCTGGCGGACGACCGCCGCCATTTCATACAGGCCTGCGGCGATGATCGGGTGGCCTGAGAGCAGGCCGCCCGAGGCGTTCACCGGGAGCCGGCCGTCTATGTTGAATTCGCCCTTTTCGAGCAGTTTGCCCGCGGTCGAATCGTCGGCAAGACCCATCTCCTCGAGCCACATGAGCTCCTGGTAGGTGAACGCGTCGTACACTTCCGCGACATCGATCTCTTTCTTCGGGTCCTTAATTCCCGCCATGGCGTACGCTTTCTTCGCCGCCTGGGCAAGCGATTTCGCCCGCGAGATGTCCCGGTCGCCGAAAAAGAAGCTGTCGGCGCAGAAGGAGACTCCCTTGAGCCATACCGGCTTCTGCTTGAACTTCGAGGCCACCGATTCGTGCGCAATGATGACCGCGGCGCAACCGTCGGAGACCGGGGAGCAGTCCAGCTTGTGGAGCGGGTCCGCCACCATCTCGGATTTCAGCACGTCGCTGACGGCGAGCTTCATGGGGAGCTGTGCAAGCGGGTTCTTCATCGCGTTGCCGTGGTTTTTCACCGACACCATCGCCATCTGCTCGGCCGTGGTTTTTGTACGGTTCATGTACGCGTTCGCCTGCATGGCGCACGCGGTGACCATGTCCATGCCCAGGCCCCGCTCGTAGATCGGGTCGAATGAGCAGTTGGTGATAAGGCTCGACACGCTCTGCGAGCCCTTCGAGTGCCCGGTAACCAGGGTCGTCTTGTAGGAGCCGGAGAGGCTCCTGGTCATGCCGTAAAAGGCGCCATAGGTGCCGTCGCCTTCGACGCAGGAAACGTTCTTGTGCGCCGCGCCGCTGGCATCTCCCACGGCCATGCAGGAGATCGTCCTGCCGTCCCAGAAGTCGCTCGACGTGGTGATGACATTGTCGATATCGTCTATGGTCATGCCCGCGTCATCCAGGGCCTTGTTCACGGCCTCCCATGCCATGTCGGCAAAGGTGTCCCGTACCTTGTTCTTCTCTATCTTCGTCATTCCGACGCCGATTATCGCTGCTCTGTCCATATCTGCGCTCCTTCCTTATCGTACCGGTTTGAAATGCGAGATGTCGCGGATAGTGGCCTTCCGCTCTTCCGCGAAGACCGCTTTCACCCGCATGCCGATTTTCACGTCTTCCGGCTTCACGTCATCAAGGTAATGAAGCAGGGCCGTGTCAGCGCCCTCGAGCCTGATCAGAGCCCA
>ERZ795059.5402-NODE-5402-length-11602-cov-7.950723_pt1 | contig 11602 bp, 4 predicted proteins | sample MGYA00375143_ERZ795059 | MGnify/ENA primary metagenome ERZ795059 (study PRJEB30188, sample SAMN05720168) | activated sludge metagenome | isolation source: Anaerobic digester | place: USA | collected 2015-01-07 ... | reverse complement strand
AGGCATTTGCGAAATAGCCCTTTTCCTTTTCGGGTTGGTTGAAAAGGAGCCGTTTGAGCGTGAAATGCTGGTAATTTGCCCTATACGGCGTACTTATGAGAAAAAAGGCTATTTCGCAATTGCCTGTGAAGGAGAAACCCATGAGAGTTGGAACAATCACAGCATGTTTCGGAATGGCATTGGTACTAATCTCTCCGGGAATCGGAGCGATTGCCACAGTCCAAACCAATGCGCAAGATTTACTCGCTGTATATGATACGGCCAATACCGATGGCGCCTTTGGCCTGACCCTGCCGGAAGCCCAAGCCGCCGTACCAGTTTTAACGCCGGCGGAATTCACCCAACTAGACCTTAATGGGGATGATGTGTTGTCACGGCATGAACTTATTTTGGCCACGCTGGCAGGGGAATTCTATACAGCGGATCAAGACCAGGACTATCACATCAGCCTTTCCGAGTTGTTGCGGGTCATTCAATTCTATAATTCCCACGGGATCAGTTGTCTGGCGCTGACGGAAGATGGTTACAATCCTTATGGGGGGCCGCAGGATTGTCTTCGCTATGCCTCGGACACCAATGCAGATTGGGTTATCGATTTGAGTGAATTGCTGCGGGTTATCCAGATTTACAATACGCCGGCGTATTATTTCTGTCCGGACAATGATTCGGAAGATGGCTTTTGTCTGGGAACTGCTCCTGAAACACCGCCTGCCACGGATGGCACACACGTCGTTCTCGGATACAATGATCTGGGCATGCACTGCATGAATCAGGATTTTTCCGAGATGATGATTTTGCCGCCCTACAACAACCTGCGGGCGCAGGTCATACGACGTGGCGAAGACCCGGTGATTGTTGCCAGCGGCGTTACGGTTTCCTACAGCATACCCGGGAATACCATTTCTTCTACGAAAACCAATTTCTGGGACTATGTACAGGATTTGTTGGGCCTTACCCTGGCGCCGGATATTGGGCTGGGTGGATTTGGCCTGTCTGGAACGATGACCACGACGGGCACAAATGATTGGATCGCCACGGGCATCCCAGTCACCCCCATGATGGATACGGGCGAGGAAAATGCTTATCCGCTGTCGCGGATTCTCGTGAAGAAAAATGATGTGAACGTGGCCTTCACCCAGGCGGTGGTGCCTGTCTCATGGGAAATTAGCTGCAATCTCTGCCACAACACCCCCGGTATTTCGGTTGCCACCGATATCTTGCGCCGCCACGATTCGATGCACGGTACCGATTTGGAAAACAGCAAACCTGTATTTTGCGGAGGATGCCATGCTCAGGCGCCGTTGGGCACCACCGGATCTCCCAGCCTGTCGAGCGCCATGCACTCCGCGCATGCGCCCCGCATGGGTATGATCGACATCGATGTGAGCTGTTATGCCTGCCATCCCGGCATAAGGACCCGTTGCCAGAGAGACATTCACTTCTCGAATGGAATACAGTGCACGGACTGTCATGGGGATATGACCGATGTCGGGAATCCCGCACGCAGGCCGTGGGTGGACGAGCCCCGCTGCGGCTCCTGCCATACACGCGCTGGTTTCGAGTTTGAGCAGCCTGGAACTCTTTTCCGTGATTCGAAGGGACATCACGGCGTGCATTGTTCGGCGTGTCATGGTTCGCCCCATGCCATAACGCCCACCGTTACTCCCAATGACAACGTGCAGGCCATTGCAGTGCAGGGTCATGCCGGGGTAATCAATACCTGTTCGGTGTGTCATAACGAAACGCCCGAAGATCCCTTCGATCACCGCCTGAGCGAAGAAGAAGACGACAAATCGATGGGTGGATGAACCCAAACAATGCAATCACGCCATGACGTGGGTGAAACAGCGCGGCAGTGATGCACTTCGGATTTCCCGTTTATTCTGTTTTCGGCGCTTCCCTCGGTCCGTCTTCTTTTGGCTTCAAGATGAACGTTACGTCCATCTGTTTCTTATAAAATGCCTGGATTTTGACAAAATCCGCTTCTAAATCGCCCGTGACGGGGATAATGGGGCCAAATCCCCCTCGTTTGTTCACGTAATCCATGAAGGCCGGCAAAATCGGCACGCCAGCGCCTTGCGCGACAAAGTAAAAGCCGGTTTTCCAATATTTTGCCTTCTTGCGGGTGCCTTCCGGCGTAATTACCATGAACATGCGTTCCCGTTGATTAAACGCCGCAATCATCTCGTCGACAAGGTTGCTGTGCTGGCTGCGATCCACCGGCACGCCGCCCAGCCACCGCAAAAACACCCCCACCGGCCAGAAAAACCAGTCCTTCTTGATAAGTACCGCGATGGGTACGTCTATCGCAAACGAAAATAGCATCGTGTAGAAATAATCCCAATTTGAGGTATGGGGCGCCGCCGTGATTACCGCTTTGAGATCCTCCGGCCGTCCACCAACCCATTCATAGCCCAAAATGCGGAGCATGGTCCGCCCCAGCCAAATCATGAAAGGGCTGTAATGCGCCCGTAATGTCGTTTGTTTCGTTTCGCCCGCCACAGTGTTTCTCCTGTTGGTTGCTTCAGCGGGTATTGTAAGCCCCAAAACCGTTAGAAATCAAACAGAATGTTTTTATTGATGCATCCTTTGGCAATGTCAGCAGGGCGAGGCGCCTGCCGAGCCGTCAAACAAGATCAGGATCACCATATCAACCCATTTGGATATTTTGTTTGACGGCTCGGCAGGAGCCTCGCCCTCCCACGATGTTTTAGATTACGATGTCTTCAACGGTGTTCCTGCGTCGGGTAGGGTCACTTCGAAGTTTACAACATCCGTGACACCGTTCGGGGTCATACAGGACACTTTATGCTCGCCGGTGGCAAGATTTAAATACAGCGGCGCCTCATTAGAGGATGTGCCGAGGTAGCGGTCATCCAGGTACCAATGCAAGGTGGCGTTTCCTTCCAATGAGGCATCCAAACGGATACGGTCGCCTCCAGTTTCGCCCGTTAATACATAATGTGCTTTGTTGGCCGGGGATTTGATGCGGAGCACCACTTTTTCCTCCACTGATCCGCCCTCTTTCAGCGGCTCTACGGTTACAGGATTCATAATGTGGGCCAAATCCCACGTTCGCGCGGAACCCGGCCAGCGTTCGACAATGCCTTGCTGAGAGGGATTGGGGTAATGCATGTCGCACTGCCGGTGGAGGTATTGATCACGGGGCAGGATCACGGTTTGGGTGTGCGGACAATATTCCGATGCAGGTAACCCGCTTAAAGAACATACTTTCACGGATTTTAATGCATCGCCGGGATCAGGCCATGCCGGTGAGGATAGGGGAGGCAATGAACGGAATATTGCGGCAGCCAGGGGTAAGGCCGCCCATGCGCCTACCAGCCGTTGCGAGGGTTTTCCATCGCTATTGCCCACCCAAACCCCAACCACGTATTGACGGTTATACATGAAGGTCCAGGCGTCGTGATAGCCTGTGGAAGTGCCGGTTTTCCAGCACACCTTTGGGAGAACGCCGACGGCTTTGGCAAGGTTTGAGTCCGTTTCCTGCGGCAAAGACTGATTCAGGATGGTGTAGAGAGTCAGTGCCGTGCCGCGTGAGAGCACCCGGCGTTCCTCAGCGATCTTTTCTTCTGCGCGGGTGCGTAATGGCGTATACACACCCAGATCCGCCAGCATGCGGTATGCGGCAGCCATTTCATCCAGCCGCACTTCACAATTTCCTAAAGTTAAGCCCAAGCCATAATGTTCAGGGGAGTTCGACAAGGTACTCAGGCCGGCTTTTAGTAAAAAGCGGTGCAGTGTGTCGGCGCCGAGTCTTTCCAATATCATGACCGCTGGGACGTTCAGTGAGAACCGCAAAGCATCCGTGGCCGTCACCAAGCCGTTAAAATATCCGTCGAAATTCTCCGGATTGTATTGGCCCAGGTCGAGCGTATCGTCGAGCAGGCGTTCCGATGCGTAGAGTTTCTGATTCTCGATGGCCAGGGCGTAGGTAAAAGGTTTTAAGGTGGAGCCGGGCGAACGTGGCGCCTGGCAGAGATCCATCTGTCCGCCGCTTTGTTTCATGAAAAAGTCCGCGCCGCCCGCCCGTGCCAGTACGGAGGCGCTTGCAACATCCACCACGATGGCCGCGGCGTTATTTACTTCATGGTCGAAACGCCGCAGATGCCGTGTGATGAGCGATTCCACGCGCGATTGAACATCCGCGTCTAGCGTTACCGGCGCCAAGGCATCGTCTTTTTTGCGCTGGTGCAGACCCTGCGCCAGATGGGGCGCAAGACGCGGGAATTCATGCCACGCCGCATTCAATGGCCGCTTCTTTGCACGGGCAAACTCCTCCTGGGAGATGAATCCTTCTTCATGCATCCGGTGCAACACATAATTGCGCCGTGTTTTCGCGCGCGCTGCATGTTTTAATGGCTGGAAACCATTGGGCGATTTTGGCAGCCCTGCCAGCAGCGCCGCTTCCGGAAGGGTGAGTTCCATCGCCGGTTTTCCGAAATACCGCCGTGCCGCCGCCTCCGCGCCAATCAGATTCAATCCGTACGGGGCTTTATTAAGGTAGGTGGTCAAGATCTCATCTTTGCTGGAGCCTGCTTCCAGTCGCAAGGCGTTCCATATTTGCCCGGCTTTTCCCAGGATCGATCGCGAATCCTGTGGCCGCATTTTCACCACCTGCATGCTTAGTGTTGAGGCTCCGGAGGCGACGCCGGTATGCCAGACATTTTGCACGCATGCCCTAGCCAGGGCCATGGGATCCACACCGCAATGCCAGTAAAACCGCTGGTCTTCCACCGCAATGGTCGCCTGCACCAACTTCGGGCTCACTTGTTTCAGCGTTCGAGGAAAACACCATTGCTCGCCTTGGTTCATGAACGCGTGCAGCAACTGTCCATTCCGGTCCGTCATTTCCCAGGAGGGGTGTTGGATGATACAGGAAGCCGCATTGTTGGGGAATATGTGTGCCAGTAATAAGATCCCGCATGGAAGCGCCAACGCAGCGAAGACTGCTGCTCCGGCAACGCGGTTTTTTTTTGCCCGCAGGGCATGCCCTCCAGAAAGGAGGGCGCGCCCTGCTTTTTGCACTGTGTGCTTCATGGGTTGTTCGTCTTGACCTCGATGGCGCCTGGAGCCGATGACGCATGAATCATCGGATCATACATGCATTCCGCATGAACGCCGGGATATTGGAACGTTCCCGGCGTGACCGCGCGCACCACGTAGTAATAGTGGTGGGCGCCCTTTGGCAATTCCATGAATGCGGCTACTAAGCGATCATCACGCAATTCCAGGTATTCCGGCGTGATTGCGCCGCCTGCGGTCTTTGATTGCCGCGCCCGGCGGCGATCATAGCCATAATCATAGCCGTAGTCATCGTCATCGTATTCGGATTCCTCATACTCTCTCGGAGGCGTGCCTTCCGCCACCACATCGCCCTTACCCTGCGTGGCCAACACATTCGCGTCCAGCCTAGGATTTTCGACCTCAAAGCACGCAGGCAACAAGTCCGCTACAATGACGTTCTTGGTGTCCTGATCGCACGTGATCGTCAAATCCACAACGTAGCTCTCGCCATGCGGGAACACCGTGCCGGTAAATACGGCGCCGGTGTTATCTCTGAACGTCCGCCCGATGGTCATGCCATGCGATTCTGTTTTTAATCCCGATTGCAGCGGGATGCCGCCCCGGGTCAGGTTCACATACATTGGGGCAGATCCTGAATTACTCACTGTATATTGAATGCCGGCCCCGGTGGCCGTATGGTTAAAAAGCTCCGCGCCTTTGATGGTCTTGGAACCTTCCGGTCCCGTAATGGTGGCCGCCGCCAAGTCCGTGTTTTCATTGAGTTTGGACAAATACAGGCCCAGCGCGGACATGACGAATGCCGATTCCTGGGTTGTGTAATAGTCTTTTTCGAGATACTGAATCAATACATTGGCTTTTTCCGGCAGATCCGCGGCGGCACGGTTGATTTGCATCATGGCGATCAGTTCCACCGCCGTGTTGCGAATCTCTGAGTTCAAGGTATACCAGGTTTCCCGATCATTATAGGGCATATAGGGCGCACTGGTCAGATAGGCGGAAACGCGTTGTGGATCCTGTGTATTGAGCGCAAGGGCGGCGGCGAGCAGATACCGTCCCGCGCGTGGCATCTTGATGGCGTCAAAGCGCGAGATCTGCTCGATAGCCTTCAAATCGCCTTCAAGGGCCAGCACGTAGTATGCGTAGGCCCGGAGATACAGATCGGAATAAGAAGAGTTTTTGACAAAACCTTCCGCCACGCTGCGTACGTACTTTCGGAGTGCCTGATATGGATCCTCGGGAATGCTCACTTCGTGTTCCCGGTGCAGCAGGGTCAAGAAATGACATGCATATACCGAACCGTAGGCGTATGGGGAACCGCCGCCGGGCCAGGCAGCAAGACCTCCCGACGAAGTCTGCATGCTGAACAAGCGGCTGACGCCTGCGCGTACATAATGATCCAATTCATTTGTATCCTTGAATTTGTCGCTGAGAAGAAATGCATTTTTCCGAAGCACATACAATGGCATGACGGAGGATGTGGTTTGCTCCACGCAGCCATAGGGATAATGCACAAGGAAATCGAGGGGTTTGCGCAGACGCAGGAACGGATTCGCGCCAACATTGATAGCGGTTTCCAGTTTTGCATCATCCACAAACTCCGCGTTCACAAAGGTTTTTGTTTCACCCGCCTGCACCACAGTGATGGAGCGCCGCTGTTCATACGTGGTTGGCGGACGCACCGGTATGGGCATTTCCTTATGTACGTGTTCCAATACCGCGCCGTCCGCGCCGAGTATGTCCACGTCCCACGTGATTCCGCCCTGGCCACTATCCGCCGGGGCAGTAAATTCTGCTGTCAGGCTGATATCGCTCGCAGGGGCGATCTCCAATTCTTTTGCGCCCGCGCTGGCCATTAAGGCGCCCGCAGGCGTCCACTGCACTTTCGCTTTGACAGGAGTTTTTGAGGTGTTGAATACAGAGGCAAAGCAATTGAATGTGTCGCCGGGAAATATAAAGCGGGGCATGCTCGTACGGAGAATATAAGGCCTTCGCACGAACAATTTTGCACTCGTTGCTCCGGTGGCATTCTGTGAAACCGCCACGGCCACCAGCCGCAATTGTCCATCGAATTCCGGGACGTCCAGCGTGACCACGCCCTTTCCGCTGGTATCGGTCTGCACCAGGCCCGACCACAAAGCCACGGGTTTGATCCAGTTTTCGCCAATGGTGGGAGTGTTTTTGCCCAGGCGTTGTGCGATGGCATCGCCGCCGATGGGGGTCGGCGTGAAATCATATGCCACGCGGTCGTAATATTCGGCACGGGCATAGCCGGCCTGTCGTGCGCGTTGGAACCAGCGGTAGGGATCGGGATCCTTATAGTCCAAAATGGCGTGGATGCCTTCGTCCACGGCGGCCAGGGTTACTTCCGCCGCCATGGGGTTGCCCGCGCTGTCTTTCGTTTCTATGGCTACCTGCACTTGTTGCGCCGGTTTCACTTCTTCCGGCAATCCCGGATACGACACCGCCACCTGCCGCTGAGGATCTTCCAGTGGAACGTTGATCATGGCAAAACTCGAATAAGGATAGGCGCCTGTGCGTTCTGTCTGTACCTGATGCACCACCGTGACTTCCGCCCAAATATTGGGGTACTGATCTTTTGTCAGCGCTAACTTGAAGATGCCCACTCCGTCTTTCACATCCACGGTATGCATCTGTTGTATGCGCTCGCCTTGGAGCACTATGACGCCTTTTCCGTCAAAGGGCGATTCGATACGCAATTCCGCTTCTTCGCCGAATGCATACCGCTCTTTGTTTAATGCCAGCTTGATTAAACTTGGCCGCGCGCTTTCCACAAGCTCAATACGCCGCCAACAGGCATAAAAGTTGGCCGTGCTATACATCGGCGTTTCTGTTGAAAACACGCGCACCCGGAAATAGCCATAATGGCCCGGCAGATCGAATTCCGTGCTGCCCCTTCCGTTTTGGAGGGAAACCTCGCGTGTTTCCAACGGTTCGAACGACTTTGTCCAATTGGGCTCGTTATAGTCGTTATATCGCCGGACATAGTAGTCCCAGGTCTCACGCTCCAGCATGATTTTGACTGAGCCCAGCACCGCTGGGCTGCCATCGGGCTTAATAGCCGCCGCGGATATCACCACTTTCTTTGTATTCGGAACCGCTGCTACATTAACGCCCAATAACACTTCTGATGGCAACACCAACGCTTCCGTGGTATTCGCCACGCCGCGCCCGCCGGCTTCTTTTACTTCCCCGCGAATGGTCGCGCGCAACGGGAATGTTGATTTCTTGGAGGGTTGGTACGTGAAGGAAAACGAGGCTTGTCCGGAGGCATCCGTCTGTTGTTCACCCAGCGGTTTGACCTCTGAGGTGTAATCCGTATCGTTGGTGAAACGAAACTCTTTCCATAGATCGTTTTTGAATTCGCCCTTGCGCAAAATCACCGCCGCCTCACAGGTGCGGTTTGAAGCAGGCGTGCCGAACAAATGCTGTGCCGACACGTTGATGGCATGTTCCGTGTTGGGAAGCCATGGTCCGGCGCCGGTGCTCACCTCGGTTTTAATTTGTTGTGGCACAAACTCTTCAATATTAAAGGAACTTGTTGCCAGCGGGGCATTGGAACCCGGAGTCAACAACTGCAATTCGTACCTGCCCGTTAAGTAACTTTGTTGCGTGGTGAAATCGTCTCCGCCCGTACCAAAGGCCGATAAGGTTGTCGTTTTGGTGAGCGTGGTGACATTTTTCGGGTTGATTAGTTTCACCTGCAAGGGCACGTTGGGCAGGGCATCGCCGTACCGTGTTCTGCCAATCCACCGTGCATGCACTGTTTCCCCCGGCCGGTATAGATTGCGGTCGGTATAGATATATACGTCATATCCGTCTATTTTGTACCCCGGCATGCTGTCGGTGAAGCCCGTGGGATCACCCGTTTTTGCCTGCAGTTCCAGGAAGGTGGCATCGGTGTCTGTTTCCACCACGGCCACCAAGGGCCGCCCGAGTCCTTTGTCCAGATTCGTTAAATGGGCAATTCCTTCCAGATCCGTTACGGCCATGCCCATTAGTTGATTTTTGTGCGTATAGACCGTCACTTTTGCGTTTGCAATGGGCGCGAGTGTAAACAGGTTATGTACAAACACCGCCACTTCGTCGTTTTGCCAGTGACTAATCACTCCTAGGTCCGTCCATACCACAAGTTTTGTATGGTCTTCCAACGCCAGCGTGAACACGCCCTTTTTGTCCGGTGGCAATAACCCACTGACATTCAAGGGAACCGATACGGTCTTGTCTTTTGAGTCCGGGAAACTGATTTTCTGAGAGTTTATGAATCGTGCGAGACGATCGTTGAATCCCCACAACTCTCCGTAGTTATGCGTGCTGCTTACCGCTTGCGCGATGTTGTTCGGAAAGAGCCAATGCAGCGAGACATTCGCTTCCGGGTAATTGCGCGCTTTGACGGTCATTTGCCCTGCATTGCGGCGTGGGAAATATATCTTGCCCTCATAGCCAAAAGCGGCGCCTTTGACCAACGGCACTTTCTTGGGATTGAAAACTAACGCCGAGGATACTTCATGATTGCCCTCCGTATCGGTCAGTCCGGGGGTAAAGGTGAGGGCGTACGATTCACCGGACTTCCAATCCCCCTTGATGAGCACGGTGCCAGGATAACTGGAATCTACCTTTAGATTGGTTACCGCAGGTTCTATTTGAAGATGTTCCTGCACCGCCTGCGCTTGAATATTGGCATTAAAGGATAAATACAGTACTGGACCATCAATACCTTCCCGCCGCCAGTAATTATAGTCAATGAGCAGGGGACTTACATGATGCTCAGAAATGGGGGTGGTTTGTTGGCCTTCCTGTTGGCCTTCCTGTTGGCCTTCCTGCTGACCTTCCTGTTGACCTTCGGATTGGCCTTCTTGTTGTGCTTGGGGTTGTGGTTGTGCTTGAGTGTCGGCAATTTTTTGTTGCCGCAAGTCTATTGTTGTGAGTTCGGGAAGCACGCGAGTGCTTTCATCATGTAAACCCGCTGCAATCACGATACGGAGTATCTCGTCAGTGGGGAAGGGTTCGGGCAATTCAATTTCATGTTGAAACCAATTCCCCTGAGTTTTCAATTGGCAGCTCACTTCTTGATTGTTGCTGAGACGGTATAGTTTCAGAGCCTTTGACAAGGATTCCGACGGCACATTGGAGGCAAATCGCAAGGCGAATTTTCGCCCGGGTTGAGCGGTGTTCCAGATTGCCCAGCCCACTTTAAGGGGCTCTTCGTGTGGATATTGGAATTGGTATTCTTCCAGGAACTGTGAGCGGCCGTACGCATCTTTCAGACCCGCCGGGAAGATTACTCGTATTGGCAACTTGGCTGAAGGAGGGATCATGAGTTGGACCTGATTGGAAACGCCTCCCTCGGTGATAGAAGGGGTTACCTGTTGTTGCGCGGCGTCCGTGATGGAAATCCTCTTGATCAAGTCTTCCAGAATTACGGGTGCAACAAAGTTCACGAGGATTGGCGTGCCCGTGCTTACTGCATCCAATGCCTGAACACTGATCACTTTGTTCGGTCCCGTGGCAAAGTAAAAGGCACGGTTGTTGGGATCCATCGCCCGCCCGCTTGCGGACCGCAATCCCTCGTTCACGGTCACAGCATAGGTCAAGCCGGAAATTGCTTGATTTGCCATGGGCGTAAAACTGATGTAATTACCACTGATTTCCGTTTGCCCGTCCACATTCGGATCGAAGCTCAATACGGGCAAAGGACTTCCAGAAGCGTCCTTGAGGGGTTCCAAGGCTTCGTCAAAATAGAGCACGACCCGCCCCGTAAATTTTTCCGTCGGTAAAGGGAAAGTACCTACTATCTTCAATGGTCCTGAAGGCGTATCCGCTGCATGGACGCATAGCGGGAAGAGGACCAAAAGCAAAAGTAGAGAAGAAATCAGCATTGAACGAACGGTACGCATGGCGCGCAACTCCCATTTTAAAGCGGTTTATCCGCGGTAAGGTTTCAGTATAACACACGAAAAATGAGGATTATTCTGGATGCGATATGCGTGGCACTGTCCAAAGGCGGGTATCGGTATTCCCCCTTGGCATTATTTTGGCGCCCCGACCGCGAATCGAACGCGGGTTTAGGCCTTAGGAGGGCCTCGTTCTATCCACTGAACTATCGGGGCTTTTTTCCTCACCCCTTCATACACGCTCCTCCTTATGGTTGTCAAATCAATGATACTGCAATTAATGCCAAACGAATGCGTTTAGTTTCCGGGATTTTGGGAAAGGACTATCAGTCATTATCTTCCTTCGCAAAAGCTTACTCCTTCGTCGCGCGAAACGCGTGATTTTGGAAAACATGTTGGGGGACAAGACACGGTGGCAGTTAACATGGATGTGCATGGACGGACACGGACGTACACTGACGTATATGGACTATATGGGGTATATGGACTATGTGAATTGGGTATTGGATAGGAGTGTGCCGTGGAGAGGGTGATGGCGATAGCGATGTCGATAGCGATTCTGGACAAACAATGGATAGAGGTCAACGGCTAACTGACAAGTGCCAAGACATCGTTTACTGAATTTAGTGCCAGGACATCGTTTA
>ERZ795059.5396-NODE-5396-length-11607-cov-6.662310_pt1 | contig 11607 bp, 10 predicted proteins | sample MGYA00375143_ERZ795059 | MGnify/ENA primary metagenome ERZ795059 (study PRJEB30188, sample SAMN05720168) | activated sludge metagenome | isolation source: Anaerobic digester | place: USA | collected 2015-01-07 ... | reverse complement strand
TCGATCATTCTTAGCGCCCACTGTCTGGTATTAATGGCCAATTGAGTCTCTTTGGGATATTTTTTGACTAAATTCAAATTATTTTCAATATTCAAAAAATCCGGTAAAGACAAAAAAAACAAATGAAGAGCATGACTATGAATAATTTGCGCCAAATTGATTAATCGGCGCAACTTGATAGTCTGTTGACTCGGCCGAATATTAAAAGCCTTCTCAATCGCTTTAAGGGACGACAGTTTGTGGACCACCGGACAAATACCGCAAATGCGCGAGGTGATAATCGGCGCTTCGGAAAAATGCCGACCGATCAAAATCCCCTCAATTAGCCGGGCCCCCTCGGTGGTAATTATTTTGGCCGATTGAACATCGCCCTTTAAAATTTCCGCCACAAAATCCGCGTGCCCTTCCATTTTGCCGATATGATTGATTTGGATTTTCATAAAAATAGCGATTAGCGTTTAGCGATTAGGAATTAAAAAAATTTCTAATAAAATTACAACCAAAACATCAATCCAACAGCTCGATCAATTTAAGAGCCGCTTCCTTATAATTACCAGCCACCGCCAATTCCCGGACATCATCATGGGCGTGGTAATCAATAAGTTCGCTGATTTTTCTCCCATACTTCAACACCCAATCAAGCTGAATCTGGTAATCCGGCTTTTCTCCAAGCATTTGCCGCATCACTTCACGCTGGAGCAAATCCCGATGTAGTAAATTCAAACGATCAATCCCCGGCTGCTCCAATGTCTCTAAGGACATATTTTTATTGATTATTTTTTGTCCCAATCTTTAATTGTCAGTTTGGCTGACTTGCCGTCATAAATTATTTCCAATTTCTGTCTCTCTTGCCAGTGAAATTTTTTTATCAATTCCTTAGGAATCGTGATGACATAGCTGTGAGTGCTCGCTTTTTGCAGTTTTCTGAGATATTTTATCATATTTTTGACGTCAGTACGGACGTCAGTACGGACGTCAGTACGTTGATTATTATGTGAATTATTTTAATTTTTTAATTTTATTATTAGCAATTTTATTGACTTTTAACTTTATAGATTTTTGATCTTTGTTCCCCTGCATCTCTCCCAGCCTTTTTAAAACAGTATCTCGGGCGCCAAACACTTCCATTATCCGATAAACTTGCTCCCGAGGAAAATGCTTTAATAAATAATTCATAAAATTTTCTACCTGCGCGCCGTCAAATAAGCCCCGGCAACCCCAACAGGCCTGCTTGGATTTTAGGCAGACGGCCTTGCAACCACCCAAGGTAATCGGCCCCAAGCAGATCTCCTCTTGCTGTAACAAGCATTGATATCCCCGACTCTGACATTCATAACAAACGGGATTTTGCGGAATGCGGAAACTGCCTTTTTTCAATAATTGATTAGCCAACTCAATAAATTCATCACCATCAATCGGACAACCGGGAATGACATAATCAACTTTGACAAAATTGTCCACTTCTTTAATATCGGGGTTAGCTACTTTTAATTTTTTATATACTGCTTTAATCGCTCTGGTCTTGGACGCGTAATTTTTGAGTTCCCACACTCCGCCCAAGGCGGCGCAATTGCCCACCACCACCAACTTGTCCGAACGACAGCGCATCTCCTTGAGTAATTTGATATTTGCCTTGGTAACCGGATTACCCTCGACAAAACAAATATCATAATGCTCCGCCAGTATCGGCTCATCTTCCACTAGCCGGAATTCTTCCAACTGCACCTTGGCCAGCCAATCCAAAAATCTCCTACCCTGGTCAAGCATCACAAATTGACAACCCTCGCAGGAAGTCAATCCGATAATGGCTATTTTGGGTTTGATGTTTTTTCTTTTGGTCATAAATAATCTACCTTTACACTATTTATTTTAACAGATATCAATAAATAAAAAAACGGGAGAACGCGAAGGTTCTCCCGACAAGTCACGGATTGACCGCGGCTAAAGTCATTTTAGTATACTTATCCAAGTTCTGAGCCTGTTCGATACTTAAACATTCAATCGCCCAATAGTGATGGAAAGCGACGACGCTGCCGGTATCAACCGCCGAATCATTGGGATTGAGTATTCCCCAATCAACCATTTTTTTCTCCGGCTTGCCGATTCTGACGATCCGCTTATAATCAAACAACAGCGGCTGATACATAACTGTCAATTGTTCGCCACGCTCAATGACAATACCGGAACAAACGCGACAGCTATCCAGGCTGTTCTGGATTGATTTTGTCACCAACGAATCCAGCTCTATACCCGGTCGAGTAAAAAAATATAATACTGACAAGCTGTGGTGGGCTCGAGCTTTTTCCAGACTAATAGCCCGAAACATTAAGGCAATATGCTCGGGATTCCAGCCTTCGCGCTTAACGTCCTGTTCAATCACCCAACCCACCGCCTCTGGCGTCACTTTATCCAATAAGCCATTCCCCAACCAATATGCCTCAACCACCCGATCATCAAAAGGATCGCTGATGCTATTGGCTCGAGCAATCAGAGTGTAATAGGGGGTGGCTACTTCGAACTGCTTCAAAATTTCCCTAATGGTTAATTCGGCAAAATCCGCTCGTCCGGTAACATAATCGAAAAGAACTTTATGGGCGTCTTTGGGTCCGCAACGCTCCAACATATTCGGCTTAATGGAATAAGCCGCCGCTCGCTTAAGTCCGTTCATTTTTTCTCTCCTCCCCAATTAAATCCAATACCGCCTGCGCCTCATTAGCCCCTATTTTATTAACAATAATTCCATTGACTGTCAAGACCCAATCACCTTGTTTTAGATCGGGAATCAAAACGGCATTAACCTTGCGACCGTCAAACAATTCGGCCCGGTCGCCTGAAATATTTTTAATTTGGAGAGGGATGGCGAGACACATGGAGATAATTTATAACAAATTTTTAATTTTCAATTTTAAATTTAAAAATAATTTCCAATTTTAAATATATGCTTTAAGGACTTTCTAAATTTTTGACTTTATAGACTGTAGTAATCCTTAATATCCAGCCAGCGAAATACCGGACCATCCTTGCAAACATAAAATGGGCCGATAGCGCAGTGCTGACAGACACCAATGCCGCAATGCATCCGTTTTTCCAAAGAGAGGATAATATTTTCGTCGCTTAATTTCTTATGCTTCAGTTCTTTGATGACAAATCTATACATCACTGGCGGACCGACCAAAACCGCTACCGTCTGGGCGCTGATTTTTATCCGGCCAAGCAAATCCGTCACCAAGCCTCTGTCTCCCTTCCAATTAGTTGACGGTTTTTCCAAAATGACTTTTAATTCCGCCCGGCGATTCCAAGCGGCATGATTCTTTTTAAACAGCATCGTCTCTTCACTGGCACAGCCGTAAAGTATCTGTAAAGTTTTGCTTTCCAATCGTCCGGCCAGATAATCAATAATAAGCGGACGCAACGGCACAAAGCCGCAACCGCCGCCAACAAGTAAAAGCGGCTTGCCCTTAAATAAGTCAACATCAAATCCGTTACCGAATGGGCCGCGGATGTCGACGCAATCACCAGCAGATAGACTATTTAATTTATTAGTCAAAACACCAATATCCCTAATAGCCAGCTCAAAAAAAGTTTCACTATCGTTGGGCGACGAACAGATACTGATTGGGCACTCGCCCCAGCCAGGCAATCCTATTTGCACAAATTGTCCGGGCAAGAAATGAAAATTTTTCTTGATTTCCGAGTCAATAAATTCCAGCCGCAACAACTTGGTGTCAACCGACTCCTGACTAGCTGATATAATCCTGACTTTATTGGTTTGATAGATGTTGAGCATAAAAAACACAAAATAAAAAATTGAAAAAATGAAAATGAAAAATTAAGATCTAAATTTCATACTATTGTTTTGCATTTTGAATCTGCACTTTAAACTTTCTTCAACACCTCCTCTATCTTTATTCCGACCGGACAAACTTTACTGCAGCGGCCACAGCCGACACAGCCGGGCATCATATATTCAAAGGGAATGCGCACGAATTTATGATAATACCAAAAAAATATTTTTTTACTGACAGTATCCAGTTCCTTGCCACCGCCGGCAACCAAAGAAAAATCATTATAAAAACAACTACCCCATTTGCGCACCCGTTCGGGATTATCCGGGTCCACACTATCTTCCAAATCAAAACAAAAACAAGTCGGACAATTGATGGAGCATTTACCGCAGGCAATACAAATTTTATTCAATTCATGCCAAATCCTTTTACCTTGTGAAGATTCCATTTTTTTCTTCAGAAGCAACATTTTTTTATCCGGACCTTTTTCAGAAATCGGACCGGCAAATTCAATGTGTTCGTAATCTTTGATGCCACCTTCTTCCAAAATATGCTGACCCTTTTCTGAACCGGAATAAATTTTCATCCGACCGACGGCAAATTGGGCGATAAAAATATCAAAAATCAAATGTTCCAAAATATCTTCTTCAAAATTATGGCTGAATATTTTATATTTTTTGTAATCATTGGGCCAGCTGGAGCTGTAACCAATAATCAGGGTATTGCATCGCCTTTCTTGATAATAGACATCGCGACTAAAAACTAACTCCAATAAAGTCAACGCCTTGAGATCAACAACATTGACGCCAATAGCGGCTATTTTCGGCTGACTGGTTTTCGATTTGACTAATCGGCCGTCGCTAATGTCAAACATTTTTTCCCGTGCCGGTAAAAATAATGCCTTCCAGGTATTTGTGGGCATACGACCCGACCAATCAACATCGCCGATATCCCGGACTTCTTTAATATTAATAACCGCACCGTCTTGTTGCGGCGCAAACAAAAAAAATTCTTCAGACAACTTATTCAAAAAAACCTGTATTTCATTGTTCATAATAAATACATTATAACACAAAAAGATAATTGATTTAAAAATTAATTATCGCGCACACGATAATCAATCGCTCCAATTACCTCTATTAAACCAAACTCCCCCGCTCGAGGGATATTGCCCCAGCGATAATTTTGGATTAAAAGCAGATTCCAAAAAATCAAAATAATAATGACTGCAGCCAACAGCCAAAAATATTTTTTAAGCCAATCCAATAAGGCGGCTAGTGGCAGAGCCAAAAATGGCAAAGTTTCAATGAAGCGTCGGCCGCCAAAGGCATCGCCGCCACCCAAATCATTGAGTGAGCTGTTTATAACCCATTGAAAAATAAAGGCAACCAAAACTACGGCCGTCCAAAATTTTGACTTGCGCCACAGCCAAACAAAACCGACCATTGTTAAAACTATCACTGGCGACCACAATAGCAATCCCCGATCGCTGGAAAACAAAGTATACAAACCATGAAATTCCGGCCGAACAAAAGTATAGCCTTGAGGCACCAATAAATACTGACCGTAAATAATTTTCCAAGCCGACATTTGCAGCCAAGCTATGGCACCAAGCGGCAAAGCTAATATCATTAAATCCTTAACTGCCGCTTTCCAGCGGCCGGAATTTAAAGACGGCCAAACAAAATCCTGAAAAGACACCGGCACTTGGGGTGCGCTCAATCTTCCGATTAAAGGCAAAAATAGAATAACAAACAAAGAATTTTGCCAACGAACAGCTATCAGTAAAAAAATTACCGCCATAAACACCAATTTATTGACTCTCCGCCCCTGCCAAATTTGCACCAATAAATACAGCCAAAAAGACGCCAAGAACAGTGAAGCCATGTGCGACATTGTCGGCTCAAATAACTGATAATACAGCCAGGGCGTAGCCAGCCATAGCGCCAAAACTGACAATAGCGCCGCTCGCTCGCTGAAGAATTTTTTCAATATTCGCCAGACGACAATCAAGCCGGCAGCGCCATAAAACCAACCGGCAAAACTAACCGCCAAAACATAAAAATAAGAATAACCGTCAGTAATAAAAAAGTTATGCCGGATAAAATAAAAAATATTGGTCAGAATATGAGCCAAAAAAATAAATGGCAGCCACATCAGGGCCAGGCCAAATGGATAAGCATTAGGGGTCAGACCGGTGCCGGTCCGAATATTTTCTGAAGTAAACTTACGGCTAAAATAATCATCATCGGCAAAATGCGCCAATTGGTTGGAAAAATCCAAATCATGGTCCCAAAAAACAGAATGCAGCCAGGCATAATAAAATACACCATCACCCTGAATTTTTAAAGGCGAGGGAAAATTGAGCCAAACAAAAACAGCCAAGCTGGCCAATAAGAGCAGCCACAGAAATAAAATTGATTTTCTATTATTAATCACCACTTCCACCTCCTTCCTTAAATGCTATTCGCTTATTCCCACCAAAGGCGGGCAAGCGCGCGAATAAGCGAATAGTAAATTATCTTAATTGGAATATTGAAAAAATCATTCGCTGGCCACGCCGGTGCAACGCCAATCAATGGCGGCTTCTTTGGTCTCCACATTGATGACACAAGCCGGAGCGCAGCCCTGATGTTCTCCCTCAATATCCAGCCAGCAAGTACCCGTACCCTCATTGCAATTACAGTCGCTTTTGATGGCGCCGACTTGAGCGCAGGCCGCCGTCTGATTGGCGATACTAACCGCCTCGCCAACACTGATTTGCGAACCGCCCGCCGACTGGCAGATATCGGTAGCGCCGCCAAATAATTAGCTGTTTGGCTCATTAGCCGATTGGGTCTGACCGGCTTGACTGATGCAACCGGCGCAGATTGAAATCGCCGCCACTAAGCCAAACAAAGATATAAATATCTCATAAAACTTTTTTTATTAATTCTGCGGCCGGTCTAATTGAAGCGGCTCCACTTCACTCTCACCGCCCACCAGCCGGACCACATCCTTGTCAATTTTTTTAAATTCCTTGTAAGCGCTGTTATACATATTAACCGTCGTGCCCAAATGTCCGCCCAGCTTCTGCATATATTCCTCATAAGAATTGAGATGCTTGTCCAACATACTGACATTTTTCAGAATCTCCTTGGTCTGCTCCTGAATCTGGAAAGCGCGCATACCATGCCACAGGGATTGTAAAGTCACATAAAAAGTGGTTGGCGAGACAATATGGACTTTTTTCTCATTGATCGCATAATCAATCAAATCGCGAGTGTTGACCTTAATCGCGCCGACCTTATTGACCAACAAATCATAAAAAATTCCTTCGGCCGGAATAAACATAAAAGCAAAATCCAAAGTACCCTTATCCGGCCTAATATATTTGGCGGTTTCATCAATCCTTTTTCGCAAATCTTGTTTGAAAGACAATTCCAATTGTTCCTTCTGGGTCGAGTCGTTCTCTTCCATTATGCGATTATAATTTTCCAAAGAAAATTTGGAATCAATCGGAATGATTTTGTCGCCCAAAAACAAAACAGCATCGACAATCAATTCTTGGCCGGTCTTGGAATCTTTGCCCAAAGAATACTGCATTTTGTATTGGTTGGGCTGAAATGCGTTTTTTAAAAGCATTTCCAATTGATACTCGCCGAAGATGCCGCGCTGTTTGGGATTTTTCAAAATATCCTGCAAGCGCTGAAGCTGGTCGGCAAAATTAACCACCTGGCGGTTGGTCTCATCCAGCTTGGTCAATTTCTCGGTTACCGACTGGATGATTTTGGCGCTCTGGCCGAATTGCATCTGAATCTGACGGGTTGATTCGGCCAATTTGTTGTCCATGGTCTGATTGAGCTCTTTAATCCTCTCTTGAAGCATCAAAAAGGACTGGTCATCTTTCCTGCCTCGCGTCAATTCGCTGAATTTCCGGTTGAAAAACAAGAACAAGCCGGCCATGGCGCCAATTAATACAATCAATAAAAAAATCAGAAGAAAATCCATAAAAAATATTTTAAATTAGCTTTGTTATTTTAATACCCGAGACCCTATAAGTCAAAAACTATCGCTCAACTTCAGCTACCGCCCGACGATAGGCGCAATAATCGCAATCAGGACCAGACGCTGGAATCTTCTTGCCATCTAAGCATTTCTTAATTTCCTTTAGAGTCTTCTCCACCCAAGAATCATCGCCCCTGTGTTCAATCAGATTGACGTCAAATTCAATTTTTTTATCAAAAGCCTGCCGGTCCATTTTGCCGGTGCAATAAACAAAATAGCCGACATCGGAAACTTTCAAGCCATTTTGCCGCAACAGCCATTGATAAACCTCCATTTGCCGCTTATAACCGTCCTGCCACTCTTTGTCCAAGGCTTTGACCGCCTCATCCTTGGCAGTGGCTTTATAATCAACGACAATGTATTCGTCTTTTCCATTAATCCATAAATCATCAATCGCGCCGGTTACCAACAGCCCGGTCGGCCGGTGCAAATATTTAACACCGCCGAAATTCCTCCGCCATTCATCAAGCTCGGCATGAGGTATTGGCCGGGCATCAATGCCATATTCTTTTTGCAAGGGGTGCTGTTCATTTTTGACGCGGTAAGCATCAAATTCCTGCTTCAATAGATAATCGACCGCGCTATTTAAAGAAAAAGGGAAACCGGGAACTCGCTTTACTCCCAGCTTGTTATCCAGATAAAAGCACCTAGGGCACTCCAAAAACAGGTCGATTTTGGAACGGCTTAATTTCCAATTTTTGCCGCCGTAGTTCCAGCTGGCATCGCGTTTGGGATTGTAATACTGGGACATAAAAAATAATTATTTGCTATTTTCAATGATATTAATCTCCTCATCGGTCAGGCCGTAAAGCTGATAAACTTTTTGGTCAATTTCTTTGTCGGTTTTTTCTATCTCTTTTTTCTTGGCCTCGCATTCTTCCTTATCCAAAACCGGGTCCATTTTTTGAAATTCTTTATTCAAGTCAAGCATTCTATCGGCCAGACTAACTAATTCATCATGCTTGGCTTTGTCTTTTTTATTTTTAAAATCTAAATTTGGTATTGGTATATTTTCTAACTGATTTATTTTTATATGCAAACCGGCTTGAAAATTAGTTTTAAACCATTTATTAATAAATTTCGAATTTAAAATCGCTAAAACAAATTTCAAATTATAATTATCTAAACTGTAAATTAAACTTAAAGTATCATTAGTTAAATACCTCTGTTCATCTAAATTGGCAACAATTTCAACAGCAACATCTTTTATAATAATTTTATCTCTCAAAAAATATTCTAACTTCCTGGGTCCGGCACCGACTTTTTTCATCATCAAATCTGGGCGATATAAAATCCATTTACCCGCCCACTGGTGATTGTATCTTGATACATCCTTACCGCGCAAAAGCTTATAGCAATCATCATTTTCTTTTCTATTTAAAATAAATTTTTTATCATCGCTGGTCTTGATGCCTAAAGAAAATTTAGCAATATTGCCAAGATTAACAGTAGGAATATTTATCTTGATCTCCGGATTAAAAGAAAAATTGAAATTGGGCGACTGGATTATCCGCTGATAACTCAAATTATAAGGCAATAATTCAAACCCATCTGACTTTAACTCAAATAATTTTATTTTATGGCTCTTACTGGCAGCACCATTTTTCAGAAAAATTAATACCGGCGTGACAGTAGCGTCCTCAAATACTCCTAATGATAATTTTACCATTTGATAAACAGTAGTGTTATTTACCAAATACTCCCTAAATTTACTAAAGCTATCTGTCCCCAGCCAGCTATTAGACATAATAAAACCTAAAACTCCGCCATCATTTAACAAACTAATGGCCCGTTCGGTAAAAAAGCTGTATAAATCCGACTTATTTTTTGCCGTCTCAAATTCTGATTTTAAATATTCCCGTTCTTCAGCATCCTTAATATTAGCCAAATTGACATACGGCGGATTGCCGATGATTACATCAAATCCTCCCTGTTTGAAAGCTTCGGGAAATTTTTCCTGCCAATTAAACGGCTTTTTAGCCGGCCAGTCTTGGCCAAAATACTTTTCCAGCTCTTTTGGCGTGCCGGAAATCAGGGAATTGCCAACGCAGATATTGCTTTCCAGCTTGGGCAGTTTGCCTTTTTGCCCAACCATCTTCAAAAGCAGATTCAGGCGGGCGATTTCTACGGCTTCTTCGTCCAAATCAACGCCGTGGATGTTGTTCAATAAAATCCGCATTTTTTCCGGCGCGGACAGTTCCACGCCTTTTCTTTTTTTGAATTCTTCGGCAATTTTTTGCAACTGCTTAGTCTGGCCGATAGCGGGTTTTCCCAAATTGTGCTTTTGCCAATAATCTAATAAGGCCTGGTAAGCGGAAATCAAAAATGAGCCGGAGCCGCAGGCCGGGTCCAATATCTTCAGATTTTTTATTTCTTCCGGTTTTTTTTCTTTTAAAATCTCACCCAAAGTATGCTGGACAATGTATTCCACAATATAGCGCGGGGTATAATAAATCCCCTGCGATTTTCTTTTGCTCTTTTTGCCCGCTTCAGCGTCCTCTTTCTGGATATAGCCCAAATACTGCTCATACATACTGCCGAAAACATCAGAAGGAATATCGGCAAAATTATATCTGATGCCTTTGCCTTTGGTGTGATAAAGCTCGTTGATGATTTCCGCCAGCACCTGGTCTTCGGCTTCAATTTTCTCCACCAGATGGTCGCACGGACCCTCTTTGAATAAGCCACTATTGTAATCTCGGTCAATGCGGCGAAAAATTTTGTTTATATCCAATAAAAGCTGATTATTCTTGCCTTTCTCGCTCCAATCGCGCGCCAAGGGCTGGAGAATCACATCTTCAATGCCTCGGTCCTCAAGCGTCCGGATAAATATCAACCTGTCCAAAATAGTCTGGACATATTCGGCAATTTTCTTTTCTTCAATTCCACGATTATATACTTTTAAATTGTCAAACAATGAATTGCGCCATCTGACTAAGTCTTCGGCCAATTGGCGGTCAATGATTTTCTTGGGACGCCGGCCGGCTTTTTCCGCTTCCGCATCCAAAATGCCTTTTTCAAAACTTTCCCGAGACAGCCACCACAAGCGCTCGTCAGCCAAATACTGGCTATAAGGAATTTCAATATACTGGCAACTTTGGACATTCGGCTCATCCCATTCGGTATTATAGATTTTAATCGCCTCGAAATCAGTCAGAATCACCCAGGGGACGGATTTGTGCCAAGAATAGCTGATTGCCTGCTCGGCCCATCTTTCTTCGTCTAAATTGACCGAAATCGCTTTAGCTTCAATATAAAATTTAGTTACGCCATTAATCTTAACGGCGTAATCAACCCTCTTTCCCGAAACATCTGTTTCCGGCCAAACATCCTGCTCAAAATCCCAGCCCAAAGCTTCAAAAAGAGGGCGGATAAAATGGTCCTTGGTTTGCTGCTCATTGTATTTTTTCTTTTCAGAATCTGTTAATTTTTCATAGCGTTCAACCAATTTTCTGATTTTTTCCATAGCTGAAACTTGATTGTTGGGCATATTATTTCATTTACCGCTAATTATAACCGTCTTTTGACAAATTATATTTTATCTTTATTTTCCCATTTTTAGCGTTAAAAGTCAAAACGACCCGCTTAGGCGGGATATCATTTAAAATTAGTTTAGCCTTGATAAATAGAACATCAAAAAAGTAACAAAAAAGAGCCCAATTCCTAAAAGGAATCGGGCTCTGGCCACTGTCAATTGTTTTGGATAACGAATATCCGGCAATAAGAGACAATCAGCCAAGCGGCGGCGATTAGTGAAGCTGTTCCCAAAATCACC
>ERZ795059.5393-NODE-5393-length-11609-cov-7.199931_pt1 | contig 11609 bp, 11 predicted proteins | sample MGYA00375143_ERZ795059 | MGnify/ENA primary metagenome ERZ795059 (study PRJEB30188, sample SAMN05720168) | activated sludge metagenome | isolation source: Anaerobic digester | place: USA | collected 2015-01-07 ... | reverse complement strand
TGTTACAAATCTGTTTTCAGATTCTTGTCCAGTCTTATAGGGGGTTAGTACAAGGATTGGTTAACCGACAAGGGCTTAAAGAAATCGACTCTGAAAAAGGAAGTTAAATTGTGTCAGCCACCTAAATTGCAGGTGCTATTATAAGGTTTAGTTTAAATTCTCAGGCTTATTTTTCAGGCAATGTTTGGTATCCTGGGTTAGTTTACTAGTCTTATAGTTAAGCGTTGCCAGAATTTAAAACCAACCACAAGATTAACTTGACGACAAAGAGAAATGTTTAGGCACCACGGAAAGACCAGAACTTTAAGTCACAATAAAAGAATCGCATCCCTGCTTTCATTTGTTGCAGGAATTGTGAATGTCGTAGGCTTTTTATCTGTTCAGAGACTAACAACGAATGTAACAGGACACTTTGCATTCTTCGTTGACGAAGTTTTTAAACTCAATTTAACGGAAAGCCTCATCTACTTTTTTTATATCTTATTTTTCTTTTTGGGGTCATTTGTTTCTAGCCTTCTTGTAGAAATTATTACAATAAAAAACGAGCGATTTGTTTTTGTAATTCCAACACTAATTGAAAGTGTGATTTTATTTGCTGTTGCTTTTTTTGGCCACATTCTTATTGAAGACTACTCTAATGTAATTGCATTTAGTTTACTCTTTGCAATGGGATTGCAAAATTCACTCGTAACAAGAATTTCTAATGCAATAGTACGGACTACACATTTGACAGGACTTTTTACGGATTTGGGAATAGACTTGTCTCAATTGTTCTTTTACAGGCAAAAAGAGGAGCAAGGCAAACTTATTTCTACTATCAAACTTCGGTTAAGAATTATCACCTTTTTTTTCCTAGGCGGATTGATTGGAGGAATTTTCTATTCTTATTCAGGTATGTATGTTTTATTCATACCCGCGACAATGTTAATTATTGGACTGTATTATGACAATCTAAAATTTAAACTCTTAAGTTGGAAACGGAATTATGATTTGTAGGAAAAACTGCCGCCAGCAAAGACGAAGATTTTGAAATACACGGACAGGAAAAATAATTTTAGGCAGTTTATTTGGGCTCTTCAAAATTTTCTCTACTTGTTAAAAGACCGCAGTTTAATTTCTGTCAGTCTTCTCTTTGTGTCTAATGCAAAGTCACCTTTCATCATCCAGTCGTAGTAGGAGGGTTCTTCTTTGAAGACTGTAGTTACGGGTTTGTTTTTGTGTTTACCGAAATTGAATACCTCAATACCTTTTTCATTGCGTACCATGCGCGCGGCAAGGTCAACCAAACCAGCTGCGGTTAGTTTACTTAAGGTATCCATGTCATTTCTGATTTCACCTACCTTGCGCTCAAGCCCATCCGTTACATCCATGCCATCATATCGTTCTACCTGAGCGATTAGCACCTCCATCGTAGCTTCAGCATCAGCCTCTGCACTGTGTGAGTTGATTAAATCTTTGTGTCGATAAAATTTGTATGCGGCAGAAAGCGTACGCTTTTCCATAAGATGAAAAATACGCTGCGCATCAATTATTTTTTTGCGACTGTAGTCAAAGTCAATATCTACGCGAAGAAACTCTTCTACTAAAACCGGTATATCAAATTTCAATACATTAAATCCACCTAAATCGGAACCTTCAAAAAATTTAGCATACTCTTTTGCTATTTCTTTGAAGGTAGGCTTGTTTTTCACATCATCATCCGTAATGCCATGAATGGCAGTTGATTCTGCCGGAATGGGAATAGTAGGATTAACGCGTGTTGCCTTTCGGATCACTTCACCATTCGGCATCATCTTCACCACACCAATTTCGATAACACGATCCTGGGTTATGTTTATGCCCGTGGTCTCCAGATCAAAAAAGCAGAGTGGGTTTCGTAGGTTTAATTTCATTTTAAATAATTAGACAAGGAAGAACGATAATGGATTTTAGAATTTTGTCCACAGACCACTGTCGACAGTGGTGTCTGTGGACTTGAATTTGAAATCAAGAGTGTTTACGAAATGATTCGATCTGCCAGCGAATGAATATCAATACCACCAAAGTTTCCAGAGCTCATCATCAGGAGATTTTTATTTTTCCACGATTGTTGAAGTAGAAACGCTTCCAAGGCAGAAGCATCATCAAAAACCAAAATATCTTTATTATTAAAAGCGTTTTTAATTTCTTCAGCCGATAACACCTCCATTTTTTTGGCTTTCATTTTTTCAGGATTGAAATACACAATGGGTAATTGTGCTGCCTTTAAACTGTCTTTGTATTGGGGTATAAATTTCTTGCTCAAACTGCTGTAGGTATGCAATTCAAAACAGGCAACTAAATCCCGAGAAGGAAAGACTTCTTTTAATGCCTTTACAGTTGCCTGCACTTTTGAGGGAGCATGCGCGAAATCTTTATAAATACTCGTGTTAGTATCTTCTTTTATTTTCTCCAGACGGCCGGCTGCACCTTCAAAACTCGGTATTGCTTCAAAGAATTGTTCAGCAGAAATACCTATTTTCTTTAACAGCTCTTTTGCTGCACTGATGTTCTGAAGATTATGGCTTCCGAATATTTTAATAGGGTAGCGTTCCTTGCCATTCGTTAGAAATACCTGATTGGTATTATCAGAAGTATGAGGATGCGCTTTGTACGGAATTTCCAATAAATCGCCTCGTTCCTTTTTCCCGATAATCAGTGCAATGGTGTCTTGTTCACAGTACAGTAGTATTCCGCCCTTTGGAGTCTGATCTGCAAACTGGTCGAATTGTTTTACGTATTCATCTTCCGTTAAAAAAACATTGGCATGATCCCATGCTACACCGCTAATCAATCCGATATGATGTTGATAGCGAAGAAATTTTGGTGTTGGATCAAGCGCAGAGCTAAGGTATTCATCGCCTTCAATAATGATAATGGGAGCATCTGAAAGTTGTACGGTGATTTCAATTCCTCTTACGCGAGCGCCAATGACATAATCGAATTCTCTTTTGAAATATTTGAGAACATGTACTATAATGGAGGTAATGGTTGTTTTTCCGTGGCTACCAGAAATAACAATGCGCTGTTTATCTTTTGAATGCTCGTAAATATAATCGGGAAACGAAAGGATAGGTATGCCCAATTCTTTTGCCTTAAGAAGTTCTGGATTGTCGCCTTTGGCATGCATACCGAGAATAACCGTGTCAATTTCGCGCGTAATTTTATCTGGCGACCAGCCATTCTTTTCAGGTAGCAGGCCGTGTTGCTTTAACACAGAATAGGAGGGCTCAAAGATTTCGTCATCAGAGCCACTTACCTGATGGCCAGCTTGTTTCAAGGCAATGGCAAGATTGTGCATTACACTACCTCCAATGGCAATAAAATGTATTCGTTGTTTTTTCGGTTGCATGAAAAACTATAATCGGATTTTAAAGTAAAGGAAAATGTTTGGTGATTAAAAGTCTTCATCAGATTGTGTGAAGGAATAATCATCCGCATCGATGGTGCCATCATCACGATTGAGGTAATGCCAGTTAGCCATTTTTTCTGAAAGATTTATTCGTGAATGAGAATATTTATGCACAATTTTCTGTTCAATAAATGTGTACAAGTTGTGGAGCGACAAGTTCGGGATAACGCATCAATGATTGTACGTTTGTCACCCCACAAAAAAATCAAAGAACGTACAACAACCACTGTATGGAGCAAGGAAGATCAACGTCATTGAGGTTAAGCAACAAGACTAATAAATTAATTCCGAGAGACATCTCAGAAAGTTTAGGGAAGTTGCCACCTCAGGCGCTTGATCTGGAAGAGGTTGTGCTTGGTGCGCTCATGCTTGAGAAAAATGCGCTCAATGCAGTTGTCGAGTTTCTAAAGCCAGATCATTTTTATTCTGAAGTACACAAAGAAATTTACATTGCTATTGTTGAACTGTTCAAAGCAACTGAACCGGTTGACATGCGCACCGTGGTTAACCAACTTCGTAAAGAAGGTAAAATCGAATTGGTTGGCGGAGCCTATTATATTGCTGAACTCACTTCCAAGGTAAGTTCGGCTGCCAATATTGAATACCACGCACGTGTTATTATGGAGATGGCGATCAAACGGGAGTTGATTCAGATCGCTTCTCAGATTCACCACAATGCATATGAAGACACAACCGATGTATTTGAATTATTAGATAAGACCGAACAATCTATTTTTGAAATCTCCGATTCAAACCTGCGCAAGAATTACGACAACATGCGTAACCTCATGTCGCGGGCCATACAAGAACTCCAGGTATTAAAGGATCATAAAGACGGACTGACCGGTGTGCCAAGTGGATTCACAGCATTGGATCGGATGACATCCGGCTGGCAAAAATCAGATCTTGTTATTATTGCGGCTCGCCCGGGTATGGGTAAGACTGCATTTGTGGTTTCCGCTTTGCGCAATGCCGCAGTTGACTTTAAAATCCCGGTTGCTATTTTCTCATTGGAGATGGCTTCTATTCAGTTAGTGAATCGTATGATTTCGGCTGAAGCTGAATTAGAAGGTGAGAAGATTAAGAGAGGTAATCTGGCTGACCACGAGTGGACACAGCTTGTTCATAAAACAAATAAGTTAGCAACTGCTCCGATCTTTATTGACGATACACCTGCGCTCTCTGTTCTTGAATTACGCGCGAAGTGTAGAAGACTTAAAGCAGAGCATGGTGTTCAGTTAATCGTTGTTGATTATTTGCAGTTGATGCGCGGTGAACAATCCGGTAATCGCGAACAGGAAATTGCTTCGATCTCAAGGGCATTGAAAGGAATTGCAAAAGAACTTTCGGTTCCGGTGTTGGCGCTGTCACAGTTAAGTCGGGGTGTGGAAACACGCGGTGGTGATAAGAAGCCACAACTTTCAGATTTACGTGAATCGGGTTCTATCGAACAAGATGCTGATATTGTAATGTTCCTCTATCGCCCTGAATATTATAAAATAACCGTTGATGAAGAAGGATTGCCTACACAAGGTATGGGCGAAGTTATTATAGCGAAGCATCGAAATGGCTCGACCGGAAGTGTGAAGCTTAAGTTTATCGGTAAGTATACCAAGTTTGGAGATCTTGATTCTCCATCATCAAATGAAAATCCATTCTCCGGAATGATTACTCGAGAGAGTCGTTTGAATGATGCACCTCCATCATTCCCATCGCGTGGAGATAATGATGAAACCCCATTTTAATAAGTTAAGCGTTATCCGTTAATTGTTATTCGTTAATAGGAAGAGTGCATTTGTCTTTTTTGCAGATACCTTACGGGAATTGTAAATCCTTTCTAATTGGGTTAGATGATTAATAACTTCTCACAATTAACCCTTAACTTTGGCGCGATGAATTTATGCAAAGGTATTGCGGGGAGTATAGGTGTATGCATTTTGTGCCTGATCGCTTCGTGCTCAAACGATCCGAAGCCTTTTAATTGTGAATTGACAGATTTAGTAATTGTGCTGGATAGTAAGACGAATGCAACAAATTGCGCTACGCCTAATGGCTCTATTTCGGTTGAAGCCAGTGAAGGCAAAGAACCCTATACTTATTTTTTAAATGATCAGACTCTTGGCCAATCGACTGGTGAGTTTGTTGCTTTACTTCCGGGTATTTATGCGGTTTCTGTGAAGGACGGAAATGGATGCATAAAATCAGTAAGTAATGTTGCTATTGTTGGTGAGAACTTTTCTTTCTCCACCACGCTTCAGGAAGACACGGAATGTCTTGGAGGAAATGGAGAAGCTTCAATAGAGATTATAGATGGAAATCCTCCCTATACTTTTAACATAGGTATTGGTCCGTTTTCAGATGTAAATTCATTTTCAGGATTGACCTCAGGCAATCATTCTATTGGCGTGAAAGATGTTGATGGATGCATCGTTAAATTGACGATTACTATTCCGAAAGGTAATTCAGGCACCAGTTGGATTTCTGACATTAAACCCATTGTTGAAAGTTCATGTGTAAAATCAGGATGCCACGATGGAAACTCACGGCCAGATTTAAGTCTGATTGCAAATGCCCAAAAGTTTGCTGCACAAATGAAATCAGAAACCAAAAGTAAAAACATGCCACGCGAAGGAAGTCTCACGCAAAATCAAATTAATTTAATTGGATGTTGGGTTGATGATGGTGCATTGAATAACTGAGTTTAGAAATCGTTGAAAGTTGTTCGTGGAATGTACTCGCAATCTGAGAGAACTCAACCTGGAACCTTGAACAGTGAGCAAGGAACTTATAACTCATCTTCCAATTCCATAACCGCGGCCCTAAGTTCGCGCAAAGCTTTAAGTTCATTTAATTCTTGCGCAACGACAATCCCCGTTTCAAAAACAGTTTGTGCATTTTTTAATTCCTCCATTTCCTGAAGCAGTTTTCCGTAATGGTAATAAGTAGGGATATATTTCGGATGTTCTGTGATGAGTTTCAGAAACAATTCTTTTGATTTTTGAATATCGCTTTTTTGATATTCTATGGCGAGTGCATAAAGGTTAAATGGATCGTTTGGATCGTCCGAAAGAAACTGCTGAAGTTGTTGAAGTCGGGTCAATTTTATGAACGTAAAGTCGGGATTCGGAGTATTTTAATTGCAGGCTTAAAACAAATTTAAAAATCGATAGGATCAAATCTGAAATCTTAGATTTTTAGCGTTTGGAAATGGGTTTTTTGTATCTTGACCCGCGTTTCAATGACCAGTTTGAACCTAATCGAAAACGAGAAGATGAAGATATTAGTTTGCATTTCACACGTCCCTGACACCACTTCCAAAATCAATTTTACTGACAATAATACAAAGTTCGATAGTAATGGTGTTCAATTCATTATCGGTCCATATGATGATTACGCTTTAGCACGGGCAATTGAAATTAAGGAAGCCTCAGGAGCAACGGTAACGGTTATTAATGTTGGTCTTGCTGATACCGAACCTACCATTCGAAAGGCGTTGGCCATTGGAGCTGATGACGCCATTCGCGTGAATGCAGAACCCACTGATTCATTTTTTGTTGCGGCTCAAATTGCGGAGCAAGCAAAGAGTGGCTATGATTTGATTTTAATGGGTCGCGAGTCGATTGATTATAACAGCGGAGTCGTTCATGGAATAGTGGGCGAAATGTTAGGCATGCCATCCATTTCACCAGTGATGAAATTGGAAATTGAAGGTGGCACTGCAAAACTTGCCCGTGAAATAGAAGGAGGTAAGGAATTTTTGGAAGTGAACCTTCCGTTTGTGGCGGGTTGCCAGGAGCCCATCGCAGAATGGAAAATTCCAAACATGCGCGGTATTATGTCGGCCAGAACAAAACCATTAACCGTTGTTGAACCAACAGCGATTGATAGCGGTGTGAAACTTCAGAAGTTTGAATTGCCGGCACCAAAAGGTTCTGTTAAGATGATCTCGCCCGATAATGTTGGTGAGTTGGTAACATTGCTTAAGAACGAAGCCAAGGTACTGTGATCCGTTAATTGTTAATCGTTAATCGTGGGTTTGGAGAACATTAACGATTGATACTTAACTTTTGAAAACGATACTTTAAACCTTAAGACGAATAACGAATAACTATTAACGATTAACCTTAGAACATGAATATATTAGTCTTTGTCGAAAATGCAGAAGGTAAAATCAAGAAGACTTCCATTGAAGCTGTGGTGTATGCACAAGCAATGAATGGAACGGTTACCGCTATTGCATTAGGAGCAGTTGATCAGTCAGAGCTGGAAGCGTTGGGAAAATATGGAGCAAAGAAAGTGCTTCATGCTGCTGATAGTAAATTGGATCAAGGTATTATTCAAGCATACGCTTCAGTGTTGGTGAGTGCAATGAAAGATGAGCAGGCTGATACTTTGATATTGGCTAATTCCTCTTTAGGTACTCCCGTTGCTGCGCGTGTTGCTGCTAAAATAGGGGCTAGCCTTGCATCGAATGTTGTTGAGCTTCCAGATACATCTTCCGGATTTATTGTGAAGAGAAGTATTTATACAGGCAAGGCCTTTGCGCTGGTTGAATTAAAAAATGCTAAGAAGGTTTTAGGATTAAAGAAAAATGCTGCAGAGATAAAAGAAGTTGGCGCAGCCATTTCTGTTACACCTTATGCAACATCGCTTGTTGATGCTGACTTTGCTACCAAAATTACATCATCAGAGAAAGCAACCGGAGAAGTACTTTTACCAGAAGCCAACATTGTTGTTTCGGGTGGTCGCGGAATGAAAGGTCCAGAGCATTGGGGAATATTGGAAGAGTTAGCCAAGACGCTTCATGCTGCAACCGGATGTAGTAAACCTGTATCGGATATGAACTGGAGACCACATCATGAACACGTAGGTCAGACCGGAGTAAAAGTGGCACCTCAGCTTTATATTGCCGTAGGTATTTCGGGCGCCATTCAGCATTTGGCAGGTGTAAATTCATCAAAGTACATAGTGGTTATTAACAAAGATCCGGATGCGCCATTTTTTAAGGCAGCTGATTATGGAATTGTTGGTGATGCTTTTGAAATAATTCCTAAATTGACTGAAGCAATTAAAGCAGCAAAATAAACCAGGTATCAAACCTTGATTTGCTTCAGTTGAACAGCACTTGAAGCAGATTGAAAAATTGGAGTTGACGTGAAGAAAATTAAATTAGAAATACTGGGTTTATCCTCTAGTCAGTCGCAGACCGGATCGTTTGCTTTGGTGTTAGGCGAAACAGAGGGGAATAGACGTTTGCCGATTATCATCGGTATGTTTGAAGCGCAAGCAATCGCGATTGAAATAGAGAAGATCATTCCGAACCGTCCGATGACGCATGATCTGTTCAAGGCTTTTGCCAACAACTTTCATTTTACCGTTGAAGAGATTGTAATTTCAGATTTAAAGGAAGGTGTATTTTTTGCCAAAATTGTCTGTTCTGATGGGTTGAAGAAGACAGAAGTGGATGCACGTCCTTCTGATGCCATTGCCATTGGACTTCGTTTTGATGCTACTATTTATACCTACGAAAATATTCTGGCTGAGGCAGGCATCGTGCTAACCGATGAAGTAGAAGAGGAGAAGACAGAAACCAAAGCAGAAGTAAAAACGAAAGTAAAGAAAGAATCCTCCGGACGTAAAGACGATTTTAAAAATTACTCAATCGAAAAGTTAAACGACTTACTCAAGGATGCCATCGATAAGGAGGATTACGAGCGCGCGGCCAAAATTCGAGATGAGCTGGGAAAAAGAAATTAAGCAAAGAAAAAAAGCTTAAAGCGTAGGAAAGAAGTTTTCGCTTTAAGCTTTTTGATTTATTAAGCATAGATACTAAACCTAAACCGAATGGATTACTTACGCGGCCTCATTGGTCTTATCGTTATTGTGGGCATTGCGTATTTGCTTTCTGGATACAAAAAGAAAATTGATTGGAGATTAGTGGCTGTCGGCATAACTCTCCAAATCATAATTGCATTATTGGTTGGTAAGGTACCACTCATCCGAAGCGGCTTCGAAGCGGTGGGAACTGGTTTTGTAAAGTTTTTAAGCTTTGCTTCTAACGGAGCTCAATTTCTTTTCGGTGATTTATCGAAGAACAGCGATGCCGATAAGACAGCACATCATTCATTAGGATTTCTCTTCGCCTTCCAGGCATTACCTACTGTTATTTTCTTCTCTGCTGTTACTAGTGGTTTGTATTACCTGGGTATTCTTCAAAAGATCGTTTATGGTTTTGCGTGGATTATGGCAAAGACCATGCGCTTGTCTGGTGCAGAAAGTTTATCTGCTGCCGGAAATATTTTTCTGGGTCAAACGGAAGCACCGTTATTGGTTCGCCCATTCATTGCGCGGATGACACAATCCGAATTGTTGTGTTTAATGACAGGAGGAATGGCTACCATAGCCGGAAGTGTAATGGGTGCCTATATTACTTTCTTAGGAGGAAGTGATCCTGTGCAGTTGGTAAAATTTGCTACCTATCTATTGTGCGCTTCTATAATGAATGCTCCTGCAGCGATTGTGATGTCGAAAATTTTTCTTCCTGAAACAGAGCCAGAGAAAATTGATAAATCACTTCATGTCAATAAAGGTACAATTGGTGTAAACGTAATTGATGCATTGGCAACCGGAGCGGCCGATGGTTTGAAACTCGCCTTGAATATTGCTGCCATGTTGTTAGCCTTCATTGCAGTAATCTACGCTTTGAACTGGATTTTAGTGGATGGCATAGGAGCATGGACAGGTTTGAATGGATGGGTAACAACGTCAACTAATGGAGCCTTTACAGGATTCTCGCTTCAATATTTGTTCGGGCAAATATTTCGTGTGTTTGCTTTCGCGATGGGAGCGAGTTGGGGTGAAGCATTACAGGTAGGCAGTCTCTTAGGACAGAAGATGGTAATCAATGAATTTGTTGCCTACCTTAGTTTGGCAGATATGAAAGAAGGTGGATTACTGAGCGAGAAATCAATCATCATTGCCTCGTACGCGCTTTGCGGATTTGCCAACTTCAGTTCTATTGCTATTCAGATTGGAGGCATAGGAGGCATGGCTCCCGATCGGCAAGGAGATCTTTCTAAACTCGGAATGAAAGCTTTATTAGCCGCCTCTTTAGCAACAATGATGTCAGGTACATTCGCTGGTGCGCTGTTCAGTTAATTTTACAATGCTTACTCCAAAGGGATAGAGATGATAAACTCGGTTCCTTTATAAAGTGTACTATTCACTTCAATAGTTCCTTTCATTTTACGAAGGCACTTTTCCGCCAGATGCAGACCGAGACCACTTCCAACAGAACGTTCGCTGAATCGGGTATAAGGTTTAAATATTTCTGACCAGTACGCTTTGTCAATACCTATTCCATTATCCGATATACGGATTAATACAGAAGATATTTCCTTCTGTATTTCGATGATTACTTTAGGTCTTTGTGGAGTTGAAAAGATGCAGGCATTTTCAAGAAGGTTGTTAAAAATAATATCCAGCAGTTTTGGATTTGCCTGAATTGCGCTTTTAGTATTGCTTTTAAAATCAAAAAATACGGCAGGATAGTTTCGCTGAGTTGTGAAGACAAGGCCTTTGATGTAATCACTAATTTCTATGGTTTCAAACTCTTCAATCTTGTCTACTTCATAAGCCATCTGAAGCTTTTGAAGCATCTTATCCATTGCTCTTGCTGTATCTTCTATCTTCCCCTGAATTTCTCTAAGTTCTCCTTCTCCTTTTACCAGGCTGGTTAGTTGGGTAAGTCCAATGATACTAAGAATAGGTCTGCGAACATCATGCGAGGATCTATACAAATAGGTATCAAGCTCTTTGTTAATTTTCAAAAGTTCTCCTGTTCTTGTCCTTACCTTACTCTCTAGCTTACTATTCAGGTTATTTAGTTTTTTGTAATTTCTTTGGATGGTTATTAATAGAATTGTCAGGAGGATAGAGATAATGATGATCGCTAAAATTGAAATCTGCCAGACTTTAAGTTCCTGATTCTTTACTTCATTCTCTGCTTTTAGTAAACTCAAATCGGCTAGCTGTTTTTTAAATTTATTATTGTCAACTCTTTAAAGAATAATATATTAATGTAATTATGTTTAATTATGCCATATAAAGAAAAAAACATTGAGAAATCATTTTTTAGCATTGGCGAAGTTGCAAAAATGTTTAAAGTAAATACTTCACT
>ERZ795059.5390-NODE-5390-length-11611-cov-5.745067_pt1 | contig 11611 bp, 9 predicted proteins | sample MGYA00375143_ERZ795059 | MGnify/ENA primary metagenome ERZ795059 (study PRJEB30188, sample SAMN05720168) | activated sludge metagenome | isolation source: Anaerobic digester | place: USA | collected 2015-01-07 ... | reverse complement strand
TATAGAAGCCGATGTAACCGGAGGAGTGGCAAAAAAAATTTATGATCGTATTACGGCAAAATCTCATGTTCGTAAACAGTCCTTACCACAATTAACACAAACACAATTTTCGTATGATATACCTTTTGACCTTTTAGTATCGCTCAATATAGTAAACCAGCTTGATATACTCTTGCTCGAAGCATTGGAAAAACACGAAAGCGTGAGCGAGGAAGAAAAACAGGATTTTAGATATTGTATACAAAAAAATCACATGCATTTGCTGGAGCAATACAACTACTGCTTGATAAGCGATTGGGAGAAATTAGTAACTCATACTAAAACCAGACACACACACTCCGAACCATTGGTGTTTGTAGAACCACCTGCACACACACACCACAGTGAATGGTTGTGGAACTTCGACTCACAGGGCTTGTACGAAGAAAATAGCAAAATAGATTTTCGAGTGCGAGCGTTTAGGTCCTAACAAATGCCTTTGTTGTATTATTACTCTCTCAAAATTTTGAAAAAACAAATGTTCCATGAACCGGAATAGTAATATATTCAGGATAGGTATACGGACCAGAATGTACAAGAATTTTTTGAACGGTTTCTGCTTCAAAAAATCCGTGTATAGCAACCTTATTTTCGTTGCTAATAGTTCCATAAAGGGTATCAATACACCAATCCAATTTTGAAGTTTTTTCATAACAAAAATACCCGGCAATTTCTTGTGCATTATTTACCCGCACTGTTGTTACTGTATTTTCAATGCAAGAATCATGTTCGCATACACACAAATTATATAGGGAATCATTACTTTTTGAAATTCTCATATTTTGTTCTCTACTCCAGGTATATTCAACAGTGTCAACCATGTATGAGCCTGTAAAATTTACGGTATATATTCCTGAAATATCCTGCAATACATCATTGCTATTTTTTTTACAACCAGTTGCTGCAACAAGAATTAAAAACACAAAATATAAAAACCGCTTCATAAAAAATGATTAATAAAAACACACGGTAATAATACGTATAAAAAACCAGATAAAGATATTAAAAAAAGAAATAAATTTCATTCAGTACCCACCATATGTTATCAAAATGTTAAGAAAGTACAATAAATAAACATTTCTCTTTGTTTTGTTATTTTTTTTGTATAATTCTGCATTTTAAACTATTCGAGGAATTGTTATGAACTTTGATTATGTAAATCGCGACATAAGTTGGCTATACTTTAACTATCGTGTGTTGGAAGAGGCTAAAAACAATCAGCTTCCACTGTACGAACGCCTCAAATTTTTGGCAATTTACTCCAACAACCTCGATGAGTTTTATCGCGTACGGGTAAGTTACTATCGCCGATTGCTTCGCGATTTTTCCGAAGATCATCCGAAAATTAAAAAAGTTCAACCGCAAACCGTTATAGAACAAATAAATGCCTTAGTAAGCGGATTTCAGAATGAATTAATGGACTTGTTTCACAATGAAATTACCCAAGAATTAGAAAAAAATCAAATTCGATTAATTCAACCAGACACTTCGCTTACCGAATCTCAGATTGACTATATTCATCAAGTATTCAATGCCGATATTCTCCCCTATCTTCAACCTGTAATTTTGATAAAAGGGAGAATTAAACCATTTTTACGTACCGGACAGATATACATAGTTCTTCGCATGTTTCCCAAAAAATTAGGAAAACTTACTATCTCAAAAAAATTGCGTCGTCCGGTATATGGATTACTTAAATTACCTACCGACCACGATATAGCTCGCTTTATAGAATTACCCAAAGACGAACAGGGCAATCACTGCATTATGTTTTTGGAAGATATAATGATGCGTTTTTTCAATGCTATTTATCCCGGCTACGATATAAGTGCGTGGCATAGTGTGAAAATGACTCGCGATGCCGATTTAGACTTTGAAGAACATGATTACGAAGAACTTATCGATATTATTTCTACTATTTCATCGACACGACAATTGGGACGTCCTAATCGGTTTCAATACGATTATACTATGCCACAATCGGTATTACAATATGTGGCAAAAACATTTGAACTGCACAACGAAGATTTAGTAAAAGCAGGGAAATATCACAATTTCAGAGATTTATTTCGGTTTCCAAACCCCAAATCACCCGAGTTGGAATACCCTCGGTTTACTCCGTTGCTACATCCCAAATTACAAGAAGTACGGTCTATTATTCGGCATATTGAATCAAACGAATTTGTGTTACATTTTCCGTATCAGTCGTTCAATTATTTTTTACACTATTTACAAGAAGCTGCCCACGACGAATCGGTGGTAGAAATAAAATCGACACAATATCGTGTTGCCTATAATTCCGCAGTTGTAAAATCTTTGATTCAAGCTGCTCAAAATGGCAAAAAAGTTACTGTGTTTGTTGAACTCAAAGCTCGATTTGACGAAGAAAACAACCTGCGATTTGCCAAAGAAATGAAACGTGCGGGTATTCATATTATTTATAGTATTCCAGGCTTAAAGGTACATGCAAAAGTAGCATTGGTTACTCGCATTACATCGAAAGGCAAAAAGCAATTAAGCACCTTCATAGGTACCGGCAATTTCAACGAAAACACTGCAACCGTATATTGCGACCACGGATATTTTACCGGAAGACCCGAAATAACAAGCGAAATAGAAGCATTGTTTCAGATACTCGAAAAAAAGATTACGAGCTATCCGTTCTCGCATATTCTTGTGCCAAACTTCAATATGATAGAAACATATACCAGTTTGATAGAACACGAAATTGCACAAGCCAGCAAAGGCAAAAAAGCACATATCATTATAAAAATGAATGCATTGGAAGATCCGTTTATGATTGACCAATTATACAAAGCAAGTATAGCAGGTGTTCGTATAGATTTAATAATTCGAGGTGCGTGTTGTTTGAAACCCAACCAGCCATACAGCAAAAACATTCGCGTAATGCGTATAGTCGACAGATTTTTGGAACACGACCGAGTTTTTTATTTTCACAACGGTGGCAAAAAAATGCTGTATTTAGGGTCGGCAGATTGGATGCGAAGAAACCTGTATCGTAGGATAGAATGTGTGTATCCGGTATATGATGATAACATAAAAGAAGAAATTTTAGAAATACTTCACATTCAACTCAAAGACACTGTAAAAGCTACGTGTTTGGACGAGAATACGCAAAATATACGTATTCCCGATTCACCCCACGCTATTCGTTCACAAGAAGCTATTTATGAGTTTTTAAAGAAAAAATACAAAATTAAACCTACTGGAGAGTAAGGCTCATTTGTTTTTCTTCCATCATTTTACGCATATTTATAATAGCATACCGCATTCTTCCCAACGCAGTATTTATGCTCACTTCTGTATGCTCGGCAATTTCTTTGAAACTCATATCCAAATACAATCGCATAATTACAATATTTTTTTGTTCTTCGGGCAATTGTTGAATTAGCTGTTTTACATCTTTACTAATTTGTTCGCGAGCCCAGGTAATATCAACAGTTTCTTGCGAATACTTCATGTTGTTAAACAAATCATACTCACCCTGTTCGTTCGATACTTCTTTGTAATTTTTTTCTCTACGAAAATGGTCTATCACCAAATTGTGAGCAATACGCATAACCCACGCAATAAATTTACCATCGTCGTGGTAACTTCCCTGACGAAGCGAGCGAATAACTTTTACAAAAGTATCTTGAAATAAATCTTCGGCAAGCGTAGCGTCTTTTACTAAATGCTTAATATACCCGTAGATTTTTCGTTTGTGACGTTCAAGCAATGTGTCCATTGCTCGATGATTGCCTTGCATAAACTCGTGTACCAATTCTTGGTCCGAAACATACCTTTTCATAATAACCTCCTTGTTTTTTTTAATTGTTATTGAAAAGTATATGTTCTATCTATAGGCAATAATTTTTTGAGTTTAATAAATATGGAGCTAAAATAGTGTATTAATAATTGAAAATCAAATTTTATTTAAAAATATTTGAAGATTGTTAAAAAAAAGCATTACAAATTCATAATTATTTTTTATTTATTCCGAAACGAACTAGGCATAAGCAATTCTTCCGGCAAAATTTTTAACAATATAGGCAATAAAATAGACCCTCCGGGAATCATGAATATAGTAAGTGAGGGTATGGTTTTCAATACATCAATTATCTGTTCTTTTACTTTTTCTCGTTCTTCGTCGGTAAGTTTTTCGTTTTTTGCTTTCCAAAGTAATTCGAGCAATTCCTTGCTCTCGCTCATTTCTTTAATAATTTTGGAGCTGTTTTTATTGAAGAAAACTTGAAATCGTTGAGCAAAACTTTTGGTTAACACTTCAAAACCTTCTTTATGGTGCAAATACAACAACTTTTTATTGTTTTGCAATATATAATTTTGAATCATTACCATACTGTAAGTAACATCATTATCAGAAATTTCGAGTTTTTCGGCTAGTCGCCCTAAAAATATTTCTTCGAAATTATTAATAGTTGTATCGCTTAATACCGAAATAACTGCATTTTCAAAAAGTATTAAACGAATATCATATGGTAAATAAGGTTGAATTTGAATTTGATTTAAAAACAAACCTTGTTTTAACTGTATTTGCAAGTCGTGTTCGGTAGCCTCATCAAAATTTCCCGAAGCTAGGAAATACGAAACCAAAAGCCTTTCAGTTTGCACTATAGAGCCTTCGCAATGCGAAGCTGCAATCATTATTTGAAGAATAGTTTTCTTTATACCGTCTCTTTTGTCGTATAAATAATCATTTTGCAACCAATGAGAAAAAAATACAATATCTAAATACGAAAATACATTGAATTGCGACCCCTTCCAAAAACCTTTTCTAAGCATTCCGGGGTTATTAACCCTTACATCGATAATTTTTTCGACCGTTGCAAAATTTTTATTTGCCTTACGTAACAATCGCTTGTGGGTAACAAAAAAAGAGTCGGTAATTGAATATAAAAGATAGAATTCGTACAATGCATGATTCGCTTTATCTAAAAGATTTTGTAAGTGCTCCTCATGTTTCAATTCTTCTTTATGGATATATAAATACACCAAATAAAACCCTTCGGTAAGGCTTATTTTGTAAGTATCGGCATACGCCCAAGAATGAGTATCGGAAAATTCGCACAACACTTGTTTCCTCGCATATCCATAGAGTAATCCCGACGAATGCAAATAAAACCGAATAAAATCTTGAATATGTGCATAACGATTAAATTCTTCATATAATGATTCACGTATATGAGGTAATCGTTCAGATACATTCTTATTAAAAACCAGTAACCACTTTTTGTCAGACGGATCCATATTTACTCAATAAACGAATTGAATTTCTGAACCAACTGTTGCTTCATTTCATCGCTTATATGGTTACTGAATATTCGCACAACATCTTCTGCGGTATGTTTTCTAAAAAAGAAACCTTGTGCGGCATCAAAATCCTTTCCTGTCCAATTATTTTTAACTTTTTGTACAAGAGCAGTAAATTCTGTAAATTCTAATTCAACCGGAATAGTAAAATAAAACATTTTAGACTTACTGGCATTGGTGTAGATTCCCTGTGAAGATTCCTGCACAAGAAATACTTTATAAATCTTGATTCTACACAATGCCGAAACCTTTTGTGAAGTTTTTTTAAACTCTATACCTAAATTTTGAAATGCTTGCTGAATAGATTCAATAATTCCATATTCTTTAAAATCATACAATCGTATAGCATAATATAATTCATTCTGAATAATTACCTCTGCATACACCGCATCTATATCAATTTGAAGTTTTTTAGAAACAGCACGAGTATAGCGAGCAACATCCTCTTTAGAATATTTTTTGTTGGTAATAAAAAATATGGTTCGAGGCACATATTCATCGGGGTTGGCACTGTAATATCCATTGAATGGATCTACTGTTTCTAACACCATAGTTCCTTGAATAATTGAAGATTCTAAATTTTGCAATCGCTCTTCTTTACGTATATATCCCGATATTTCCATATTTGTATTTTTTAAACCATGATTTGTTTGCTAAATTACTAAATTTTAATTACAATTGCTATAGCTATGAATTAAAAAAACATGATGTATGTCATTACAACCTTCTGTTTCTATTTTTTGGTTTCGTCGCGATTTGCGATTACATGACAACAAAGGTCTTTTTAATGCCTTACAACAATCACCGGCAGTTATGCCTATATTTATTTTCGACACCGATATTCTTTCACAACTACCAGCCCCAAACGATGCTCGCATAACATTTATATATGAATGTTTACAAAGCATACAACAATGCTGTATAGAATATAATTCATCGTTACAGGTTTATTTGGGGAAACCCATTGAAATATTCCGAAATTTATGCTCGCACTATACCATTAGCTCTGTGTATGTAAATAAAGATTATGAACCCTATGGTATAACACGCGATACAGAAATTGCTGAATTTCTTAAAACACAAAACATCACATTTAATTCATATAAAGACCATGTAATATTTGAACATAACGAAGTAGTAAAAAAAGACGGTACGCCGTATACCATATATACGCCCTATTCGGCAGCTTGGAAACAAAAACTATCAAACCAAACACTTACTCAGTACCCGAGTGAAGACATGCTTTCGCATTTACACAAAACAAAACCTACAGAGATACCAACGCTAGAGTCTATAGGCTTTACAATGAATTCAACCTGCTCTGCTACTCCAATAATTCCAACAAATATAATACAACAGTACCATGCTACTCGCGACATTCCGGGAATACCGGGAACAACAAGACTAGGAATTCATTTACGATTTGGCACAGTAAGTATTCGCAGTATGGTACACATAGCACTACAGCAGAACCAGACGTGGCTCAACGAACTAATATGGAGAGAATTTTTCATATCGATACTCTATCATTTCCCCCGTGTGATACACCTCAATTTTAAACCGCAATATGATTCAATAACATGGCGAAACAATGAATACGAATTTGAACAATGGTGCACCGGAAATACAGGATATCCAATAGTAGATGCGGGTATGCGAGAACTCAATACTACCGGTTTTATGCACAACCGTGTTCGTATGATTACAGCAAGTTTTTTAACCAAACATTTACTTATAGATTGGCAATGGGGTGAGGCGTATTTTGCTCAAAAATTACTTGATTACGAATTATCGTCGAACAATGGCAATTGGCAATGGGCAGCAGGAACAGGCTGCGATGCTGCACCATATTTTAGAATTTTCAATCCGTACGAACAAACCAAACGATTTGACCCACAGCATACATATATACAAACCTGGGTTCCGGAATATACTGAATTAACCTACGCAAAACCAATAGTAGAGCATGTATTTGCTCGCAAACGAGCGTTGGAAGTATATGGTGCTGCGTTAAAGAAATGAAACATTATTTGTAATTGTTTAGAATATTTCAAATAATTATTATATCAAAGCATGAAGATAATCTGCAGTATTTTTCAAACCATTTTTTCTAAAAATATCAAGTACCTCATATTCATTATATGGAGGATTCCTTTTATTCAAAACTAAACTCCTGAATGCTTGCAATGACACTTCATGATTCAAATCTATAATATCAGTAAAAAAGTCATCAGGCTTCTTTACCTTTATACCAAAACTTGCAACATAATCTACTGGAAAATCTTTTTTATTATTTGTAATGATAATATGAGCATTGGCTTTAATTGCTGCAGCAACAACATGTCTATCATTTATATCTGGCAATTCTACCGTTTCTATAAGTTGTTCATACTGCTGAACTAACGCATCCGGAAATGCTTCATTCATTTTATTCGCTCGTCTAATTGCTTCTTTTGGATCTATACCTTTCCTCTGCATAACAGCTATCCATTCATCAAATATTGTAGTACTCCACTTTGGAGTATACAATTCATAAAATGCAAACCACATCAATAAATCTCTAATCCAAAGAGGATAGATTACATTGGTATCTAACACACATTTAAAAGTGACACTATAAATCATACAAACCAGCTTCTTCGTCAGAATTCATAATTTCTTTTAAAAGACTTTCTTGATTTTGTTTCATCTGCATTTTATAACTCACAACATCTTCATATTTAACACGTCTATGTTTTCCGATTTTAACAAATTGAATAGTTCCTGAATCAAGCAATTTAATAATATGAGGCCTCGAACATCCTAGAATTTCAGCTGCCGCTTGAGTAGTTAATTCTGTAGCAACAGGCACTATCGAAACCGGACGTCCTCGACTTGTCTCTTTAAGAATAGTAGCAAGCAGTTTCAATGCAGATAATGGAATTTTTATCTTTTTTTTGGTTTCATCAATTTCTATTTCGGGGGTTTCATCATGCAATGAATCTATTATAGAAGTCAACTCACTATACGAATTCAGGGCAGTAATTTGTTCCCGTTTTGATGGTCTAGTAATATTATCAAATATTTTCATCACACATGTATTTTAAAATTCCATACAAAAATAAACGAAATAAACGAAACAATCAAAATATTCGAAATAAAAATATTTCTGATAAAGCCGAATTCCGCTATAGAAATTGCAGAATTTAAACGAAATACCGAGCATGCATATTCACATGCTCGTGTACTTCGCGAATGCACTCTTCAACCCCCAAAGTGTCTTTTATTCTTTATGCATTACCCTTCCACTGCCCGAAATTCGTGTATTTACAGCAGGTTTTCCATAATACGTAACATTTCCGCTACCGCTAATGGTAACATCTAACCTTTCCACGGTATGAGTTTTAACATCGCCACTTCCACTTATAGTACAGTCGGTACGTTGTGCAACAAAATCTTTGCACGTAATATTTCCGGAACCGGAAACTACTGCGTCTACCGATGTCCCGGTACCCTGCAATTCTATATTGCCCGAACCCGAAATTATTGCTTCTACAGTTTCCAATTGTTCCGATGATTCCGCAGATATATTACCGCTTCCCGAAATATTTAATTCAAGGTCTTTCGACACACAATCGTGTACGGTAACATTACCACTCCCGCTTACCTGAACCGACGAAATGCTTGTAGGCATAGTGATTTTAATGTTTGCACACGAATTTCGCAAAGCCACACGCAATGGTTTATTTTTTATAACCAATGTACTTCCGCGTGTTTCTACCACAATATTATCGAGCAAATTTTCATAATCAGAAACCTCAACCAAAAGTGTATCGCCCGAAACTATTTCTACATCAGCCGAATTTGAAAGTTCAAGTTTCGTAAAATTTGCAACTTCACGAGTTTCGGTAATTACTGTACCTATTCCGACTTCGCGAATACACGATACACTTGTAGCGAGTATCCATACTAGTACCATACTTTTTGTCATTGTTTTCATATTGTATACATTTTTTAAATTAAAATTCTATTTTATAACTTACTACAGGTATTACCACTACCGCTTTGTCCATATCTACCGTTTTGGTTTTATAATTATACCCAAACCCACTATACATAGGAGAACCCAATGCATTTTTGAGCTGCAACGCAATTATTGACGAACGATGTGTTTTATTTATTCTATATGAAATTGTAATATCGAGATTGTACGATGATGGAAATTGCTTTTCAAACGCCTGTGAATCATCAAATACCACATTCTTGTTGAGTAATGATTCCGAATAATTTACAGGGCTATATCGTTCGCCGCCGGTATACGTTAAGCGTCCGTTTACCCCCAACAATGAATTTTCTTTAATTATAAATTCTTTACCGTATAACACGTTACACACAAATGTTTTATTAAACCGTGTATCTCGCCACGTATCATCATCGGCTTTGTATTGCGAATCGAACAAAGAAGCTGTAATTAAAAAATAAAAATTATTATGTAAAAACCGTTCTATTGTTACATCTACCCCTTTATTTACACCAATAGAATTCGATTGCAATTCCTCTTGAAACGTCCAGTCTTGCGTAAAATTAATCATACTCCACGACGAATCTTTAATGCCGGGTATATTATATAAATACTGATAATACGGCTCTATTTTCAAACGCATATATTTGCTCATCATTAATTGATATCCTAACACAAGATGATGAGCTTGCGACATTTCTAATTGCTTGTTGGGGTAATTGATTATACCATCTACTTCTTTACGAATCATATACATACGCAAATCTTCTAACTGACTATGTTTGCCATACCCCAAACTCAATGTTTGATTGGGCGAAAACTTCCACGATGCCCCCACACGCGGGTCGATAGAATAATTGAAATTGAGAGCAAAATAATTGGCATGTATCCCTGCTGTTACACTAAGATTTTCGGTAAAATCATATTTCGATTGCACAAAATATTCACTATACGAACTCATTCCGTCTTCGTTTACATAATGTACCATATCTCCTGCATTTCCAGGCAAAGCGGCCTGTAAATCAATTGCATAATGTACGATGTGATGGTTTATTCCCGTTCGCATAGTATGCTTTGCATTCCACTTATGATTTACACTCGTACTCAAAGTAATTTTTCCCGAATTATCTTCAAAAAAACTATTATCACGCAGGATTAGAGCATCATCGACACGTTTCATATCAAATTTATTTTGTGTGCCACTTGCACCAACTGTAGTGTGTATAAATGTTTTTGCTCCAAACACATATTTATGCGAAACACCTCCAGCTCCCGTATTTAAAGTCCATAAATACCGAACCCTATCCCAATCATATTCCCATTCACTAGAATCAGTACTTTCGGGTTCGCTATTCACGTCCATACCACCAATTCCCCATACCGAAAACGCCCCGAATTTGTCGGTAGGAAAATGCATTTTGAACGAAAAATCCTGATATTTTGGAATTTGTTCCGAAGGAATTAACCCCAAAGCCGAAACCAACCCTGTAGTAGAATACCTATAGTTACAAACATACGTGGCTTTTTTGCCTGTAACAAACGGGCCTTCGGACCCGATATCAATTCCCATCATACCCACTTGTACCGCATGTTCACGATCATCTGCATTACCTGAACGAAATTTCATATCAAACACCCCGGCAAGTGCGTTACCGTATTCTGCCGGAAACGCTCCGGTAAAAAAATCGGAATTAGACAACATATGACTACTAAAAATAGTAACAAACCCTCCACCTGCTACATTACCTCCGGCAAAATGATTTGGATTTGGAATTTCAATTCCCTCTAAACGCCACGAAACACCTTTGGGAGAATTACCTCGAATAACAATTGCATTGTCTTGCAAATTACCTACCGTAACACCCGCGAATGCCGATGCCATTCGAGCCGGATCGTCCAATCCTCCGGCATACCGACGAGTTTCTTCGACTGTAAACGACCGTGCACTTATACTTGCCATAGAATTCATAGGTAATTCTTTGCGAGATTGAGCAGTTACAGTAACAGTATTAATTTGATTTAGGGCTTGCTTAAGAGACACCTCAACATACGATTCTTTTGCCGATGATACCAAAATTTCGGGAATCAATTGCGGATTATATCCAAGAAAACTCACTTCAATCGTATATCTACCAACAGGAACATGTTCTAGTACAAAATTTCCACGTTCGTCGGTTAGTGTAGAAAGTATAGGATTGGAATTTACAATAACTACCGTAGCAAAACCTATAGGCGATTGAG
>ERZ795059.5387-NODE-5387-length-11614-cov-6.908989_pt1 | contig 11614 bp, 10 predicted proteins | sample MGYA00375143_ERZ795059 | MGnify/ENA primary metagenome ERZ795059 (study PRJEB30188, sample SAMN05720168) | activated sludge metagenome | isolation source: Anaerobic digester | place: USA | collected 2015-01-07 ... | reverse complement strand
AGCACGACGTGATAGCCGGGCCGTTTGCCGAGGCCCTGGGCATGGACATGATGATTGCCAACCGGTTCGGCGAAGCGGAAGGCCGATTCACGGATCCGTTGAGCCCCTACTGCATCGGCGAGGGAAAGGTCGTGCTCGGTCGCCGGTATGCTGACGAAGCCGGGATTCCCCTGGCACGGTGCGCTTTTTTCGGGGACAGCATATACGACGCACCGTTCATGGAGCTTGTCGGCCATCCCGTAGCAGCAAACCCTGACCTCCTGCTCACGGAGCGCGCCGAGCGGAACAACTGGCCCATCGTGCGGTTCAACGGCGCCCACAGATAAATCAACACAAGGACCATCATGACGGACCGACTGATCAGGAAGTTGAGCCACGAGGAGCTGAAGGCAGCCCGGCCCGTCGAATCAGAGCTCGGCGGGCTGTCACGATGCCCCATAACCGTAGTGTGCGAGAATATCAGGAGCCTGTACAATGTAGGTTCAATCTTCCGGACGTCAGATGGGGCCGGTATCGAGAAGCTGTACCTGTGCGGTTATACCGGGTACCCTCCGAGGCCGGAGATCGAAAAGACGTCGCTGGGAAGCGTGCGGAGCGTTCCGTGGGAATACGTTCCAAACCAGTTCGAAGCGGTCCGCCTTCTCAAGAAGCGTGGGTATCATATCGTCGCGCTGGAGCACACGAACAGGAGCGTCAGTTACGATGAGGCTTCGTACACTTTCCCTCTCTGCCTCGTGATAGGCAATGAAGTCACCGGTATCACCGACGAGCTGCTTAATCTGTGTGATATGGCGGTCGATATACCGATGCACGGACTGAAGCAATCCCTCAATGTGTCGGTTGCATACGGTATTCTGGTGTACCACATAGCGCGCTTCTCCATTCCAAAGCGGGGAGTGGATTAGAAAAATTGGTCTTAGAGTAAATATGAGACAATAATGTTGTTCATAATGTGAACATTGTTTATTTATTTGTCTTTTTTTATAAATATTTTAATCTGAAACTTGTCATTGAATAAAATTAATATAAATTATAAATACAATAAAAAAGCCCATTCAGGCGGGTTTTAAATAATGATAAATATAGACATGAAAAAAATATTTGATCATAACAATAATAGTGGGGATATAGTAAATGGGGTTTGGGTTTATCGTATATACAAGATAAATGTTGTATGGGGATTCATTACAGCCTGTTTCCAGGCATTTAAAAAAAGTTTGGGAGAAGAAAATGAAAACATGTTTCTATCGTATCACCGGTCTGGTTGCCGTACTTGTCCTGGCAATCGGCATGACTCAGTGCAAGGCAGGCAAGTCCCGGATATTGCCATCACTTATCACAAAATATTCTTCATTGTCGGAGTATCAGAATGACATTTTGCAGGAAATCCTGGACCTTACGCACAGGTCAAATACCGATTTTAGCGTGGTACTCTCGAAAAAATCAGGTTCCGGGACTGTCAGCGGCTTTTCGTATCTGTTCAAGATGACGTACGCGGATCATGTCTCGTATCTTGATTATACTATACGGACCCCTAATGTCACGGCAGATCGTCCGTTCAAGAGCTTCGATGACGGCTTGACTTTCAAGGTGCTTCACGCCTGCGGAATCGACGACACGCATGTCGAGGTGGTTTTCAACCGGAGCGTTAACACAGTTGACGGTGCCTCCACCGGATTATTCGCAATTCCGGGGCTTACCGTGTTAGGGGCGGCTGTTGACGGGACGTACGGGAATATAGTCCTTCTCACGACCGACGCGCAGGGTGATGAAGCAGATTTCACTCTCACGGTTGACGCGAGTTTCCATGACTCGGATGGTGCCGAGATCGGCGGCGCGGGCAACACCGCAGCGTTTAAGGGGTTCGGCTCTACCGCGCTCCCGGCCGTGCGGGACGTGTACATGCGGTCTTCCGAGCAGATACGTGTGGTGTACGGCTCTACGCCCGGAAGTCCGTACAACGCTCTTGGCAATTATACTGTCTCCATCAAGATGGACGGGGTCATGCGGTGGGGCGAAGACGGGAGCAGTGCCACGTATCCCAATGTCCTGTCGATGAACAACTATGGGATCCTGATCGCCATGGAGCAGCAGTTTGACCCGCACATGGCAGGGTATGATTCCATGCTGGATTTTGCTCGTACCATGGGCGACAACCTCGTTATACTGGGCCAGGCTATTGTCGGTAAAACCGGCCTTGACCGGCGCCGGAGCACCGATACCTTCTATCTCGTGAAGCTGTACCAGCTGACGGACGAGACGAAGTACCTCGACCAGGCCGAGTTTAATTTTGACAATGAGATCAGCACGAATTCATACGGCGGCAGCACGGGCGGCGAAGCATGGGCGAAACAGATGATAGCCCAGCGATACGACCTGGCCGGGTACGACGCGGGGTTTTATATGAACTCAGCGCTGGCTCTTGCCTCGGTTGACAAGGCGTATCCGGGAGCGAAAGAATTCGCGACTGCGTGTGCGGACTACATGATCGCAAATGAGGCCGGATGGAGGGACCTCGCCGCCCCAACATACGGCACCAACAGGCTTTCTGTCGGCGCCTTCTGCTTCTACCTGACGGAGCTTGCCAGAATCTATCCGGACACGAAGGCGGCCTATTCGGCCAAGATTACCGAATACGCGACGGAGGTCCTGTCGTGGCGGGACGTCTCCGGGTACTGGGGAATGTCGCCCACTTACCCGGAATTTGATCCGCAGACCACGGCATTCTGCCTCATGGCGTTGAAAGGCGCCGAGACGGGATACGGCATGGACGCCTCGGCCATGCAGGGCGCGATTCAGACGGCGGAAGATTATATCGTGGCCAATTATATCAATGACGGAACTTTCATGGGCGGCTGGTACTGGGACAACGACGAGGCTTCCGGCCTGTACAACGAGCCTGTCTCCGAATTAATCTGGGCCCTTTCAATCTGACACTGCATCAATTTTCCCCGATGGGATGCATCTCCACCCATCGGGGGATTGCCTTTTTAATACCTCTGGCGAAATTATACTTGCATGATTGAAATGATTCAAGCTCCCTGAATACCCAGTGGAGGCGATTCCGCATGAGATTTCTCGCTATCATGTTTGACCTTGATGGAACGCTCCTCGATACACTCGAGGACATAGCCGTTTCGATGAACGAGGCGCTGAAGAGGAGTGGGCTCCCGCCTCATCCCGCCGACCGGTACCGCCTGATGGTCGGAGGGGGCGTCGGCGATCTGGCCCGGAGGGCGATCCCCCCGGGGGCCGGCGACGGGGTGGCAGACCGGGTCGCTGCCGACATGCAGGAGGAATACTCCCGCCGGTGGGCCGATACGACACGGCCCTACCCGGGCGTGAGGCAACTGCTCGACGGACTTACAGAAATGGGCGTGCGGCGGGCGGTTCTCTCCAATAAGCCGGATGACTTTACCCACCTGCTCTGCGATCGGTTCTTCCGGCCCGGCGACTTCGAGCTTGTCCGCGGCGCGGTTGATACTGTACCGAAGAAACCGGACCCGGCCGCAGCACTGGCGATAGCAGCAGAGATGAGGATCGAGCCGGCCCGGTTCCTCTTCCTCGGTGATTCCGGCTCTGACATGAAAACCGCCCTTGCTGCCGGTATGTATCCCGCTGGCGCACTCTGGGGTTTCCGCAGCGCTGATGAGATAGCGGCGGCCGGGGCGAAGATAATGCTTGAGAGGCCCGATGAGGTAGCCGGGCTTTTTCATGGGCATGACTAGATGAAATTCGAAAATACGGGTGCGTTATAATATTAAATGGGGGTGAGGAATGCGGGTGATGCTTGGCGGTCTCCCCCAGATCAGCCTCCAGCTTGGTATTTTATCTATAATTTCTTTTATAAAAATATAACCTGTGAAGATACTTAGATAGTTATCGGTTGAATTTTGATCTAGTATTTGATTTAAGTATTTTTTTATGGAATATGAAACAACATAAGAAACCGACATTTTTCTGAATTTCCTCAAATCTGTAAAATACTCATAGTCCTCCGGCAGCCATAGGACATGAAGCGTTTCCCATTCCGACGGGTCTCTTCTTTTCTGGTATTTTACCCGCGTGCCGATTTTCATTTCATGCTCATCTTCCTTCATTACCCGTTTCAGCGCAGCAGCAATGATGTCTGAGCATGTAACCCCCGAACGATATGACGCCGTGACAATACGGCGTTTCAATGATCCCCGGATATTGATGGTGGTTTCTATTTTTTTTGATATTGATTGTTTCATGCAGGTATTACGAATAGGATGTCCTGAAATAAAAAAATTTTTACCACCGTAGAATAATTAAAAATAATAGTGGGAATATTAAGTATTTTAGAGTATATTAACGTATTGGCGTGCCTGCCCGGGCAGTTATATTATTGACAGACTGTGGCAAACATTCAATACTGTGCGCCTGATTTTGCGGAGGATTTCTATGTGGGACTACACGGATAAAGTTAAAGAATTATACACGAACCCAAAGAATGTCGGGAAGATCGATGACGCAAATGCCGTCTCAGAGGTCGGCAGCATTGTATGCGGTGACGCGCTTAAGCTTTATCTCAAGATAGACGACAAGCACGTAATCCGCGACGCCAAGTTCGAGACCTTCGGGTGCGGCAGCGCCATCGCGTCTTCCTCTGCCCTGACCGAGATGATCATCGGGAAAACGGTTGAGGAGGTCGAGAAGATCACCAACAAGGACATCGCCGATTTCCTGGGCGGGCTCCCCGAGGAGAAGATGCACTGCTCCGTTATGGGGAACGAGGCTTTGGAGAAGGCCCTGGCCCACTGGCGCGGCGAGAAGATCGCGGACCACGTCGACAACGAGGGTGAGATCGTCTGCCAGTGTTTCGGCGTGACCGAGAACCTGATCCGCAACGTCATCAGGGAGAATAACCTGAAAACGGTCGAGGACGTTACCAACTACACCAAGGCCGGCGGCGCCTGCGGGACCTGCATACCGAAGATCGAGGACATTTTGCACGAGATGGCGGGCGAGGCGAAGAAGGCTGAAACGACAAAGGCCGACAAGAAACCGCTTACCAATATCAAGCGGATGCAGCTCGTGGAGGAGACTATCGCCAACGTCATCAGGCCGATGCTCCAGAAAGACGGGGGCGACATCGAGCTCATCGACATCGACGGAAAGGACGTGCACGTCGGTCTGCGCGGGCACTGCGTCAACTGCATGGTCTCGGACGTGACGCTGAAGAACACGGTCGAGGCCAAGCTCCGCGAGTTTGTAGAAGAGGGAATCACGGTTCACGAGGTCAAATCGTAACAGATGCGCACGGGGGGAGGCGAAATGGATAGAACAATATACCTTGATAATAACGCGACCACCATGATCGCGCCCGAGGTCCTTGAAGCAATGCTTCCGTTTTTAAAGGAGAGGTACGGCAACCCCTCGAGCATGCATTCCTTCGGCGGCTCGGTAGCCCGTGACGTTGCACAGGCGCGCATGAATGTCGCCTCATTCATCGGCGCCGAGTACGATTACGAGATCGTGTTTACCGGCACCGGGACGGAGAGCGACAACATGGCCATCATGGGCTCGCTCGCCTATTATCGGGACAAGCGCCACATCATTACCACGCGGGTCGAGCACCCGGCCGTTATCTCTCTCTGCAAAAAGCTGGAAAAGGACGGGTACCGCGTCACCTACATACCGGTCGACCGGGAGGGCACCCTCGACCTGGAGCTCCTGAAAAGTTCGGTCGACGACGATACCGCATTGGTATCGGTCATGTTCGCCAACAACGAGACCGGCGTCATAAACCCGGTGAACGAGATCGGGGCATATCTGAAAGAGCGAGGAATCCCCTTTCATGTTGATGCAGTACAGGCCGCCGGCAAGGTGCCCATCGACGTAAAGAATATCCAGTGCGATCTCCTCACTATATCCGGCCACAAGTTCCACGCGCCCAAAGGGATCGGCGCTCTCTACGTAAGGCGGGGCACCCGGATGAGGCCGATCCTGTATGGCGGCCACCAGGAGAAGGGACGCCGACCGGGTACCGAAAACGTACCCGGCATCATCGGCATGGGAACGGCGGCGGAGCTTGCCATGAAGCACCTGCCCGAGTACGCCACGCGGGTGAACAAGCTAAGGGACCGCCTCGAGGCCGGCATTCTTGGCGCGTTCAAGAACGCGCACCTCAACGGGAACAGGGAACGGCGCGTGCCGAACACCACCAACGTCGGTTTTGAATACATCGAAGGGGAGGCGATCCTCCTCTACCTCGACCAGCAGGGAATTGCCGCGTCGTCAGGCTCGGCCTGCTCGTCCGGTTCTCTCGAGCCGTCGCACGTGCTCCGGGCCATGGGCGTTCCGTTCACGTCGGCGCATGGCTCGATACGCTTCAGCCTTTCCCGGTACACGAGGGACGAGGACGTCAACCACGTCCTTGCGGTCATGCCCGAGGTGGTCAACCGCCTGCTCGAGATATCGCCCTACTGGGACAGCGTAAGGCAAGAGGGGCGGCCGATCAACCTGTAAAGACAATGAATAATTATTGTTAATCGTATCCGTTCCTGAGGAGCCAATACGATTATTCGGAATTGTTAATCGTCCGTTGTTAATTGCATTACGCCTGTCATTGCGAAGAGCCGACCGGAGTCCAGCATGCACCCTGGCATTGTAAACTGCCGGGAGGCGACAAGGCAATCGATCCATTGATAAATAATTGCATCATCATTTTCATATTCATTCATGCCGTCAAAATGCAGATCGCATCGCTGTGCTCGCGATGACAGTAAGAGTTCATTCGACCATTTCTGAACCGGATCTGCCTCGCGCACGGCAATATTATGTTGACAGAAAACATGTTCTCGTCCATTTCTAACTGAGATATGAAATTTAAAATCTTCATCCGTACGCTGCTCGCCTGCCTCGCGGTCATGATAGCGCTCCTGTCGTTTGCGGTATTCAGTATTGTATCATACGCTGACGGCAGCGGGACCGGCTCCGCGGACGCTGCGGTCGTGCTCGGGGCAGCGGTCTGGGGAGAAAGGCCCTCTCCCGTGTTTCGCGAGCGGATCAACCACGCCATTACACTATACCGCGCGGCCCGTGTCAGGAAGATTATCTTCACCGGTGCGCCCGACAGCAGGAACGAGCCGTCCGAATCGCTTGCCGCGAAGGGCTACGCGATCAACGCCGGCGTGCCGGACCGGGACATCCTCATCGAGGAAAAGTCGCGGACCACGGAGGAAAATCTGAAGTATGCCCTCGCTCTGTCGCGGGAGCATGGACTCAAAACATTGCTCATCGTAAGCGACCCGCTCCACATGAAGCGCGCCATGATGATCGCGCGGGACATCGGCATGGACGCGCGCCAGGCCCCCACGCCCACCACGCGCGTCCGCGGGGTAGGGAGCAAGCTGCAGTTCCTCTCCCGGGAGCTTTACTTTTACCTGACGTATCACGCGGGGAAGCTCGCCGGCGGACCGGCGCGACAGGACTGACCGCACCGTGGAGGCCCATGGTATGAAAGCCGCTTTTTTTGATCTCGACCACACCATACTGAGCATCTCGAGCGGGCAGATCATGTTTGAAAGCTCGCGCCGCCACGGCATCATCAGCCGCCGCCAGGCCTATTTCGCGCTCGTTATCGTCGTCCTGTACCGCGCCGGCCTCATATCGCCGGACCGCGCAATCAACCGCTGGATGAGCTGGTATGCCGGGATGAGCGTCGACGAGATCGGGCCGATCGCGGCCGAATGGGCGGAAGAGCTTAAGCGGTACGTCCGCGAGGACGCGCGGCGGGAGGTCGCCATGCACCGCGAAAGCGGCGTGCGCACGGTCGTCCTCTCGGCCTCAACGACCTTCTTCTGCGAGACCATCAGGGACGAGCTGGGCATGGACGACGTCATCTGCTCAGAGGTCGAGGTGGCGGACGGCTTGCTCACCGGTGCGCTGAAGGGCCGGTACTGCTATGGCCCCGAAAAGCTCAACCGCGCGAAGGCCTACTGCAGCGAGCGGGGAATTGACCTGGCCGGCTCCTGGTACTACGCGGACTCGATCGCGGACGTGCCGGTCATGGAGGCGGTCGGCCGCCCGGTCTGCGTGACCCCTGACCCGAAGCTCAGGCGCGAGGCGCAGAAACGGGGCTGGGAGATTCGCATGTGGTGATGACCCCGGCCGGGTCGTGTAAAAAGAGGTTGCATTATCCGCACAACAGTGGCATGCTATCCTGCATGAAACGCACTCATCGGATCATCATTGCTCCCGCAGCCGCGGTCCTGCTCGCGGCTTTCGGCGCGTGCGGGTGTGACCGGGTCAAGGCGGATTCCCGGACTACAGGTGAGTGCCGCGCCATCGCTGACCGGTTCGACGCCATGCTCGCAGGCGCGGCCGGTGCGTGCCGAACGGATGCAGACTGCGCCTGTTACAATCCGGTATCGAGAAAGTCCGGGTGCGGCGGCATCACGGACAGGAAAACCGCGGATAAGCTCAGGAAGCTCGGGGAGGAATTTCACCGGGCACCATGCAGACGGTGGGTCCGGTGCGCGCCCTGGGCATGCAGGCCGGTCTGTGCACGCGGCCTGTGCGTTAACGGCAGGTAGCCCTTCCGGGTGCGGGGCGTGCATATTCCGCGAACCGGGAACGCCCGGACAGGATCAAATAGCATTATCGCATGAGTTATCATGTCAGAGGAGGATTACATGGGTTCAATTAAAAGATTTCCAGCAATTCTTTTCATCGCGTTCCTGGTCATAACGCCCTTTTCCTGCAAGAAGGCGGAATCCCCGTCCGAGGAGGCTGCAGCGCCAGCGTCCATGAGCGAACCGGTCATGCAGGCAAAAAGCGCATTGGACAGTGCGGGTGCGGTCGAAGAACGGAAGGCAGAGGCGGACGGGCCCCCCATGAAACCGGATGACGGCAGGGGGCTGCAGGGACACTTTCTCGCGCCCATGGACCTGGCGAAGGAGCGGTTGCTCGAGTACCGGGTCGAGATGACCTACGAAACGAAGAATATCCTGGCTTCGCGTCATGCGCTCCTGGCAGTCGTGGCAAAATACGGGTATGTGAAGAGCGGCAGCGCTGTGCTTGACGAGAGTACGGCCACGGCCGTATCGGACGTGTATGTGAAGTCGGAAAAGCTGTATGAAGCGCTCATGGAGCTCGATAAAATCGGAACGCTCCTCGCCGAGAACATCACCGCGACCGACCACACCGAAGACATGGCGCTCCAGAACCTGAAGGAGAAGAGGGAGCGTATCCGTATCGCCCGCAAGGGGATCGCGTCGGGCCAGGCCACGGCCGCGTCGCGGAACTGGAACGATATCGAGAACTCGCTGTCCCAGAGCGAGGACGGACTTGATGCCGCCGAGCACAAAAAGTGGCAGATTCGGGACAAAGTGGCATGGGCCTGCATTCACGTGGAACTTAACGGGCCGGAGCAGCCGGGCCGCATCAAGGTGCCTAAGTATGTGAATGCATTCATCGGACTCCTTAACGTTCTGCTGGTAGTGGCGTATGGACTTATCTACGTTGTCCCGTTCGCGGCTCTTGCCGGGGTTATTATCTGGAAGAGGAAGGAAATTCTGGGAATTTTCAGGAGAAAGAAAGAATAATGTACATGACGGGCCCGCGCACCCCGGCGGGCCCGTATCGATCCGGGCTGTCCGGTATTGCGGCTTGTATCGTCCTCCCGCACAATGGAACCCCGGGCCTCTGAGTATGCCGGAGGGTTGCGCGGGGACTCATGGAAATACACGGGCCATAATGGCATCCGGTACGTGCTCCGGCGGCATCATGATGCGCAAAGGACGGTGGCTTGATGGACATGTTCAATACGATCGCATCGGTGTTCATCCTTTTCAGCGCGGCCCTGACGCTGCTCATGGGCGTTGAGCAGCTCACGGGCAGAATTGAGAGAGCGCGATTCCACACGATACTCCTGTTCGTCACGATTCCCGTTTCGATAATCCAGTTTAACCATGTGCTATTTGGCATCGGACTGACGCCGCACTATCCCTGGAGCGCTTTTCTCTACCTGACCTCGATTTATGCCATAGGCCCCCTGACGAATATGTACTACCACTTTCTCATGAACCCGGGCAGGAGGATCAGGCCGAAGAAATTCCTGCGATTCCTTCCTGCTGTAGTCATCCTGGTAGCGGAGATCGCGCTCCAGACGGGGTGGCCGGAAGAGGCCAAGAAGAAGGTGCTTCATGAATTGTTCACCTCCCGCGGGTTCAGTCTCCTCCTGCCGCTATTATTTGTCGGCGGGGCGATATTTATCGCATACCAGGTCATGGTCGTCATCGAAGGCCTGCAGTTATGGAATGATGCCAGGATTAAGAAGGGAGTGCGCCTGATCGTCATGCTTGAGATTGTGAATATCCTCCTCCCGGTACCGATCATAATCTGGATGTTTTTTCGTTTTCATTCTCTTTTTCTTGTGTCGGGCCTAATTACTGCGTTTGTCATGCTAACAGTTTTTCTTTTTAATAACCGCTTTCCGAGAATTTTCAACCTCATGAAAAGGGAACTGGTGCGCAGGAAATACGAGAGGTCGTTTCTGCGGGGGGTCGATACCGGGTCCATGCGTGAGCGGATTTTCTATCTCATGGAGGAGGAAAAGGTCTACCGTGACAGCGAATTGACCCTCCGGTCGCTCGCGGCCACGATGAAGCTCACCCCGCATCAACTGTCGCAATTCCTGAATGAAAAACTGCAGACAAGTTTCACGCGGTTTGTAAACAGCTACCGGGTGGAGGAGGCAAAGGGCCTTCTTGCAAAGAACAGGGAGCACACGGTCCTTAATGTCTGTTTTATCGTCGGTTTCAGCTCAAAGTCCTCTTTCAACACCATTTTTAAAAATTTTACGGGCCAGACACCGACTGAGTACCGCAAAAATTTCTAACAGCCTCCGGTTTTACGTACTGTTCTGCATTGCACGCTCACATCTTATTATGACATCCCAATGAAAAAACCGTCCAACCAGATTTTTTTTCGTTCAAACTTATAACATCGGGCGACATGATGGAGAGCATAGGATATCCTCGTAGTAATTAATCATTATCAACCAGGAGGGTCGTAATGCTATCACGGTATCTTTTAATTCTCCATTCCGTTGCGCTTGTTCTTCCTTTCCTGTACTCTGCTCTTTTCGCAAGTCAGCTCAATCAGGAAGACGGCATCATGCCCAACCAGAGCGCTGAATACGTTCGCACTCAAAGCCGAAACGCATCCCTGGATGCCGATGCCGCATTCTACAATCCGGCGGGCACGGCATTTATGAAAAGAAAAGGGCTGTACGTAATGTTCAGCTCGCAGACGCTGTACGCCAGAAAGGACAGCTCGTTCAGGTTGTGGGGCATCCAGCCGGAAGGGCAGCCATGGAGCCTTACCACGGAGCTGGGAAACCCCTACTTCTATTCGACTGACAACAGGTACCTGGTGCCCAAAAGTTATCCGGCCGAGATCATCGCCCCGGTCCTGCCTGATTTCGATTTGATATATAAGGGAGAAAACTGGGCCGCTTATCTCTATGTCGCCGTAACACAGGCGGCGCCGGGCCTTACGTTTAAAAACGGGACGCCGGACCTGGACCGGGCGCTGTTAACCCTGAACGAGGCCTATGTCACAACCCTGGGCCAGACACTCGACA
>ERZ795059.5385-NODE-5385-length-11616-cov-5.192284_pt1 | contig 11616 bp, 12 predicted proteins | sample MGYA00375143_ERZ795059 | MGnify/ENA primary metagenome ERZ795059 (study PRJEB30188, sample SAMN05720168) | activated sludge metagenome | isolation source: Anaerobic digester | place: USA | collected 2015-01-07 ... | reverse complement strand
GTGGCCGCCAAGGCCGACATCTACGCGCTGCTGAACGAGCTCACCGCCGCCGGCGTGGCCATCGTGCTGATCACCACCGAGCTGCCCGAGCTACTCGCCCTGGCGGACCGTATTCTCGTCGTGCATGGCGGCGGCATCGTGGCCGAACTCGGCCGCGGCGAGGCCACCCAGGAGCGCATCATCCACGCGGCGATGGGCGGCGGCCCCGCACCGGCGTCCTGAGCAACCCCGCCGTGCCGCGGGCGACAACCCGTGGTATACTCCGCCCGTGGATCTGCGCGCGTTATCGATCCGCGGGGTGTGCCGCGCGCCGCCCGCAGCCTTGGAGGACCGCCATGCGCACCATTTTGGCCCTCACCGTCGGCCGGTTCGGCCTTGTGCTGCTGTGCGGCGTGCTGCTCGCTTCGGTCACCGTGCCGTCGCTGGCCCAGCCGGCGACCTCCGCGCCGACCGCTCCCCGGCCGGCGACCGATGCGCGGCCGCGCGTGGCCGTCATCGGTTTCGAGCCCGATCCCGCGGGCGACGCGCGCGACACGTGGATTCCCGTCGCCCTCGAGGAACTGCTCGCCCGGCGTCTGCAGCGCGTGCCGAACCTCGTGATCGTGCCCACGCTGCGTCTGTACCAGGCGCGCAGCGAGCTTGGCGACCCGAACGCGCCGCCGCCGTGGCCCGACATCGTGCGCGGCCTGGGCGCTGGATATATTCTCAGCGGGCGCTGCCAGGGACCAGACAACGCCATCACGCTCGAACTGACGTTGCAGCCGCTCGCGGAGGGCGCGGCGGGCTGGCAGACCACCATCCCGGCCGCGCGTCTGTTCGAGATGCTCGACCTGGCCACGCGCTGGACGCTGGAGCGATTTGAACTCACGCTCGATGATGCCACACGGACGGTCGTGCTGGCGACGCCCAGCCGCACACCCACCGCGGTCGAATACTACGCGCGGGCCCTGATGGCCACGCGTGCCGATCAGTCGCGTGACGCCTTGCGCTTCGCCACGCTGGCGCTCGATCGCGACAAGCGTTTCCGGCCGGCACTCGCCCTGCTGGCGCAACTGGAGATGCCGCTCGGTCCGTCCGGACGCGGCTCGGCGGGGCGGCGCTTTCGCGCCTTGAGCGACCTGGCGCGGCTCGAAAACGACCCGTTTGACCGTGTGCGCGCCGAGATCGGCCAGGCGCTGCTCCTGCAGGCCGATGACGCGTCGGACGCGGCCTACACGCGGGCGGAGACGGCCCTGGCGCTGGCCTACGAGTACCGTGACGTCTACGGGCAAATGGCCGCCGTCACGGCAATCTGCGACGCGTACCTGCTCCGCGCGCTGCCGATCAACGGCACATCGTCGGAGGCGGACCGCGAGACCCACACGCGCACCTGCGTGCAGCGCGCCATCGAGTGGCAGATCCTCCTCGTCGATCTGCTCACCGAGCTGGGCGACCAGATCGCCTGCCTGCCCGCCACCAACAAGCTCGCCCTGCTCTACGAGCGCGTCGGCGACACGGCGCGCGCCCTGGAGCTGCATCGCCGCACGCTCGCGCTGGCCGAGCAACTGCAGTCACGCCGCCACCAGGCGACGGCGTGGCTCTACATCGGCGAGTGGCACCGCGTGCAGAAACAATGGCCCGAGGCCCTCGCTGCGATCACCCGCTGCCTCGCCCTCGCCGACGAAGCGGCCAAGCCCCCCGTGCGCATCATTCTCGGCGGCGTGTACCAGGGCATGGGCCAGCGCGAAGAGGCCCTGGCGCAGTTCGAGCTCGCCTACGAACAGGTGCGCAAGACCGATGACCTCGGCAGCCAGTTCGCCTGCCTGCGCCAGATCGCCTCCGCCCACATGCAACTCGGTCGCCGCGATAAGGCGATCGCGGCCCTGCAGGAGGCCATCGACATCGCCCATGTGCTCGAGCTGCGCGAGGAGCAGGATCTGCGGACCGAATTGCACAAATGGCAGGATGGCGGGACCTGATCGACCGCCCCGCGCGCTTCGCGCTCAGTCGGCCGGCACCAGCATCCGGACGATTTCCGCGTTCGCGGCCGGCATTTCCAGCTCCGCCAGCTCCGCCGCCGACACCCAGCGGCACTCCGTGCTTGCCAGCGCGCGGGCCTCGCCCGTGCGCCAGCGACAAACCACCGGCGTAAGCTGCACGATGCGGTCCGGGTATTCGTACGTGACGGTTGCGAGTGTGCGCAGCGGGTCGGCCAACATGTCACACTCCTCGCGCAATTCGCGGAGCGCGGCGTCGACACTGGTCTCGCCTGCCTGCACTTTGCCGCCCGGAAACTCCCACAGCCGCCCGAGATGCATATGCGGCCGTCGGCGTGCAACCAGCCAACGCTCATCGCGGCACACGAGCGCGAGCGCGATGGCAAACGTCGGCTTCATGCGCAACAGCGTCACTTAATGCAACCGATGCCGCAACGCAAATTCCTCCGGGGCGCAGGCAATGCGCCCCCGTTGCCGGCACAATCCCGTAACCGATCACGGATGCCTCTGCGACGCGCTCCAGTGGGAATCTGACAAATCTAACTATCTGTAATATAATGAGTTAAAGATATTCTACCCCGCCCCCCAAAACGACTGCTTTAGGTGGACACGCGCCGGGCGATCTGATATAGTCCCGGTGTCGGCGGTTTGATCGCCAGACGTTCATCGAACGGAATTTGCGGCTGTTCTAGCCGTGGCGCGCTTCCGGGATCGGCCCCAGGGTTCGATCCCGGAAGTTTTTTTGACAGACCCATCGTCGTCCGCGTACCGTTCTGGCACGCTGTGCGAAGTTCCTGACTGCAATGAATTCAGTAACGACACTCCAAAGGCAATGCGCGGTCGACGCCCTCGTCGTGGATTGCATCCCGATCTGTCGCGAGCACATCGCGCTGGAGTTGGCGCCCCCTGCTTTTCCTGACAGCACGCCGGGCCAATTCGTACAACTGCTCTGTCGCAGCGCAACGGAGCCGGAAACGGAGGCGCTCGCGTGGCCTGCCGACGGGTTTCCGTCTCTGTCCGCGCACTTCTCCGCCCAGGAACCCTTATTGCGCCGCCCGTTCAGCATCGCGGACCACTGGATCGACGGCACCGGCCAGACCCGGCTGCGTGTGATCTCGCGCGCGGTCGGTGCTGGTACCCGCTGGCTGGCGCAGCTCCAGGCCGGTGACACGCTCAATCTGACGGGCCCGCTCGGACGTGGTTTTTGCCTGCCGTCGCCAGAAACGCCGGTGGTGCTCGTGGGCGGGGGTGTCGGCATTCCGCCGCTGATGTACTTGGCGCGTCGCCTGCACGACTTGGGGCACCGCGACGTCGTCGCGATCTTCGGCGCCACGACGCACGACCTGCTGCCCCTGCGGCTTACGGCCGAGCCGCCGCACGCAGCCACGCCGACCGTTTGTGCGGTGCTGCCGGGCGCCGCCGCGTTCCCCGCCATCCTCACGAGCGATGACGGCACGCTGGGATTGCGCGGGCGCGTGACCGACGCATTGGCGGCCTGGCACGCGCGTTACGCGGACCCGCGACGTCCGGCGCTCGTGTGTGCGTGCGGTCCGGACGCCATGCTGCGCGCCGTTGCCGACCTGACTCGCGCGCACGGGCTGGCATGCCAGTTGTGCATCGAACGTCCGATGGGCTGCGGGGTCGGCACCTGCCTGTCGTGCGTGGTGCGGCGCGCTGACGCGGAGCATGCCGCCGGGTGGCGCTGGGCACTGACCTGCACCGACGGACCGGTGTTTGCCCGCGACGATTTGCTCGACTATGGGCCGGTGCGGAGCGCATAATGTAAGTTGAACAGGAGTTGACCATGCGACGGAGCGCGGCGTGTGCGGTAATCATCCTGACCGGCGCGGTTCTGCTGGCCTGCGTCGGTTGTCAGGCGGCGGGGCTGCGGTTCCTCAGCCTCATCGGCCTCCAGAAAGATCCGCTCTCGATCGCCCTCGTCGTCAACCAGCCGGGCGCGGTGGCGGCCGCCGCCGTCAATCCGTTCCCGGATTTCGCCGGGTTGCAGAAGGCGCTGTCGGATGACCTCCGGCGCCCGGTGGCGGTCGACCTGTGTTTTCCGTTTCAAGTTGAATCGGAATTGAGATCGGGCTGGTACGAGCTCGCGATGCTGCCGCCGTTCGCGTATGCGACGCTCAAGGAGACGCCCCCCTTGCCCGTGCTGGCAGTGGCGGTCGACGAGCACGGACAGGCCGCCCGCGGCGCTGTGCTGGTCGTGCCCACGCGGTCTGACATTCAGGCCATCGCCGACCTGCGCGGCAAAATCGTGGCTTTCGGCCCGGCCGGCGACGACCGCACGCACTATGCGGCGCTGCAGTTGCTGCAAAGCGTCGGGCTGCGCGAGACCGACCTGTCGCTGGAACTGCTGCCCGTGCCGCGTTCGCTGAAGCACCTGCCCGACATGCGCAGTGTCGCCCAGACGGTCATCAATAACAGCTCTGACGCCGGCTTCATCGATGAGGCCGCCTGGAACGCCCTGCCCGAACACACGACCAAGGAAAACGAGCCCGCGCGCAGCCAACTGCGCGTCATCGGCCGCACCGTCGCCCTCCCCTGTCGCCTGGTCGTCGCATCGCCCAAGCTGGATTCCGCCACCGTCGCCGAAGTGCGCGAGTTCCTGCTCTCCGCGGACACGAAGCACCCGCAGGCACTGCAGCCGCTGAAATTGTCGGATTTTCAACCCCCCACCGAGGCCATCCTCACCGCATGCCGCGCGCTGCGCCCACCGACCAGCTCGTCGGCCGAGCCGCCTCCACCGTAGGCACGCGCTCAGGGTGCGGGTGACACCGCCTCCGGATCATCCGGCGCGGCGGTGGTTGCTTCCGGTGGCTGGGGCATCGCAGCCTTGGACAGCCGCCATTCGTCCAGCACGCTGCCATCAAGCGCGATCTGCCGTAGGCGCAACTCCCCCTCGTCAATGCTCACGTGCGTGAAGCTCCAGTGCTGATCGTCCAGCGCGGCGACGTAGGCCGGACGCGGCGGGCGCGCTTCATACAGCGTGGCGCCGCCCGCCCCCGTGATGACATAGACGACGCCCTGCCCCGGCTCCACCACTTGCCCGCCCCGCAGCGGCCAGGTGCGCTGATAATTGTGATCGTGTCCGTTGAAGACCAGATCGACGCCCGTGGCCTCCAGCACGGGCACCAGCGTCCGCTGGATGCGCTCGTCCGGCTTGTACTTGCCGCCGGTGTACGGCGGATGGTGGAGCACCACGAACTTCCAGCGCGGCGTCGGGTCCGCCAGTACCGCGTGCAGCCAGGGCGCGACGTGGTCGCGCAGCGTCACCTCGTCCAGATTGCTGTCCACGACGGCGAGGCGCGCGCTGGCGTAATCGAACCAGTAGTTGCCCTCAGCCGGCACGCCCGCTGGACCGTTGTCGGGCAGCTCGAACACCTCGCGGTACGCCGCCGCCGTCCCATCGTCGCCGAGATCGTGATTGCCGAGGCTGGGCCAGATGTTGATGGCCGCGATCAGGTGGCGGTAGGGTGCGAAGAACCGCTCTTCATAGTCCGCGCGCGCCCCGTTGGGGTACACGACGTCGCCGCTCTGCAGCAGGAAATCCGCCGCCGGCACGGTCGTCCGCATGACCGCCGCCAGCAGATACTGGGCCCGTGTGCCGCGCCCGCTGTCGCCGAACACGATGAAGGCGAACGGCTCGTCGGGGTTGCGGCTGGTGCGGAAGGACAAGTCCGTGGTGAGGGACCGCGCGCCCGCGAGGATTTTATATGGATAGTCGCGACCGGGGGCGAGACCCTCCACGCGCGCCATGTGGCGCACGCCGGCGGCCGTGCTCGGCACGCTGCGCATCTCGCCGTCGACGTTGACCTGCAGCGTGCACGCCGTCGGGCGGGTCAGGTACCAGACCAGCGTCACCCCTTCGGCGCCGGTCAGCTGCACCAACGGGCCCTCGTAGATGCGCGGCGGCAGAATCCGCGGCGCAATTGCATAGAGCCCGAGCGCCACGACGATGGCCGCCAGCACGCCCGCCAGCACCGTGCGGGGCGCCACGCGCGCGGCGCGCGTGGTACGGCGGAGGGCCCACCGGCCGTCGAGGGCTGCGCCCGGCCGGGTCACGACAGACATCCGCCGCCGGCGCCGGACGGACGGGGGCGCCGCCGCACGGCTCCAAGCTTCTGGGCGAGTTGCGCGGCCACGTTGGCCGGCACGAGCTGCTCGATCCGGCTGATGTCGCCGCCGCCCATCTCGTAGATCTGCTTGATGTAAGTGCTGGAAGTCAGCGCGTGCTGGTCGCTGGTGAGGATGAAGACCGTCTCGACGCCGCCCACCAGCCGGTTGAGGTTGGCCACCTGCACCTCGTGGTTGAGGTCGGCCATGTCGCGGATGCCACGTACCAAAACGTGGGCGCCGCAGTCGCGCACGAAGTCGATGGTCAGCCCGTCATACGTGGCGGCCCGCACGTTCCGCAGGTCGGCGATGTGCGGCAACAACAGCTCGAGCCGCTCCGCGGGCGTGAAGAGCTGCTCCTTGTCCGGGTTGTGGCCGATGCCGACCACCAGCTCGTTGAACAGGCGGGCCGCCCGGCGCACCACGTCCAGGTGTCCGAACGTCACCGGATCGAACGATCCCTGAAATACCGCCACGATGTGCGTGTGCTCGTCTGACATGCGCTTCATGCTACCGATCGTGCGCAGACTTGTCCAAATCGCCCCGCCGGCGCAACAGTTCCATCCCGGCCACGTGCGCCACCGGCTCGTACGCCGCGCACACCCACCGCGCGAAGCCGCTTTCGGCCGCCGCGGCGCGCAGCGCGGCGAGATCGCCCGTGGAGACAATGAACAGCACAGGCGGCGCGCGTTGCAGGTCGGCTTCGGCGCCGTCCAGGATGAAGCGCGCCCACTCGCCGACCTGGCCGCGTTTTTCGAGCGTCGCGTAGCGCGACGCCGCGCGCCGCAGCGCATACCGGTAGGTCCCCGGACTCCAACCCCACACATAGATCGTCTGATCCGGAGTGGTGCGCCGCGCGATCTCGGCCCCCTGCAGTTCGCACGGCGTCGGCAGGGCACGCTGCAGCCCGCACCAGTGCGTCTTAGTGTGCCAGCAGCGTCTGGCTTCCACCAGGCTCGCGCGGGCCACGCCGCCCAGCACGGCCGCCACCAGTACCACGACGCACGCCACGCTCGGCCGCGCGGTCACCCGCGCCCACAGGCCGCGCCGACCGGCGAGCGCATGCAGCGGGTAGAGCGCGAGCAGGCCCAGCGCCGGCAACACCGGCATCAGGTGGTGCCCGCGCCGTCCGGGCCCGACGCACGCCAGGTAAAACGCCAGCAGGAACCAGATCCAGAACAGCCCCACACCACGCCGCGGCGGAGCCTTCAACCGCACGCCCCCGCGCCGCGGCCACAGTGCGCAGAGCAATCCGCCACCGGCCAGGGCAAGCACGCCCGCCAGCAGCTCCAACAGCGGCGCGTACACGCGCAGCACGCGATCCAGCCGCACCCAGGTCGCGTCGCCGGCCGCGAAATACGCCTGGTTGAATCCGCCGACGGCGTACGCCGCCGCCGCCAGCGCACCCTGACTCGCGAGCACGGCTGCGGCCGCGCACGGCGGCATCAGCAGCCCGCCGCCCAGCAGCGCCCATGGCCGCCAGGCGGCGCGCCCGCTTCGCGCCCGCCACTGCACCCACGCCAGGTGCAACGCCAGCGCGACGGCCACCGCCGCCCCGGACTGCTTGAACCACGGCGCTGCCCCCGCGGCCAGTCCCGCCAGGATCAGCCCGCCGCTGCGCCGCCGGCGGCGCCAGCGCAGATACGCCGCCGCCGCGGTCGTCTCGCAGGCCACCACGAATGTCTCGGTCCGGTTGCCCCCACACTCAAACTTGAGGTGCGTCAGCAGCACGGCGGCCACGAGCACCGCCGGCGCCAGCAGCGACCGGTGATACGCGGCCCGCGCGGCGGCGACGAAGGCCAGCAGCGTGACCCACAGCGCCGCGCTGCCCAGCAGCAGGTCACTACCCACGCCCGGCCCGCACAGCCGGATGGCCGCCGCGTTCAGCCACCAGATGCCCGGCGGCTTGTTGTCCCACACGTCCAGGTACGGCCGGGCGCCCTGCTCGACGCACCAGCCGTAATAAGCGAACAGATCGCTGTCGACGATGTTCTCGCGCCAGTGGACGGCGGATTGATTCAGCAGCACGACGAGTGCGAGCACGGCCAGCGCGGCACCGCACGCCAGCACGCGGCCCGGCCGCCAGGGGCGCAACTTGCTTGGTGCTGATGACAACGCGTCACTCGGCTATGGCCATGCGCCCGCGGCGCGATACCAGGCCTCCAGGCGCACCAGCATCGCGCGCAGCGCCTGCCCGCGGTGACTGCGGGCGTTCTTCTCGTCCGACGGCAGTTCCGCGGCCGTCAGCCCCAGCTCCGGCACCAGAAAGTGCGGATCGTACCCGAAGCCGTTGGTCCCGCGCGCCGCGTCGCAGATCACGCCGGCAAACGTGCCTTCCGTCTCCAGCACAACGCGCCCTGCCTGCGCCAGCGCCAGTGCACAGCGGAACCGCGCGGTGCGTCGCTCCGCCGGCACGCCCGCGAGCAGCCCGATCAGCTTGCGATTGTTCGCCGCGTCGTCGCGCGGCAGCCCGGCAAAGCGCGCCGACTGCACGCCCGGCGCACCGCCCAGCGCATCCACCTCGAGCCCGGAATCGTCCGCCAGCGTGCTCAGCCCTGTCAGCCGCGCGTAGTGCAGCGCCTTCAGCCGCGCGTTCTCGGCAAACGTGGCGCCGCTTTCCACCGCGTCCGGCAGCGGGCCAAGCTCATCCAGCCCGTGCCAGATGATCGGCAGGGCCGCCGCGATCGCGCGGATCTCGCGGACCTTGCCGGCGTTCCGCGTGGCCAGCAGCACTGCGGGCATGGTGCCTACCCCGCCTTCGCCTTGTCGAGTCGGCGTTGCGCCTGCGGGATGACAACCGGAAACGACGCGCTCGGGGCCCGGTCGCGCACGGTGCCGTCGCGGTTGCGGGCCACTTCGTAGACCTTGTGCCCGTTCTGCAGGCTCTCCGGGAAGCGCTGCTGCGCTGCGATCATCTTCGGATCGACGATGCGCAGCGTGGTCTGCACGACGCCGGTCAGCGGGTTCTCCTGCCGGATCTCGCTCACCGCCTCCGCGGGATACACGCCCACGTACACCGAGCTGTGCACCGCGCCGTGATGAAAATAGGCTTCCTCGCCCTGCTTGCGTAAGAGCGCACAGTATTCCTCCGCCGCGGACCGGCGCGTGCGGAAGGTGTCCGTGTTGTAGAACACCGCCACGTGCAGCGCCCAGTGGCCGTCCACTTTCTCCAGGTCCCACTCGGGATGCGCCGACCGATACGTCGGCAACAGGTCCATCGACGCCAGCATGAACGGCCACACGTCCGCCCCCGCGAACCGCAGCCCGCGAATCGTCTCGAGGTCCGTCAGATGGTTCGGCTTGAACTTGTCCGTCGCCCCCTGCGGCCCGTACTCGCGCTTGTAGCGGCCATAGAAGACCGCCGTCCCGTCCGCGTCGGTCAGGACCTGCACGAGATCGGCCTTCAGACCCGAGACTTTCTTCAACGCGTCGGCGTAGGCCTTCGCGCGCTGCTGGTGATCCGGCATCTGCAGCGTGATGCAGCGAATGGCCCACACTTCCTCGTCCTTGTCCCCCAGCCGCGGCGCCGCCGCCGTCGCCCCACCCGTCCCGGGCCACGCGCTCACGACCAGCAGCAGTCCCAACCAGCGTGCGGCGTGCATCGGTCTCATGGGCGTTCTCCGCGCGGGGCCGGTCGCTCGAGCGCGGCGCGCTGCAGCGCGAACAGCCGCTCGATGCCCGACCGCCCCAGCTCCAACATGCGGGCGAGTTCCTCCGTCGCGAACGTCGCGTGCTCACCCGTCGCCTGCACTTCCACCCACGCGCCGCGCGTGGTCAGCACCAGGTTGCAGTCCACCTGCGCCGCCACATCCTCATGATAGTCGAGATCGAGCAGCAATTCGCCCTGCACGACGCCCACGCTCACCGCCGCCACGCCCGCCGTCAGCACGTCGTCGCCCCACAGGCCACGCTGCGCACCCGCCCGCAGCGCATCGCACAACGCCACGTACGCCCCCGTGATCGCGGCGGTCCGCGTGCCCCCGTCGGCCTGCAACACGTCGCAGTCCAGCGTGATCGTCCGCGGTCCCAGCCGGCCCAGCTCCGCCACGCTGCGCAGCGCGCGCCCGATCAGCCGCTGGATCTCCTGCGTCCGCCCATCGATTTTCAGTCGATTGCGCGGCCGGCGCTTGGCCGTCGCGCCCGGCAGCATGTCGTATTCCGCGGTGATCCACCCCGCCCCGCTCGCAACGCGCCATTCCGGCACGCCGTCGTCAATGCTCGCCGTGCACAGCACGTGCGTGTTGCCCGCCCGGATCAGCACCGCCCCGGGCGCCGCGCCCGTGAAGCCGCGCACGATCTCCACCGCCCGCAGTTCGTCCGGCTGCCGCCCGTCGTGCCGCATGACGACCTTCCTAGCACAGCCGCGCCACCAACGCAACGCGGCCCGCGCTTACTTCTCCTCGCCGGGCAACGCTACCGCCTCGGCCGCGTCCACCAGCGCCTGCACCAGATTGCCCCCCAGCACCGTCGCCCGCTCGCCGCGCATGCGCACCACCACGCACGCCGCCTCCCGCAGCCAGCCCGGCACCCGCGCTTCCGGCGCCGGCTGAAACACCACCGCCCAATCCTGCGGCAACATCCACGTCGCCACCCCGGGAAATTCCGCGCGCAGCTCGCGCGGCGTCCTCACCGCCACGACCGCACTCGGCAGCTGGCCAACTTCCAGCGGCTGGAGAAAACCAATCTGCCGCTCGAGCGCCGCCAGCAGCAGCGGTCGCTCCGGCGGATCGGGCAACTCCCCTGCGAGTGGGAGGGGCTGGTACCCCACGGCATCGACCACGCGCAGCGCCTGCGTCGCGTCCTTCCGCCCCACCGCCAGCGCGAAGTCCAGCGCCGCCAGCAGCGCGTGATCACGCGGCGCCCGCTCGCGCGGTTGCACCCGCGCCAGCCGCTGCCGCACCGCCGCCAGCGGCTCATCCGCCGGCGCGCTCGCCGGCTGCGACGCCGGCAGGCTCTGCCCCCGCGCTGCGCCGGCGCAGAAAAACGCGACGGCCAGCAGCACCGACCGTCGCGTCCTTCGAAACCCGCACCCGCCGCTAGGCATTGATCGTGCCGATTTCGACCTTCAGCATCTTCTGGCGGTGCCCCCAGGTCTTCATGTAACCCTTCCGCCGGCGGAACTTCACGCCGCGGACCTTGGGGGTCTTCAGCCGCTGCACCACCTTGGCACTGACGGTCGCGCCGTTGACCCACGGCGTGCCGATCTTGGCATCGGCGCCCTCGCCCAGCATGAGCACCTTGTCAAAAGTGATGTCCGTCTGGCCTTCCGGGAGTTCCTTCAGCTCGATGAGGAGCATGTCGCCCGTGCTCACCTTGTACTGCTTGCCGCCGTCTTCAATAATCGCGTACACGTTCGCTCCTTCACCGCGGGCCTCAGCCTGCCTCGATACTGGAACCCAGTAGTCTACGAGATCGCCACTGGCCATGCAATCCCCGCCGCCCGCCAAACGCAACTGCTTTTCCACTGGCAACTTGCGCCCCGGCCCCGCCCGCGGGTTGACGCTGCCCCATCCGC
>ERZ795059.5384-NODE-5384-length-11619-cov-5.304998_pt1 | contig 11619 bp, 10 predicted proteins | sample MGYA00375143_ERZ795059 | MGnify/ENA primary metagenome ERZ795059 (study PRJEB30188, sample SAMN05720168) | activated sludge metagenome | isolation source: Anaerobic digester | place: USA | collected 2015-01-07 ... | reverse complement strand
ACTGGATGGTACACTCTTTCCCTACACGACGCTCTTCCGATCTCGTCTACTTCCGCTTGGCGTCGAGGCGCTCGATCAGCTTCTGCAATTCCTCGATCTCGCCGGGCTTCAGCCGCTCGGTCTTGAGCAGTTGCAGCACCAGTTGGCCCGCCGCCCCGTCATACAACTGGTCCAGGAGTTGGCGCAGGCGCGATTGGCTGATCTCAGCCCGCGTGATCGTGGCGCGATACACGAACGCCGCCCCGGACTTGTCGGCCCGCACGAAGCCTTTTTGTGCCAGACGCGTCAACATGGTCTGCACGGTCGTATAGGCCACCATCCGCGAGCGGGCGTGCAGCGTCTCCAGCACATCGCGCACGCTGCCCGGGCCCTCGTCCCACAGGACCTTGAGGACCTCGAGTTCAGCCGTTCCCAACTCGTATTCGCGTGCCGTCATCGCAGATTCGCCGCACCAAGCCTCCTACACCTGTCGTAGGATAAGTCTACTACACATGTCGGAGGCTGTCAAAAAAAAACTGGCCCGCCCCTTGTCGGATTTTGTCGGCCGGCGGACCGGGCGCAAAAAAAAGCCGGCCAGCGCCAAGTCCCCGGACTCGACGCTGACCGGCTTTACCAATGCTCCCCGGCACTAGCCGCCGGTCGTCATCAGCGTCACAAACGGGTTGATGTCGCCGAAGTTCACGGCGCCGTCACCATTGCAGTTGGCGTTGTCCAGATCGCAGTCGGGGAACACGGCTTCGTAGGCGGCCGGGTTGCTCAGCGCCAGCACGAACGGGTTGATGTCGCCGAAGTTCAGCACGCCGTCACAATTCATGTCGCCCGGCAGCCGCTGGAACCGATGGAAGTACGGCGTGCTCCCGAAGAAGTACACCAAGCCGTAGCTCAACTCGCTCGCGATAGCGGACTCGGGCGGCGTCCAGTTCAACGCCGTCCAACTGCCGGTCGCAACGTCGTTGTCGTTGATCCGTTGCGCGGGGATCCACAGACCCGGCGCGAAGCCGCGCCGGTATCGCACCAGCACGTCGTCCGGTTCACCAGTCTCATGCGTATACACGACGGCCGTACCGCGCCCGCCGCGGGCCGTGACATCCACCATCTGATACGCGGCCTCACCCACACCGGGCACCGCGAGGTCGCCGTAGTTCCATGTATTACCGGCGTCGTAGCTGATGCGGTAAATGATGCCCTGCCCGTTAGCGTACACTTCCTCATACGCGCAGATCACGACATCATCCCAGGCGGAGATGGACGTGCGCATGTGCGACCCGGTGAACGTATTGTCCACCACGAGGTCCTCCCATGAGGTCGCGGACTGCGCTCTGCGCAACACATGGACGCGACCGTCGTCCCCAACGTACGAGAGCATGAGGAACCAGGTCGTGTAGCTGAAATTCCAGTGCATGTCGAGTCCGCCGGCAGCGTTTACGCCGGAGGGAGACTGCTCGTCAAACGGCGGCAGTCCGTCGGCCCCCTCGGCCCACGCCCAACGGAGCGCGCCGGTGGCTTGGCGACCGGCGCAATAGATGCGGTTGTCGAACGAGTCCACGTTGGACTCAACCGCGACTTCGGTGAACGTGGACGGGCTGGCGTCCAACGGAACCTGGAAGCCGTACACGGTGTCGGGGAGCCCCGTCGCGGCGAAGCAGCGGCGCAGCCGCAGTTCGTCCGCGAAGTCCGAGGCGACGTAACCGACATAGACGTATCCGGCGACCACGGCCATGCTGACATCCACGGCCTGCGCACTCGGACCCGCGTACCACCAATACGTTTCCGCCCAGCTCGCGCCGTCGGTCGTGGACCGGTACAACGCCCAGCCGCGATCGGTCGTCCAGCGCACAACTGCAAACAGCGCGCCACTGTCGACGTCGTAGTCGAGCTCAGTCAAACTGCCACCCGTGCGCGTCCCGATCCGCACGTCCGCCCAGTCGCGCCCGCCACCGACGTCCAGCGGCTCTTTCCATCCCACCCCCAGTGCCACGCCGACGCCCGCCGCTTCGAGCTGCGCCACCAGTGCGATGGCTTCGTCATAGTCACCGGCATCCCACAGCGCTTCGGCGGTCCGCGCCGTCGCCAGCAGCGTCACCGGCGCGTCCGTCGGCAATTCCACTTCCAGGAGCGCGTTGTCACGCGTGCGCGCGTCCCAGCTTGCCAGCCGCTCTGCCAGCGCCGGCGCCGGGGGCATTGACTCAGCACCGGAATCCTGCGCGACCCGCGCGCTGCGTGGCGCCGCAAACGCCGGCTCCGCGCTGGGCATCAGCATGTCATCCAGCCCCAGGGGCGCAGCGGCCACCGTGGGGCGCGACGCGCAAGACGCCGGCAAACCGCCCGCCACCGTTTCATCGCCCACGAATGCGCCGGCCGGAACCGCCAGCCCGGCGACCACCAGTATCAATGCACACTCCATGAGCTGCCCGCTTCCGGCGCTTTGTTGCACGTTTCGCTCCTTTCCCAAAGATGTGGCGGCCCTGACGCCGCCGACGCAACAGGGCCCTCGTCCTGACCGGAACGACGCCCCTGTGTTCAGCGACGCGGCCGCGCGGAGGTTATCACACCCCGCCGAACATCTGTCAGCCTAGTCGTCGGCGCCCTTGCGTTCAAGGCGCCGCGTGGCGCATTGACCCGCCGCGCCGGCCAAGTGGCCGCACGCTTCAGCGCTACCGGCGCTGGAGGGAGATCATCGCAGAATTGCCGCTGAAAGAGGCGATCTTATCGGCCCACACGAACTTGCCGCGGCAAGCGCGGGAGAAATTCGCTGCGCCCATTTGATGCAGCGCCGCGCGGCCCGCGACGTGTACATGCCAGACACATACGCCTTTCTAACGCCCGAAGAACAAGTCCATCAGCCGCGTACCGGGATCGAGCAACAGCCCGCCCGCCGCCGCATCCGCCTCGGAGAAAGGCCGCCCCTCGACCGGCGCCACGCCCTGCCCCGCATAGCAGAACGGCGGTGGCGCCGCGCCATGCGCCGTGCTCGACACAGCCGTCACGTGATCCGGGGCAATCAGCATCCGCCATTCGCCCCGTCGGCGCAGCTTGTCCAGCAGCGGCCCCACGACGTGCTCGTCCACGCGTTCGAGCGCCTCAATCTTCATCTGGGCGCTGCCTTGATGCGCGGCCTCGTCCGGCGCTTCGACGTGCACCACCACGAGATCGAAATCGTCGAGCGCCGCGACCGCTGCCCGGCCCTTGCCGGCGTAGTCCGTGTCGATGTACCCCGTGGCACCCGGCACGTGAATCAGCTTCATCCCCATCTGCACGGCCAGGCCGCGGATGATGTCCACCCCGGTAATCACCGCACCTCGCACGCCGAAGCGCTTGGCGAATGGCTCCAGCGCCGTCGGACGCCCCTGCCCCCACAGCCAAATGCCGGTCACCGGGTCCCGACCAGCCGCCCGCCGGCGGCGATTCACTTCATGCTCTTGAATCAACTCCCCGGCCCGCGCCATGATCCCACGCACCCGGGCTTGCCCGGGTCCCGTTGGCCAATGATCCGCCGCCGGCTGATTCGGAATGTCGTGTGGCGGTGTGCAGCGCACCTGCAGCTCATCCGCCCCCGCGGCGATCATCAGATTTCGGTAACTCACACCACTGTGAAACACGCATCCATGCAGCGCCGCATCGCCACGCTCCCCCGCCGCATTCAGCGCGGCGATCAGCGCGTCCGCCTCGGCCTGCGCGATGTGACCCGCCGTGAAGTCCCGCATGCGACCGTCCAGCACGCTGACGAAGTTGCACCGGAAAATGATCTCGTCGGGCTGGACTGCGAGCCCCCGGGCCGCAGCTTCGATCGGCGCCCGCCCGCTGTAGCACACGTGCGGGTCATATCCAAAGACGCTGAGCGTCGCCACATCCGTCCCAGGGGTGAACCCATTAGGTATCGTTACGGAGCGCCCCAGCCGGCCGTGCTGCGCCACCCAATCCATGTGCGGAGTGCGGGCAGCCTGCAACGGCGTACGTCCGCCAAGTTCCGGGAGCGGTTCATCTGCCGCCCCGTCCGGCAACACAATCGCGTACTTCATAGCTCATGGCCTCGGGATCATCACCCGCATCTTAGCGCCTGGCCGCGATGACGCAAAGCTCGTCGGCCCCGCCGCACCGCCTACTTTGCGCACCGCGGCATCACCCGTACAATGCCGGCGCTTACCGAGCGTTGCCGGTCTTTGGTGTCCCGGGAGCCAAGATGGAAGCGTCACTCCGAGAACTCTGCGCCGCGCTGGAACAGTTTGGGATGAAGCCCACGCTCCGCGGGAACCCCGAGACACGGATCCGGCGCGTCGCCACACTCGAAGATGCCACCGGCGGCGACGTGTCCTTCCTCTCTAACCCGAAATACGAAAAGATGTTACAGACGACCCGCGCGTCGGCGATCGTCCTCCGCCCCGATGTCGCGGCCCCCGACCAACTCGACCTCATCCAGGTCGATGACCCCTACGCCGCCATCACCGTCCTCATCGTCAAGCTGCACGGCTACCGCGAACACCGCCGGGTCGCCCCCACGGCGGCGGCCAACATCCACCCAACCGCCCAGATCGGCGAGAATGCCACCATTCACCCCGGCGTGACGATCGACGAGCACGTGGTGATCGGCCGCAACGTCGTTCTCTACCCCGGCTGCTACATCGGACCGCGCTGCCGGCTGGGCGATGATGTGCTGCTTTACCCCAACGTGGTGCTGTATGACGACACCGTGTTGGGCCACCGTGTCACGATCCACTCGAACACGGTGATCGGCGAGGACGGCCTCGGCTATGCGCCGGTCCACGACCGCTGGGTGAAAATCCCGCAGATCGGCCACGTCGAGATCGAGGACGACGTCGAGATCGGCGCCAATTGCGCCATCGACCGCGCGACGCTCGGCCGCACGCGCATCGGCCGCGGCAGCAAATTCAGTAACCTGATCGCCATCGGCCACGGCACACAGGTCGGCGCGCACTGCCTCATGGTCGCGCAGGTCGGCATCGCCGGCTCCGTTACCGTCGGTGAGCACGTCACCCTGGCCGGGCAGGCCGGCGTCGTCGGGCACATCCGCATCGGCGACCGGGCCACGATCGGCGCCCAGGCCGGCGTCACGAACAGCATCCCCGACGGCGAGACCGTGCTCGGCGCCCCGGCCATCCCCATCCGCGACAAACGCCGGCAGGTCGCCTATATCATGCGCCTGCCCGAGCTGAACGACACCGTGCGGCGTCTCGAGAAGGAAATCGCGGAGCTGCGGGCCCGGCTCGCCGAGCGGGCCGAGCAAGTCTAGCTTCGCCTGTGCGCCGCGAAGCGGTCGACGTATCCTGTAGCTCATGCCGCCACTGCCCGCACCACTTGGCCTGATCGCTGGCGAAGGCGAGCTGCCCAAGCTCGTCGCCCGCGGTGCGCGGCAGGCCGGTCGCCCGGTCGTCGTCGTTGCGCTGCGCGGTTGCGCCGACCCGAGCCTGCGCGCCCTGGCGGATGTGTTCTGCTGGCGCGGCATCGTCCAGCTCGGCCGCTGGATTCGCGCCTTCAAGCGGGCCGGCTGTCGCGAAGTCATCATGGTCGGCCGCGTGCGCAAGACCGACATGTTCGCCGGCCCGCGCTGGCTCCAGTGGTTGCAGTACCTGCCCGACCTGACCAGCATACGCGTGTGGTACTTTCACGCCCGCGACAAGCGCAACGATTCGCTGCTGTCCGCCGTCGCGGATGAAATGCAGCGGCGAGGGCTGACCTTGATCGACTCCACGAAGTACTGCCCGGAAGCACTCGCGCCGGAGGGCGTGCTCACGCCCGGCGCGCCGCCCCGCGCCGTGTGTGACGACGCGGACTTCGCCTGGCCGCTCGCCCGCCAAATCGCGGCGCTCGACATCGGCCAGTCGGTGGCCGTCAAAGAGCGCGAAATCATCGCCGTCGAAGCCATCGAAGGCACGGACCGCCTGATCGCGCGAGCCGGGGAACTGTGCCCCGCCGGCGGCTGGACGCTGGTCAAAATCGCGAAGCCCAACCAGGACATGCGCTTCGACGTACCCACGATCGGCCCGGACACCATTGAGAACCTGCACGCGGCCCGCGCGGCCGCAGTCGTGGTTGAGGCCGGAAAAACCATCATTCTCGAGCGCGAGAAGCTGCTCGCCCTCGCCCAGCGCTACCACATCGCCGTCATCGCGCGCGCCGAGCCCGCGGCCGCGCACGCCTGACACGCCGCCACGCTGCCGTCGGTTCCGGTGCGAATCGTCGCCTGAGTGGCCGGGCGCGGCGGCGCGTGTTACACTCCAGTAGTCGTCGCCTCAGTGCGGGCAGAAGAGGAGGCGCAATGCCTGACGGCCCGGAGGCACACTCGCCGCGCAGCGCCCCGTACGACTGGGGGGTATTGTGCGCTCGCGCGCGCGCAGCGCTCCTGGCCGAATGCCAGCGGACCGGCGAGCTTCCCGCCCGCCGGGTCGCCGCGCTCGTCGCACGGGCAATTCCTAAACCATTAGCAAGGATGATCTTACGAAATATGTCCCGCCAGGGATGGCTTGCGCCGGTCGCGCGCGTGCCGTTCAACGTACTCGAGCGCCCGGACTGCCCGCGAATCTTCCGCGGTCCGGTGCGCGAGCTCGCGCGGCTGGCCCTGTTCGGCCTCCCCGGCCAGGGCATTTCCTATCGCGACAAGCACCGCGAGGACGTCTATCAGCAGCTCTGCGCCGAGATCATGAGCGGCGCCGTGGACGAATCGTCCCTCCACAGCATCGCCGCGCGCGCGCTGAACCACCCGGACGTCTGCGCCGATCCGGTGCTCGGCTCGATGATTCAGAGCTTCATCGCCCAGCGGGAGGCCTCACTGCGCGTGGGCCGCACGCCGGCGGAAAGACACGCCGACCACGAGCAGACCTCCAAGCTCCGGCACGCCTTCGACGCGGGTCCCCGGTTTCCGACGCGCGAGGAGCTGCTGGTCAACTTCGCCCGACTGCAACGCGATTTCGACGCCTATCTGTCGCAATTCGAGGAAAATCGCGCCCAGTTCGTCCTCGACAAGATGCGCCTGCTCCGCCAGCGCTTCCCCGTGCACATCCCCGCCGCCGACCTCCAGCGCTGCGAAGAGCAATATGACCGCCTGTCCAAGCGGGCCGGCACCTATCGACGCCAGATCCGGGAACTCGCCGAACAGGGCCGCCAGGCGGCCGCCAGCGGCGATGACGCCACGGCCGCCTGGGTCATCCGGCGTCTGCAGGCCATCAACATGCTGCTGCCGACGCTGCTGCCGGTGCCGGAACTGGATCGGCTGCGCGACGAGATCTCGCGCAGCAGCGCCACGCACGATTCGGAGGAAGCCTCGCGCGAGATGCGCGAGCGCCAGCGCGCGGTGGTCCAGAAGATCAAGGAACTGGCCGGGATCATCCATCGCTTCCACGAACTGGCCGCGAAACTGCCTCCCGAGCACAACGCCTATCGCCGCGCCGAAGTGAACTACCGGCGGGCCGTCGAGGAAATCCGCCGGCTGGATACCGAGTGGCTGACCGGCCTCGTCCTGCAACTCGAAACGCTGCTGGATGATCTGGACGACCCGGGCGGCGAGATGCAGAACCAGTTGGACCGCTTCATCGGCAACGTCCGGACGGCCCTGAATCGCCTGTGCCTCGAAATCCGCAGTTGGCAGGCAAAGCGCGGCCCTTCGGCCAGTGCCCCGCCCCGCCGGCCAGATCCGGCCGATCCGTCGCCACCGGCCTGACGATCCGCCGTTCTAACCTCGGCTCCTATTGCGTGTCCAAGCGGCAAGCCGCACAATGCGTGACAATAGCCGATTGTGCCGCAGAGCCTGCAGTCATGACGCGCGCTGAAACGATGCTGGAGAACGCGCCCACCCGCGCGGCACCCCCTCGGGACGCCGCCCGCGGCGAAAAACGCGTGCCCTGGTACGAGCGCGCCAAGTACAGCGTGGTTCGCAGCTTCCTTGCGGCCTGGGTGGCCGTCTTCAGCCTCAAGGGCCTTTACCTTTTCGGCCGCTGGTTCGGACTGGTCGAGTATCTCATCAACTTCAAGCGGCGGGCCCGCTATCGGCGCGAGCTGCAGGGCGTCTTCCCCGAAGGTCTTCCAAAAACCCGCGAGCGGCGCATCATCCTCGACTACTTCCGCCGCACGCGCTGCGACCGCCTCTTCTACCTGATCTTCGATCGCCTGCCGCGCGAAAAAATCATGCGGCGGATTCGTTTTCACGGCCGGCACTACCTGGACGAGGCGCTGGCCCGCAACCGCGGCGTGTATGTCATGCTCAGCCACCATGGCTCCCACCATGTGGCCGGGCTGCTGATGGCGCTGCTGGGCTATCGCTGCGCCGGTGTCCGCGACCGGAACGAGGGCTACCTGCGCATTTATGTCCAGGACAAGTACACCAAGACGTTCCCCGAGTATGCCGCGGTGCGGATGCTCTACGCCGACAGCTTTCCGCGCGACATTTACCGGTGCTTCCAGGAAAACCGCGTGCTCGGCAGCGCGCTGGACGTGAGTCGTGTGCGCGGGCTGGCTCTGAAGACCTGCCCCGTGCGGATTTTCGGCCAGACCCGCGAGTTCCTCACCGGCACACTGCAGGTGGCCCTGCGGTGCGGCGCGACCATCTGCCAAGCATTCGTGGTGTCGCGCCCGAATTTCTACTTCCGCCTGATCGTGAACCCCCCGCTGCACGTCCCGGCCGAAGACGCGCGCGGCGAAAGCCCGGACCTGATCGGCCAGTTGATGCAGGCGTACGCCGACGGGATCGCAGCGCACGTTCGCGAGCATCCGGACCACATCAGCCGGGTTTGACGGGCGCCCGGCGCGCCGCCGGCTGGAACGGGACGGCGGCTCCCGGTAGAATCCCGGCCACTTGTAAGCTGGCGGCGTTCTGGCCGCCGGCGCGGTCGGTGCGTGGCGGCCCATACCGCCCGCCGGGCTTAGAGTGCAGGATGGACGCGTGAAGTTTGTCTTGATCGATCGGATCGTGGAGCTGGACTCCGGCCGCCGGATCGTCGCCCAGAAGGCGGTTTCGCTGGCGGAGGAGTACCTCGCCGACCACTTTCCGAAATTCCCGGTGCTGCCCGGGGTCCTGATGGTCGAGGCACTGGTGCAGGCGTCCGCCTGGCTCGTGCGCGAGCGGCTGGACTTCGCGCCTACGCTTGTGCTGCTCAAGGAAGCCCGCAACGTTACTTATAAGAGCTTTGTGGCCCCCGGCCAGGTCTTGACGATCACATCCAATTGCCAGGCGCTGGACGCCAGCCAGAGCGTCTTTGCGGCGCACGGCGACCTGGACGGGCGCGAGATCGTGAAGGGTCGCCTGACGCTGCGGCACATGGACCTGGTAACGCTCGACACCGGGTACGCCGAGCTCGACACCCGCCTGCGCGCGCAGCAGCGTGCCCAGCTCAAACTGCTCTGGAAAGGTTGCCCGGCGAGTCAGCCGGCCGAAACGACGAGCGCGGGCTAGCGGCCCGTGCGTGGAGGAACACGCGTATGCCCACGATTCCCCGGGAAGAGATTTTCGACAAGGTCCGCCAGGCGCTGGTCGACGCGCTGAGCGTCGAGGAGGACGAGGTGACCGAACAGGCCACGCTCACCGGCGACCTGCAGGCCGAGTCGATCGACATCCTCGATATCGTGTTCCGGCTCGAGAAGGCGTTCAACATCAAGATCTCGCAGGAAGAGCTCACGCCGCGCGACGTGCTCAGCAACCCCGAGTACGTCAACAACCGCAAGCTCAACGCCGCGGGCCTGGCCGCCCTCAAGCAGCGTGTCCAGCACGCGGACTGGTCCAAGTTCGAGCAGGACCCGGACATCGACAAGATCCTGGATGTCTTCACCGTGGGGACGATCGTCAATTTCGTCGAGGCCAAGCTGGCCGCGACACCCTGAGGCGGACCGTGCGCTGGATCTGGCTGGATCGTTTCGAGGAATTCGTCCCGGGCGTGCGGGCCGTCGGGCTCAAGAACGTCACGCTGGCCGAAGACCACCTGCACGACCATTTTCCGGGTTTTCCGGTCATGCCCGCCAGCCTGATGATCGAGGGCATGGCCCAGACCGCCGGCATCCTCGTGGGGCACGCCCGTAACTTCGAGGAAAAGGTCATCCTCGCAAAGGTCAAACGCGCCGTCTTCTACCAGCTCGTCCGGCCGGGCGACCAGATCCGCTTCGTGGCTCACATCGAGCAGGTCCACGACGCCGCCGCCATGACCGGCGGGGAGATCCGCTGCGGCGACGAGCTGGTCGGCGAGGTCGAGCTGGTCTTCTCGCACATTGATCAGAACATCAGCGGCCTGGAATTCCCCGAGGAGAACTTCGTCTTCACCGAGGACTTCATGGCCCTGCTCAAGACGTATACGCCACGTGGCGCCGAAAGGATCCGCCTGTGAACAGCCGCCGCGTCGTCATCACCGGTCTCGGCCCCGTTACGCCGCTGGGCATCGGCGTGAGCGCCTTCTGGAGCGCCCTGCTCGAAGGCCGCTGCGGCATCCAGCGCATCGCCAGCTTCGACCCGGCCCGCTTCGATTCGCAGATCGGCGGCGAGATCGCCAACCTGGCCGTCGGCGACTACGTGCCCAAGAGCTATCGCAAGGCGGCGAAGATCATGGCCCGCGACATCATGCTCGCCGTCGCCGCCGCCCACCAGGCCGTCAGCGACGCCCGACTCACAACCAAATGCCTCATCGAGCGCGGCGAGACGCAGGGCCCGCCGAGCGTGGACAACGCCCGTTTCGGCGCGAACATCGGCGCCGGCCTGATCTGCGCGGACCTGCCGGAGCTGGCCGAAGCCCTCCACGGCGCCAGCCAGGACGGCCAGTTCAGCTTCGCCCGCTGGGGCAGTGAGGGCATGAACAACCTCACGCCGCTGTGGCTGCTCAAGTTTCTGCCCAACATGCTCGCCTGCCATGTCACGATCGTGCATGACGCGCAGGGGCCCAGCAACACCATCACCTGCGGCGAGGCCAGCAGCCATCTGGCGATCGGCGAGGCGTTCCGCACCATCACCCGCGGCGCCGCCGACGTGTGCATCTGCGGCGGAGCGGAAAGCAAGGCGAACCCGATGGCCCTGCTGCGGCAAGGCCTGGGCCGGCGCCTCAGTACGCACAACGATACGCCGGCGCAGGCCTGCCGGCCGTTCGCCGCCAACCGCGACGGCACCGTGGTCTCCGAGGGGGGCGGGCTCGTCATCCTGGAGGAACTCGACCACGCACGGCGGCGCAATGCCCGGATTTACGCGGAATTGGTGGGTTTCGGTGCCGGCCACGACGCTTACATGGCCGCTCAGCCCAGCCGCCCGCACCCCGAGGGCCGCGGCCTGGCGGTGGCCCTGAACAAGGCCCTCGCCGACGCGGGCGTCACGCCGGCGCAGACCGACCTCGTCACCGCGTTCGGCGCCGGCCTGCGTGAGCACGACCGCTCCGAAGCCGCCGCGATCCGCACGGTGTTCGCCGCGCGCTCCGCGCCTGTCCCCGTGATGAGCATCAAGGCCGGGCTCGGCAACAGCGGCGCCGGCAGCGGTGCCATTGATTTCATCGCGGCCGTGCTGGCCGTGCATCACGGCACCATCCCGCCGGCGATCAACAGCACGCCAGCCGATCCCGAATGCGGGTTGAACGTCATCACCAACGGGCCGGTGGACGCCAGCCTGGAGCAAGCCGTCTCGGTCGCATACGCACTGGGCGGTGG
>ERZ795059.5382-NODE-5382-length-11621-cov-19.958931_pt1 | contig 11621 bp, 13 predicted proteins | sample MGYA00375143_ERZ795059 | MGnify/ENA primary metagenome ERZ795059 (study PRJEB30188, sample SAMN05720168) | activated sludge metagenome | isolation source: Anaerobic digester | place: USA | collected 2015-01-07 ... | reverse complement strand
CTCACCGGCGAGACCGGGGTGATCCCGCCCCGGGGCCCGCCGGTCTGCACTTCGATATACTCCGGAACAGCCGATCTGCAGACTTATTAGCACAATCAGAAACATTCATATTACAAAATCGACAACAGGAAACAGATGATAACTCTCCCGGCGAACCGCCTCCTCTGTATCGCCCTGCTGCTCATGGTCGTCCCGGTCGCCGTATCCGGGGCCCCGGTCACCCGGACGCTCTCCACTGCCGAGCCCGGGGCGGGGGAGGCCTTCACTGTCTCGCTCTCGATCGAGGACGTGGCCCTCGGCGGGGTGGTCGAGACCCTGCCCGCAGGCTACGCCTTCGCTGAGACCGACCACCCTGCCGACCGGATCCTCGTCCGGGGCCAGAAGATCGCGTTTGCGGTGATGAACGATACCCGGATCGCCTACTCCGTCCGGGCCCCCGCTTCCGGGAGCGGGGATATCACCGGCCGGTGGGAGGACTTCATCGGTGAAGTGGACGGTGCCATCCCTGCATCGCACGTCGCGGTGGACGGCATCGAGACGGCGGCGGAGAGCGGTGGAGCAAGCCCGGTCGCACAGGAGGCCGCTTCACCGTTTGCGGTCCTCGCGGCGATCGCCGGCATCCTCATCGCGGCAGGCCGGGGTGGTCGCCGATGAACCGGCGCTGCCTCCCTGCCCTCGTTCTCCTCCTGCTCGTCGCCGTCCAGGCCGCGGCGGCAGAGGGTATCCCGGGGGATGCCGACGGCGACCGGGTGCTCACCCGCGCCGAGTACGTAGCGGCAACCCTCGCCTATATGATCGGCGACAACGATCTCGCCCGGGCCGATATACAGGATGCCGCGCAGGTCTACGCCTTCTGGGACGGCAGGCCCCGCGAGATCACCGACTCGACCGGGAAGACGGTGACGCTCTACCGCCCCCTGCGCCGGGTGGTGATCTTTGCCGGCGAGTCCCTCGAGACGCTGCGCTCGCTTGGGTTCGATATGGAGAAGGTCGTCGCCGTCGATAAGTACAGCCACGCGAAGAACACCTTCTTCCCCGAATGCCGGGAGATGGGGAACGTCGGATCGATCTGGTCCCCCGACATGGAGAGGGTCCTCATCCTCAGGCCGGACACCGTCTTCCTCTACGCGACGATCAGCACCGCAGCCTGCGACGACATCCAGAACCGGCTCGAGGCGAGCAGCCCCGGCATCCGGGTCCTCCGGTTCGACTGCTTCAAGCCCGCCACCTACCCTGACGAGATCCGGACAATTGCCTCGATCATCGGCAAGGAAGAGCGCGGCGAAGAGTTTGCGGCATTCTACAAGTCGACGATGGATCGGATCAGGGATGGCGCTGCGGGCATCCCGAACGACGAGCGTACCCGGGTCTACTTCGAGTACTGGTTTGACTACACGACCGTTGCGGCCAGTGCGGGATATAATGAGAAGACGGAGATCGCCGGCGGGACAAACCCCTTCGCCACCGGGACCGCCGAGTATCCCGTCGTCGACCCGGAGGCGATCCTCGTCGCCAACCCGGAGGTCGTGATCAAACTGGCCGGGCAGGGCCTGGCCGTCGGTGGATATGCCGGACACGACATCGCGGCGCTCGACGCGATCCGATCGGATATGCTCGGACGGCCCGGTTGGTCGGGGATCTCCGCGGTGAAGGACGGTCGCGTCTACGTCATCCACTCCGACATCCTCGGTGGCGCCCAGCACTTCATCGGGACCGCCTACCTCGCGAAGTGGTTCTATCCCGACCGGTTTGCCGACCTTGACCCGCACGCCATCCACCAGCGATACCTCACCGATTTCCAGGGTATCGACTTCGACCTCGCGTCGGAGGGGACGTTCGTCTACCCGTGACCGGTGCAGCGATGGAACAGAGCGTCGTCATCCAGGAGGGGTATACCCGGCTGAAGAAGACCCGGACCCTCTTCATCGGGGGGCTCATCGCCGGCCTCGTCATCCTCATCGGCGTCGCGGTCACGCTCGGGTCCGCCGACTACACCGTGGCCGAGTCGTACATCGCGATCCTTGCCGGCCTCTTCCCCGGGATCTTCAGCGCCCCGGATCTCGCGACGACCATCGTCTGGGATCTCCGCCTCCACCGGGTGCTCTTTGCAGTCTTTGCCGGGTTCGGGCTCGCGGTGGCGGGATCGGTCATGCAGGGGATCCTCCGAAACCCGCTTGCAAGCCCCTTCACCCTCGGGATAGCCTCGGCCGCCACCACCGGCGCCTCGATCGCGATCGTCCTCGGCGCCGGCATCGCGGGCAGCGAGTACCTCGTCATAGCAAACGCCTTCCTCTTTGCCCTGCTTGCCGCGCTCGCCATCTACGGCATGGCCCGCTACCGGGGGATCGGTTCCGAGACGATGGTCCTTGCCGGGATAGCCATCATGTACCTCTTCTCGGCGGTGACGTCGCTCCTCCAGTACGTCGGCAGCGCCGAACAGCTCCGGGCGGTGGTCTTCTGGACGTTCGGTTCGGTCGACAAGTCCACCTGGCCGAAACTCGGGATCGTGAGCCTCGTCCTCGCCTGCACCATACCCTACCTCCTCTACCGCGCCTGGGACTTAAATGCCCTCGCCGAGGGCGACGAGGTGGCGGCCGGGCTCGGTGTGCCCGTGGAGCGGTCGATGATCGTCTTCATGATGATCGCCTCTCTGATCACCGCGGTGATCATCTGTTTCACCGGGACGATCGGGTTCATCGGGCTCGTGGCCCCGCACATCACCCGGATGGCCATCGGCGGGGATTTCCGCACCCTCCTTCCCGCATCCGGCCTCGTCGGCGCCGTCCTCCTCCTTGCCGCCGACAGCATCGCACGGAGCGTCCTTGCACCGCAGATCATACCGGTCGGTATCGTGACCGCGTTCCTCGGGGTGCCGTTCTTCATCTACCTCTTCATGCACCGGAGGGATGCCTGATGGCACTGCTCTCGGTCGAGGATCTCTCGTTTGCCTACCGCGACCGCGAGATCCTCTCCCGTATATCGTTCCCGGTCGACACCGGGGAGGTTCTCGGGCTTGTCGGACCGAACGGGTGCGGGAAGACGACGCTCATCCGATGTGTCGACGGCATGCTCACCCCGGGGAGCGGCAGAGTGCTGCTTCACGGCCGGGACCTCCGGGGTATGCACCGCCGCGATATTGCACGGGCAATGGCCTACGTCCCGCAGTCGGCCGGGAACCAGACGGCGTCGACGGTCTTTGAGACGGTCCTGATGGGGCGCCGGCCCTACCTGAACTGGACGGTGAGCCCTGCCGATGAGGAGAAGGTGGTCGAGGCCCTCGCCATCCTCGACCTCGGCGGGCTTGCCCTCAGGAAGATCCGCGAGCTCTCCGGCGGGGAGCGCCAGCGGGTGATGATCGCCCGGGCACTCGTCCAGGAGACCGGGGTGGTCCTCCTCGACGAGCCGACGAGCAACCTGGACATCCGTCACCAGATGGCGGTCATGGAAGTCCTCTCCGGGCTTGCCGATGAGAGGGGGCTTGCGGTCGTCATCGCCCTCCACGACCTCAACCTTGCGGCCACCTACTGCCACCGCCTGCTCGTCATGAAGGCCGGAGAGGTCTACGGCTACGGGGAGCCGGAGGAGGTCCTCACCCCGGATATGATCGAGCGCGTCTACGGGATCGAGGCGGTGGTGAAGCAGGACCTCCCGGCGCCCTACGTGGTCCCGGTCAGGCCGGGGCAACTGCGGGAGGGGGCGTAGGGCCGCCTCATCCCCCGGGAATAGTCAACGCTTCTTTTGACTCCATAACCGGGTGCATCTCTCTGTAGCCAAGGCCACTCCAGGGGAAACCGAGCTTCATGAGGGCGACGGGATCGTCCGTCTCAATCACCGGAAAGACTTGTGTTCCCCGCGAGTCGACCCACTCGTCGATCACGGTCACGCCTTCCGGGATCTCCTCTCTGGCCCGCGTTTCCATGATCTCGGCCGTCTTCCCGGGCTCCCGGGGGAATACGTTCATGAATTGCATGCCCTTCCCCTTTCGTTGCCGCATCCCGCCATACCGGGATGGACGGCCGACGTCATGGGTTTTGAGGTGTAAAAGCCCGGTGAAGGGCGGACCGTCCGCTACGCCCGCTCTCCCATCCGCTCCTTCACCCGGGCGGCGATGAGCATGGCGGTGACGGCGGAGAGCGTAAGGAGCACGATCATGTTCTGGTCGGCCGTGCCCACGACAACGACGAGGAGGATGGAGGTCAGGGGCGCACCGAGAGCAAAGGTGAGGGCGGCAGCCTCGATGCAGAGGACCAGGATCGCGACGGGGATGCCCGGGAAGACGAGGCTCAGGGCAAGCCCTACAAGCGTGGATGAGAAGATGATGGGAAAGAGCGGGCCGCCGATGTACCCGCTCTTGAACGAGAGGGCAAGCAGGAGAATCTTGGCGATAGCCATGCCAAGGAGCATGACGGCCCCGAACCGGGCCGGGTCGGTGATGATCCCGTGGATCTGGGCTTCCCCGGAGAAGAGCAGTTCGGGGATGGCGTAACCGACGGCCGCAACCACCACCCCGGCGGCGAGAACGCGGGTGACGACTGCGTCGCCAAATACCCGGTCCATGATCTTTTCGGCCGCCTGCATGGAGACCCCCGCAAAGACCGCGAGCAACGATCCGGCGATGCCGAGGGCGACCGCGTAGAGGATATAAACTGGCAGGAACTCGCCCATCGGCTCGAACGGGATGCTCCGGGCAAAGGATGGGAAGCCGATGAGCAGGTAGAAGCCGAAACCGATGGTGCCGGCGAGGAGGTTCCAGGTGAGGAGCCGGAGGGCGTTCTTATTGCCGCCGACCTGAAACTCGGTGGCGAAGACCCCGGTGAAGAGCACGCTGCCGATGACGCCGTTGAACGCCGAGGCAAGGGCGGCGACATCGAACCCGAGCGCGGCCGAAGGCGATTCGATCCTGAGTCTCTTCCGGACAAACGAGGAGACATACATGAGGAGAAGGGTGATGGTCCCTTCCGGGCCGATGCTTGCCCCGGAGAGGAGCGAGAAGAGCGATGAAAGGAGGGCGCCGGGAAAGGTTCGATGATCGGGTTTCCCTCCCTCCCCGCCCTTGAGCGAGTCTGCAAACCCCTCGTGGATCACGTCGGGAGCGTGCAGGTACTTGCGGGAGAGGCCGACGAGCAGCGAGAAGAAGACCACCGCGGCCGGGATTGCCCAGGGGGTGACCACCAGGAGACTGTCCTCACCCCAGATGGTCTTGTTGAGCTGTGCATAAAGGCTCAGGTACGCCACCGTGAAGACGATGGCGATTACGGCTATGAAGACGACCTGCCACACCCTGAGATCCACGGTGCTGCCCGGTACTTCCGGCGGCGCCGGGCCTTCTGCGGATGCTGGAACGGGAGACACGACATAATGAGCTCGCCTTTTTGACTAATCTGTCTTGTGGTTTGCTTATCCCGGCATCACGCCGCCGACCGGGTTTAAAAAAAGTTTTTGTGCCCGGAACAGGCGCTGTTCCGGGTTACTTCTGCCGGGGCCGCGTCTCGATCGTCTCTTTCTTCACAACTTCCGCCGGTGGTGGCACCTCCCGCCGCATGGCCTCCGCCTCCTCCCGCGTCGGGGGTGTTATGGCCCCCGATGACTGGATCAGGCTGGTGTCCGCTTCCTGAGGCCAATTATCCTTATCAAAGCCCGGTCTGTCATCCAGCTGCTGCTTGTCGATGTTCACGACGAAGTTGTCGTCGCCCGAACGGTAGATCACGGCCTCGGGTGGGATAGCAAAATGCTTTGCCCCCATGCCGAGCGTGCCCCCGTGCTTGAGCACCAGGTACTTCACCCGGCCCTCGGGAAAAGAGACCCGCATATCCGATATACTTCCGATATCGTCGCCCCGGGAGTTGATCACCTTCTTGTTCATGATGTCGTCGGCCGACATGTGCCATTCTTCCCCTGTCGTCCGCGTCCTTCGCTCCAGAACCGTTCCTGAACGTTCCTGCACCTTCTTCACCTCCATTGCCTCCACCTCAGGGAGACATGCCTCCTGAAGCGGGGTGCACTGAGTGCCGGGCGTCCATAAAATGGTTTTGCATCCGGATGGCCCGGGAGTCTCTCCTGAACCGGCAGCCCGGGAGCCCGGGATATGCGCCATCAGGGAAAAATGGGCCATAATGTGCGCCATTCTGGGAGGAGAGGCCGGGATGCGGCTCGGGTTTAAATAGATGGAGTTATGTACTGCATACGCCAATCCCCTCTTCATGGAGTCCACTATCAGACTCAATCTCACCAGGGTCCTGGAGGTGACAGGCGAGCTAAAGCACTTCCTCGATCTGGGCGCCATCCGCCTGCAGGCGGCGGGGCAGTTATCACAGGAAGCATCCGAGGCGCTGATCTTTGCGATGGCCGACGAGCTTGAGGATCATATCCGGGCGATGCGCGACCGGCAGGGAACCGCTACCATCCGCGACATCCGCACCTGGATCCGGGCCTGGATAGACGAGCAGGAAGCGGCACTCGGGGTAAAGCCTCCGGGAAACGGGGACCGGGGGTGAGCGCCTCGCACCTGAAGGGCGTTTAGGGCTCCGCGCAGGAGGGTTCAACCCCGGCACCGGAAGAACACTCGCGCGGCGACCCACGGTCGGTTCCTGTTCGCGCTGTGTCGGTCAATCCTCGGCAAACCGGCGCGGGAAGTGCATTGTTCCCCTTCGGCAATTATATGGGGCTGGCCTATCCGCATCGTCGCGCGAGTGTTCTCTCTGCCGTATCCGGGTCTGATGCCGCGCAGCCGCGCACACACGTGGATCCGGCGGTCTGGCATACAGGTATTCATGGGAGAAAAGCCTCTCACCGGGGGTTCAACGGCCGGGGCAGGATGTTTCGTATCGGTTTGTATGCCTTTATATCCGGCACGATCTTCGCTTCTCCTCTATGATGCATCCACCATCATCGGGACGAACGGGCCTGCCGGCAACGATACCCGCGATCTGAAAATTTATCACCACCCACCACCCATGCAGCCCCGATGCCTCACTTCGACCTCTTCTTCAAGACCGAAGAGTTGCGGCGGAGGCTTGAGCCGCACCTTCACCTCATCCCGCCGTACTTCCGGTTCACCGTCCGGGTAGGGACACCGGAGGTCCGCTATTTCGATCCTAAGGATCCGATGTGGAAGGGGTTCCCCTTCCCGGTCCCGGAAAGAACCGTCTACGTCTTTGACGATGCGATACCCGCACGGGCGCTCGGGGGCGGTATGGATATGCGGGCGAGCGTCCGGGTCACGCGCGGAGATACCGACGACGAGGCGATCGTCCTCCGCATCTGGCACGAGATCCTGCACGCGATCGGGCAGCCGGCGGATGATATGGTCCGGCGGGCGGCCGAGTGGCAGAGTGTCTCCGAACGGCTCGTGTGGGCGGCCTGGCAGTCGCTCTCCCGGCCGGTGGATGTGCCGTTCTGGCACCGGAAGTTCTACGCCTGGCTGACGGAGCGAGCGGAGAGTGGTGCAGGGGGAAGATAGGGCACGGTGCCCGGCATCCTCTGGCGAAACCGGTGGCGGGCTGTCGCTCCTGTGGCTATCAGAGGCTACGCCTTGCCAGTAAATCATATCTACCGGCAAACCCAATCTGACAGTATGCGGTCTCTTGCAATTTCACTCGTTGTCATGCTTGCTCTCGGCCTGGCTTTGATCTCGTCCGGTTGTATGCAGAACGGGCCTGCTCCCGACACATCGGCGCCGGAAGACGGCAGTTCTGTAGAACGGGGGAACTACACGTCAAATGAGACACTCGTTGCCTTCGTCGAGAGTGCGGCCGCTTATGTCAGGGAAAATGGGAAGGAGAAGGCGCTTGCCGAATTCAGCGACCTAAACGGCTCGTTCATCCAGGGCGAACTCTACATCTACGCGTATGACTTCAACGGCACCACCCTCGCCCATCCGGTCAACCCGGAAAAGATCGGTGTCAACCGCCTGAACGAGACCGAAGGGGATGTGGGGATCTTCCTTCGGAAGATGAACGATGCTGTCAGATACGGGGACGGTTTCGGCCGGATTGCCTACATCAACCCCATGCGTGACCGGGTGCTTGAGTCGAAACTGGCGTACGGGGTGCAGATAGACGAGACCTGGTGGCTTGGTTCCGGGGTCTATACCGGTTCGGTGGACCCGGATACATCCGGGTGAGGCGGAAGCCCGGCCCGGCGATGCCCTTTACCAGGAGGTCGAGGAGAGGCGGGTTATATGGTGAGGAACCCCTTTTTTACAATAACCCGCAAAATAATGATCGATGAGGCTGCCGTACGGGGACCGGTTCGGGAGGAAGAAAGAGGCAGAGAGACCGGCGATACCGCCGGATGAGTTCTCGCAGCAACTTGCCTGCTCCCGGGCTGAGGCAGAGAAGATCCTCGCTGCGGCAGAGGGCGATCTCGCGACCCTTACCGGGATGCGATGGAGCCTTGAGCACACGTCGCTCATCCTTGGAGCGGCGATACTGGTCAACCTGGCGCTTCTGTTCGCATATACCAGGGAGTACTCCCTCTACTGGATCATGGCCTCCTTCATATTCCTGATGGTGAACCCCTTCCTCCTCCTGCTCCCGACCGATAGAGGCGATCTGAGGTCTTATGTCAGGTATTTTATCGACCTCAAAGATCGCGAGAGAAAAAGCCTCGAGGAGATCATCTCATGGAAGAGCCTTGAGAAGGGCGCCGCCATCCCTGCCGATGCGATGGAGGCACTCAGGCGGCTCACGCACCAGAGGAAGTCCCTCTATGAACTCGGCTGGAACCTCTTCTTCATCAACTGCCAGCCACTCGCCCCGGGTTTTCTCGTGCTCTTCGCTCTCTCTTCGGTGTTCGCTCTTACGGGCTGGCTTGTGAACGGTGATTTCGCGTCGTACTCCGCCGTGATCGTCGTCATTCAATCCGCCGCAATCATCGTCTTTTATGGTGCGATCGTGTATGTGCAGCCGTATTCACGCGGTTTCTTTGCAGGGATGCTCGGTATGCAGTCCCGCATCAGGGAGCGGTATAACGAGGCCTGGAGCCAGGGGCTCAGGTACGCGCTCACCGTTGCCGTCGTGACGACCGTTGCCGGCGTCATCTTCATAGCGGCGATCGTTCTCCCCGGGGTGACGTACAGCAGTTTCGCCTCTGCTGAAGCCGATATCGAGCTCGGGGCCGGCATGTTCGCCCTTATCTTTCTGACGCAGCTGATCGTCGTGCGGCATCTCCAGGGAGGCTACAGTCGTACGCTCGTCCACTCGCTCTTGTCGTCCAGGATCGAGATGATCCGCGAAGAGGTGCTCCCGGCCATCGCGGACCTTGTCCCGGCGCCGCTTTGCGCCACCGCGACCTCCGGGATGGCAGAAGACCTCAAGAGGATAACCCTTGATCTGGCCCGGCACCGGGCGCTCAAGATCGACTACGTCTCGCTCTTCGGCTACTTCCCGGTCTGCATGGTGACACCGGACATCGGCGCCATAATGCGTGTTGCCGGGGTAGTGGACGGCGACCGCGAAAGGACCGGAACCGCCGGAACGGCGTAATCACCGATCTCGCCCCGGATCGGCACAGGAGAACCGGGGCGATCCTCTTCTCCCGGGCATACTACCGGCGAACGCGGTATCCGGCTGGCGCGAGGATACGGATGAGGGCATCATCCCATTCCACACCGGAGAGGTCGTCCAGCGCCGGTCGCACCTGTTCCCAGAGCCGACTGAATTCATCGGTATCCGGAACGAGCGCTCTCTGGTACGTCACCCGTCCCGCTAACCTTCCCTGCGGATCAAGGATGAGCAGGCGGCAACAGTACTCGCGGCAGAGGGCAGGGCGTGTCAGGTGGACCGTGCACCATGCCTTTTCGCCGTCAAATCTCAGGAAGAAGCATGCGTTCGGCAACCCCTCGATACTGCTTTTATCCTCAAAAAGGGCTATCCTGTCCGGGTCGACCCGCACCTCTTGTGCATCCCCGGTATAGTGGTTGTGCACGATGAACGTGTAGTTGCCGCGCCCTTCGATGACCCTGTGGACATCCCGCATGTGGGTGCAGCACCTGCCGCACTGGCAGCACTTACCGGCTATGGCGACCCTCTCCTCCGGGCGACTGGGATCTTCATCGTCCGGTACTCTTCGCCGTAATCGTATAATATCTGCCGGAAGTCCGCCCGGGCGTTGACAGGTCGCCGGATCTCGGCCACCGGTATGTCGATGTCGCCCATGGCGCAGGGGAACCGCGATAGGCCGGGGGGAGGCACGACCCCGGCGCGGAACGAGGGGTGCCCGGCGCCTTCTCCGTTTGTGTCGAAGGACCGGGTATATGCACCGCCATAGGCCGGCAACTCATGGATGGACATGAAAGCCGGCGATGATCGATCCCGTGCCGGGAATAACAGCCTGATCGGGCGGATGCTCCCCATGCCCGGAGAACGGTTCTCACGTTCGCGATGAGGCACTTATATATGGATGGCGGGGATACAGGTGCGCTCCCTCGATGCGAGTGGCCCGGGGGTGCAGGCGAATGAGATGTGGTTATGCAGCATGGTTCCGGATATCGCGATCAGCTGTAGCCACCGAGCCCTTCGCCCGGGAATATGCCGGAAAGACCCGGGATGGTGATGCGTATGAAGAAAACAGATCGTTATAGTGCGCATGAAGAGAAGCGGGCGCCGTTCGGCCGCATCCTTCTGTGCAGTCTGATCGCCTGTATGCTGCTTCTGACAATACCTGTCGGGGCGGCGGAGGCTGTTTCGTTCCCGGATACCGACCTTGAAGCTGCGGTGCGCGATGCGCTGGATAAGCCCCGGGGAGATATTACGACCGATGACATGGCCGGGCTTGGTGCTCTCGATGCAGAGGATAAAGGAATCAGCGATCTATCGGGACTTGAGCATGCGGTCAACCTGCGTGGCCTCGACCTTGATTCAAACGAGATCAGCGACCTCGGTCCCCTTGCCGGCCTGACGGACCTGCAGGATCTCGATCTCGATTCGAACGAGATCAGCGATCTCAGCCCCCTTGTCAACCTGACAGACCTGCGGAATCTTGAGCTCGATTCAAACGAGATCAGCGACCTCGGCCCCCTTGCCGGCCTGAAAAACCTGCGGACCCTCGATCTTGACTCGAACGAGATCAGCGATCTCAGCCCTCTCGTCAACCTGACCAGCCTGTGGGCACTCGACCTTGACTCGAACAAGATCAGCGATATCGGCCCTCTTGCCAACCTGACGAACCTGCGGGATCTCGACCTAGAATCAAACGAGATCAGTAATATCAGCCCCCTGGCCGGCCTGAAAAACCTGCGGGAGCTTGATATCGATGGAAACCAGATCAGCGATATCAGTCCTCTTGCCAACCTGACAAACCTGCGGGAACTCGACATCAGTTCCAATCAGGTCAGCGACCTCACCCCTCTTGCCAACCTGACGAACCTGCGGGATCTTGACCTTGACTCGAACGAGGTCAGCGATCTCGGCCCCCTCGCCGGCCTGAAAAACCTGAAGAAGATCGACCTCGACTCAAACGAGATCCGCGATATCGGTCCCCTTGTCAGGAGCGAGCTCGGCACAGGCGCTACCGTGGAACTGCGCCACAACTTCCTCGACCTCACTCCGGGATCCGCCGCGATGAAGGATATCGAGGCGCTGGAGAAGAGAGGAGTGGACGTCAGCTATATACCGCAACGC
>ERZ795059.5380-NODE-5380-length-11626-cov-7.133351_pt1 | contig 11626 bp, 15 predicted proteins | sample MGYA00375143_ERZ795059 | MGnify/ENA primary metagenome ERZ795059 (study PRJEB30188, sample SAMN05720168) | activated sludge metagenome | isolation source: Anaerobic digester | place: USA | collected 2015-01-07 ... | reverse complement strand
GAGCCCCGCTCCTGTAAGGGCTCGGCCGGTGGCCGGGGGCCTTACAGGGAGTGTGCATGCGCCTCGGGTTTTTCGGTGATGTGGTGGGGCGGGTGGGCCGTGCAGCTGTCTCCGAGCATCTTCCCCGCGTGCGCAAGCAGCTGAATCTCGATTTCGTCGTGGTGAATGGCGAGAACGCCGCGGGCGGTTTCGGGATTACCGCCTCGACCGCCGCCGAGATTTTCGATGCCGGCGCGGACTGCATCACGTTGGGCAATCATTCTTGGGATCAGGCCGAGGCGCTCACTTTCATCGAGCGCGAGACGCGGTTGCTGCGTCCGTTCAATTATCCGCAGACGCTGAACATTCCGGGGCGGGGCGCGCAGCTGTTCACGACGCCGAACGGACAGCGCGTGTTCGTGATCCAGATCCACGGCTCGGCCTTCATGGAGTCGCTCGACGATCCGATCCAGGGCGTGCAGCGCGCACTGGACGAGGCGCCGCTTCGCCAGGTGGCGGATGCGGTGATCGTCGAGATGCACGCAGAGGCGACGGCTGAGAAATACATCATGGGCCACTTCTGCGACGGCCGCGCGACGCTGGTGGTCGGCGCACACACGCATGTGCCGACGGCGGATGCGCAGATTCTGGTGGGCGGCACGGCCTACATGACGGATGCAGGCATGTGCGGCGACTATGACAGCGTGATCGGCATGAAGAAGGGGCCACTCGTGCAGCGGGCCTCCACGCGGTTGCCGGTGGAGCGTAAATCGCCGGCGGAAGGCCCTGCGACGCTGTGCGGCGTGTTCGTCGAATCCGACGACAATAGCGGGCTTGCGCTGCGGGTTGAGCCTATCCGCGTGGGCGGACGGCTGCGTCAGACAATTCCCCAGCTTACGCCGCGTATCGCGGAGTGATCGCGCGGGCGTTAATTGGCGCCAACAGCGCGACGCGCTAGGGCTTGTCCCAACAATCCGGCCGGACGGGCACGGATGCGTTTGGAGGACACCTCATGCGTATGAACCTTATGCGGTCGCTTGCTGTGGCGGCGCTACTGGCGACGGCGGCGTGCCAGACGATGGGCGAGGCGCCTGTCACGGCGTCTGCCGAGAACATCGTTGCAGCTGTCGCCGATCCGGCGCGCCCGCAGGCGGACAAGGATCGCGATGTGAACCGCAAGCCCGCCGACATGGTGGCGTTCGGCGAAGTTCGCCCCGGCGACAAGGTGGGCGAGCTGGTGCCGGGCGGCGGCTACATGACGCGCATCCTGTCGAAGGCCGTTGGCCCGACCGGCAAGATCTATGCGTTCGCCAGCCAGCCCGTGCAGCGCGAAGGCCAGCCGCCGCCGGCCGCGCCGCTCGCGGCTGTCGTGGGTGATGCAGCCAACTATGGCAACGTGCAGGTGGTCATCACCAACTATGCGACGCTCCCGAGCCCGGAGCCGCTCGACCTCGTGTGGACGTCGCAGAACTATCACGACCTGCACAATCCCGGTCGCAACCTCGACATCAACGCAGCGAACAAGGCCGTGCTGGCCGCGCTGAAGCCGGGCGGTCTCTACATCGTGCTCGATCACCAGATCGCGAAGGGGCAGGAGTTCAGCGCAGAAAACCACCGCATCGACGAAGCCAAGGTGAAGGCGGAGGTCCTCGCTGCGGGTTTCGAGTTCGTTGGTTCTTCGGCTGTGCTGCGCAACCCGGCGGATGATGGCACGAAGACGATCTTCGATCCGTCCATTCGCGGCAAGACGGACCAGTTCATCCTGAAGTTCAGGAAGCCGGGCTGATTGGTTTTTGAGATGTCAGTTGAGAAGGGCGGCTTTCGGGCCGCCCTTTTGTCTATGCGCTAGCGCATGACGGACATCCCTTGTAACGGCTCTTTGCTAGGGTCATGCGCACGTTGAAAGGGGTGCGAACCAATGAGCGACACTTATCGGGACTACGCTCAGCTGCTCGCGCAGTTTCTGGATGGCTCGCTGGCGGCTAGCCAATTCCGGAACGTGTTTCAGTCCAGATTTCAAAGCGAACTACGCGAGCTGGACGACGAACTCGCCAGACTTCTGGATCGCGTTTTTGCTGACGTTGAAGTTTTTTCCGAAGATGCCGAGGTGATTGCCAGCCGTCCGGGGATGTATATCGACGAAGCGGAACTCAGGCGCTGTATCGCAAGGGCTGCTGAGGAGTTGCGGGCAATCTCTAGCAGAGCAAACTATTGACCGCAGAGACGGCAATCACTTCAACACCCCAAACGCGATCTCTTTCCGCTTCAGTCCTTTTTCCTCCAGCGCCTCGGCGATGCGGTTGCGGTGGCATTTTGCGCCGTCGCCGCAGAAGCAGAGCAGGGCTGTGGGTTGGGCGCGGATCAGCTCTTCGGCTTCGAGAAGCGCGAGCTGCGCTTCGGGGCGCAGGAAGCTGGCTTCGTAGATGCGGCGGAACTCGTCCATGCGGCCGGCGCGGTTGGCCTCGCGCCCGGCCTTCGGCGTGCCGAGCGGGCGGAGGTGGATGTAGCCGATGCCTTGCTCGTCGAGCGAGGCGGCCAGCAGTTTCTTTGAAAATCCGGCGCGACGGGAGTTGGCGACATCGCGCGTGTCGATGATGCGTTTGACGCCAGCGCCCTGAAGCCCGGCGATGAGGCCGGGAAGCGTGGTGTGTTCATAGCCGACGGTGAAGAAGGTGTGGTATCTGGCCATGGGCTGGATATAGGGCGGGCATGCTTGTCCGGTTACGGCTTCTTCTGCTTTCCGAGGCGGGCGGCGGTCATGATGTTGACCATCGCGTAATTGCCCTCATGGCAGGCGTATTCGTGAACCGGACTCGCGATACGCTTCATCACATATTCCGCCAGCCATGGCGCCTTGTAGAGCGACGTATCCTCGATCGTGAACTGATAGAGCAGCAGGTCGGTGGAGACGAGGCGGAAGCGTTCGATCACGCGGCTGTCGGTCGTGACGAATGCTCCTCCCCGCCAGGTGAGCCCGGCTGGATCGGCGATCGACAGGCTGGTGGTCTCGACCACGAACGTGTCGTCCTCCCACCGGCCGCGCGACTGGCCGCCGCGCGAGCGCAGCGCATCGTGTTGCGGTGGGGCAGTGAGCGAGACGAGCCGCACAGGCTCCATATCTTCCACTGCGATGACTACAGTGTCCGGCGTCTGCACGATCTGCATGGGGATCATCAGGGACGACGCGGCCAATGGTGCGTTGACCAAACCGTCGATGCAGCGTTCGGGGGCGGGGCGGTTTTCCGGGTCTTCGAACCGTGGTCCGTCGCGTTCGAGCGCCGCCTTCGCCAGCGCGGTCAGAGGCAGCTTTCCATCCGCGGGTTCGATCAGCCATGACGAGCGCAGATCGCCGCCCATCTCCAGCAATGCGCGGGGGACCGGGTTCGAGTCGAATTCGGGATCATAGACCTCGCCCTCGCTCTGGTCTGCGATCAGCTTCTCGATCAGGCCGGCCTGCGCCTCGGGCGGCACGACAAGCCCCGTCACGTCGTCGGGGCGTTCGAGCGGCGTCAGGAAGCCGGAGAACCAGTAGCCATGAAGGTCGGGCCGGCCGTCAGGCGCGCGGGGAATGTCGGCGGCCTGCGCGAACGCGGGCGTCGCAAAAAGCGCAAGTGCCGCGAGCGAAGCGCGCATTGGGATCCCCATCCTGACCGATCGTCAGGGTGCCCCGGCGGCCCCGCCTGAGCAAGCCCATGCGCTATCTGCACTCAGGGTTGATGCCCTGGACGTAATTCTTGATGACGTCGATGTCCTTTGCGGCGCTCGCGCCTTCGAAGCCGGCGATGCGTTCATAGCCGACGTCGATCGGGTATTGCTTCAGGTACCAGGAAGCGACGGGCATGTAGGACCAGTGCCACTTTTCTTCTTCGTACCCTGTGGGGCGGTCTGCGCCCTTGGCGGAATAGACCTGGCAGAAGCCGTATTGAGGGGCGTGCTGGGTGAGCCAGTCGTAGATGCGCTTGCCGTCCCTGGTGTTGAAGTAGCTGTTGTTCAGATTGTTGATGTCGAAGTCGGTGCCCCAGTGGTGGCGCGACGTGGCGGGCATGGAGGAGAATTCCAGGATCTTGGCGGCGCGGGCTTTCGGGTCCGGCGTCGAGACGTTGAGCTTCTTGCCGCCGACCAGCGTCTTGCCGGTCCACTTGTTCTCCCAGATCTCTTTCTGATCGGAGAAGGATCGGAAGGCGGAGACGGCTTTCAGGACGTAGCCGTTGGAGGCTGCGTCTTCCGCCATGCGCACGAAGGCATCCACCGCATCCTTGTGGCCCCAGACGCGCGAGCCGCCGAGATACTTGTCCGGAATCTTCGCGAACATCGGATCCTTCGACGGATCGACATCGCCGATCAGGTATTTCAGCGCGACATGGCTGGTGGAGGGAGCGGGCGGCTCTTCAGCGGAGGCCTCTGCGGGCGGAGCCGGATTGTCCACGGGCGCGGCTTCAGGCGAGAGTGGCTGCGCGGCGTCTGGATAGCTGGCGACCGTGGCAGGCTCGCCAGGTTGCGGCGCATTCGATTGCGCAGTCGCAACGACTGGATCGGCGGGCGGACCGCTGCAGGCGGCGAGGCCGCAGGCGGTCAGGGCCGTGCTGAAGACGACAAGCGCAGGACCAAATCTCATCACAGTCTCCGTACCCCCCGGAGAGATTCAAATCACGCGCGAGGCGATTGGCCTAGGATTCACAGCGCCGCATTTGGAAAAGTTTGCAGTAGCAGACGGTCATGCCTTCTTGAAGCGGCCACGCAGGCCGCTCGTTGCATAGAGCCACATGCCTTTGATGTTGCCCTTCACGACGGTCCGATAGGAAAGGCCTATTGTCGGGTCGTAAGCGGGGCCTCCGAAAATCTCCTGAAAGCATTTCCGCGTGTCCCAATAAAAATGGCGCAGAAGTTGCCATTGGGAGACGTATTTTGCGTACAGGGCGCCGCCGCCGATGTGATAGCCCTCGTTGAGGCGAACGATCTCGTCCTTTTCCTTGCGCCCATGGAAGTGCTGAACAATCAGATCGGGTACGTATTCGACCGGTATTTTCGCGCGCTGCGCGCGGTAAATATAATCTGTTTCCTCGGCCGCCTTGAATGGCGCCCCCGCTCCAAAGCGCACATCGAACAAACCTAGTTTATCCACCACCTCACGCTTCATGGTCATGTTGGCGCCGATGATAAATCCGCCCGGATGACTCATGTCGTTCATCACGATTTTATGGCCTTCCAGCTTGATGCTGAAAGGCAAGTCTGTCGGATCGCCCAGTTCGACGCGGCCACCGCGCATCGTGGCGACGGTATCCTGATCGTAGTGGCGACGGAGTGCGAGGAAATAATCGGCGTTGAGTGTGCAGTCATCGTCCGTGAAGGCGATGATATCTCCGGATGATGCGTGCAGGCCGGCATTTCGCGCATAGGAAAGGCCGCGTTGAAATTCCTGCACGATAATGACGGGAAAGGATGAACTCGACTTCCATCCCGTTACGATCTCTTGTGTGTTATCGTTAGATCCATTGTCGACCAAAACAACTTCTATCGCCAGATCCGGAGCGCTGCGGATAGCTTGTGTTACCGATTCCAGCGTCGCCATTAGCGATGCCGCGCGATTCAATGTGCAGATAATCAGAGAGATATCGATCAAGGTAGCGTCCTTGGTGTTTTATAGACTGCTCGAGCCGTTTTAATGGATCGATATACGTTTCTCTGCGGCCCCAAAATGGCGGTTGCTGCTTGCCACGACGTGGCAAGTATAGCAATATATATGGGATATCCGCAATGTTTTAACTAATTGCGAAGCGCTTTACCCGCCCTTCAGGGACCAAGAATGACGAAGATCGCGGTGATTATTCCATATTATCAGAAAGCGTCCGGCATTTTACGCCGCGCGTTGGAATCAATATCGCTGCAGCAGCTTTCGCCGGATCAGGAAGTTGAAATCATCGTTGTAGATGATGGTTCACCTGTGGCGGCAGCGCAGGAAGTCGAAGCGATAGAATTCAAGGCGCCATTTTCCCTGACATTGATAAAGCAAGCTAACGCAGGCGTTGCCGAGGCTCGCAATCGGGGATTACGTCAGGTTGATGCGGCCACGAACTATATTGCCTTCCTGGACTCGGATGATTGGTGGCACGAAGGGCATCTCTCGCAAGGCGTAAGAGCGCTTGAAAAAGGGCACGACTTTTATTTCTGCGATAATCGTCGCCAAGGACACCATGAGTCACATTTTGCTTCGGGCGAAGCTGCCTTGATGTCCGGGTATATAAAATCTCACAAAAATGATGGCGGTATTGTTTCTCTGACAAAGAATGAGATCGCTTCTGTTGTTCTAAGAGAGTTTCCGACCCAACTCTCCACAGTTGTTTACAGGAAAGAGAAAGGGGAAGGATTGCGGTTTGATCCTTCTTTCAAGAATGCCGGCGAAGATATGCTGTTCATATTGCAGCTGGCGCATCAGTCGGATGCGGCCTGTTTTTCGCCCGAAGCAAGGGTGGAGTGCGGGGAAGGGGTCAATATCTATTTCGGAAATATCGGGTGGGATGCGCCCGGTCATTTGACGCGGTTGAGTGACCGTCTTCGTTCGCATGTGCATATCCGCGACGTTATCGCGCTTAGCAAGGAAAACGCCGCCTGGAACAATAAGCAGATTGCAAAACTACGACGCGATTTTGTGTTTCATACGCTAAGGCAGTGGGTGGCGCACAAGGGAGCGTGGCCTCAAGCGGCGCGTGCTCTGGCGCGGCAGGACGCAAGTTTTTTGCTATGGTTCCCGGTCCATACTGTTCAGGTAAGTATCGGACGCCTCCTCAAAACCTATCATCCCGCATAAAGGCGGGAGAGGGCCGAGGTTCAGCGGCTTGCAAAAATCGGCATGCGGCGGCCGGATAGCGGCGCCGCTGGGGAGGGATGACTTCTGGCGTCGATGATCGTGCCGCTTCGGTCGCGCTTCGACTCAAGCCGCTAGTTCTTGAACTTGGGTTCCCTCGGGCGCATCAGGCCTTCCTGCGTGACCGAGGCGACGAGCTTGCCCGATTGCGTGAAGACCTCGCCACGGTTGAACCCGCGCGCGCCGGAGGCGGAGGGCGAGTCCATCGTGTAGAGCAGCCAGTCCGACATATCGAAGGGTTCGTGGAACCACATCGAATGGTCGAGCGAGGCCATCTGCACGCCGCCGGTGAACCAGTTGACGCCGTGCGGCTTCGTTGCGGTGTCGAGGATGCCCATGTCAGAGGCGTAGGCCAGCAGGCATTGCTGGAGCGCGAAGTCGTTCGCATCGATCTTGCCGCGCGCGCGGAGCCACATCTGCTTTTTCGGGTCCGTCTTGGCGGGCGAGATCATCTGGCGCGGATCGACCGGCTTCAGTTCGATCGGACGCGGGCGGGAGAACTGTTTCTGGAACTCTTTCGGGATGTGGTCCTTCGCCATGGCGCGAAGCTCGTCTTCCGAAAGGAGTTCGTCGGGCCTCTTCGTCTCCGGCATCGGCGACTGGTGGGTGAAGCCGGTCTCGGGCGTCTGGAACGAGGCTGAGAGGTTCAGGATCTGCTCGCCATGCTGGATGGCGACGACGCGGCGGGTCGCGAAGCTCTTGCCGTCGCGGGCGCGGTCAACCTCGTAGAGGATCGGAATGGTGGGGTCGCCCGGGCGGATGAAGTAGGCGTGCAGGCTGTGGCAGACGCGGTTCTCGACGGTCCGATACGCGGCGACGAGCGCCTGCGCGATGACCTGGCCGCCGAAGACGCGCTTCATGCCATCGTCGGGCGACTGGCCGCGGAAAAGGTTCACCTCGATGCGCTCCAGATCGAGCAGCGAGACGAGGTCTGCGACCGGATCTTCCGAGAAGGGGGCGGCATCGGTCATGGGCAGGCATCCGTGGGAGTGGGGCTGCCGGTCTTCGCCAGCCAGCGTCCCCTAAAACGACAGTGGCGGCAGGTATAGACCTGCCGCCACCATTTTGCGAACTCCCGAAAAAGGGGAGGCGATCAGGGCGTTTCGGGCGGGCAGTCGCCGAGACGGACCATCTTGATCGTGGTCGTCGACGGGTTGGGCATGCCCGGCGGCGCAGGATCGATCGAGGAGGTCATGTCCATCGTGTAGGCGGTGTTGAAGTCGCCCATGATCTTGCTGTCGGTGGTGATTGTCGTGCCGTCCATCGTGCAGACCGAGCGGCCGGTGATGCCGCCTGCGATCGGCGTGTAGGCGTTTTCCGAGCAGGTCATGCCGGCCTGCTTCTGCATTTCCTGGGCTTCGGCGAAGCTGATCTGTTCCTTGTAGCAGATCTTCTGCGCCGGCATGGACATGCCGGAGGCGGTGAGGGTCATCTCCCACTGACCGATAGCAGGCCCCATGGCTGCGTCTGGCGCTGGGGCAGGCGCGGCAGGCGCTGCGGCTTCAGGCGTGGCGGTGGCGCTGTCGGCTGGTGCTGCGGCGGGACCGCCGCAGGCGGCAAGCGCCAGCACAGCGGCCGAAAGAAGGTAAACTCTCATCCACGTCCTCCTGTCGTTGATTCGACAGGCGGGAATGTAGCGCGGCGCGCGATCGGGGCGACTTACGGAAGCGTACATGCGGGCGTGAACAACGCCGGAGCTTGCCGGGGCTGTATCCTCTCGGCTATTCGGGCTTCTGCTCCTGACAGTCTTCATAACAAACGAGAGGGCCCCCCATGGCCGGCCACAGCAAATGGGCGAACATCCAGCACCGCAAGGGCAAGGCCGACAAGGCCAAGGCCAAGCTGTTCTCGAAACTGGCAAAAGAGATCACCGTCGCGGCCAAGGCCGGCATGGCGGACGTCAACTTCAACCCGCGCCTGCGCCTTGCGGTGAACAACGCCAAGTCGGTTTCGATGCCGAAGGACAACATCCAGCGCGCCATCGACAAGGGCGCGGGCTCGGATGGCGCCAACTATGAAGCGATCCGCTATGAAGGATTTGCGCCGGGCGGCGTTGGCCTGATCGTGGAATGCTCGACCGACAACAAGAACCGCGCGGCCACGGATGTACGCACGTCGTTCACGCACCATGGCGGCAATCTGGGCCAGACCGGCGCCGTGTCATCCGGCTTCGAGAATGTCGGCGAAATCATCTATCCGCCGGAAGCCGGCACCGAGGATGCAATCATGGAAGCCGCGCTCGACGCTGGCGCGAGCGATGTATCGAGCGATGCGGATGGCCACTACATCTACACCGCGCGTTCGGACCTCGCCGAAGTAGCGGCGGCGCTCGAGGGCAAGATCAAGACGGCGGCGACATCGACCGCGCTGATCTGGAAGCCGCTGAACACGGTTAGCGTCGAAGGCGAGAATGCCGAGAAGCTGATGAAGATGCTCGAAGAGCTCGAAGACTGCGACGACGTGCAAAACGTGTATGGCAACTACGAGATCAGCGAAGCGGAGATGGCGCGGCTGGCGGGGTAGGGCCTAGTTCTTCGCCGGATAGTTGGGCGACTTGTAGATGCCCATGCTGGTAAGCCCCGGCTTGAACTGCTTGTGGCAGGCCTCGCACGCGGCGACGAGACGATCGCCTGCCGTGTTCAGCATGGCCGCATCCTGCGCCATGGACGCCTGAAGCGCATCCATGCCGGCGGCGCTGAGTTCATCCGACATCTTGATCCACTGCGGATCCGCGACCCAGTCCGCATCGTTCGGACCGGTTCCCGCGAGCTGGATCAGCTTGCCGCTGATGGCCATCTGATAGGCGTTGTATTGGGCCTCGAGCCAGCGATCGGTGGTGGTCGGCGGTTCGTAGGCGTCCAGCCAGAGCGGCTCCGACGCGTGATCGACGAGGGCTACCATGATCGCATTCATGCTCACCGGAAGCTTGATCTGCGCAGTGGGCGGTGCGGCGGCAGCCGCGGCGGCGGGCGGCGCATCGGCTTTTGTGGGGGCGCAGGCCGTCAGGGCAGTGACTGCAACGAAGCCGAGAATGGCGGACGAGAATGCACGCATGGTGGACAGCCTCTCCTGTTGATCCAGAAGGCAGAGGCTAGGACGAGTGCGGACGACGAATTTGATGCGGATCAATCACCGGAAGATGAATTTGAGAGGTCGACGATAGCTGGCCTTAACCGCTTCCTGGCAAGGTGGGGTCATGCGGGGTCGGCAATTCGGCGATATGTCCGGGCCGGACTGGGTGATGGTTCACCAGACGTCTGGCCGCAAGGATTTCAGGCTTTACGCCTTGCTGGCGTTCGGTCTTGTGTTCGCGTTTGCGGGCGCGACGATCGATCAAGCGACCAATTGCGATGAAAGCGGCGCGTGCGCGCCCTGGCTTGTGCCGGTGGCGTTCTGGATGGGTGTTCTGGCCACCGTGGCCGGCCTGACCGGGATCGTGCGCGATTTCCGGCGCGGGAGCCGCATCAATGTGCGTACCGGCGAACTGGTGTGGTGGAACGAGATTCACCCCTCTGCCTCGGGCAGCCTGAAGCTGTCCGACGTGGCGATCATTCGCGTCGACGCCAGTTCGGAGTCCACAACCGTCATGCTGCTCGACGGGCAGGGCAGGCTGCTGCCGTTTGCGGGCGTCGAGGTGTTGCCGGGGCGGCTGGAACAGTGGGCCCGCGGCGTGGCGAAGTTGCAGCCGCATATCCGCGTCGAGCTGGCCTGATCTCTCAGGACACGCGTATTTCCGCTGCGGCCTGCGCAGCCACGTGCAGCCGGTGGCCAAGCTTCGTCTGGCTGAGCGTGGTGCAGACGTGGGCGTCGTAGAGATTGGCGTTGGCGAGGAAGCGGATCGCTTTCGCTTCGAGGTCTTTCGCGCGCCTGGCTTCATCGTCATCGCGGATGCGGTTGTCGCGGATGGCGGCGAGCAGTTGCGCCATGGCGCCGGCGGCGGAGATGGCGTCGACCTGGGCGAGGCGGGTGCGGGCTTCGTCAGCGGCGAGCATGAGATCGTCGGAGATGGCTTCGAGCTGCTGCATCAGGTCTGGCGAGCGGGCGACCTGTGCTTCGAGATGGAGGCGGGCAACATGGTCGATGAAGCCTTCGAGGCGGACGATGGCGGCGGCGCAGGCGGCGGCGGGGCAGAACTCGATCGGGTCGTTGGTCTGGATTTCCATGGGGCGCGTCCTCCTTCGCCGGGTGGCTGCCTCTGAGAGATGCTTTTAGCAGCTCCCGGCGGCCATTGGCACGATTGAGCGCAAGTTCTTAATGACTGGTTAACCGTGCCCTGCGAGGCCCGGTTGCAACGGTTTGGCTGTGGATGGACGCTGTGTTCCGGCTTCAGCCGGGGAGTTTGCCCGACTTCCAGAGATCCTGGAGGTGCTGGAGGATGATCATCTTCGCAGCTTCGGCGCGGCTGGCGCCATAGAGGCCAGTTTCAACAAGGATTTCAAGGCGCTCAGCTGCCTTGGCGGGCAGCACGATCGTGAAAGGCTTGGTCTCTGCGCTGGCAGGTGGCTTGGCCATACAATGTGATTGCAATGTCTTTGCAATGCTTGCAAGGTGATTCTCGCTACAGGCGTCGGGGGGCTTCCGACAGCTGCTGATGGATTCTCCCATGACCAAGACAGCAAATCGCCAACCGCTGACTGTCCGGCTCGATCCTGAGTCGAAGAAACTGTTCGCGGAAGAGGCCGAGAAATGCGGGCTCGAAGCCGGCATCGCCGCGCGGCAGATCCTGGAACTGTATGTGCAGCGCCTGCGCGAGAGCGGCGACTACATCCAGACGCTGGCGGATTT
>ERZ795059.5379-NODE-5379-length-11626-cov-16.834759_pt1 | contig 11626 bp, 9 predicted proteins | sample MGYA00375143_ERZ795059 | MGnify/ENA primary metagenome ERZ795059 (study PRJEB30188, sample SAMN05720168) | activated sludge metagenome | isolation source: Anaerobic digester | place: USA | collected 2015-01-07 ... | reverse complement strand
GCCTGGAATTCTATATCATGGGCCAGATCAGAGACAAGGAACTGGACATCAGCGGTGGCCTGATCCCCCAGACCTATTATCAGTATCTGATCAGCGGCGATCCGGAACCCATCCGCAGGATTCTCTTGCACAACCAGTTGGACGTGCTCAACACCGCGGCCCTGTTTGGCATCGTCGGCAACGCCATTGCCGAGCCTGTGAAGACTGGCCAGGATCCCAGAGTGGATTATCTGGCTGTGGCCAGGCTCTATCAGAGCCAGGGCCAGCACGAGACGGCCAGGAGAATTCTGGTGGACCTCATGGCCCAGGGCTTTTGCAGCGGGCCTTCAGCCTATGAACTGGGCATGGTTTATAAGCGGGAAGGCGATTTGGAAGGGGCCAGTGAGTGCTTTGAGATCGCCTCCGATCTGGAACACCCGGCCTCCCTGCTGGAGCTGTGTATGATACTGGAAAAGAGGGGAGAGCTGGAAACGGCCGTCCACAGGACCCAAACCCTCATCAACTGGCATCAGAGCAGACCGGTGCCGGACCTGAAACGCCTGTCCGAAGCTGCCAGGAGGCTGGAGCGCCTGCAGCGTAAACTGGAAGCCCGAAAGGCAAAACCACGTACTCCAAACCCATAACGCGTAACGCATAACGCATAACGGTTAACGCATAACGTATAACGACAAAGGATATATACTATGTTTCCCATCAGTTTTGGCAGCGACAACCACAGCGGAGTTCATCCCGCCGTCATGGACAGCATCCTCAAGGCCAATCAGGGTTATTGTCCCGCCTATGGCGACGATCCCATCACCCAGGAAGCCCTGGCGCGGGTTCGCGAGCTCTTTGGCGGGGCTTGCGAGGCCTGGTTCGTAATGAGTGGTACCGGGGCCAATGTGATAGCCCTGCAGTCACTTATCTCCTCATGGCACGCGGTGGCCTGTCCCAGTAGCGCTCATATCAACGTGGATGAATGCGGGGCCGTGCAAAAGTTTACTCAGGGACGTCTGCAGGCCATCGACACCCCGGACGGCAAGCTGACTCCAGAACTGATCGCGCCACGCTTATATGGCAACCGGGACCAGCATCACAGCCAGTTCAGAGTGATTTCCATCTCCCAAAGCACCGAATACGGCAGTCTCTATACTCCCAATGAGATCTCCGCGCTGGCCGATTTTGCCCATCAACATGACATGTATCTGCACCTCGACGGAGCCCGGCTGGCCAATGCCGCGGCTGCTCTAAACTGCTCTCTGGCAGCTATTACCAGAGATGCCGGAGCCGATATCGTCAGCTTTGGCGGCACCAAAAACGGCCTGCTCTTTGGCGAGGCGATCATCAGCTTCCGGCCTGAGATCAACAACGCCATGCGCTTCTACCGCAAACAGGCTTCCCAGCTTTTCAGCAAGATGCGCTTTATCGGGGCTCAGTTCATTGCCTATCTGGAGAATGAGCTGTGGAGAGATAACGCCTTGCATGCCAACCGGATGTGCGAGCTTCTGGGAGAGCGTCTGGCAGAGCTTGATCAGATAGAAATCACCATGCCGCCGGTCGTGAACGCTCTGTTTTGCATCCTCCCGCAGAATATCACTCAGCCCCTGATGGATAAATATCACTTCTATATGTGGAATGAAGCGCTCAACGAGGTGCGGCTGATGTGCAGTTTTAACACGCGTGAGGAACATATTGGGGAGTTTGTGGAGGATGTGACAGACCTTCAGCAGCAATAATCAATAGTAGTCAAGCAGGACTACGATATCAGATCAATGCATGAGACTATTTCAGCACTGACCAGTTCAGTGAGTCACCCGGAAAAAAGCCTGGACAATTTACCGGTAGCACTGTAAAAATTGCATAGACAGTTTTCCGGGTGCGCTGGTGAAACCGCATAACACACTGATCCGGAAAGCGGGGATCAAGAGCAGTGTTACAATGCTGAACATTCATCATCTCAGGCTAAAGAGCTTGGGTAGCGACCATAGGCGTCGGTTCTGTCATGTAAAACCGAATTCAGCTGCTGTGCATCAAACAGGACAGTCACGGGGTATGAATGATATTATTGCTACTTTCTGTACTGTGGTTCAATGCATCGGGTATACTACTGCTGCTCATACATATAGACTGCATGGTAAAAATCACTTACATCAGTCATGTTTTTCCCCTGAGTCCATGTAACCCTATATATAGTAGAGGAACGATTTTTCCCGGCAGTCGCTTCCGTGCTTGTCACTATCCCGTGCTTATCGCACGCTTATCGCGTGCCTAACCCGGGCTTTGGGGTGGGATATGAGTGAGATACCCTCCCGACAGGCGGGAAATACTGATAGGGAAGCGTGACGCGTTACCCGTTACGCGATTCCCATAAGGACATCCGTTTCCATTCCGCGTACCTTAACAAGCTCTGTCCCTCTGTTCCTCCGTTTTCACAACGTCTCTGCTTTTCTCTGTGTTGAAGCAAACCGGCTAAAGAGCCTGTGAAAATTACCACCTTGGCCGTCTTGGATTTCAAAGCCCCTAAATAGATAATGCGTTTATCTCTATACCTGACGGGGCTTTGGACTTACGTGCAGCACATCGAAGACATTTCTCTCGCGGGTGTGCTGGTTGAAGTCCAAGCGGCCCGCAAACTCGTTGTCATGCATAGCTTTATCGTGGCCGCTTGAACTCCAACGGGGCTGGGCATGCTTGTCACGCACCGACTAAAGTCAGTGCTACGACCGGCTAAAGCCAGTGATACAGATCGGGAAGCGAGACGCGTTACGCGACCCTATAAGGACATCCGTTTCCATTCCGCGTACCTTAATAAGCTCTATCCCTCTGTTCCTCCGTTTTCACAACGTCTCTGCTTTTCTCTGCAAAACCTCTGCTTTTCTCTGTTTTTCAGATCGTTATGCGTTACCCGTTACGCGTTATGTGCACGCGCCGAATTGGAATTCGTCGCTACAGGCCCACGGAAACGAGGACGTTTCCGGCTCCACATTCTAAGGCACTGTTCACCGTGCTCTGTTCATTGTTCCCTGAATCCTCTGTTCCTCAAAAATCTCTGTCCCTCCGTCCCTCTGTTTTTAAAAACCTCTCTGCTTTTCTCTGTAACAACCTCTGCTTTTCTCTGTGTTTCAGATCGTTATGCGTTACCCGTTACGCGTTATGTGCACGCGCCGAATTGGAATTCGTCGCTACAGGCCCACGGAAACGAGGACGTTTCCGGCTCCACATTCTAAGGCACTGTTCACCGTGCTCTGTTCATTGTTCCCTGAATCCTCTGTTCCTCAAAAATCTCTGTCCCTCCGTCCCTCTGTTTTTAAAAACCTCTCTGCTTTTCTCTGTAACAACCTCTGCTTTTCTCTGTGTTGAAGCAAACCGGCCAAAACCTGAGTTAGGAGTCCACGCAAGGGCCCTTGCCCGGCAGGAGTTCCTCAAATCACTAAACCACTCATAAAAAGGAGAACAAGAAATGAAAGTCACCCTCAAACACCGCCTTGGGATCTACCAGGGCGAATGCGATGATCTGGTCTATTACTACAATTCCAAGCTCAAGACCATGGTAGCCCGGCGCTACACAAAACCGCGGGCCAGCCAGTCCAACGCCCGTCTGTCCTCAAACAGCAAGCACCTGAAAGCTTTGAACCCCTCGGCAGCTTTTATCGCGGACCTCAAGCTCTATCAGCTGCTCCACAACTCGGAGCTCAAAGCCGGAGCTAAGCTCATCAACAATCACTACGCCCTCTATACCCGTCTCATGTATGCTCAGGCCAGGGCTTTGGACATCCCAGTCACGGAACTCAGCAGAGCTCTGATAGAGAGCGCTCCCTTGCCCTGCCGCTCCGTGAAAACCGCCGTGGAGGGTGGGCTTATAGAAGAAGTGGAGGGTTATGACAGGCTTACAGGGCTGATCTGATCTGAGCTGGGAACGCCATTGCCACGGGAAGCGTAAAGGTCCCTGTTTTCGTTCCGCGAGTTCCCTCAGCAGACGATGACGTCAGCCAGTCCCCAAGAGCCTGCCGGCAGCATTTATCAGGTCCTGCCAGGATATCTCATCCAGGCGTCATTTGACGATAGTGAATCTGCCAGTGCTGTGATATTTTCCGGATTCCACCCTGATCAGATATATTCCGGATGGGAGTTTGCGGCCGCTCTCATCGCGGCAGTCATACACCGTTGAATAGATGCCACCCTGCCCGGAAGTCGAAGCGGGCACTATGCCCGGTCTGAGAGTTCTGAGCCTCTGCCCTTTAAGGTTGTATATCTGGATTATAGCGTCCTCTTTCACCAGCTTTGGAAGAGTGAATTCGATAAATACATAAGCTGCCCTGGACGCGGTCGCGCGGACAGGATTGGGAAACAGCGAAAGGACGATTTGATCGGGAGCTGAGGGGATATCCGGCTCGGGATTGGATACATAAGGCACGGAGCCATACTCAAAGCAGCCCATGTCCACCCTGCCGTCCCAGATCCGGAGATTGCCAGCCAAATCAGTGGGGGGGAGGTTCAAGCCGCTGACATCCGGAGTCCCGGCATTGACGCAGGGCGAGATTGAACTTAGCTGGTAGGAGGCAGGCAGAGAGGTATCCCAGGCCGGCTGGCCATGACCCTCGAACAGGGGATCTTCGCCAATCAGCAGATTGCTAAAGCTGACCGCGGTGGAATCCTGCACACCGACCGGAACGGTAAACAGGCTGTAGGAAACTCCGGGGTTGAAGGTATCCCCGTCATTCACGTTGTTGAGCAGCAGGTCCCGCAAATGGTTGTCCGGATTATAGAAAATACAGTTGTAGATATCACCGTATCCGCGCAGCAACATCACATAGCGTCCCCAGGCATTGTTGTAGGCAAAGGTGCTGTTGCGGATTTGCGCGCGCTCAAACTGGTTGAAGATGTAGATGGGCGCGCCCGCATCGGCTGAAGTGGATATGTTGTTGATAAACAGCATATTGGAAAGGTCCAGGTTGACTCCTTCCGTTCCCCGGCTTTGGTACATAAACATCGTGCCGCAATTGGCGTAGCAGTTTGAGATCACGGTATTGCGCACGGTGGCGTCCGATTCATAGACCAACAGACCGGAATGGAACCCGTCGGACAGGATCACCAGATTGTCGATCAGAATATTGTTCAGGAAGATATTTCTGGAACTCAGGACCGACACAGCGAGGTTGTTATGGTCGTTGGTCGTGGCGTTTCTGGCTGTGATGTTTTCGCAGATCACGCCATCGCAATAGCCAATGCGGATGCGGGTGAAATCGTCAAAATAGTCCTCTATATTGCCGTTCCAGCTCAGGTTCCGCAGTTCGAGGTTGTGGACGCGAGCCGCGAAAATCGGGAAAGTGTTGGCGGTTTCGATCACGTGAGGGATAAAAGTGATGTTCTCGATCCTGATGTTATGCTGGTTAAAAAATGACAAACAGCCCCTGCCGCTATTCTCAGGGTTGAAGATCACAAGCTCAGGATCGTCGCCCCTCAAACGGGTGTGAGATTTGAGCGTCAGCGGAAAAAACTGGCCGGAACCGGTAAGATTGTATTCGCCGGCTGCCAGATGGATGGTTTTGGCTGCCAGGCTGTCCGAGGCGATGATTTTTGCCGCTCTGGCAATGGTCTTGAGCGGATCTTGGGGAGACAGACCGGAATTGCCGTCATCTCCTCCCGGCGCTACATACAGATCATGGTTGACCAGGTCAAAGTAAGCGTGTTGAACTGAAATGCTCAGGTCCTGGGCACCGTCATACTGAATGTAGAACCAGTCCGGTTCGCTGAGAATCACACTGAAGGTGTCCAACACCAGATTCAGGGGTTGCGGTAAATCCGCCAGCAGGATATCCATCCCGTTGAAGGAAGTGTTGTTGTAGATGCTGTTTGGCAGCACCGCGTCAAATACGATGGAAACCAGGCCCGTGCCTCCGATGGCCAGGCCTCCAGGTCCGTCTACGCCATAGCACTCGTATATTTTGGTGTTGGACATATAGAAGTTGTCGCCAACAAAGAAAACTCCTCCCGCGCCCTGGCCATAACAGTTTCTGATTACGCAGTTGGTGATTTGGATGCTGGAATCTTCATATACTTCGATGCCTCCAGCTTTCAGGTTCCATCCGTTCACATGGGGATGAGACAGCACTTCCGGCATGTTGTTGACGAGATTGAACCCGTCGATGATCACAGTCTCGTGGTTGTGCACCAGCAGGCAGGAATTGGGGAAACTGGCCCGGATAATGGTGCCGTGGATGGTTTCCTCATCCTGGGTAAAGATGTATAAACTGCGGATAGTAAGGTTTTTGCCCATTGTGTCCAGATGCTCAACATACTCTCCCGGGCTCACCTGAATGATATCACCGTGGGTGCTGTTGTTGATCGCGGCCTGAATGCTGGTGTAGGGTTGCGTGCCATCGCTTCCTACACTCAGGACCTCAGCCAGGGCCATGCCTGGCAGAAAAAGCAAGGACAACGCCAGCAACAGCGTTTTGATTTGCATCTGATACCTCCTGGCACCTCGCCGCGGGAATTTTCCCCGCAGCCGAAAACACATCGGCGTCACTATAAGTTCAGCAGCTTCCGTTGTCAAGTGAAAGGTCATGGCCGGAGAGTAAAACCATTTGGAGGCTGGTACTTAGAACTTCAAATCAGTCTCACTGGGCCAATTGACGCTATCACATTATGGGCAAGCAAGATATGACATCCACACCTGGTTTGTTGGACTGGGGCTTTCCCAGATCAGGCTACCCGGTTTAATCACCCAAACTTCAAATCTACCACCATTTACTGCCGCACTTGGACACCCCTTTGATTCTACCGGATTCAGTCCTAAACAGACAATAAAATGATCTGAACGAAGTTAGCAAATCTCGATCGTTCGTCTCGTCTGGCTCAGGGTCTTTTGGGCTTGGACATATGAAGTTTTTATTGAGGGCACCTAGGCGGTCTGCCCGTGGGCAAAAAAAGCTTTGACAAGTATGGATACCATGGCAAGTTTGAACAAGAGACAAAAACATCTGCAAAGGAGACTGTTATGAACATGTCCTCTCGTTTTGGATCCCGCGCGATCACTGTGATCGCTATCCTGGCCGCCCTGGTTCTGCTCAGCGGCTGCGTTCCCCGCCTGAATGTCAATCCGGTACTGCCGGACGTAGTATTGGTTGCTTCCACACCCAGCACTCCTGAGACCCCCGATCCCAACACTCCTCCTCCCGCTGGCGTAGCGGATATGCACTTTGTGCAGCCCGATGACTTTTTTATCACCGAAGATGCCCTCACGGACCAGGGTTGGATTTATGCCCGCATCGGCAAAATGATCACTCCCGCCTCTGAAGACACCAAATGGCAGGCCCAGTTCCTCGTCACCATGGACGGCAGCACCGTCTGGACCAAATACTTCAAAAAGACCCGCATTGCCAAACGCGAAGACCTCGTGCTGGGCAGGGAAGTGATCTTCTTTGACGTTACGGACCAGAATGGTTATTACCGCTACCCCGAAAGCAATCAGGAAGGGCGGGCTGGATACTGGCTCAACAGCCGCATCGTGGATGTGAGCGAGCTCTTTAAGAAGGTCGTGATGGTGGCCGAAGGCCTCAAGGTAAACGAAAACGCCGTCAGGGTGATAGCTGAGTAAGCTTTTTTACCCTGCCTCAATCTGAAGCTGAAGACGCAAGCGTTTGCGTCTTCAGCTTTTTCTTGACGAAATAAGGGGAGTATCCGATTCTGGTTTATCCGGCCCCCAGGCTAGTCCACGGGGCTCACACGCTTATCATAATCTACTGATATACAAGGGGAAACACTTATGCTTTCTACCAAGGACGCGATCCGGGACCTGCAAACCCGCGAGGCCAAGGTGCGGCTCATGGGCGGCGCCAAAGCTGTGGATAAACAGGTTGCCGGAGGTAAACTTACGGCCAGGCAGCGGCTCGACCTGCTGTTTGATCCCGGCACTTTCAGAGAGCTGGATATGTTTGTGCAGCATCGCTGCGACAATTTTGGCATGGAGAAGATCGAGATTCCTTCGGATGGTGTGATCACCGGCCACGGCATGGTCGATGGCCGCCCCGTCTTTGCCTTCAGCCAGGATTTCACCTCCCGGGGAGGTTCTTTGGGCGAAATGCACGCCGCCAAGATCTGCAAGGTGATGGATATGGCCCTCAAGAGCGGAGTTCCGCTGGTGGGCATTCAGGATAGTGGCGGGGCCCGTATCCAGGAAGGTGTGGATGCCCTTAAAGGCTATGGAGACATCTTCTTCCGCAATTCCCGCGCCAGTGGTGTGATCCCTCAGATCACTGCCATCATGGGGCCCTGCGCGGGCGGAGCGGTCTATTCTCCTGCCATGACAGACTTTGTCTTCATGGTCAAAAACACCTCTTTCATGTTCATTACCGGTCCGGACGTGATCCGTGCCGTCACTGGTGAAGAGACCACTCAGGAAGAACTGGGCGGCGCCATGTCTCACAACACCCACAGCGGTAACGCGCATTTTGCCTGTGAAAACGATGCCGACGCCATCGACCAGATCAAGCTGCTACTGAGCTATCTGCCTGCCAATAATATGGAAGACGCGCCCCGCATCCTGTGTCAGGACGATCCCCATCGCCTCTGTCCGGAACTGGATACGATCATTCCGGACAGCCCCAAACAGAGCTATGACATGCACGACGTGATCAGTTCCCTGGTGGATAACGGGGAGTTTTTCGAGCCGCATAAATACTACGCCCGCAATCTGATCGTGGGATTTGCCCGGCTCAACGGACGGGCCATCGGCATCATTGCCAACCAGCCCACCGTGCTGGCCGGATGTCTGGATATCGACGCCTCGGACAAGGCCACCCGGTTCATCCGTTTCTGCGACGCTTTCAACGTTCCGTTGCTCACCCTGGTGGACGTCCCAGGCTACCTTCCCGGCACCCATCAGGAATGGAATGGGATCATCCGGCATGGCGCCAAGCTCTTGTGGTGCTACAGCGAGGCTACCGTGCCCAAGCTCACCGTGGTCACCCGCAAAGACTATGGCGGCAGCTACATCGCTATGAGCAGCAGGCACTTGGGAGCCGACATGGTATTTGCCTGGCCCATGGCTGAAATTGCCGTGATGGGCGCTCAGGGAGCGGCCAACGTGATCTTCCGCAAAGAGATAGACGGAGCCGAGGATAAGGCAGCCAAGCGGGCCGAGATGATCGCCATCTATGAACAAGAGTTTAACAACCCCTACGTGGCCGCTTCCCGTGGCTATGTGGATGCCGTGATCGTTCCTTCCGAGACGCGCGCCCGTCTCATCGACGCGCTTGAGATCCTTTCCACCAAGTCTGAAGCCCTGCCGCCCAAAAAGCACGGCAACATCCCCGCTTAGGACCTTCTAAGATGATGGACAAGAAAGAACTGGCCGCCATCTCCGCAGTGATGGCTATCGTTAACGCTGAAGAGTCCCTGCCCTTTGTGGAGCGTCCCGAGCCCCAGATTCAGACGGTCTGGCAAAGCTGGGGAGCGCGCCAGACCATGCAGTATAGAGATATCACCCAACGCAGAATCATCAAGAGAACGAGATGAGTTCAGAAGCGCAAACGGGGACGTTTGCGGTTCCATATAGACAAAAGAGTTAGATAAAAAAAAGGAGTATATTAGATGGACAAGCACGGCATCCTCGAAATGACCGCCATGCGCTATGAGGCCGACCGCCCCCAAGCGTCCCATCCCGTCAAAATCCAGGACCTCAGCTTCCGCGACGGCCACCAGTCCCTCTTTGCCACCCGGGGCAGGACAGAAGACCTGCTGCATGTGGCCGAGCTGATGGACCAGGTGGGCTATTATTCCATGGAAGTGTGGGGTGGGGCCACCTTCGACACCATGCACCGTTACCTCGGTGAAGACCCCTGGCAGCGTATCCGCACCCTCAAAAAATACATCAGCAAAACCCCCTTCTCCATGCTGCTGCGTGGCCAGAACCTGGTGGGATATCAGAACTACGCGGACGATATTGTGGAAGCCTTCGTGCAGCGCGCCTGCGACAACGGCATCGACATCTTCCGCGTCTTCGACGCCCTCAACGACTTCCGGAATTTCCAGACCGCTGTCAAGATCATCCTCAAAAACGGCAAACACTTCCAGGGTACCATCTGTTACAGCCTCACCGAACAGCGCATGGGCGGAGAAATCTATAACACCGCCTACTATGTGGACAAGGCCAAACAACTGGAAGAGATGGGTGCCAACAGCGTCTGCATCAAAGACATGGCAGGTCTGGTAGCCCCCTACGACGCCTATAATCTGGTCAAAGCCCTCAAAGCCGCGGTGAAAATCCCGGTGCATCTGCACACTCACTTCACCAGCGGTATGGGTGATCTGGCCCTCTTTAAAGCCATCGAAGCCGGAGTGGACATCATCGACACCTGCCTGGGACCCTATGCCTACCGCACCTCCCATCCTGCCGTCGAGCCCCTCGTGATCAGCCTGCTGGGCACCAACCGCGACACCGGTTTCGACATCAAGCTGCTCAATAAAATCTCCAAAGAGATGGAGAGGGACATCCCCAAATACACCCAGTTCGCGGACAACACCAAATACGGCATCATCGATACCGACGTCATCATCCACCAGACCCCTGGCGGCATGCTTTCCAACCTCGTGAACCAGCTGCGTCAGATGGACAATCTGGACCGCCTCGACGACGTGTTTGCCGAGATTCCCAAGGTGCGTAAAGAGCTGGGACAGATACCATTGGTGACTCCCACCAGCCAGATCGTGGGTATCCAGGCCGTCAACAACGCCCTCTTCGACACCAAAGATGGTGAATATGCCCGCATCACAGAACAGGTCAAAGATCTCTGTTATGGCCTCTACGGCAAGACGACCCTGCCCATCGATCCCGAAGTGCAAGCCAAAGCCCTGAAAGGATATCCCAGAGGCGAAACTCCCATCACCTGCCGTCCCGGAGACGTGATCGAACCCGGCCTTCCAAAGGTAGAGGAAGAGACCAGAGGCCTGGCCAAAGACCTGGATGATCAGCTGACCGTGGCCCTCTACAACCTCACCGGCAAGAAATTCCTCAAGATCAAATATGGCCTGGAGCCCATGCCGGAAGATATGAAGCCCACCAGCCTGGAAGAGGTGAAAGCCCGTGAGGAACTGGTCAAAAAAGCCCTGGCCGGCAAGCTGGTGGAAAAGAGTGAGACTCCCGCTCCTGACAAGCCGGAAGGCCTGCGCCAGTTTGATATCTTCATCGGAGACGAATACTTTATGGTGGAAGTGGCGGAAAAAGGCGAGGCCCCCAGAGTGGTGAAACGCGCTCCCGCTCCGGCTCCGGTTGCTCACACCGCGGCCCCAGCTCCAGCCCCAGCTCCAGCTCCCAAACCGGCTGCCGTTGAGGCTCCCAAAACCGCTCCGGTGGCTTCAGGAGAAGGTACTCCCATCCCGTCCCCCATGCCTGGCATGTTTGTCAAATACGAGGTGCAGGTGGGCGACAGCGTTCAGGTGGGCCAGACCGTCCTGGTGCTGGAAGCGATGAAGATGTACAACAACATCCCCTCCCCGGTCAAAGGCACTGTGGTGGCCACACCTTTCTCCTCCGGAGACACGGTGGCCAAAGGCGATGCCCTGATCGTGATCAAAGCGGATTAGGAGATTTAAGATGCAGATAAAATCCCAGATCATGGACAAAGCCCAGATGGAACGCAGCGTC
>ERZ795059.5378-NODE-5378-length-11627-cov-6.699188_pt1 | contig 11627 bp, 9 predicted proteins | sample MGYA00375143_ERZ795059 | MGnify/ENA primary metagenome ERZ795059 (study PRJEB30188, sample SAMN05720168) | activated sludge metagenome | isolation source: Anaerobic digester | place: USA | collected 2015-01-07 ... | reverse complement strand
CCTGCCGACATAAGCTTCACTGTCATAAATCATGCAGGTCATGACCGCCGGATCTGCATTTCCGTAAGGTTTTTCCAGTACCTTGCCGGCATCATCCTTCTTTGGCATGCCGGGTTGACTCTTTGCTCAATGGAAATAGTCTTGAAGTACTCCTTCCACATCCTCCGGTAGACTTCCTCCTGCTCCGACCGGCAGGGAAGAGCTTTTTCGTCGATGGGTGCGATATGCCACTGCCCTTCCGCACTGTAAAGTGCCTTTCCCCTTCTTGCATCGTGGATTATGAAAGGGTCGCCTTTCAGGCGGTCGGAGAAATGTTCTCCCAGGAGCTCCAATACACCGTGGTCCGGTTGGATCCTGGCATAAAGCAGTTCCTTATCCGGACTTAGAGACAGGGCGGAAAAGCGGATAAGACCTGTTAAGCGATGGGCTTCGAAGGAGACTTTCTGTGCGATCCGTTGAGCTTCAAACACCACCGGATGGCTGTGAAGAGCATCAACACTATAACCCATTCTAAAACCCAGCCTGAGGTAATCAAGGGCAATATTTTCCCTCCCATCGAAGCATGACAGGAAAACACAGTACACCCTTTTTAAGGCTTGCTCTGATATTTTCGACGCAACGGCTTCGTAGACTTTTTGCGCATGGATCTCATCGGTCTCCACATAACGGCAGGATCGAAGCAGGTTGTTCTGGTAACTGTCCTGCCTGTATATCCCGGAGGCTTTTTCTTCATAATAATTTTGATAGACGCAGCTTAAAAAACCTTCAAAACTGCCGTCATACAAATAATCCATTTTTAGCTTTAACCCCATCACGAGCCTTTCTGCTCAATTCAGTTTTACTTGACAGTCTAAAGAAACATTGATATTTGCGCTCCATCGCCTATTAACGATAGCCTGTCTGTGCATCTTTCTCCATTGATCAGACGATTCCTCAATGCCGCAGGCTCCAATTCACAATCCCCGTAATATCGCCCGGCGCAGGTAATGAAGTATTTTGCTCTTTTCATGACCACACCGATTTTTTTCAGGTCCTCAAACCGGACCGCAGCTATGCGTCTTTGCCTAAGGATCCTACCCGCGGAAACCAATCCCACCCCAGGTATCCTAAGGAGTTCTTCTTTAGAGGCCTTATTGATTTCAACAGGAAACTGCTCAAGGTGCGATAGTGCCCAGGCCGCTTTCGGATCCATTTCCAAATCCAGAAAAGGGTTTCCTTCGCCAAGGATCTCATCCGCCCGGAAACCATAAAAACGCATAAGCCAGTCCGTTTGGTATAATCTGTGTTCTCTTGCCAATGGAGGCGCCGTCATCAACGGCGGAAGCCCGGGAGAGCTTATCAGCGAAATATAAGCAGAATAATAGACTCTTTTCATTTTAAAACTATTGTAAAGCCCTTCCGATGTCTTTATTATCTGGCGATCTGTTTCGCCCGATGCGCCTATTATCATCTGGGTGCTTTGACCGGCAGGGGCAAATCTTTCTTTGTATTTCCCTCTGGGCGGCAGTGAGAGCCCTGTTGCTTCCTCAGGCTGAAGATACCTGAGATCTGAGGCCGCAGTGACCACACTTCCCGGATAGCTGCGAAAACTGATTCCAAGTTGTTTTCTGTCTGCGATCGTTTCGGTGATTTGTTTCATCGGCAGAAAAATATCAGGAGTCTTCTTCTGAGGGGCCAGCTTCTTTAATCCATGTTCTGTCGCAAACTCTATGTTGACACTTATCCGATCTGCGACCATGCCGATCTTATGGATCAATTCCGGCGAGACCCCGGGGATGATCTTTGCATGGATATAGCCCGCAAAACCGTGATCCTCCCGCAGTAACGAAAGAGTGCGAAGCATCCTTTCGGCAGTCCTATCCGGTGAACCATCTACTGCGGAGCTTAGAAACAGCCCTTCTATATAGTTACGGCGATAGAACTCGATGGCAAGTTCCGCCAGCTCTTCCGGCTCAAAGGAGGCTCTTGCTACATCCTGCGATCTGCGGTTGATGCAGTATTCGCAATCGTATACGCAGCGATTGGACAGCAATACCTTCATCAATGAAATGCATCGGCCGTCTGCGGACCAGGAATGGCAAATCCCCATACATGACGCATTTCCGATCCGCCCTGCATTCTTCCTGTCCACCCCGCTTGTAGCACAAGAAACATCATATTTTGCACCGTCAGCCAATATCCTGAGCTTATCAAATATTTGCATATCCTCCGCTCCCCGATCCGGTCAAGAATTTAATGAACACACGTTCTCTTGATTATACAACGAAGCAAACAAATGTTCAAGTATAAAACAGCGTCTGTTTCTAGCCGAGTCTGGCAGGAAGATTACCGCTTTATACTCCGGCCAGCTATACCCTTGCTTAATCACCGGCAGCGGGTATAATCAAAATGGGCATAATAGATATTAACGATGATGATGATATAGCAAGGTATTTACACGGAGGCATTCATGGCTGAAAAGAAGAAGACCGCTTTCGTCCTCGGGGGCGGAGGCGCTCGGGGCGCATACGAGATCGGAGTCTGGCAGGCGCTGCGGGAAACGGATATCCGCCCGGACATGATCGCAGGCTGCTCAGTAGGTGCTATAAACGGAGCTTTGATAGCGCAGGACGATTTTGATCTGGCGGTGCGCCTGTGGAAAGAGATCCAGACAGATATGATAGTTGACAAAAGTTTTCCTCGGAAAAAAGACAGTCCTCTAAAAAAACTTTTAGACCGGTATCTCGATGAGTCTAAGATCAGGGCCAGCGGGACGGAATTTGGGCTCGTCACAGTAGAATTGCCAAACCTCACCCCGCGGTATTTTTTCCTCGAGGACATTGGGCAAGGAAAACTCATAGATTTTATTTTAGCCAGCGCTTCACTTTTTCCCGCTTTTAAAGCCGCGGACATCGACGACGCTAAATACGTCGATGGGGGTTATTTGGATAATTTACCCGTAGGCATGGCCTTGAAAAGGGGCGCAACAAAGATAATTGCCGTAGACCTTGAGACATCAGGGTTAGTGCAGAAGGAGGCTTTAAAACAGGCGGATGACCTGACAATGATCCGATGCAAATGGGATCTTGGCAACATCTTGGTCTTCGACGGGAAAAGTTCAGAAAAAAACCTTAGGCTGGGTTATCTGGATACGCTAAAAGTATTCGGTTTCTTTGACGGTAATCATTATACCTTTTCAAAAGGGGAATATAGCAAGCGAATGCTTGAGCCGGCAGAAGCTGCCGCTCGTATATTTGAATTGGATCCTGCTTACATTTATACTAAAAGCTCTTTTAAACGCCGTCTCAGCGAAGCGGTGCTTTCATACCGGAAAGAAACCGAAGCCGAGATCCATAGTTTTCGGGATCAGCTAAAAGCTCGTTCATTAGATAAAGAGCTGCTGCTTTCCCTGCTGAAGAAGATAAACCAGCGCTCTATAACTCTTGTCATAGCGGATCATCTGCAGGGCGATGCGGAAGCATCCGAAAAACTGATGAGAAAATCACTGTCACTGCTGTTCAAGGATGAAAATCTTGCAGCAAGCTATTTGATCAAGGATGGGATCATTTAGCTTTTGTTTCGTATGCGGAATGTAAAGTATTTCACAGCCGGTGTTTTAGAAAGAGCCGCTGTTATCAGCGATGCCACAAGAAAGCCTATTATAAACTGAAGCATGTTCATCGGAATGCTGAATGCGGAAACAGCAAAGTTCCCGTACAGGATCCCGCCGGCAATATAGTATCCGAAAACCATCCATAGCCCTGCCAATGTCATCCCAAGTATCTCTGACAGCGGTATGCTGTAGTGTTCCTTCTTTTTTAGCGCAAAAGCTATTATTATCAGAAAAACCGGGATCAGCAATGCGGCCAGCATAAGCTGATTCTGAATCGAATTGACAAAATTTCCGAGGGCGGACACATCGGGGATTTCATCTCCCAAAAGATTTGCCGGATTGTGAATCGCCTCATATCGGATGATCCTGTTGACGGCAATGTGGAATACCATCCATATGATCGTTGTGGCGGCAATGGCTATAGCTGCATTTCTTCTGTTTCCTGCCGCTTTCTCTATGATGAGACCCATTAAAAGCGCCATCATCCCTTTAATGCAAAGAGTCCAGGGAGCCCAGTGAACATAGCCCAGAAATAAATCCGCAAGAGCTGATCCAACACCGGAGGCCACGGCGCCGTAACGCCATCCGAGGATAAGAACGGATAAAAACACCATACTGTCTCCCAAATGGATGTAGCCGTTGGTAAAAGGTACCGGAATAGCAATGATCATTGTTGCGACAGCTACGATGGCCATCATGACGCCCGTCAATATTATTTTATTTGTTTTCTCCGATACGGTCATTTTGTTTCTCCGTTCTTCCGGTTATACTTGATTTGTTTGCTTTTCCATCTCGACTTACATGGCAGAATCATTTAGTGTAAAAAGCTTTACATTAGTTATTGTCAATACTATAATATTATTATACTGCAATCATTAAAATAGTCAGTTTTAAGTATTTTTATATATGCAGACATGGTATTTTCGCTTAAATATACATATTTCAACACCAAGTAGCTACAGTTTTTAGCAATGTGATAGCAACAGGAGAAAACCGGCATGATTTCATTAACACCTGTGCTGAACGAAGAAGCAACTATTCCTTTATACAGGCAGCTTTTTCATTACATCAGGGATGCTGTTGTGAATCGCGACATATTTCCCGGAGATAAGCTTCCTTCGCTAAGAGCTTTATCCGAATCGCTAAATATAAGCGTGACGACAGTAGAACTTGCTTACGACCAGCTTTTGCTCGAGGGATATATAAACAGCAGACCCAGGTCAGGCTACTATGTGAGCAATATTTCTTACGGAGACGCTAAAGTCCCTCTCCCGGATTCTTCTGTGAATTTGAGCTCTGACACCGGTCCTGCCCGCCTCTGCGCTATTAAAGATAAAGGCAGCCGCACCTATGTCGACCCCGCATGCTTTGATTTTACCAAATGGAAAAACTGCTTCAATAAAGTCATTAACGATCACTCTTCGCTCTTGCTCTGCGAGGGCGATATCCAGGGGGAGCCGCCTCTTCGGGACGAAATATCAAGATATATTTATCAGTCCAGAGGAGTACGATGCAGCCTGGAGCAGGTCATAATCGCAGCGGGTACCCAACAGCTCATCAATATCCTCTGCATTATCCTGGAAAGAATGGGCATCGACCATGTGTCCTTTGAAAATCCGGGTTATGTTCCGGTGCGGAGCATTTTCAAGGATCGCGGTTTCAAGATGACTCTTGTACCCATTGACAGGGACGGAGTGAGGATAGAAAAGCTTCCCGCAAACATCCCCTCTGCCGTATACGTGAGCCCGTCAAATCAATTTCCCACGGGCTCGGTCATGCCCGCAGGAAGAAGATATGCCCTTCTGGATTGGGCCGAAAGAAACGGGAGCATCATCATAGAGGACGACTACAACAGCGAGCTTCGCTACGACAGCCGCCCGGTGCCCTCTCTTCAGGGGCTTGACAACAGAGAGCAGGTGGTCTATCTGGGCTCGTTTTCATCCACTCTTTTCCCATCCATCAAAATCAGCTACATGGTGCTGCCTGAGCCGTTGCACCAACTGTTTAGCGAGTCCCTCAAAGATTATGTACAAACCTGCTCAAAAGCAGAGCAGCTTACACTGGCACTGTATATGAGCAGCGGTTACTATCAGACAAACCTTAAAAAACAGAGGAAGCTCAATGCTCAGAAAATTCAGCTGGCAACTCTGGCCTTAAATGCACATCGCGGCGAGTCGATTCAAATATTAAACAACAGCTCCGGTCTTCATATGTTGATTAAGTTTCAAAACAACGGGAAAACACCGGAAGAAATATGCAGTCGCGCCGCTTCGGCGGGCCTGACATTAGCTCCTGTGAAAGGTTATGAGAATGAAAATGATTTTTCTGTAGTGATGTTTTACTACACCAGGATCAGTATCGATAATATCAAACAGGCTGTAAAAGATCTGGTTCTAATCTTATGCGAGCACTAAGCCGGGTCCCCTCATTATTACCACTTTTTTCAATCGGCAAAACCGTTAATATTTCAATATAATGCTTCGAAGCTGTTATTAACGATGCGGAGCGTTTTTGATTCGAAAGCAGTATACAGAATCGGATTTTTCCCCTTGCATAATATTGAAGTTAAAGACAAAATTGTTAAGTTATTATTTACACAAAGTTACCGCAAATCATTGCTTTTTGCAAATAAATATGCTATTGTCAAAGTGTTTGTAGAAAAAATATCAAACAATCAAAAAATCACTATTTCTTTCATATTGCAATACTATTATATTTTCTCTTTAAGAAGAAATATGAGGAAATGAACGGAGGTGGTTGGTTTTTAGTGTATTTGTCTGCAATTAATTAGTTGGCACAATTATTTTAATTTAAGGAGATTTGTAAAAATGCAAAATGACTGCGGGTGCAATTGCAACAAAACAGACGACAAAAGATATGCAGAATTAAAGGCGTATATCGATTCGGTCAAAAATTCACAAGGTATCACTATGGGAGTGCTTCAGGAGGCTCAGCGTATTTTCGGTTACCTGCCCCTGGAAGTCCAGAAATTCATTTCCGAGAACATCGGCGTTCCTATCGCTGAACTCTACGGGATCGCAACATTCTACAGCCAGTTTGCCATAACCCCCAAGGGCAAACATCACATCGGGGTTTGTCTGGGGACCGCTTGCTATGTCAGAGGGGCGCAGAAGGTTATGGATAAAGTCGTTGAAGAATTGGGAGTCGGTGTCGGCGAGACCACCAAGGACGGTTTATTCACCATTGACGCTACCCGTTGCCTGGGTTGTTGCGGACTTGCTCCGGTAATGATGATAGACGATGACGTATACGGCAAGCTGGACAGCGTAGACGTTATTCCCGGCATTCTTGAAAAGTATAGAGTATGAGGTGGCGCAGATGAACAGTATCAACGAATTAAATCAAATGAAAACAGATGCCTTAAAAGGCTTTGAGGTTACTGAAGGCAGCCGCGTTGTAGTAGGAATGGCAACTTGCGGTATCTCCGCCGGAGCAAAAACAGTTTTGGAAAAACTGCTGGAAGAAAAAGCTGCCAGAGGGCTTGCCGATGTACAAATCGTTCCCACAGGCTGCGTAGGCATGTGCACGCATGAGCCCATCGTGGAGGTTTTCCAGCCCGGTAAGGATAAAGTGACCTATATCCACATGGATCCCGATAGAGTATCAAAAGTTGTTTCCGAGCACCTGATCAAAGGTAATCCTGTATTGGAATACACTCTGGGAGAAGGTGAAAACGGCAAGCTTAAGAACCTCGAAGATTTACAGTTTTACAGAAAGCAAAAACGGGTCGTGCTTCAAAATTGCGGTTTGATAAACCCCGAGGACATCAACGATTATATAGCCATCGACGGTTACCAGGCCCTTGCAAAGGCTGTTACAAAGATGACCCCGAAAGAAGTCATCGACCTGATGAAGGCCTCCGGCCTCAGAGGAAGAGGAGGAGCCGGATTCTCCACAGGTATGAAATGGAGTTTTGCCGCAGCAAATGAAGCCGATCAGAAGTATATCGTATGCAATGCCGATGAAGGTGACCCCGGTGCATTTATGGACAGGAGCATCCTTGAGGGTGACCCCCATTCCGTGCTGGAAGCATTAGCTATCGGCGGGTATGCTATCGGAGCGACAAAAGGCTTTATTTATGTCAGAGCCGAATACCCGGTAGCTGTACGCAGGCTGCAGATCGCTATTGCCCAGGCTAAAGAGAAGGGCTTCCTCGGTAAAAATATTTTCGGAAGCGGGTGTGACTTCGATATCGAAATCAGGCTGGGCGCCGGCGCCTTCGTTTGCGGTGAAGAAACCGCATTGATCGCATCCTTGGAAGGCAAGCGGGGCATGTCCAGAAACAAGCCTCCTTTTCCGGCAAACAAAGGACTCTGGGGCAAACCGACCATTATCAACAATGTTGAGACTCTGGCCAATGTTCCAAAGATTCTGCTCAAAGGACCCGAATGGTTCAAATCCATGGGAACGGAGAAATCCCCCGGGACCAAGGTATTTGCTCTCGGCGGAAAGATCAACAATACAGGCCTCGTTGAGGTCCCAATGGGTATCACTCTCAGAGAAGTCATCTATGACATCGGTGAAGACTGCCTGGGCGGCAAAGCCTTTAAGGCCGTCCAGACCGGCGGACCCTCCGGCGGATGTATCACTAAAGAAAACCTTGATACCCCCATCGACTTTGATAACCTGGTCGCCATCGGTTCCATGATGGGTTCCGGCGGAATGATCGTAATGGATGAAGATAACTGTATGGTTGACATCGCTCGTTTCTTCCTGGATTTCACCGTGGATGAATCCTGCGGAAAATGTACTCCATGCCGCGAAGGCACCAAGAGAATGCTCGAGATCCTCGATAAGATTACCGCGGGCAAAGGCACTTTGGAAGACCTGACCATATTGGAGGAACTGGCCGATAACATTAAAAATACCTCTCTTTGCGCTTTGGGCCAGACAGCTCCCAACCCTGTCCTATCCACGATCAAGCACTTCAGAGACGAATATGAGGCGCACGTTGTCGATAAGAAATGTCCTTCAAGCGTATGCAAGGCCCTGCTGAACTACTTCATCACCGAAAGCTGCACCGGATGCACCCGTTGCGTCAGGGTATGCCCGACTAAGGCGATCAGCGGGAAAGTCAAGGAGAGACATGTTATCGATCAGGATAAGTGCACCAAGTGCGGCGCTTGTATGGAAGCCTGTACATTCAAGGCCATCATTAGAAAATAGGAGGACAGGGCAACATGGATAATGTTAATGTAACAATAAACGGGGTCGCCGTCAGCGTTCCCAAAGATTATACAGTATTACTGGCAGCTAAGGCCGCCGGTGTGGACATCCCCACCCTTTGCTATTTAAAGGATGTCAATGAAATCGCAGCTTGCAGAGTCTGCGTGGTGGAAGCGGATATCAACGGTGTTCCCATGCGTAATCTGCCGGCATCCTGCGTCCTTCAGGTGCAGGAAGGCATGAATGTAAAAACCAATACCGCAAAGGTCAGAAAGGCTGTCCGTAAAAATGTTGAGCTTATTTTAGCCAACCATAACCGCGAATGCCTGACCTGCTTCAGAAACGGCACCTGCGAACTGCAGAAGCTTTGCGAACAACTGGGAATCAAGGATGTCCCCTATACAGGGGCCACGAGAAAGAAAGTCCTGGACGACCTTTCTTATTCCATCGTCCGCGACTCATCAAAGTGCATCCTCTGCGGCAGATGCATCAGCACCTGCAGAGACGTACAGGGCATCGGTGTTCTTGACTTTACCAAAAGAGGCTTCAACACTGAAGTTGCACCGGCTTTTGATTACAGCATGAAAGACGTGGATTGCATATACTGCGGCCAGTGCATCAATGCCTGCCCCGTTGCGGCTTTGAGAGAAAAGAACTATATTGAAAAGGTTTGGGAAGCCATCGAGGATCCCGAGAAGTTCGTTATCGTTCAGACCGCACCGGCCGTAAGGGCTTCCCTGGGCGAAGAATTCGGACTTCCCGTCGGTACTCCGGTCACCGGTAAAATGGTCACAGCTCTTAAGAGAATGGGCTTTGACAAAGTATTTGACACCAACTTCACCGCAGACCTGACGATCATGGAAGAAGGCACCGAGCTTTTGAACAGAGTAACAAAAGGCGGAGTTCTCCCCATGATCACCTCCTGCTCACCGGGATGGATCCGCTTCTGCGAAATCAATTATCCCGATTTCCTGGACAACCTTTCCACCTGCAAGTCGCCGCAGCAGATGCTGGGAGCTCTGGTAAAGACCTACTATGCGGAGAAGTTCAAAATCGATCCCAAGAACATCGTCAGCGTATCTGTAATGCCTTGCATCTCCAAGAAGACCGAAGCAACAAGGCCCGAAATGGGAAGAGACGGCATGCAGGATATCGATATCGTTTTGACCACAAGAGAGCTTGGCGATATGATAAAGCAGGCCAGACTCAACTTCCTCTCTCTTGAGGACGGCGAGCCTGACAGCATTCTGGGCGACTACTCCGGGGCGGCCGTTATTTTCGGCAACACCGGCGGCGTAATGGAAGCTGCCCTCAGAACCGTTGCCGACATCCTTACGGGTGAAAACCTGAAAGCCATCGAATACAAGGATGTCAGAGGCCTGGAAGGGGTCAAGGAAACCAGCGTGACCTTGCCCGTAGGCGGCGTGCCGACAGAGATCAAGGTGGCTGTTGCCCACGGCACAGCTAATGCTGCCAAGGTGCTTGATGCCATTCGTGCAGGGGAGAAGGATTTCCACTTCATCGAAGTTATGGCTTGCCCAGGCGGTTGCGTCCACGGAGGAGGCCAGTCCCATGTTTCTGCAAAAGCAAGATTGGATGTAAACCCGAAAGAATGCAGAGCCAACGCTCTTTATTCCGAAGATGAGAGACAGGTTATCAGAAAATCTCATGACAACCCCGAAGTCAAGGCGCTCTACGAAGATTACCTTAAGGAGCCAAACGGTGAACTTTCACACCATCTGCTCCATACCCATTATCACAAGAGGGAAGTCTATTGCCCGCAGGAATAGGCTGCATATACTAAGAGGCGGCCACTTTAATATAAGGTGGCCGTTTCTTTATTTATATTGAAGCTTCTATAAACGCTATAAACCGATATCGTCAGAAGGGCCAGATCTCGCAGACAGGCCCGGGAATGACTCCGATATAATCGCCTTCAAAAAATCTGCGTTCATCTATATCATGGGTTATAAGGAGCACTGTTTTCCCTTCTACACTTTTTTTTACGTACTCCATGACCTTTTGCTTCGTCTCTGTATCCAGCCCTTTAAACGGCTCGTCAAGACAAATGAAATCGCTCTTTGCCATCATTGCCCTTACGATGGCAACCCTGCGTTTTTGCCCGCCCGATAGCTGGCTCACCGGCTTGCGGATGAGTTCTCCTTCCAGTTCCACAACCGATAATTGCTTCCTGATCTCTTCAAGATCCGGTTCTCCGTCGATGACCATTTTGATGTTGGCTACCGCTGAAAGGTGCTCTATCAGCCGGTCCTCCTGAAAAACAGCTGAAATGCGCTTGCCCTCAAGCCCCTCGATGATTCCGGAATCCGGCTGCAGTAAACCTAACAATATCATGGCAAATGTAGTTTTACCGCAGCCGCTGGTCCCCATTATGGTAGTTATACGGCCTTCTTTCAAAACTACATTAAAGTCGTCCAATACTTTTTTATCATCGAAATGCTTTGTCAGGTTTTTTACAGTTATCATTCTGCCGCCTCGCCGGTCAAACCCGTGCTCCCTATCAGAACTCTACTCTTTGCTTCAGGCTCTCGGAACTCGGAATACCATCCTTAGCTCGATATGCCCCATTATCAGGAAGAATACCTTTTCAAACAAAAAACTGATTAGTATAATAACGATGGTCCAGCTGAACAGTTCCCCGGTACTTAAAAATATTTTTGCCTGATATAACTGTTCTCCGATGCTGCCGCTGGGCAATCCAATGACCTCGGCAGCGATGCCGCTTTTCCAGCAAAGACCTAAGCCCAGTTTGCATCCGGCTGAAAAATATGGCATTACACCCGGAACATAGATAGCGCCCAGTTTTTTTAGAAAACTTATGTGAAAG
>ERZ795059.5375-NODE-5375-length-11629-cov-7.968723_pt1 | contig 11629 bp, 1 predicted proteins | sample MGYA00375143_ERZ795059 | MGnify/ENA primary metagenome ERZ795059 (study PRJEB30188, sample SAMN05720168) | activated sludge metagenome | isolation source: Anaerobic digester | place: USA | collected 2015-01-07 ... | reverse complement strand
GCCAAAATAGTTTCCAGCAACACCACCAATAGTGATCTCAGCGCTGCTGGCTGTGCTTGGATATGATCCGTCATTATAGAAAATATAAGCTGCTCCGACACTAGTCGAAACTCCGTATGCGCCGACTGCCAGATCAACTTCGCCATCGGCGTTGAAATCGCCGGCTGCCATGGAAGCGCCGAAATAATTATTGGTCGTATTACCAGAAATGGTTACGTCAGCGCTAGCGGCCGTGATTGGGATCGATCCGTCGTTGTAGAAAATATAAACACGGCCGGTATTGGTAGAATAGGCAGTCGCCCCGACAGCCAGATCGATTTCACCATCAGCATTGAAATCGCCAGAAACCATGGAAGATCCGAGTTGGCTTCCGGCTTCACCGGTAATTTTGAAATTCGTATTTACTTGCCCGTTTTGGGAATAGAAAATATAGACACGGCCGGCATTGGAAGAATAAGCACCTGCTCCCACTGCCAAATCAATTTTTCCATCTGTATTAAAATCACCAGAAGTCATATTAGAGCCAAAACTACTAGAAGCCTCGCTGGTAATAATCACATCAGCTGTGGCAGCAGTGGTTGGAATTGATCCATCGTTGTAGAAAATATAGGCATAGCTAGTGACGGCAAAAAGGCTAATGGCTCCGACTGCCAGATCAGTTTTGCCATCAACGTTGAAATCTCCGGAAGTCATAGAATAGCCAAAATGGGTTGAAGACACACCTGTGATTGTAACATCGGCACCGGAAAAGTTTTCAGTAGTGATGGCGCCGTTATAAAAAATATAAACAGCGCCGGCAGAACTAGAAACACTGGAATCTCCAACTGCTAGATCAGCTTTTCCGTCAGCATTGAAATCGCCGGTTACTATAGAAATATTTGAAAAAAGAGTACCCGTTCCACCAGTCAAAATAGCATCTGCACCAGAGGCGTTTTTAGTAATAATGTTTCCATTATAGAAAACATAAACTTTTGTACCAATGCCATTTCCGGTCTTGCTCACTATTAAATCAGTTTTTCCGTCAGTATTAAGATCACCAGCAGTTATCCGACTGCCAAAATAGCTGTCGGTTTCGCCGGTTATGATAACGTCAGCGCCAGAAGAGTCTTCGGTTGTGATAGCGCCGTTATAAAAAATAAAAACTTGACCATCATAAGTAGAAGCGGTTGAGGCTCCCACTGCTAAATCAATTTTGCCGTCTGCATTAAAATCACCAGCCGCCATTGATTCGCCAAATTGCATCTGAAGACTTTCTCCGGTAATTATAACATCGGCCATGGCAGCTGTGGTTGGATATGCTCCATCATTATAGAAAATATAAGCACGGCCTTGCTTATTATAATCATTTGTTCCTATTGCCAAATCGTCTTTTCCATCTGCATTGAAATCGCCACTAGCCATAGAGATACCAAAATGACGATAGTTTTCTTCACCTGTTCCCGTAATAATAGCGTCAGCGCCAGTTGCATTTTCAGTTGTAATTGAGCCGTTATAGAAAATATAAACACGGCCTGTAAGGGTATCATAATTTGTTGCCGCCACTGCTAAGTCTTTTTTTCCATCAGCATTGAAATCACCAGAAATCATAGAGCCGCCAAAAATGCTTGAAGCTTCACCAGTGATTGCATTTCCGCTGTTGCTTTGCCCCGGTGCCGTGAAGGAAAGAGTCGGATCAAGAGCCAGTGGATAGAGCTTCGCGTCAACTGATATATCAATTGAAATTGATATATCATCCTCTCCCACTGTCCATTCCAAATCGGTCCTGTTGCCGTTTTTGTCAAGAAAATATGGTTTGGGAATGACAAAATCAGGACTATTTGAATTCAAAATATCCTCCCCCATTTCTTTTGCTAAAGTTCTTTGCGCGCGTTCCAAAAGCGAAGGCGCGACTTCCGCCGCTGCCTGCTGGCTTTGCATTTCTTTCTGTCCGAAATAGAAAACTTCGATTTCCCCTTCCGCATTTTTTTTGATTTTGGCGTTTTGCAAAGTGTAGGATTCTTTTTCTTCCCCGCTGCCTTTTGAATATAGAATCCAGTTTTTAAGTTTCTTTTCTCCCGTCGCCTGGTCTTTCTGATAGGCGTAGATTATTTTTTTGCGGCTAGTTTCATAAGACAAATATTTTTTTTGTTCCTCAGCCTTTGTTTTTTGTCCGCCATTTGGCAAATTGTTTGTTTCTTGATTGGAAAGCAACTCGGTTTTGGCTTTGTCTTTGGAATTGTCTGAAATAGTTATTATTCTTTCCGCGTCCAGTTTCACTTCAATCGGCTTTTGGTAGTCTTCTGGAAAGTTTATTTGGAATTTGTTTTCTGCTTTTTTTTCACTTTCCTCTGATTGCTCGCCGTTTTCTTTGTTGTATTTTATGCTGATTCCGTCGCTTGTGTCATCAGTCATGACAAACTTGTCATCCTGTTTTTCAATCTGCATAGCCGGCATATTTTTGAGATCTTTGACCGCTTCTTCGCCAGCTTTGGCAAAATTTTTAAGATTATTTTCCAAAATCAGCGCATCCCTGTTCATATTCCAGAAATAGTAGCCGAGAAAGCCAAAAAAACCAACAGCAACGACAGTTAGTATGGAGCAAAAAACTATAAATCTTTTTTTGTTAACAATCAGCATGGGTTAATTTTCAATTTCTAATTTCTAATTTTCAAACAATTTTAAATCATTCAATTATCTAATTTTCAAACTTTTTATTTTTCAGAGTTGTTGAAATTTTGTTAAAAATCAGCGTTAGTTCATGAGCCTCTTTCCAAAATTTTTTTAAATTCTCTTTTTCTTCCGGATTAGATTCAGCTAAAAGTTCTATCCAATACTTTGTTTCTTGAATTTCTTTTCGACAAATAAAAATCTTATTATTAAAATCCTTTTTGGAGCTAGCTCCATTAGCTTCGCAATAATTGGCACCAACACTTGTTGCGGATTTAATAAGTTGAAAAATTAAATTTTCATTTATTTTACTTTTTTTAATTTTCATTAGAAGCCTAATGACACCTTTGCTGAATTCTTTAGTTCTTTTTTCAAGATCGTATTGCATAATTGAAAATTGATAAATTGGAATTTGTTTAAAAATTGAAAATTGAAAATTAAAAATTATATACCTGCTTCGGTTGTTGTTGTTGTGATTGCAGGCACGGTTTCCGTAGAGGCCTCTACAGAATCCTCTATAGAAGCTTCTATAGAAGGCTCTGTTTTAGAATCACCGGCAGTTCGGTCATCTTTTTCCACAATCCACCAGTCGAAATATACTCTTGATTTGGTTTCGGCATTAAGATTAACTTTAAATCCTATATATTCTCCAGTATCTTCATCCTTGATTTTTTCTACCCAGGAATAGGCGTTCGGATTGGCCTGAAAGCTGGTGAAGATTGTGGCAGTTTCAGTCACAGCTTTGGTTTTGATGATATAGCTCTTGCCGTCATTTTCTCCGTCTTTTGGTTCAATATAATTGGAACCGATTGTTTTGTTTTTCTTGTCTTCCACTTTGACAGTCACTGCACCGGCTACGATTCCATCGGCTTCCAATTTTCCATTGTTCAAATTCAAATTTCCGTCTTCATCTTTATATAAGAGAGCGGCGACATTCAAACTCTTGATGAAGCCGGAGATAACATCATTTTCCTCTTGAATCAAATCCATTTGACTTTGCAATCTGTTTTGCATGGCCACAATCGGATCAGTTGCAGTTGCAATTTCAGCTGTAATGATGTTTTTCTGAGCCAAAGAAAAAGTTGTAGACAGATTTTCAATTTGGGAATTTAGATTGCTCGAAGCTTGGGCAACAAGACTGTCAACCTGGTCTTCCAATTCCATTGCAGCGATGTTAGCTTCTACTTCTTCTTCGATTTTTTCCACTGTGAGGCTTTGGTTTCTGCGGGAAATGAGGATATTTATCTGGCCTTTTGTGCCATCAAATTTTTGCATAGCAATACCGACGGTTGATTCTCCGGCATTGGCTTTGCGCATATAACCGGCAATTTTTGCCGCTGTCAGACTGTCGCCGATCTGAATTTCTCCGTTTTCCGTGGAAACATTGCCAATTATTTGACCGATCATACCGATAACCTTGTAGTTTGGATCATTTTCCCGACCATCTGTCGCGTTACCTATAACTGAAGGGGTGGAAGAAACGATACCCATGATATTATTGTCGCCATCTCGGTTGCAACGCACTACTGCTTTTTCGTTCAGAGGATCGATGCAGACTGCTTCGCCGGACGTAAGATCGGTATCCTTGGTTTTAAAATATTCTGCATAGTCAGCACCAGCTTCGGAAAGAGCATTGTCTGAATAGATGTGTCCATCGCCTGTGACCCGGAAAACAGCATCATCGGCTGAAGCCACATCACTGCGGATCATCAGAACATTGTTGCCTGCAGTTGTTTCATTGGAATTGATTTCCAAAGAAACCGTGCCGGCCACGCCTGTCATATGCAGCATAGCAGTTGGCGCTACCATTCCGCCCAATCCGATTTTGCCGGCAGTGCTCATGGCAAAATATGGAGTTGTGCCGACAGCCGTGCCAAGTCCCATCTTTAAGAAATGGTCTGTGTTGTCAACACCGAAATAATAATCCTGTGTGTTTTCATCGAATTGGATGGAAGCATCCGACGCTCCGTTGCTGCCGACAATCAAAGCCGCTTCAGCGGTGTTAGAGCTGGCAAATGTCAAATCGCCGTTGCTGGCAGTGCTCAACGAACTATAATTGGAACCGTCATAAGCAAGTTTTAATTTATTGGTTGTTCCATAGATATCCAATTCGCTAGCTGAAACATCGAAGAACAACGGTGGATTGGTTGCACTGCTGCTGCCAAGAACAAAATCGTCGGTCGTGGTGGTTAGATATGTAAAATTCGTGTCATGGGTAAACAGCGATCCGCTGATTGCCGACCAAGTCGGCAAAGCGCCTGCTCCCTGTGAAGTCAAAACTTGTCCGGATGTTCCCGTTCCGAGAGATTGGACTGCTCCGGTTGAAGTTGTGCCTCCGAAAATAAGGCCATAGGCAGTGAGTGAGCTTACTCCTGTTCCGCCATATTGCACGCCGACAGCTGTGCCCTGCCATGTTCCAGTCATAGTCGAATTTGTGAGCGCCATTGTTCCGCTGGCGTTCGGCATAGTTATGGTATTGTCTGCTGTTGGATCGGTTAGAGTCAGATAGGTTTCAAAAGTGTCAGCCGTTGCTCCTTCGAAAATCATTCCGTTGGTTCCGAAAATAGTATTGTTGGCAGCCAGAGCTGGATCGCCGGAAAGAGCGGTTGAATAGTCAAAGCCTAGGGTCAGAGCAGCTCCTTCAGATCCAGCGCTGCCTCCAGTCAGTCCGGTTAGAGCGGAAGTGTTGGTGCTGGCTACGTAATTGCCGGATGTGTCAGTTGTCAGCGCCACAGTATCATTAGCGATCATTGTTCCGGTTACTGTTCCGGAATCGCCAGTCGTAATCAATGTTCCGGTTGTTGCCGGCAGAGTTATAGTTACATCTCCTGCTGCCGCAGTCGGCCTAAGAGCAGCATAACCTGAAGTTGAACCTTCCAATCTGATTACGCCAAGAGTTGTGCCGGCCAACCCGACATCAAGCAATGCGCCGGGAGTTGTGTTGCCAATGCCGACTCCCAAATTGTCGACTCCGCCAGCTCCATTGGAAAGTCCGTAGATTGTCAGCATTGCATTGCCATCAAGCTGGGCCGTGTAGCTTTCAACCGTATTATCAGTTGCTGCTGAAGTGACGGACATGTCAGTCCAGCTGATTATTCCGGCATTTTCTTCAAAAACTTGTGCTCCTAACTGCAAATTAGCAATGGAGGTTGTGCCGTCTGTATCAATTGTAAATTCATTCGTACCAGCTATGCCATTGCCGGAATATATTTTGAATTTATTGCTGTCACTTGAATCCACGCCCATGCTGAAAAGTGGAGTTGTGCCACCAAGACCGATTATTCCGGAACTGGTTATTTGAAAAGCTGAATTTGTTCCGACTGAAAAAAGAGCGAGAGGATTGTTTGTGCCAATGCCGAGATAGCCGCTGTTTAATATTCTCATCGCTTCCGTTCCTCCATTATTTCCGACTTGGAAAATCATGTCAGCTCCAGCAGCTCCAACTCCGGAAGTGGCTCTCAAAGTCAGGCCTGAATCGGTTGCTGTAGAACCAATCAATGTTTGCCCTCCGTTTCTGCCAGCCAATAATGCGTATTGGGTATGATCATCATCCCCAAGCCCAGTGAGAGCTCCGTGATCGGTTACGATTTGGGAAGTGAGCGCAATCGTGCCAGAAGCATCAGGCAGAGTTATGGTATTGTCCGCTGTTGGATCGGTAACCTGAATAGTGGTCTCATATGTATTGTCAGTTGCACCTTCGAAAGATAGCCATTTGCCAGCTCCAAGTTCCAGCGCTTGAGACGGATCAGTTGTGCCGATGCCAACATTACCAGAAGAATCTATTCTCATTTTTTCCGCCATTGTTCCATCAAGAACCGTTGAGAAAGCCATGTATGAATCTTGGGTTGAAGCTGTTGAAATCCAATCTGTTTCTGTTCCAACAGAAATATTTCCGCTATTAACTGATCCTTGTCCACCGCCAGCGTCATAATAATATTGATTAAAAAGAATTGAAGTCATTGTTCCGTCCATATCATCAGCAGTGCCAAAGTTTGTGAGAGAAAGCATGTCCGTATTGGTTTTGACCGTGCCGATTTGCTGCAGACTCAAAAGATTGGCCGGAGAAGATACTCCAATTCCCAATCGATTGTTCGTTGCATCCCAATAGAAATTTCCATTTGTATCATAAGTTAAAGCACTGGCAGATGACCAATATGGAACATGCCCGGCGCTGCCGGTGCCTGTCACTGGATTTGTCAGTGCTGTTTGGAAATAGGCGGTTTCGTGTCCGTCCAAGGTGTCAGCATCCAATCCGCCACCCGATCCTTCACCCGTGAAAGTTAATCCATGAACATTGGTGGTAGCAGTGGAATGAGAATAGGCTGAACCCCAATTAGATTCCTGTGTTGTAGTCGGAATTACATAGCCGGAAGTGACAGCCAGTGTTGCATTATTTGAACCCAAAGAGAAATCCAATCCGGTAGCATTATCAGTGACTCCGGTTAATCTGTAGGTATAGCCCGCATCCCAGTTCGTTGAACTATCGGTAATCACTGAAAGCGTACCGCTGGTTGAGAGAACCAATCCGGAAGCAAGATCGGATAATATGTATGAACCCTTAGTAACATTGGATGTTGTCTGTAATGTCAAATCATCCCCGGATGCTGTTCCGCCAATCAGTGTTTGTCCTCCACTGCGTCCGGCCAGTAGTGCATATTGGGTATGATAATCGCCAGTTGTCAGGTTCGCCAAAGAATTATGATCGACTCCGGCCGGCAAAACTACGCTGGATATTTGTTGGCCGGTAATGCTCATATCAATACTAGTTGTATCAGTTACTGTTGATGCTGAATGCAGATCGGAAGTCAAAGCGACCGTTCCGGTTGCATCCGGCAAAGTCCAAACTCTGGCTTCTGTTAAATTGCCGGTGATCAATTGGCCTGTGCCCTGAGGATCGTAAAAACTGAGATATGTTCCCCCATCAATTGTGCCGTCAAAGCAAGCTCCGCCGGCGCAATCGCCAACATCAGTCACATCTCCGGCGCCAGTTGGGGTATCCCAGCTTGGAGTTGTGCCGCCTTCCAAATACTGGCCGGCGCTTCCGGCGGCCAAGCGCGTCCAGGCCGAGCCGTTATAATACAGAACGTCGCCTTGCGCTTGGGAAGCAATGGCGATTTCCGTGCCGTCAACACTTGTTCCCAAAGTTGAATTAACCGTGATTGATCCAGAAGCTTCCGTGATAGTTATGCCGGTTCCGTCAGTTAATGTTGCCAAAGAATATCCGCTTCCGTTTCCGATCAATAATGTTCCGCTACCGGCAGATGATCCGTCCATTCCTGTTCCTCCTAGATCCGCACCAAGAGTCGCTGGAACTGACCAAGTTCCGGCAGTGATTATAGGAACGCCGCCAGAAACTGAAGTATCAATTCCTGTTCCGCCCATAGCTGTTGAAAGCTGCGCCATTCCGCCTAATTGATTTGATGATACCCAATAAGCGACCGTGCCTACGCCTCCCGATCCGCTTAAAGCTCCAGCATCGCCCCAACTAGTGATGCAATTAGCTCCATTACCCAAACACAATCCGGTAAATTCTCCATAGCCAGCCGTTACTGAATTATCAAAAGTTGAAATTCCACCGGTGAGATATAGATTACCTACTGTTCCAGCATCGGAAAAAGCTCCCAAGAGATTGCTGCCGTCGGTAATTTCCAAACGATCGTCAGTTGTTTCATCATAAGCTATTTGCAAATCATTATTTGTTCCAAATCTCAAAGCTACATCATCACTTACTGTCCAGGCGCCGGAAATTGTTTCTGCGTCAGCATCAAAAATATATCCTTCAATTTTATTTTCCAAATTGGCTTCCGAAATTTCACCGGTGCCGCCATGCGTCACTGCCAAAGCGTTGGTATCCACAGACCAAGTGCCGCTGGAAATTACCGGCACACCTGTCAAACTGGCTGTACTAATTCCGGTTCCGCCGTTTTCCACCGGCAGTATTCCGGTTACTTCGGAAGTCAAATCAACTGAGGTTCCCAAAGTGGAAGCAATGGTAATTGTTCCAGATCCTTCTGTAATATTGATTCCGGCTCCGTCAGTTAAGGTTGCTAAAGTATAATTGGTTCCATTGCCGATCAAAAGTTGTCCGTTGGTTGGAGTGCCGGTGATGCCGGTGCCGCCATAACCTACACCGATGGTGTTGCCGTTCCAGGTTGTGCCGGTCAGAGTGGAATCCAGATTGAGAGTTATTGTGTCGGTGGCGGAAGCGACTGAAGTTATGTTAGTGCCACCGGAAATTTCCAAAGTGTTGGAATCATTGATAGTTTGATCAGCTCCGCTGTCGCCGGAAAGGGTGAAGGAATTCATACCGCCGACACCAGCTACACTGGACCAAGATAGATTTCCGGAACCGTCAGTGGTAAGCACGTTGTCGCTTGATCCTTCCGCTGCCGGCAGAGTCCAAATGACTGATCCGCTCACATCTAAGATATTGTCCGGAGCTTTGAAACCGACATAATTGCTTCCGTTGGCAGATAGTTCCATAAATCGGATTTCACTGGTATCGCCGGCGCCGGTATCGAATGGATCGAATTGCAATCCGTTTTGAATGTTAGTGGTAAATCCAGCCGCAGTTAATCGGCCGGATGTTGTGTCCGCTCCGTTGTTGATCAAGTAGTCGCTATGGGCTTGCGTGTTGTCCAGCGAATGGGAATAGGCTGTGTCCCAGTTGGTTGAATTGTCAGTGATGTAGCTGGTAGTGCCGCCGGAAATTTTTAGGAGTCCTGCGTAAGCGCTGACATTGGCTTCGAGTCCGCCATATTCATGATACAAAGTTCCGGTGGAAGATGAAAAAGCTGCTAAAGTAGTCGGATCAGTAACTCCGTCTCCGATTACGATACTGCCATCCCCTAATACTCCCATCGGAGTAACTGCGCCTGTGCCGCTGCCTAAAAGTATGCCTCCGTCAGCCAGAGTTGTTGCTCCGGTTCCGCCTCTTGTTACTGGCAATGTTCCGGTTACTTCGGAAGTCAAATCAACTGAGGTTCCCAAAGTGGAAGCAATGGTAATTGTTCCAGATCCTTCTGTAATATTGATTCCGGCTCCGTCAGTTAAGGTTGCTAAAGTATAATTGGTTCCATTGCCGATCAAAAGTTGTCCGTTGGTTGGAGTGCCGGTTATGCCAGTACCGCCATAACCTACACCGATGGTGTTGCCGTTCCAGGTTGATCCTGATCCGATTGTTTTGTTGGTTAAACTTTCTGATCCGGCTAAAGTCGCTAGCGTTCCGCCGACCGGCAGAGTAACATTTGTTTCTCCGGAAGTTGTCAAGGTCAAACTATTTGCTCCGGAAGTAATGAAGTTTCCGGCTAAAGTTAAGGTTCCGGTGGTCCAAGTTGGAGCGCCGGCGCCTCCGGAAAGCAAAACTTGTCCGGCATTGCCGGCCGTGTTGAAAGCATAAGCTGATCCGGTTCCATAAGAAATTGCGCCGGCTGTCGGAGTGGCGTTTGTGTTGGTCCCGCCTCTGGCAATTGCCAGCTGGGCTTCCGAACTAAGAATTCCGCTGGCAACTGTGACCACCCCATCTGTTGTCAATCCGGAAAATGTAATTGTTCCTGAAGAAGTTATTCCGGCAGCGGCTGCAATTTGTCCGCTGGAATTGACCTGAAAAAGATCTCCGGAACCGACTGTGAATAATGAAAGCGGTGAGGTGTCGCCGATTCCAACATTGCCGCCTTCAAATGCCCAAGCGTCATTAGTGTTATATGTGATAGATCCGGTATCTCCATCTGAAGCGTACATGTTCAAGATAGCGCTGCCGGCAGCTGTTGCGTCTCCGATGCGAACCGTGTTGGCTGAAACATCCACTGAAAGCGGCGAAGACAAATCCGAACCGCCCACCACCATATCATCTCCGGTTTCAGTCAGATAGGTTATGGAACTATCATTGGTCCAAAGCGATGAGCCGGTGCCTCCGGAAAAAACTACCGTGCCGCTGCCATCCGGAAATGTAATGGTCCTATCGGCAGTCGGATCTGTTATTACAAATTTAGTTTCATAAGCATTATCAGTTGCACCTTCAAATGTTATGGAACTGTCTGAAACATCAAAAAGAAAACTGGCGTCTGTTGTTCCGTCACTGCCTAAAACAATATCATCCCCAGTTTGAGTTAAATAAGTGAAACCGCTTGCTTGTGACCATTTTGATTCTCCTGATCCTCCAGTATTTTCAATCCACGTAAATCCGCCACTAGCTTGATCATAACTTAATATATAATTATCCGTCGGATCATTTGTTACATCAAAATCAACTTCTAACAAACTATCGTCAGTTATATAACTTGTTCCGATTGTATTTCCATTCCAAATCGATCCCGACCCTATCGTTTTGTTGGTTAAACTTTCTGATCCGGCTAAAGTCGCCAATGTCCCGCCAGTTGGCAAAGTTACATTTGTTGTTCCAGTAGTTGTCAGCGTTAAACTATTTGCTCCGGAAGTAATAAAGTTTCCGGCTAAAGATAAAGTTCCGGTAGTCCAAGTTGGAGCGCCGGCTCCTCCGGAAAGCAAAACTTGTCCGGCAGTGCCGGCTGTGTTGAAAGCATAAGCTGTTCCGGTTCCGTAAGAAATTGCGCCAGCAGTCGGAGTAGAATTTGTGTTGGTCCCCCCATTTTCCACCGGCAATATTCCCGTTACTTCAGAAGTCAAATCAACTGAGGTTCCCAAAGTGGAAGCAATGGTAATTGTTCCAGATCCTTCTGTAATATTGATTCCGGCTCCGTCAGTTAAGGTTGCTAAAGTATAATTGGTTCCATTGCCGATCAAAAGTTGTCCGTTGGTTGGAGTGCCGGTGATGCCGGTGCCGCCATAACCTACACCGATGGTGTTGCCGTTCCAGGTTGTGCCGGTCAGAGTGGAATCCAGATTGAGAGTTATTGTGTCGGTGGCGGAAGCGACTGAAGTTATGTTAGTGCCACCGGAAATTTCCAAAGTGTTGGAATCATTGATAGTTTGATCAGCTCCGCTGTCGCCGGAAAGGGTGAAGGAA
>ERZ795059.5368-NODE-5368-length-11638-cov-5.363205_pt1 | contig 11638 bp, 7 predicted proteins | sample MGYA00375143_ERZ795059 | MGnify/ENA primary metagenome ERZ795059 (study PRJEB30188, sample SAMN05720168) | activated sludge metagenome | isolation source: Anaerobic digester | place: USA | collected 2015-01-07 ... | reverse complement strand
CACTGGATGGTACACTCTTTCCCTACACGACGCTCTTCCGATCTGGCAATCCGCTGAACGGTCGCGGACCGTCTGAAACGATGCAGGGTTTCGAGCGGATCAGCCTGGCCGGTCTCGACGCGGGCAGCTATCTGATCCATGTGTACGGTCACGGCGAGGACGACGCGAATCCGTACTACACGTTGACGATTGAGGCACCGCAGGCAAGGCTGTCGCCCGATGCGCTGGAGCCGAATGACGAGCAGTACCGCGCGACGGACCTGGGGAGCGGGGAAGGGCTGCGGAGGCTGAGCGACCTGACGATCGCCGAGGCGACGAACGGCGGTGACGAGGACTGGTTTCGCTTCGAACTGCAAGGCGCGGGGGCCGCCGGGCACGGCGTGGGAATCGACTTTCTGCACGCGCAAGGCGACTTGCCGTTGATGGTCTACCGCGGGGATGACCCGCAGCTTCCCATTCGATCTTCGGTGGGCACCGGGATGGTTCGACGGGACTGGAAAGCCTGCCTCGTGGCTGACTCCCGTCGAGGAGGCTCGCTTGGATCAACTTTCTCTCGCCCAGCGGCAGCCGCACAGTTTTCGGGAAGTCGACGAAGTTTGGACGGAGGACCTGCTTGGCGACGGGGAACTGGACGCGGTACTGGACGGGATCGCCGAAACGATCGCCGGGGTGTGCAACGGATATCGCGATTGGCGACCCCAATGACGATTTGTCTCAAGGACGACCATTCGCTGTCGATCCTCTTGTGCAAGCCTCCTTCATCGCTTGGGACTCGATCCCGGAGCTGCCTGGATCGCGTACAGGTTCTTCCAGGTCGTCACGTACAGGACGCCGTTGGCGGCCACGGCGGTGGCGGAGATCCGCCCGTCCATCTTGACGGTGCTCAGCAGCTTGGGTTCCTTGCCTGCGGCCAGGATGGAGAACCGCTGGCGGTCCGTGCCCACGTAGATTTTGCCGTCGGCGACCAGCGGCGAGGCGGCCAGCGGGCCGTCCAGATCCTGAACCCATACCACCTGTCCCGTGTCGGCGTCCAAGCAGTGCAGGCGGCCATCAAAGCCGGCGGCGTAGACCAAGCCGTCAGCGATCGCGACCGTCGAGGCCGAAGAGCCGATTTCGTCGTAGGACCAGCGTTTGGCCGTCCGGGTGACGTCGCCGCTGCCGTCCGCGTCCAGGCAAACGAGCCTGCCGAGTTTCATCCGGTGATACGGCTCCTGGGTGAAAGTTACATAGACCCGGCCCCGGTGAAAGACCGGCGTGCCCGTCACCTGGTAGGACGTGCTGTCGTGCTGGTGGTCGGGCGGGACGCGGTCTTGGGTTTGAGCCAGCGGGTGGCCGTGAAACTTCCAGACCGGGCGAAGCCGTTGCACGGTTTCTCCAATCGCTTCCGGAGGCAGCAACTCGAAGGCGTACAGCACGCCGTTGCCGGCCCCATAGAATCCCAGCGTCTTGTCGCCCACGCGGCCGGCGGCGACCGAACTCCACTGGCCGTGCGTGATGTCCGGCCCGATGCCGAAGTCGTCGCGGGCCACCAGCTTGCCCGTGCGTTTGTCCAGCGCGATCAGGCTGGGAGCTTCCGGATGCACGACAAAGCTGTGCGTCCACTCGACGCCGTTGCTGGTGTTGACGTACAGCAAGTCGCCGTGCAGCAGCACCGAGCAATGGGCGGCATTGTGCGCTTGAGCGTTCAACTGGCGCGGCATATCGAACAGCCACAGGATGTCGGCGTCCTGCGGGGTGAGTTCCCGCGGCGGTTGTCCCTCGCCAGCCATCAGCCGGCCCTCGTCCAGAAACGGCCCTTCGTTGCCGTCCGCTTGGCCGTCGACATCCAGGCAGACGACTTCGCCGCGATTGGTCACCAGGTAGGCCCGGTCGCCTTCCACGGTCGGCGACGAGGTGATGCCGACCTGAGCCCAGTCGGCCCACTTGATCCATTCCAGCTTGGGCAGGTTCAGTTGCCAGAGGAACCGGCCGGTGGCTTCGTCGAAACACATCAGCACGCCGCGGTCGCCCTCGATCCGCGGATCGCGCGGCGAGCCGTTGTTGGTGCCGACAAACACCCGGCCCCCGGCGATCACCGGAGTGCCGTACGTCGTTTGTCCAAGGCGGGCCACCCACTTCACGTTCTTGGCCGTGGCCGCAGCGATGTTGCCGGTCGCCGGATCCCGCTCGCCGGGCGCGAAATCGCTCGGCAGCCCCGTTTCGGCGGAGATCATGTTCCGCGTCCCTGCTTCGCCCCACTGCGGTCGATCGGCTGCACCGAGCAGTCCTCCGAAACCGACGAGCCGCATCGCTATCAGAACCAGAACCGTATGTCGGACCCCCGGCAACGACATGGTGTATCCCTCCAGGCAGAATTGAACAAGTTTCCAGACGTTGAGCGGAACTCATTGTCCCGCCGAGTGCAGGCGGCTGCAAGTCACCCGAAGACAGTCCCACGCTCCGCCCCCTGGCACCTGTCCAGAAACCACACCGCGGCTTTGTGGCCTGTCGCTCCGAGGCGGTGAAGAAATCCACGTAGGCGAGTCTTTCTTCAATTCGGACCATGCGGCCTGGCAAAAACAGGTTCACGCCGGGAATTCGATGTCCGGACTGGACGTTCGACGGCAGGTTGACACGCTGCACTTGATGTCTTACACCATAGGCTGCAGCCGTGATTCGTCGAGATCCCAGGCGTCGGCGTGTTTTATGCTCCTAATCACGATTGAAAACCCGAGGCAGCAAAAGCAGTATCTGCACGCGTCCGGCCTGGTCGTGCTGGGCCGCCAGCCCGGCGGCGATCAGGCCCAGGTCGTGATCGATGACGATTATGTCTCGCGCAGGCACTTGATGCTGGAGCAGGTTTCGCCCAAGCGGATGCGATTCGAGAACATCGGGCGCAACGATCTGGAGTTGCCCGACGGCACCAAGATCGGCCAGGGGGCCTGCGGCGAGATCGACCTGCCGGCCCGGCTGCGGATCGGCCAGACGGTGATCGATGTGGTGCGGCAAGAGGCCCAGCCTTTGCTGGATCTGGATCATCCGGACACATCGGCCGACGATCAGTTCGAGACGATCGCCCTGCCCGCGACCTTGCAGCTGCCCTCGGTCACGCGCAGTTCGCTGTCCAGCTTGGGCGAAGTCCCGACGGCGGAAATGCTGGCGGTGTGGTTCGAAACGCTGCTGTCCGTCCAGCGTTCGGCCGTCGGTTCGACCGAATTCTACCAGGAAACGGCTCGGGCGATCGTGGACCTGGTGGGCCTGGATCGCGGGCTGGTGCTGCTGCGCGAAGACAACGGCTGGGGGATCGCCGCGGGCTGGGCGAAGAACGAAACGGCGGGGTTGAACTTCAGCCGTTCGGTGTTGGCGCGTGTGGTGGAACATGGTCGCACGTTTTTCGGGACTCCGCAATCCAAGAACACTCGAGGCAGCCTGGAGAACGTCGAGGCGGTCGTCGGCTCGCCGATCATCGACTCCAGCGGCCAGGTGGTGGGCGTCCTGTACGGTTCGCGCGATTGGAGTGCCGACATGTCGCGGATGGGGATCCAGCCGCTGGAAGCGCAGGTCGTTCAGTTGCTGGCGAGTTCGGTGTCCGTGGGCCTGATGCGGCTGGAAATGCAGCAACGGCTGCAGCAGGTGGAGCAACTGGCGGCGGTCGGGCAGGCCATCGCCTATATTGTCCACGATCTTCGCGGGCCGCTGGGCAACATCCGGCAACTGCTCGAGATGCGGCGTGCAGGCTCGCAAGAAGGCTTGGGACAGGAGGAACAACTGGACCTCATCGACTCGTCCCTGTCCGTGGCCCTGGATCTGCTGAACGACAGCTTCGAGTTCTGCCGTGGCAACGTTCGCGTCCAGCCGCTGAGCGGGACGTTTACCAAGTTGTTGGGAAAGCACCTGCTGTTGCTGCGCGTGGATCTGCAAATGTTGGGCGTCGTCCTGCAGTTGGACGTACCGGCCGAGTTGCAGCTGGCGTTGGACCCGGAGCGCATGGCCCGCGTCCTGCGCAATCTGGCTCGCAACGCGGCCGAGGCCATGCAAGGGCGCGCCGACGCGGTGGTCACCATCGGCGCTCGGCAGGTCGACGCGGGCGTCGAATTGTACGTGGCCGACAACGGTCCTGGGATTTCCCCCGAAGCCATGGGCAAACTGTTTCAGCCCTTCGGCACCCACGGAAAGCGCGGCGGTACCGGATTCGGATTGGCGATCGCCAAGCAGTTGGTGGAAGCCCATCACGGGCGGATCTCGGTAGCCTCCAGCGAACAGGGGACGCGGTTCACGATTTTTCTGCCGGCGCCGGCCGCGGCTGCCCCCGCGGACGATACCACGATTCGTACGGCGCCGGCCGCGGCTGCCCCAGCGGACGATACGACGGCGCACCCAGCGTCAACCTCGACGGGCACTTTTGTCGCACCAACGCCCGCGGGAGCGCCGCGCCGCGTGCTGCTGGCGGAGGACAGCTCGGTCAACCAGCGTCTGATCGTTCGCCAGCTGCGATTGGCAGGTCACTGGGTGCAGGCGGTAGACAACGGCCGCGAAGCGGTCGACGCCTGGGCGGGTCAGCCCTTCGACATCGTCCTGATGGATGTGGAAATGCCGGAACTGGACGGACTGGCCGCCACGCGCGAGATCCGCCGGCGCGAACAGGAAAGCGGCCGGCGCACGCCGATCGTCGCCCTCACCGCACACGCCTCTGCCGAAAGCCGGGCCGAGTGCTTGGCTGCCGGCATGGACACGGTCCTGATGAAACCGGTCAACAAGGACGAACTGACCGACGCCATCCGCCGGTTGGCTGCAGCGTCCTGAGTAGAAAGCAGGCCGGAACACTACCTTGCAGTTCCGGCACAGATCCTTGCCGTTCTCGGACAGTTGGCAGCGCCGGAACCGCGCGGACTTGTTCCGGCCTACCGGCATCAGTACAGCGTGAAGTTGACGCCCGTGCCGACCGGGCCGGCGCCGATCGGAGCGGTTTGCGGGCACTGGTAGATCAGAACTCGCTTGGTGGTGTGCAGGATCACTTCCGGCCGCCGGTCGCCGTCCAGGTCCCCCACGGCGACGCAAGGGCCGGGGTCGTTCTGCGGCTGGGGCAGCGATTCGTCGCCAAACGCGTCCGCCGGGCCGAAGTGGGCGACGCAACGCCCCTGGCCGTCGAACAGCTTGGCCGCGTTGCCGATCAGGATCTCCGTCAAACCGTCGCCGTCAAAGTCGATCAGCCGGTGATGCCGCCCGTAGCCGCACGTGTACTCGCCCAATAACGTGCCGCGGTCGTCCAGTAACCATACCAGCCCCTGGCCGAAGGGCCGATGGTCGATATCGACGACCATCTGCTGGCCGGAAACGTCGGCCCGAATCTTGCCCGCGTCCACGGACTCGAAATGACGTCCGGTCAGTTCCCACATCGTCCGGCCCGCGCCGTCCAGCAACGCCAGGCCCTCTGCGCCGCAGTAGGTCAGCAGGAAGCGGAAGTCGGCGGGTCGCTGGCCGATGGCCATCACCTCCGCGCAGTCGAGATGGCCGCGTTCGAGTTTCCCCTTGGCCGACGTGACAGACCACAACTCGCGGCCGTCGTCATCCAGCAGCGCGTAGCCTGCGAGCACCTCGTCCTTGCCGTCGCGATCGACGTCGAGGCACGTCGGGTGGTGGCAGGTCAGATAGCGTTGCGGCGCCCAGTCCCAAAGCGGCTGCCATTGATCGGTGTACGCCCAGATGCGGTGATAGCGGTCCTTGACCAGGATGTCGCTCGCCCGCGGCAGCCCGCGCAGGTTGGCAAAGACGATGCAGTCGGCGACCTCAAGCCCCGCCGGCAGCGGCCACTGCCGAACCACCCGGCCGGTGGCTCCCTCCAACACGACCAGGAACCCCTTGCGGCTCAAGTACACCTCGTTCTTGCCATCCCCGTCCAGGTCGTAGATCTGCAGCGGCACATCACACCACAGGCCTTGGATGCCGGCTGCGGGCGTGCCATGCTTCCAAAGCGCTGAGCCGTCCAGCTTCCACGCGCCCAGCGCCGTGACGGATTGATTCTCATGGCGCGCGGTGACGATTTCGGCCACGCCGTCTCCGTCGAGATCGCCGGCGACCAGCCACTGCCCGTGGAAGTCCGGGTCCGGTTCGAACGCGCGCCAGGGCGGGACCATCGGGCCGGCTTGCTTGGTGGTGTCGCAGGTGAAAGGCTCAGCGGCCGGAAGGCCGTGCGTTAGAGTGCTGAACAAGATTGTGGTGACGGTCGCAGTCCAGGTCAAAGGTCCGGCCATAGGTTCCTCCTAGTGCAGAGCGGCATGAATACTGAATACAGAATCGTGAATGCGGAAGCCAGAATGGGTGGCTTCGCGACATTCTGCCTTCTGTATTCAGTAATCAGTATTCGCTATTCGCCTGGCAATGTGATTGACGGATTCAGCTCACCCAACAGCAAATTGCGCAGCAGAAGCTCAAATGCCTCCGACCGGAATTGCCGTTCCAGCTGTCCTACGCGGCGGGCGTCAGCAACAGGTAATCCAATCCCACCATGTACGAACGCACTGCCTTGGCATTGGCGCCGGTGATCGTGAACGCGATCGTGTTCTCGCCCGCCTTCAACTCGAACGTCCCCAGTTCGACCGGTCCGGTCACGATCACTCCGTTGTTAAAGAAGTCGATCGGATCGCCCACCGCCGTGCCGTTGATCGCGACCTGGGCGATGCCATAGTCCACGGCCTTCAGGAACTGGGCGGTGACCTTGTACCTGCCGGCCTTTTCCACGGGAAAACCTAGCGTGAGCGTGTCTCCGGGTTTCTGGCCGCCGCGCCACCACAGGTGATAGCCGCCGCTGGTCCCGTCCCATTCCTGCGGCTCGACCGTGCCCGCTTTCTCCAGGATTTTCATGGCCTCGCCCTCGATGGCGTCCTTCACCTTCGGCGCTTGGTATGCCTCCAGCGGACGCAAGACGACGTCGGCGGCCGCGAGCGGCTGGAACGTGTCTTTCGCGCCCGGCTTCGCGTACCAGTAGTCGATCACTGCCAGATTGACCAGGCACTTTTTCCAGTGCCACAGTTCCATGTCAAACCGGAAGTCCTTCGTAAACGGGATGCGGTCCAGGATGTGCCAGCGGTTGACGCTGGTCCGGCCGAAGTTGCCCGGCCCGTCGCACCGCGTCTGGGTGTGGTAGGCGTGCGTGAACAGTTCCGGGAAGCACCAGGCATAGCCGTAGTAGTCCTCCGTGCCCGTGCCGAAGTGGCTGGGAAACGTCTCGCCGTCGACGTAGATTTTCTCATCGCCCTCGCCCCACCAGGCCTTGACGGGGTTGTCGATCGCAAAGGCCACGCCCGCGAACACGCCTTGGCCCTGGGCCGTCAAGTAGTTCCAGTCGATCTTCGGCTCCGTCGACACATCGAACTCGGATCGCCATTTGGCGTGGAACAGCATCGTGGCGTCGGTCCAGGTGCAAGGCTGGCTGACGATGTCGCCCCGTACCGTGATCGGCGAACTGCCCTGGTTGCGGACGCGGATTTCGGCGGACGTCCTGAACGGCATGAACCAACGGCATTCCAGCTGGCCATCCTTCGTCACGCTCAGCGGCAGCGACGCGTAAGGATTCAGTCCCGGCGCAGTCCCGAAGAAGTCGCCCAACGGGGCCACGACGGTGGTGTCGCCGTCAAACGTCATCTCCAGAACCGTGGACCGCAGCGCCGGTTCGTCGCGATCGCCCGACGGCGACCACTGGAAGCGCAGGCGGCTGATCGCCTGCGGCCCGGACAAGCTGGCCAGCACGGCCGCTTGCCCCGGCTGGACTTGGGCCTCAAACGGCTTCTCCTCGGCGCCGGCTCTGTTGGACGCCTTGCCGGGTTCGTTCATCCGCGCGATCGTGGCCGCGACGCCGGATTCCAGTTGTGCGATCTGGTCCGCCGCAAACGATGCCACCGGCGTGCCCTGGGGGTAAGTCCGATAGTTGACGTGATAGTAGAAATTCCCCGCGTCGCTGGTCACCTTGCAGTGCTTGGCGTAGGGGATCGGGAAGTACAAGTTCCAGCCCTTGCTGTACTCGCCTGCGATGGGGCGCGGGAGGCCCGGGTACTCGCCGCCCAGCAGCACATCCATCTTGGCTTCCAGCGCCGGTTGATCTGCTCCGTCGATATAGATCCGTAGCGTCCCCGCCGGGTTGGCCGACCAGATGCGGACGATCGCGCCGGGACCGTCCGCATCCATCATCACGTGTTCCTTTCGCCCGTCCCGCTCCTCGATGCGGAGGTACTGGCCGCAGTCGCCGTTGGCGAACCAGTTCTCCGACGGCGATTTGGCTGCGCGGTCGTACGACGAGAATTGTCTGCACGTGTAGGCCGGCGAGGGAAACTCGGCCATGCCCGCCAAATTGGTCATCTCGGCCAGCAGCGATTTCGTGGTGATCGGCGCGGCGTCCCCGGCCCAAGCGATCGATGCCGACCACGCGGCCACGAGAACTGCGACGATACCCCAGCAAATCCAGCGACGCGAACTTTTCTCTTTCATGGTGTTGTTCCTGTTGGCGTTGTGTGTGTCACCGTAGGCCGCTCGCTCCGCGAGCGGAACCGCGTCGCGGAGCGACGCGTCTACGATGTCCGGTCTACGATGTCCGGTCTGTCCCAGGCCGGCCGCGAGTCTCGGAGCGACTCGCCTACGTGAGTTTCCACGGCTCGCGCATCGGCCGTCCCAGCATGGCGTTGGCTTCGTCGTCGCCCACGAACTGTTCCGCGGCGGGGTCCCAGCGCAGCTTGCGGCGCAGCTTCATAGCGATGTTGGCCACGTGGCAGAGCGTAGCCGTGCTGTGGCCGATTTCGACCGCCTCGATCGGGTCCTGGCGGCTCTTGACACAGTCGATGAAGTTCCGCACATGGTCCGGGATGTAATTCCGCGACGAGTCCTCTTGCCGTTGCGGATTGCTGACCGGCAAGTGGATTTCGTTGGGACCGATCTTGGTCGTCTTGAGCGACTCTGGCGAGGTCTTGACGCCCTGGTACCCGAACTCGACCCAGCCTTCGCTGCCCTCGAACCGAGTGCCGAAACCGGGCTTGGCGGTTTGGCAGATCAACTCCGTGCCGTTGGCGTAGCGGGCTCGGAAGCTGACCTTGGTGGCCGTGGTGAACAGCCCGCCCGGCGCGGGCCACTCGGCGCCCGTGTCCTCGAACTCGACGGGGCCGCTGCGATCCATGCCCAGGCCCCATTGCGCGATGTCGTTCGAATGGCAGCCGAAATTCGTCGTCTGGCCACCCGAATAGTCCAGGATGAACCGGAACCGGTACAGGCAGCGGTCGATGTGGTAAGGAGCCTGCGGGGCGGGCCCCAGCCACATCTCGTAATCAAAACCTTCCGGCACGGGCATCGGTTTCCAGCCCGGCCCCGGATCGACCGCGTTGTTTTCCGCCACCTGGGTGATGATCCGCTGGAGCTTGCCGATCCGGCCGTTGCGGACCAGTTCGCAGGCAAAACGATTCGCAGGGCTGGAGCGGTAGTGGCTGCCCGTCTGCAGAATCCGCTTGTGCTGGCGCACTGCTTTCACCATCGCTTGCCCCTGGCGAACGGTCAGCGACAGCGGCTTTTCGCAGTACATGTCCTTGCCGGCCTGGGCGGCCATGACGACCATCAAGGCGTGCCAGTGGTCGGGGACGACGATGGCCACGGCGTCGATGTCCGGGCGAGCGAGCACTTTCCGGAAGTCGGTGCAAGCGTCGCAGCCTTTGTATTGTCCGGCGTTCTTTTTCTCGGCGTAGAACGCGTTGACTTTGTCCTGAGCCGGCTTGCGTCCCAGGAACTGCTGGGGCGTCTTGTAGCCGTAGCTGGCCGTATTCACATCGCAGACGGCGACGACTTGAACGTCGTCTTGCTGCAGGAAAGCCGGCAGGTCGATCGTGCTTTGGTTGCCGTTGCCGATGAAGCCCACCGCGATCCGGTTGCTGGGCGCGTTGGCCCCGAACACGGAGGCGGGAACGATGTAAGGTGCCGCCGCGGCCGTCCCGATGGCGGCCGCCGAGGTCTTCAGGAACGTGCGGCGGGAAAGGGAACGCATGGCAATTCCTCCGAGGGCCAAGACTGAAAGGATCATTGTAGTCCAGGGGACCGGCGTCAGATATCTGCTGCCGCCAAAATTACGGCCACTTCCGGCCCTTGTCAATTGATGACCTGCCGCCGGAAGACGATAATTTTGTTTGCCGATGCAGCCGATGTCCGCCGGTGCAGCCGAGTTTTGGAGTGCGGTGCCTTGTCACCGCTTTGGGCGGCGGCCTGGAGCGTGCCGGCTGATGGGGTTCAGCAGCGACAGCAAGACGCCGGGCGATTGCGGTACGAGCCGGTTTTGCGGCGCTGGGCCGCGTCAAGCAACATCGTGAGGCAAGCACATGCCCCAGACTTCCGGCGACAATCAAGCCCGTGACCGAGGACCGTTCGTGTGCCAGTTCCGACTGGTCCATTTCGGCTACGCCATCGCCTTGATGGGCTCGGCGCTGGCGACGCTCGGACCGGAAGCGATTCTCGCACCCCTGATAATCTTGGCGCTTTGGACCTACGTTTTCGCGCGCCGCTCACGCCCGCGCGGGCTCTTCGAGGCACTGCTGCTGTTGCCCTTGTTGACCTGCTGTGTGGGTCCGATCTTCTGGGGAATCGAACCAGCCAACTCTCGACGGCACGTGGTGTCGTGCGGGAACAACCTGAACCAGATCTCGTTCGCCCTGCAGCAGTATCACGACCTGTACGGCGAATTCCCCCCGGCCTATCTTGCGGACAAGAACGGCAAGCCGATGCACAGTTGGCGAGTGCTGATCCTGCCCTTCCTGTTGAACCGCAACCTGTACGACAAATACCACTTTGACGAACCCTGGAACGGGCCCCGGAACCGCCAACTGCTGGAAGAGATCCGCGGCGATCCGTACCGGTGCCCCGACGACCCACGGTCCGCAGACGATTCTCGGAAATGGACCAGCTACGTCGCCGTACTCGGTCCCCGCACGATGTGGCCCGGTGCGCGGGGGCGAAAGCTGAGCGAGATTCCGGACGGCACTTCGAATACGGTTATCGTGGTGGAAGATCACAGCCGTCGGATTGCCTGGATGGAGCCGCGAGATCTGGAGTTCGAGGAAGCGCAGCGTCTGTTTGCGTCGGTCGATCCGCAGGCAGACGGTTTGCACCGCAGGGAGAATTTTTTCTTCGTGTTCCGCTGGGGCCGCATGGTCGCTTGTGCGGATGGGAGCGTGCATTTCGTGGAACATGAAGTGAAACGCGATGACTGGGCCGCGCTGCTGACGGTCGACGACGGAGTGAAGCCCTTGGTCCTGGAAGCGAACGGCCCCGGAAGGGAAATCCGTCGCGTCAAACTCGGCAACTGCTTCCGGCTGGCGGTGTTCGCGCTCTTGGTAATCCTGCCGTTCCCCTGGGTCTGGCACACGCCAAGGCCGCGGTCGAAGTCAGCACCCGAGCGAAGCGGGTGAGGAGAACGTGTAATGCCCGTCCTTTTCGTCGCTCCCCACCTGCGGACCGGCGATCCCCGGCCCGCCTCGCTCACGGTGCCGATCGTCCGCACAGAACCTAAGCCGAAGCTGGTCGCGTCCTACGGCAGCACGAAGGTGGCAGAGTTTGCCGCCGGCAGAAACCGTGGGCGAAACTGGGCCTGACCGGTGCCAGCAGCAAAAGAAAAGCACGCCACTTTCGATTGGTGGCG
>ERZ795059.5367-NODE-5367-length-11639-cov-6.140884_pt1 | contig 11639 bp, 12 predicted proteins | sample MGYA00375143_ERZ795059 | MGnify/ENA primary metagenome ERZ795059 (study PRJEB30188, sample SAMN05720168) | activated sludge metagenome | isolation source: Anaerobic digester | place: USA | collected 2015-01-07 ... | reverse complement strand
CGTTCCCATATGAAAAATATAGCAACCTCTCCCAAACTTCATTTAAGGCTTAAATGCACTTTGGGAAGCTAATTTTGGCCGGCCGCGCGCCGCGAAAACACGTTGGCGGTAAACGACGCGTCGGCCGCGTTGGCGGTGGGCACGCACCACGCGGTGGTGACGCGCGCAACCAGGGCATCGGCCGAGGTTTCGTCCGCCACGAGCCATTCGCCCCGCAGCGAATCGACCGCATGCATCACGACGCCGTAGTGGTCGCGCACATACACCACAACGATCGTGTGGCCCGCATACGTGATGGTAACGGCCAGCGACCGGCCGCTGGCGTCGGATCGCGTCGCCACCATGGCCAGCGCGGCCGGCAGCGAATCAACGGTGGCAAATTCGAGGGTGCCGGGCGCGGTCACGCTTGTTGCGCGCAGGAATTGTGCCATTTCGGCCGGTACGAGCGTGCCGGCAACAAGATGGAGGCCGCTTATCTCGAGTTCGTGCGTCCACGGCGCGATACGCGTTTTTGCATCCACCACGTCCTCGAGCACCTGTGCCGCCACAAGCATGGCGTCGGGCACTTTGTCGCCACGTTCGGGCGCCGTTAGCATTGCCCATGTCGAGCAGCCAAGCCGGATGCAGTGTTCGATGGTGCTGGCCGATGCGTGTGTGCGCAGCAGCGCATTGCCCACCAGCACGGCAATGGCGGAACACGGCACGCCGGAAGGCATCAGGGACGCTTGTGTGACGCAAAGGTGGTGCGTCTGCATGAGGGCGGATGGGCGATTTAATCGCTGGCCGGCTTGACCATCTCGTCGAGCTCGCCCATGGCGGTGGCAATCGACTTGCGCGAAATCATGCTTTCCGTGCCTTGCATGCCCAGCAGGCGCCCAGCAACGGCAACGTGTGCGGCAGTGGTGCGCTTGTGGCCCGACAGTTGCTTTGTCAGGTGCACGCCGCCAAGCAGCCGGCGCATCACTGCCTGCACGGCCTCGCGCGTGGCCTCGCGCGCGCTGCGTGTGATGCGGTCAATGTGGAGGTCGGGCTGGTCGCTCATGGCGGCGTGAATGAGGCCATTGGCCACGGATTTCGGCACCAGCTGCACCACCGTGTTGTCGCGCCGGCACGCTAGATACATGGCCTTGAGCCGCCGGTGCGATTCGGCAACGCGCTTGCGCAGCTTGCCCGGCACGCGATGCTTCTTGGGCTCGTCCGCAGCAGCAGGTTCGGTGGTTTTGGCAGGCATCGAGGGGCAGTTCGTGCAATGTGTCTTATTCGTGCAAATCGAGAATTTTCGAGGCGCCGCGTTTCGAGGGACTAGGCGATGCCGGCGTGCGCCAGCAAAATCGGGTGTCGGGCAGCGCATAGCCGGCATTGGGCTCCAGCGAGTGCGAGCTGGTGCGGCACAGTGTCGAGCAGCGCGCAAAGGGCGTGGCCGCGCCCATGCAGCACGCCACGCACTGGGCATAATCGACGCAGCATGCCGTCGTACACTGTGTGCATGCGTAGCGTGGCGACCATTCGCTGCAACAGTCGGTTTCGGAATCGACGGCGGCCGGCGCGCACGTGTATCCACGATCGTCTGTCGTTAGTTGCGCGCTTGCGCCGTGGGTGCGGCGGCAATGGTGGGTCGCGGCGGACGGAAGGTGGCGCGTCGATGGCGGCGTTGCGCTAGGCGTGCGCGCGGGCGCCGCAGATGTGGTTGGCGCCATCGATGGCGGCGGCGCGGCAACATCGTCGGCATCGAGAGCGCGCGGGTTGCGACGCAGCACAACTAGCGCGCCCAGCGACGCCAGCACGAGCCACGCACAGATGCCCACCGCCAGCAGTGTTTGTTGGCGCATTGTGTTTACTGGCTACAGGTTGAATTCGGAACTGATAGCCGATGGTTGGGTCACGCGTGTTGGTGGCGCCAGTGGCGCCGGCGAGGAAGCGAGATAGAGTTGGCCTTGCAGCGTGTAGTGGGCGACAAGCGTGCGTTCGTAGCGTTCGTTGCCGCGCTTGTCCATTTCGTTGAATTTGCGCACGTCCCAAATGAACATGACCAGCATGAAAACGCAACAGATGGCCACCGCCAGTGCAAACGGCCATACGTTGTTGATAACGGCCTGCGTGCAATCGGACACGCACTGCTTTCCATCGATGCACTCGCACCCGACGCCAAGCACCCATTCCTCGTTTTCCGAACACGGATGTGCCTGCCGTAGCATTGTTGCCCACAGGAGTTGCACGCGCGAGCAGCCTGGCGTGTCGGGACTATCGACGCAATCGGCCACGGCGCTGGCTACGTCGGCAATGTCGTTTTGCTGCTGCGCCACAAACATCGTTAGCATCTCGGAAAAATGTGCCGTGTCGTATTCGCTTATGGCGGCGTTGCTTGGCGGCAGGCCAAAACGCACGGCGCATTGTGCGTCTGCGCGGCACGTATCGCGCGACCACAGCACAAACGCCGCGCTTGGTGGCGCCGCCCACGCAGTCGCCACCACAAACGCTAAGACAAGCGCAGCGGCGGCATGCATCATGCGCTACGGTCACGCGGCAAATTATAAATAACCGGCGGCGGCACTACGCGACCTGCCTGCCGCCAATGGAGGATCTAACCATTGGCGAGCTCGCTGCTGCTTCGTGCATCTACATTGGCCCCTACTTTGGCATGTTTGTGGGCCTGCCGCTACTGGCAACGTGGCTGCGCAACCTGTGGTGGGGCCAGCGACTGGCGGCCATTTCCGTGGCCACGTGGCGCGCCGGCGTGTGGTATGCGATCCCCGGCTATTTCGGCTATCGCATTGCGTGCTGGATATGCCGCGTGTTTCTGTATCCCATCCGCCGGCTGCTTCTGTGGGCGGCCGTATGTGGCGGTGTGGTGCCCATCTGTGTGGCGTGGCTCGAAAAGCTTGCCTACCACGCCGGCCGCTGGCTGGCTACGGGCGACCCCAATTGGGCGCACGTGTTTGTGCCCGTGCCCACGGATCGCATGGTGCGCACGTCATTCATGCTTGGCGTCGACCATTACGTGGCCGGCTACGAGGCGTATCGAACGACGGGCTTTGCCATCACAATGCATCACTGGCGCATGGGCGCGCTCACAACGGCACAGCTGGCGTGTATTTCGTTTTTTCTCTACGGCCTCATTCGCGTTGCCCTTCGCGTGCGCAATGGTGTACGCGAAACGGCACTGCGGCGGCGCCGCGCAAAGTAGGTGGCCCAGCGGCACGAGTTTATGATACAATCGGAAAGCGGGTCGTACAGGCGGCCCGCCTTGAGTGCCGGCAGCACAAACCGCTCCTGTTTGGTGCGTGCCGTCGTTGGATGGTCCCAATAAAACAAAAACGCCATCGTGGCCACTTCCTGCACAATACCCACCGCCACGCCAACGTCGGTGTCGCCCGGCTGCAGCAGGCTTTCGGCCACGCGGAAAAACACGCCCAATGGATCGGCAACGCCGCTGAAAAACCACAGTACGCCGTTGTGGATGCGTTCAAGCGATCGATAGTGCAGTTTGCGTGTCCAGATGGCGCGATTCTTGTCAAACCACAGCGGCAGCACCTTTTCGCTGTTTTCCCAAATGTACGGCAGTCGGAAATCGTCCATGCGCGGATACAGCGACAGTGCTGCCGTTGCCACGCACGGACAACATTCGGCACAGCCAAGGCGCCGCCGGGCCGCCATTTGCCGCCGCTGCAGCGCGCGATCATATGCTTCCACGTAGCGCCGGTACTGCGCCATGTTGGCAAACGTGCGGTCCACAATAAGCACGTGATCGCCGCTGGCGCCCACGATTTCGGCAAGCCGCAGCGACTTGTTGAAATGAATGTATGCCTCAAAGAGTCGCACAATGTCGCGCAACAACAGATTGTGCGGAATGTACGCGTGTGCGCGATCGTGCCCCAGTGTCCAGCTGTTTTGCCACGCAATAAGCTGCCGTTGCGTTGCGGCGGCAAGATACGTGGCACTGTGCACTGCACACGCCGCATTGGCTGCCGGCGGCGCAAGCGGTGATTCGCGCAAAAAGCGTTCGGGCGCAACCTTGCGCACGGCGCCACGCGTATACAGTGCCATCAGGTTGTTGTAGGCGTAGGCAATGGTCCATACGTTGGGCTCGGATATTTCCGAGAGCGCAAACAGTGAATATGCGCGCGTTTTGAGCTGCGCAAGCGAATGTTCTACAATCTGCTGCAGGTGGGGCACCTGCGTAAGCAGCAATTGCAGCGTTTCGCCCTCGGGATCGCGTTCCCATTCGGACATGGGCGCATGGTGATGTGGTGGTCTTTACACGGCCGATGCCCGGCGCGACGCAAGAATGGCGGCGGCAATGTCGGCCGTATACACGTGCGGCTCATTGGCGCTTTCGGTCGCAATCAATCCGGCAATGATTGCCGCAGCCGGCGCGCCATAGTATGCAGTTGCCAAATCAGATGCCGCATGCATCATGGCGCCAAAGCCTTCGATTTCTTCGTGCGACTCAAGCTCTTTGTCACTGTCGCTATCCCAGCTTATCTCGTCATAATCGTCACTATCGCAGCTTGATTCGCTAACATCGTCGTCACTATCACTGTCCGACTCATAATCGCTATCGTCGTCCTCGCTATCACTGTCCGAATCATAGTCGCTATCGTAGCTGCTCCAACCGTCACTGTCCGAATCCGATGCCCAATCGGTAAAGCGACACTCGCCACTGATTTGTTGCACGTCTTCCTCTGGTTCTTCCTCTGGTTCTTCCGTCGCATACGGTTGCGGCGCTTCTTGCAGCGGGCGCACGCCAGCAGGTGCATACACCACTTGTGTCAGTGGCGCACGTGGCGGTGCGTCAAAGGCGTCAGGGTTGAATGCGGCGCCGCCACCACCACCAGCAAACGCATAGCCGCCGCCAGTGCCAAACGCCTGTGGCATTTGATCCGTTGCAGGCGCCTGTTGAGGTCCGGCGCCGGGCTCGCCACCGCCGGGGCCGCCACCGAGGCCCGGCATGCCGCCGGCGCCGCCCGCACTGCCTTTGGGTGCGGCTGCAGCCGGTGCGGCCTTTTTCGCATCGGCCTTTTTCTTGGGCTGCTGCTTTTTTTTCTTTTGGTCCTTTTTCTGCTTGCGCGCGTCCTTTTTCTTCTGGGCGGCGGCGGCCTTGGCGTCGCGCTGCGCCGGCGTCTGTTTGGGCTGGGTTTTGCCCGACGCACGATCGGCCTTGGCCTGCGTGCGCGCCTGCGCCTGCTTGGTGGCCTTTGCGTCCTTCTTGGCCTTGCCGCGATCCTGGCGCGCACGATTCTTGGCCTTTTGCTTTTGGATGGACGATCGCGCCTTGTCCTTGAATGCGCGCCCGCCACGCGATGCCTTGCCGCGCGCCGCCGTCACTTTGCGCCCGGTTGCGCGCTTGGCACGGCCTGCCTTGAGCCGCGCGCTGCGGCCGGCGCTGCTTGCCTTGCCCTTGGCCTTGCCGCCAACCTTTTTGGCCTTGCTGCCGGCCTTGCGCCCTGCTTTGCGTGCGGCACCACCAGCACGTGATGCCATGCGGCGTGCGGCGGCGGCAGCAGCGCGAATGGCACCAATCAGTTCGGCATCGACGCGCGATCGCATCAGGGCGTGATCAATGTCGCGCTGCCGCACCAGCGGGTCCGTGGCGGCCACCACATCCACGCCGCGGTCAATACGCACGTAATCGGCCGTATCGCCGCGAAATCGCACCGCCAGCGTGGTGTTTTTGTCAAGCCGCACATATTCGGCAAGATCGTCGTGGAGATTCGCCTGTGTTACGGGCCACGTAACATCGTAGCCAATGGGCCCAAGCTGCAGCCGCGCGCGCAAATCGATGCGGCCATCGTCGCGTGGCGTCGCCGTTACAATGGGCGGCAGCGGCGCCGTGCTTCCAAGCGCGAGACTTGCCGGCGCATCGGGGTGCATGTAGGACACGACGCCACGCATCAAATGGCGCGGCTCGAGCGCAATGGCGGCATCGTCGACCGCCAGCGTCAACATTGGTGCACAGAGGGGCGTCTGTTTGTGGGCGCAACAAAGCATCTTTAATATTTTTTCATCACACACAACGCTCAATCGCGTTCTCAATGTCGGCAACAATGCGCTCCAGCGTGGCGTCGTCGTTGTGGAATGGCTGCGAGCCATCGATGCGCAGCACAGGTGCCGTTGCATTGCCCAGCTTGGCGGTGCCGCTGCCAAACACTTGCTCGTGTCGCTCGTGCAGTGCCTGTGCGTAATCGACCGTAAGGATTTCGCCATCGCGCGCACGGATCTTGTGGCGCTGGATGCATGTGGCCGGCTTCGTGTCGACCCAAATGCACAAATCGGGCGTGCCATTGGGCACCAGCGTGGGGATCAGGTCGTTGAAGCATTCGTCGTACATGCGCTGCTGCACCGACGTAATGTGGCCCTGTTCGGCCAGCATGTGGCGGAAGATGTCGCGATCGCTAAAAACCGATCGTTCCGAAAGCAGCACCACCGTGTCGCCAATCAAATCCGACAGTGCCTCGGCCTCGCGCATTGCCTTGACCATGCCTACCGTGCGCGTTGTGAACGTGTAGATCTGGAACATGGCCGGCACGCCCTCGTTGTGCGGCGGCCCCGCATCGAGCGACTTGTACATTTCCGTCAACAACCCTGTCGAATGCCACTTGTCGACCGGTTCGGACGCAACAACGACGCGCCAGCGCAGGCGCTCAATGATGCGCGCAATCAATGTCGTTTTGCCAGCGGCAATGTCGGCATCGACCGTGACATAGATAACGCGAGGCATGGTGTGCAGTGGCGGCACAAAAATAGCAGCATCGCTACCGGCGGGCCGCGCGTTATTATAATGTGCGCGCGCCGCTTGTAGCCACAATGGCCACTGACGACGAGGACGACGATATCGGGTGCCTTAACCAGCGCATCCTCGTTGATGACGCCGGCCGCGTGTGGACGCCGGCCAGCGTGCGCTTTCACACGAAATCCGTGCTGCGGGCCGTTGTGTTTCTTGTGTTTGCGGGCCTGCTGGCGGTCACGATTGTGCTTGGCGTCAACGATGCCTACAACATGAAGATGTTTACGCTGTGGTCGTGGACAATCACGCTGGCGTTTGTGTTTGTGATGCTGGTGGCGCTGTGGATCCAGCATCTGCTGCTTGTGTACACGCTTATCTTGCTGTTTCCGTTTGTGCTGGCCAACGTTGTGTTTGTGGCCATTGCTATCATTGTCATTATTGCCAACGATTCAACGGTGTTGACAAACAACACACCATGCCAGACGCCACAACCGACCGATCCCAAATACACGGTGTCGCAAGTGCACACGGGCGATTGGATTGAGCATGGCGGCCCGCCGTTTGCGCTCTTTCTGATTTTGCTGGCCGGTGGCCTGGCTCTGATGCGCTATGTGCTTGTGCGCGTGCTGGACTCGATGCATCCCGTGCTGCAGTGGCTGTATTTCGCATACTGGATGAGCGCGTCACTTGTGCTGCTGGGCATCTACGATCTGGCCTTTGACGTGGCCGCCACCTATCCCACCTCGTTCACAACGGCCGAACGCGTGCTTATTCTGCTTGCCATCGTGTGGGTGTGGCAGCTGCTTACGTGGGTCATGTTTACGTCGCAGGACGTGCCGGGCGACATCCACATCCAATGGCCGGCAACATTTACGGAATTTGCCAGCACAGGCCACCTGCATGGCTCGGGTACGCCATCGCAGCGACATGTGCGCGTGCTGGTGCCCACGCTGGAGGAACAGCTTGGCCTTCGCGACGGCATCGTGCATTTCGACCTATAAGGCGCTATCGGCCATGTGCGATTGCTCCGATTGCATGTAAAATGCACCCACGTAGATGGCATCGTCGCAGCCCTGGTCGGTTCGCAGCACGGCCGCCACGTAAAACGATGGCCGCAGCTCAAAGATTGCCAGCGAATACGTGCGATGCGGATTGTCCGCAGCCGGCCACATGCAGCGCAGCGGCGCCGAAGTGGGCACTGCGGGCTCGCGGGTCGCTACAAGCATGCCCGCCCACGGGGTTAGCCGGCGTACCCAGTGTGTGCCCCGTGTCCCGCGCAAGCAGCGCGTGTGCTGCTCAAACAGCTTGAGCTCGACGCGTGCTTCGGTTAGTTCGCGCGCTTCCGTCAGAAACGTGTACGCACACTCGGTCGCAAGGGCTTCAATGGCGGCGGACGGCATCACGGCCAGCATTTCGCCAACGTCAACGACGCGATCGGGCTCGCGTGATAGCTCAAACGGCACATCCGTTGTGGTTAGCGGTTGCTCGGGTGCGTATGTCTCTTGCACGCGGCAAAGCGTTGCCTTTGTCGAAACGGGATCTACCACCACCGGGGGCGGCGCAGCATCGTCGTTGTCGTCCTCGTAGTCAATATCGTCGAGAAAATCGTAGCTGGACGTGGCCACACGCGGCCGGTGCCCTGGCGGGATTTCCGCCGATGATGTTCGCTTGTGTGCCGCCATGCAAGGGCGCACTGTGCAAAATGGCTGCCTATCGTGGCGCCGAAAGCATTGCTGCGCTACAGGAGCGCTTTCTGCAGGATGTGGACATTGACGACGACGTCTATCGCGCTCGCTACGGCCGCGATGCCCCGCGCTTTCTCAACACGGGCGAACGCACGATGCGTCCCACCGCAAAGCACCTGCTGGCGCCGCTGTGGCGCGATTCCGAAGGCCGCGAATACACGCCGCACGACATTGGCGAGCGCGGCACAACCGACGTGTGGTGGGTGCGCATTCCACCGGGCCTAACGCGGCAGCAGCGCCGCGCCGGCAACGTCATGCTGACAGAGTTCCCGCAGCCGGGCGAACAATTGCTGTGGCGTCGCGTCGGTGGCAGGGTCGAAGATGCCGCCACGGTGGTTGTGGTCGTGTCGCAATTGGTCGAGCCAAAAACGGCATCGGCACAGGTTGTGCTTGCAGAAGATGCGCCGGCGCAACGCACCGATGCCGAAAAGGAGCGTCTGGAGCGGCGCGAGGCCATTCGTGAACGCAGCCGCCTGGCGCGCCAGCGGGACGCGCATTAAACACTGTGGGCCCCGCCGTCGCAGTAAGATGCGCTTGCTTGTGCCCCTGCTGGTGGTGGGCGCGGCCGTGGTGGCCGTTGCGTGTGGCCTGCTGGCGCCCCTGTGGCAGCAGTATCGCATTCGCGCGGCAGAACACAACGAGCGTGTTGGTTTCGCACAGAACGACGCCGTCACGCTGGTGAGCAAGTATCCGTTGCTTTTTGGCGCATTTGTGCAGCAAAACGCCTATGCCATTGTCGAGGGCCCGGCTTCCCAGGCGTGGGAATCAAGCAGCATTCCAACTACGGCGCGCGCCGTTGTCTACTGGATCACCACGAATTTCTTCGTGCGCGCATTGTCGCCGCAATCGTTTGTCGATTGTGCCGCCACGGCTGCGCTGCTGGTTTTCGTGCTGGCCGTGATTCTGCTGGTGGGCGTTGTTGCAGTCATTGGCGCAAATGTGTGGACAAACATGCAGTTTGCGCGCACATTTGCCAAGCAAACGTCTCGCGCGTCACTGGCCGCGCCCGAGGTGGACATTGTGGACGAATAAATTCAACTCGGTGCATTTACGTGCGCGCTTACGAGGCAAGCACCTTGGTGGTCGAGTGTGCGGGATATGCCGTGCCCATGTCCCATGCGGTAAACATGCCGGGCTCGTTGAACCAGTGTGAAGCAATGGGACCCGTGCCGTGATGCACCTCGCCGGCCGTGCCCGTGTTGGGGTCGAAATAGCGCACGCTGCCGCGCCACATCGCCAGCAACTCGTTGGACGACACAATGTCCTGGAATGAGTTGAGCGACGCACTGGGTGGTGTCAGGCCCCAGAACTTGCGCAACCAGTCGCTGCTGTGGAAGTGTTGCTCGTTGATGTCGCCAATGCTTGTTGTGACACCAGCCTTTTCCCAGCTGCCATACGCGGAAATCAACGCAGGCACGCCATTCTCGCTCATGGGCGGCTCCAGCACGACCACAATCGAGCCCGTTTGCATCATAGGATTGGACATTTCCATGCGCAGGCCCTCGGGGGTGGCAAAGTCCACATTGAGACCGGTCTGTTCGCAGCCGGTAATCAACACATTGCGCATGTGATACGTGTCCTTTTCGCCCGTAATGAAGGCGCCGGCCTCAAACTTTGTCTGAGCGCGCATCACTTGCTGGCTGTCGTCATAGGTCATGGAAAAGAGGGGGAACGCATAGAACGAACGCTGCGAGCCGCGCCTGGTCGCAATCATGCCCGCCGTGCGCAAAATGCCGCGCCAGCGCAGCAGCAGCGGCACAATCGGGATTGGCTTGTCGTTGACAAGCATCTTCTGGATAGACGCCATGTCAGTGGGCGACAGCAACAGATCGGCAACTGCCGATACATTGACGGGTGCATAGTGGCGATCGAGCGCAAGCAGTCGCTTTGCCACAAGGCTGCCATATTGCAGTTCCGCTTCCGCGTTTGTGCGCAAGGGCTCGTCCGATGTGATTGGCGCCAGATCAGCAATGGCCACCGTATTGCCCGGCGCCGCGGGATTCTCCAGCTTGATGCGCGTTGGAGCAACGCCGTCATTGCGTGCGATTCGGTAATATCCGTTGATTTGTGCCGCGGTATATTGCAGTGCCGTGCGCACATATCGAGACGGCGATTCGCCAGAGGGTGTGTCGCGCGGATATGCGCCAATGAAGGCAGTGCCAAGGCGCGATCCAATGTCGCTGGGACGCAGATTCGACGCGGCAGCGCCAATCTTGCGCATGGCCGACCCAATCTTGGTGGCCGCATTCGCGCCAAAGATGTTCTTGCCGGCTTCGCTTTTTGCAAGCGTTGTCAACGCAGTGGAAAAGGCCATTGCCTGGTCCGCCGTGGCGGGCGTGGCCAGCGGGCGCGACAGATTCTCGGGAATGACGCGCTGGTCGTTGAGCCACGACAGATAGGCGCCCACGCGCGTGGAAACGTCGGCCGCGCTGCCTTCGGTCGACACGTGCTGCAGGCCGGTAAGCATGAGGCCGCGCATGTGCTCGGTTGCGTGCACGCCTTCGGCATCGGACGCGTTGGTGTAGCCATAGTTGTGCACCAGCGCCAGTGCGGAACATGCGTTGCGATCGGACGAGGCCATGTCGAGGGCGCCGCCAATCTGGCGCAGCAGGCCGTGTGCCACCAGCGTCGCGCCGCTGGTTGCAGTGTCGAGCTGGAACGAGCCGCTTTGTGGCGCCCACGCACCCAGGAGGCGCGCCTCAATGTCGGCACGCACCTCGTTGCTGATGCGCAGCGCGTCGCCAATGGCAATGGGTGATGCAATGCGCGCTGCCGATGCCAGACCCTGGCCAGCTCCAGTTGCGGGGTCCCCCCTGTAAAAATACACGGCCGGATACACGGCACCAATGGAGACATTGATCAGAGTCTGAATCTGCGCGGGGGTTCGTGTGCCATTGTCGAATGCGGCAACGACGGCATCATAGGCCGCCTTGATGGTGGCGTCTGTGCCATCAGCATAGCCACATCGTGCGAGAAGCTTGCTGTTGGCATTGGCAGCGGAAATGGCGGCAAGTGCACCCGCCGTGCCAAAATACGGCACCTTTCCATTGAGCGCAAACCGTTCGGCCTTGTTTTCGACCGTCAACACGCCATTTCCGTCAAACGTAATCGAGTCCGAATTCAGCAGCTTCTCCACTTCGGCATTGTGTGGCGCGCTGCGGCACTCTTGG
>ERZ795059.5361-NODE-5361-length-11647-cov-4.595756_pt1 | contig 11647 bp, 7 predicted proteins | sample MGYA00375143_ERZ795059 | MGnify/ENA primary metagenome ERZ795059 (study PRJEB30188, sample SAMN05720168) | activated sludge metagenome | isolation source: Anaerobic digester | place: USA | collected 2015-01-07 ... | reverse complement strand
CGTCAACTGGTACGGCAGCGACTTGACCCGTGTGGTATGGCTCGGTAGCATCCCGCCCCAAATGCGGGCGGTGTTCGATGTCGTGCGCACAGCGCACGACCGCGCCATCGAGGCCGTGCGCCCCGGCATCAAGGCCCGCGACGTGGACCACGTGGCCCGCGCGATTATTGAGAAGGCCGGCTACGGCAAGCTGTTCAATCACGGGCTCGGGCACGGCTTGGGCGTCGTCGCCCACGAATCCCCCCGCGTGGCGAAGACCTCCGTCGATGTACTCAAGCCCGGCATGGTGATCACCATCGAGCCGGGTATTTATCTCCCCGGCGTCGGTGGTGTCCGGCTCGAGGACGACGTGCTGGTCACCGAGTCCGGTTACGAAGTGCTCTCGTCCCTGCCGGTCGAGTTCACATGAGCCAGACCAAGAAAACCGGCGAAGAAACCAACGGCGGCAGCGCCGCGAGATTGCCCATGGACATCAAGCACATCAAGAGCCTGATCGAGCTCATGGTCGAGAACGACCTGAGCCGCATGGAACTGCGCGAAGGCGAGTCGCACATCCTGCTGCGCCGCGGTCAGCCTCCCGTGGCCGTTGCGCCGCCGGTGGTTCACACCGTGGCGGCCAATCCCGGTCCGGCCGCGCTGGCCGCCCCGGCACCGGTCGCCGCCGACAACGAGATCCTGATCCGCTCGCCGATGGTCGGCACGTTCTACCTCGCGGCCGATCCGGAATCGCCTCCCTTCGTCAACATCGGCACGCTCGTCGAGCCCAACACGGTCGTGTGCCTGATCGAGGCGATGAAGGTCTTCAACGAGCTGAAGGCCGAAGTCTCCGGCCGCATCACCAAGATCCTGGCCAAGAACGCGCAGGCCATCGAGTTCGATCAACCGCTGTTCGCCGTCGCACCGGCCTAACCCGAAGCGGGGTGCGGATGTTCACCCGAATCCTGGTCGCCAACCGAGGCGAGATCGCGCTCCGCGTCATCCGCGCCTGCCGTGACATGGGCATCGAGGCCATCGCGGTGTACTCGCGCGCCGATCGCGACGCGGCGTACCTCAAGCTCGCTCACGACGCCATCTGCATCGGGCCGGAGTCGCCCGGCCAGTCGTATCTCAACGCCGCCGCGATCATCTCGGCCGCCGAGCTGGCCGACGTGCAGGCCGTCCACCCCGGCTACGGCTTCCTCGCCGAGAACTCGAAGTTCGCGCAGATGTGCCGCGACTGCAAGATCGAATTCATCGGCCCCAGCGCCGAAGCCATGCAGAAGCTCGGCGACAAGGTGGCCGCCCGCAAGCTCGCCCGCGAGGCGAAGGTCCCGCTCGTCCCCGGCAGCCACGGCACCATCGACACCGATGACGACGCCGTCGCGCTCGCCACCAAGATCGGCTATCCCGTCATGATCAAGGCCGCGGCCGGCGGGGGCGGGCGCGGCATGCGCGCCGCCCATAACGAAGCCTCGCTGCGCTCCGGCTTCCGCCACGCGCGCGCTGAGGCCGAGGCGGCGTTTCGCGACGGCACGCTGTATATCGAGAAGCTGATCGAGCGACCGCGCCATGTCGAGGTCCAGCTCCTCGGCGACCGGCGCGGCAACGTCGTCCACCTCTGGGAGCGCGACTGCTCGCTGCAGCGCCGCCATCAGAAGCTGGTCGAGGAATCACCCTCGCCGCACATCAGCGCCCGCACGCGCGAGAAGCTCTGCAACGCCGCGGTCCGCCTCGCGAAGGCCGCCGGCTACTACTCCGCCGGCACCTGCGAGTTCCTCCTCGACCAGGACGAGAATTTCTACTTCATGGAAGTGAACGCCCGCGTCCAAGTCGAACACCCGGTCACCGAACTCGTCACCGGCGAGGACATCGTGCAGTGGCAGATCCGCATCGCCGCCGGCGAGCCGCTCAAGCTCCGGCAGGAGCAGATCCAGCACAGCGGCTACGCGATCGAGTGCCGCATCAACGCCGAGAACCCGGACGATGACTTCCGGCCGTGCCCCGGCCCGGTGCAGGAGTTCATCGCCCCGGGCGGCCCCGGCGTGCGCCTCGACACGCACGTCTACGCCGGCTACACGGTCAGCCCGTACTATGACTCGCTCATCGCAAAGCTGCTGGTGCATCGGCCAACGCGCGCCGACGCGATCAACGCGATGCGCCGTGCGCTGGGCGAGTTCGTCGTGCGGCCGATCAAGACGACGATCCCCCTGCACGCGGCGATCATGGAGCAGGCGGACTTTGTCAAGGGCAACGTCGACACCAATTTCATCGAACGCACGTTCAACCTCACCGGCCGCTGACGGGGGAGCGCTCGGCCCCTGCACTTCCGGGGACGGCAAGCCCCCTGCTTTGCGGGACAGGCAAGCTCCAGCCCCGCGGTCTGCGCTGCCGCTCGCACACCGTCGCGCAGCGATTTCGACGCCGCAACCGCGCGACCCGGGTCAGTCACTCCGGGTCACTTCTTGTCGCCAAGCGGACGCCCCCCACCTTACCCAACCTGCGGCGCCGCTGGTGCCCCCGTGCGGCCGCTGAGCAGCCAGCCGCACAGCGCCGGCAGCACAACGAGCGTCAGCAGCGTGCTACTGATGATGCCGCCGATGACCACGGTCGCGAGGGGCCGTTGCACCTCCGCACCCGTACCCGTCGCAATCGCCATCGGCACAAAACCCAGCGACGCGACCAGCGCCGTCATCAGCACGGGCCGCAGCCGCGTCAGGCTGCCCCGCACGATCGCCTCGTGCAGGCCCGCACCTTCCCGCCGCAACTGGTTGATGAAGCTCACCATCACCAGGCCATTGAGCACCGCGACACCGGACAGCGCGATGAACCCGATGCCGGCGGAGATCGAGAACGGTATGTCGCGCAGCCACAGGGCCAGCACGCCGCCGGTCAGCGCCAGCGGCACCCCCGTGAAGACCAGCAGCGCCTGGCGCACCGAGTTGAACGTCGCGAACAGCAGCACGAAGATCAGCCCGAGCGCAAGCGGGACCACGATCATGAGCCGCTGGCGGGCGGCGACCAGGTTTTCATACTGCCCGCCCCAACCGAGCCAGTACCCCTCCGGCAGCCGCCCAATCCGCTGCTCGATGCGCTGCTGCGCCTCGGCGACGAACCCGCCCAGGTCGCGGCCGCGGACGTTGCACTGCACCACTGCCCGCCGCTTGCCGTCCTCCCGCCGAATCGCCCGCGCCCCTTCACCGGTCTCGATGCGCGCCAGGCTGGCAAGCGGCACATACCCGGCGGAAAGACCGGCGCGCACGCCCCCGCCGTCCGCGCTGGCCAGGGCGTGGTCGCCGGCTGCGCGAGCTGGCAGCGGCACGGGCAGATCGCCGATCGCGCGGATGTCGCGGCGCAGGTTTTCCGGCATCCGCACCACAAGCGGGAACCGCCGGTCGCCCTCCATCACCTGCCCGGCCTCGACGCCGCCGAGCGCAATCTCCACCACGTCCTGAACATCGGCTACGTTCAGACCGTAGCGCGCCACCGCCGCCCGATCGATATCGATGGTGATCATCGGCATACCCGCGATCTGCTCGACTTTCACGTCCGCCGCACCGGCGATCGCGCGCAGTTCGCCGGCCACGCGGGCGGCGTACTCCAGGAGCGTGCCCAGATCGTCGCCATAAATCTTGACCGCCAGGTCGCTGCGCACGCCGGCGATCAGCTCGTTCATGCGCAGCTCGATTGGCTGGCTGAATTCATAGTTCTGCCCGGGCAGGTCGCGGACGACGCGTTCCATCGCCTCGGCGAGCTCTTCCTGCGTCCGCGCACGTTTCCACTGGTCGCGCGGCTTGAGCAGCATGTAGGTATCCGACACCTCCGGGCCGCACACGTCGGTGACCACTTCGGATGTGCCGGTGCGGGCGAAGATGGCGGCAATTTCGTCCGGGAATTCCCGCAGCAGCGTCTGCTCGACGCGCTCCTGCATCTCGAGGCTGGTGGTCAGCGCGATGCTCGGCATGCGGGTCGGCTGGAGCGCGAGCGCGCCTTCGCTGAGCTGCGGGACGAACTCGCTGCCCATCCGCGTCGCGAGCAGCAGCGCCCCCGCGACGACCAGCGCCGCCCCACCGCCCACCAGCCACCGCAGCCGCACCGCCCACTCGACGACCGGACGATAGATCGCCTTCGCCCAGCGGACGAGGAACATGTCGCGCTCGGCGACCCGGCCACCCAGCACCAGCGCGATGAGCGCCGGCACGACGGTGAACGTCAGCAGCACGGCCCCGGTCAGCGCGAGCAACACCACCAGCGCCATCGGGCGAAACATCTTTCCTTCGATCCCGGTAAGCGTCACGATCGGTAAGTACACGATCATGATGATCAGCTCGGCAAACAGCGTCGGCCGGCGTACCTCGCTAGCCGCCTCGTGCACGAGCTGCAGGCGCTCCGGGCGCGTCAGTCGCCGGCCGAGCTCACGCTGGCGCAGCCCGAGCCGGCGGATGACGTTTTCCACCATGACCACGGTCCCATCAATGATGATCCCGAAGTCGATCGCTCCCAGGCTCATGAGGTTGGCGCTGATGTGGTTCTGGGCCATGCCCGTGATCGCGAACAGGAGCGAGAGCGGGATCGTGAGCGCCACGACGAGCGCCGCCCGCACGCTGCCGAGCAGCAGGAACAGCACGGCGATGACCAGCACCGCCCCCCAGGTCAGGTTGTCGCGCACCGTGTGCAGCGTCGCGTCGACCAGGTAGCTCCGGTCATAGAGCGTCGTGATTTGCACATTCTCCGGAAGCGCCTTGTTTACGTCGGCAATCTTCTGCGCGACGCGGTGTGCCACCGTCCGGCTGTTTTCGCCGTAGAGCAGAATCGCGGTGCCGACGACCGCCTCGTGCCCATTGGCCGTGCCGCTGCCGGTGCGGAGTTCCTGGCCCAGGGCCACCTCCGCCACGTCCCTGACGTAGATCGGCGTGCCATCCTGCGTGCCGAGCTTGATATTGCGGATGTCGTCCATGGTCTGGATGAGGCCGGTCGCGCGGATCGTGTACTGCTCGCCGGCATGCTCAATGTACCCCCCGCCGACGTTGGCGTTGTTCGCGGCCAGCGCCGTGAGCACGTCGCGAAAGCTGAGCCCGTAGGCCATCAGGCGCAGCGGATCCGGCGTGACGTGGTATTGCTTCTCGTAGCCGCCGATGCTGTTCACCTCGGTGAGGCCTGGCACGGAGCGCAGTTGCGGCTTGACGATCCAGTCCTGGATCGTGCGCAAGTCCGTCGGCGTATATTCCGTGCCATCCGGCTTCGGGCCGACAGCATCCACGCTCCAGAAGTAGATCTCGCCCAGCCCAGTCCAGATCGGCCCGAGCAGCGGCGTACCGACGCCGGCCGGCAGGCTCTCCTTCGCCTCGGACAGCCGCTCGCTGACGAGCTGACGCGCGCGGTAGATGTCCACGTCGTCGTCGAAGATCACGCTCACCTGTGACACGCCGTAGAACGAGACCGAGCGAATCTCCTCGACGCCGGGGATGCCCTGCATGGCCCACTCGATCGGCGCGGTAATCTGCTGCTCGATCTCGACGGGCGCCAGACCGGTGACGCCGGTGTTGATCTGCACCTGCTTGTTGGTGACGTCCGGCACGGCGTCAATCGGCAGGCGGGTGAAGTTCCAGATGCCAAGCGCGGCGACGCCGATGGCCAGCGCCACCATGAGGTAGCGCTGCTGAATGGCGAACTGCAGTAGCTGACTGATCATGATTCACACACCCGTTCCAAACCGCGCCGCCGCCCTAATGCTCGTGCACGGCTTCACGCTTGCCGAGCTCGGCCTTCAGCATGACTGCGCCCTGCGCTGCGTACCGCTCGCCGGGCCGCAGTCCGTCCACGATCTCGACGCACGTGCCGTTCTCACGCCCGATGGACACGGCGCGCGGCTCAAAACCGGCGCCCTCCGCGACAAACACCACCGGCGCGCCCTTCACCCTCTGGAGCGCGGCGCGCGGCACCAGCACCGGCACCGGCACGCGATCCAGCGAGATCGTCGCGGTCACGAACATGCCTGGCCGCCAGCGCCGGTCCGCGTTGGGCAAGTCCACGCGGGCGGACACCGTCCGACTGGTCTCGTTCGCCACGGGCGACAGATAGCTGATCGTTCCGGTGGCCGTCGCGTCGTCGCCGGCGGCCCGAAACCGCACCGGCTGGCCCACGCGGACGCGCGGCACGTCCTGCGGGTAGACGGAAATCGTGGCCCACACCGTCGAGAGGTCGGCCAGGACGAACGCATCCGTCGTGCTGTCGAGCACTTCGCCCAGCGCACAATGCTTGTCTACCACGGTGCCGGCGAACGGCGCCTGCAGCTCGTAGAGCACAAGGCTCGTCGCCTGCGTGGCCGTGTCTTGAAGCCGCAGCTCGGTGACACCCAAGGCGTGCAGCTTGTTGGCGGCCGCCTGGAATTCGATTTCGGCCTCGGCCCGCGCCTTTTCGATCGTGAGGAACTCCAGGTCCGGCATGATCTTCTTGGCGTGCAACTCTGCCGCGCTCTTCTGGTTGGCTTCTGCCAGTGCCAGGCGCTGCTGCGCCGCCAGGTACGCGGCCTTCACATCGGCGAGTTCGCGGCTCTCCAGCACGGCCATGACCTCACCGGCTGCCACTTCGTCACCGAGGTTCTTATCCACCCGGCGAACGATGCCCGCGACGCGCGGCACGATGTGCGCCACGCGATCGGCGTTCAGCACGATCTCGCCCGGCAGCGTCAGCGTCTGCTCGATTTCGCCGCCCGCCGCCGCGACGACCTCGATGCCGTTGTCCCGCACGGCCTGATCCGAAAGCAGCAGCGGACCGTCGGCGTGCTCGTCTTCGTGATCATGACCGTGCTCATCCGCATGCTCCTGCTCGCACTCGTCTTCGACGTGCGCGGCGGAACTATCTGTTAAATGCGAGTGCGCAGCGCTGCGCGTGAACCGCCACATGCCACCCGCGCCGAGCGCGACGCCTAGAATCAGCCCCAGCACAATCTGCCCACTACGTATGCTGTTCATGGCAAAACACCGATCCGTTCTGTCTCCGCGGCATCGCCCAGCCCCGCGCTGATCTCGCGCGCGGGCCAACCTACCGCCTGCTCCAATTCGACGATCGCCGTCGCCGCCGCAGCAAGCGACTCGGCGTAACCCTGCCGCGCGGCCAGCAGCGCCCGCTCGACCTCCAGCACGCTGAGCAGCGGCGCGCGGCCGGCCTGGTATGCGGTCCGCGCCAACTCGAGGCTCGCGGTTCGCAACGGCAGAACCTCGTCGCGGTAATAGCCGGCGGTGCCCCACGCCGAGCGCGCCCGCGCCGCGGCGCGCCGCACATCCTGGGTAGCCTGAACCACCAGGTCGTCCAGCAGGCGCCGGCTCTGCTCATACTCGAACCGCGCCCGCGCGATGCCGCCCTGGTTCTGGTTGAAAATCGGCAGCTCCAGCCCGAGCGTCGGCCCGATGACCGTGTCCTGCCCGCCGGACGGCTCTTTCGGCGCAATGTCCACCTGCGGTTTACCCTCTGCCAGTGATGCGCGCAGGCTGTCGGCCAGGATGTTCCGCCCGGACGGCGCCCGGCGCTCGGCGCGCTCGAGGCCGACACCCACCTCCAGCGTGGGCAGCAGCTTGAGTTGCTCTTCGACGATGCGGGCCGCCGCCGCCTCGGCCACCTGCGCCGCAGCCCGCAGATCCAGCCGGTGATCGGCCGCCATGACCACGAGCGCGTCGTCGTCGAGCGTCTGTACCGCCGTTTCGGGCAACGAATCGGTCAGCGCAAGTGCTTCGGGCGCAATGGTCAGCGACAGCCGCGTCAGCAGCTCGATCCGGGCTGCGACGGCCGCCAATTCCGCACGTTGCAGCGCGAGTTCCGCGTCCTGCACTTCGGCCCGCGCGAGGTTCACATCCACTTCGCCGCCGGCGCCGGCCTGCTGTCGCGCGAGCGCGAGATCGAGAACCTGGCGCGCGACCTGCACGCTCTCCGCCGCGAGCTCGCGCTGACGGTCGGCCTGACGCGCCCGCCAGTAGGCGCCCTTCGCGTCCCGGACGGCCGTGCTGACCTGGTGCGCCACATCGAGGATGCCGCGTTCGAGGGCCCGCTCGGCCACGCGCCGCCGCGCCGGAATCTGCCACAAGTCCGCGAGATTCTGGACCAGCGCGGCCTCGAAATTCGCCAGTCCACCGGCGTCAGGGAAGCGCAGGCCGATGGACAGCGTGGGGTTGGACAGCAGACCGGCCTGCACGACGTCGGCCCGCGCCGCGCCGACCGTGAACAATGCGGCCTGCAGCGCGCGGTTGTTCCAGAGGCAGACCTCCGCCGCCTCGTCCGCCGTCAGGCCGTCTTGCAGCAATTCCCCGACGCGCTGCCGCGCCACAGCTTCGTCGTCCGGCCACGGCCCCCAAACGTACCCGGTGGCGGCGGTCACGTGCTTCGCGGTGCGGTCGTAATCCGGCCGCGGCTCGACCACCGCGCACCCGGCACAGAGCGTCACCGCCAGCGCGGACACGAACCCGATACTTGTGCGTCCCAAAGGGTGGATCCTCACTGACCCTGTCGCGAAGCCATGCCGCGCAGCCCGCAGGCCGGCGCGAGTCAAAACCCGAGGGCCTGGCGCCCTCACGTCTTGAAGTGGGTCAGGGAAATCAGATCAGAAGTGGTAGCAGCGCGCCCGGCGCCGGCGGACCGGTGTGGGGCGCGCCCCACTGCGCCCCGGCGCCGCGCGGAGCGGGCTCGTAATCAGCGGACGCCGCCGGCGTCACGACCGCGAACGCCGCGGTCGTGAGACCCGGCGTGAGGGCCGGCGCAGTCAGGACCGCCGATCCGTCACAAAAACACGAGTGCTCCGCACACGGCCGCGGCGCTTCGTCGTCGTGTGGCGCCTCAAGGTCACACGTCGCGGCCTGCACACCATCCCAACAGAGCGTCGGGCACGCCAACAGCGCACAAAGCACCAGCGGAGTTGTCGCCCAGTTCCACGTCACACTTCGATGATAAGGATCGATGTGGCGGAAATCCACTCGACCTGCCACGCGTCAGGCATCCTGCAAGCCGGCGCGGGCCGCCTTGGTCAACGCGGCGAGATGGCGAAGCCGGGCCTGGAAGTCTTGCGCCTGATGGGCGCGGAAGGCCGCTTCCATTTCGGCACAGAGGCGACTGATGTCCGGATACCCATACGAACCCGACGCGCCTTTGAGGCGGTGCGCGAGCGTAGTGAGCAGTTCCCAATCCATCTCTGCGTGCGCGGCCTCGATTTCCGCCAGACGCGTCGTAAGGCCCTGCACGAATTCATCCACGATGTCACGCAGCCCGGCATCCTCTTCCAGGAGCTGCGAAACCAGCTTCTTCGGCAGCAACGAATCGGGCACGGAACGCATGCGACCCTCGGGGTTGGCCGGCGGAATGCGTTCGCCGTCCGAGTCGAACGCAGCGCCAGCCGGTAAGTCAGTGTGCGCGTTGCCGTCGGCAACGCGGAACTACCTTCTCTTCGGCGTCGATCGCGCCGATGTTTACATCGGCAGCCCGCCCGCGCGCGCTGGCGTGCCGGCGGCAAATAGACCGGAAATGCGCCTGCCCCCTCCGCTGACGGGCGGATATTATGCGCCGTGGCGGGGCGCTGGGCCCCCGGGAGAGCGTGCATGTGCGGAATCGTTGCGTATCTGGGACAACGTGAAGCGACGCCCATCCTTACTGAGGGCCTCAAACGGTTGGAATACCGGGGATACGACTCGGCCGGGATCGCCGTCATTCGCAACGGCAAGCTCCTGATCCGCCGATCCGTCGGCCGGATCTCCGCCCTCGAGCAGAAGATCAGCGGCGAGCTCGACGGCACCACCATCGGTATGGCACACACGCGCTGGGCCACGCACGGCGCCCCGACGGAGATCAACGCACATCCACACTGCGACGCCAGCGGTCGGCTGGCGCTGGTTCACAACGGCATCATCGAAAACTACCGCGTGCTGCGCACGTTCCTCGAAAGCCACGACATCCGCCTGAACAGCCAGACCGACACCGAGGTCCTCGCCAAGCTCGTCGGGTACTTCTACGACGGGAACTTGGCCGAGGCCGTCCGCCGGGCCCTGCGCGAAGTCCGCGGCACGTTCGGCATCGCCGTGCTGCACACCGACGAGCCCGACACCATCGTCGCGGCCCGCCGGGGCAGCCCGCTGATCATCGGCGTCGGCCAGGGCGAGTACGTGGTGGCCTCCGACGCGGCGGCCATCATTCAACATACGCCACAGGTGATCTACCTGTCCGATAACGAGGTGGTCGAGATCACGCGTTCCGGATTCCGCACGACCAATTTGCAGGCGGTACCGGTCACGAAAGAAGTGGAAGAGGTCGAGTTTACGCTCGAACAGCTCGAGCTCGGCGGCCACCAGCACTTCATGAGCAAGGAAATCTTCGAGCAGCCGGAAGCCCTGCGCACCACCATGCGCGGCCGGCTGGATCTCGAGGAGGGGCGGGTCGTGCTGGGCGGACTGGCCAACGTCTCCCGCGAACTCGTGCGCTGCAAACGGATCATCCTGGCTGCCTGCGGCACGGCCTGGCACGCCTGCCTGGTCGGCAAATACCTCATCGAGGAGATGGCGCGCATCCCGTGCGAGGTCGAATACGCCAGCGAGTTCCGCTACCGCAACCCGCTCATCTCGGACGGCACGGTGTTGATCGCCGTGTCACAAAGCGGCGAGACCGCCGACACGCTGGCCGCGCTGCGCGAGGCGAAAGACCGCGGTGCCATGGCGCTGGGCATCGTCAACGCGGTCGGCTCGACGATCGCACGCGAGACCGACGCCGGCGTCTACCTGCACGTCGGCCCTGAGATCGGCGTCGCGTCCACCAAGGCGTTTGTCGGCCAGTTGACCGTGCTCTCGATGCTGGCGGCGTTCCTCGGCCGGCGGCGCCACATGAGCCAGGCCGACTGCCTGCGCTATCTGCGCGCCCTGGCCGAGATTCCGACCGCGATCGAGCAGACGCTGGAACTGACCACGCAGACGCGGCAGATCACTGCCCGCTTCGTCGAGACGAACAACTGGCTCTACCTGGGCCGCGGGTTACAGTACCCAATCGCACTCGAAGGCGCTCTCAAGCTGAAGGAAATCAGCTACATCCACGCCGAGGGCCTGCCCGCCGCCGAGATGAAGCACGGGCCGATCGCCTTGATCAACGCGGACATGCCCGTCGTCGTCATCGCCGTCCGCGACCACCTGTACGACAAGGTCGTCAGCAACATCGAGGAGGTGCGCAGTCGCGGCGGACGTGTCATCGCCATCGCCACGCAGGGCGATCAGCCGATCACGCGGCTGGCGGAGGAAGTACTGTACGTCCCCGATGTTCCCGAGATGCTGCAACCGTTCGTCACGGTGGTCCCGCTGCAACTGCTGGCCTATCACGCCGCGGTGCTGCGCGGCTGCGACGTGGACAAGCCGCGTAACCTGGCCAAGTCGGTGACGGTCGAATAGACGCAACACACCGCCAAAACACGAAGATACTGAGGGCTGGTTGAGGGCCCTCGCTTACGCCCGCTTGGTGTCTTGGTGTTTTTGTGGTGAACTCCCTACGCGTCGGGCTCGCACGTGACCGTGAGATTGCGCGACGCAAACTGCTCGACGTACAGCTCGGCCCGCTCCCGGTGCGTCACCAGCAGGATGCTGCTGCCGGTCTCGTGGGCCTCGATCGTGCGCGCCACGGCTTCCGGCTCCTTGAGCGGCGTGAGCAGCAGGAT
>ERZ795059.5358-NODE-5358-length-11652-cov-5.084763_pt1 | contig 11652 bp, 13 predicted proteins | sample MGYA00375143_ERZ795059 | MGnify/ENA primary metagenome ERZ795059 (study PRJEB30188, sample SAMN05720168) | activated sludge metagenome | isolation source: Anaerobic digester | place: USA | collected 2015-01-07 ... | reverse complement strand
ATTTTAACAATTGGTGACGGTCTGGTTTCTCAAATTCCGGCACTTTTAATTTCTACAGCTGCCGGTATGGTGGTAACAAAAAGTGCCGAAGGTAAAGCTTTGGAAAAACAAATGCAAAACCAATTGTTTTCCAATCCCAGAGTTTTAAGTACTGTATCCGGCGCCGTATTTATTATGGGATTAATACCGGGTATGCCTACTATATCGTTTTTTATTCTTTCATCTTTAATAGGAAGTGCTGCCTACTTTATTAGTAAACAGAAAAAAATTGTAGAAACTACATTACCCGAAGCAGGAACGGCAGAAACGCCCGTTAGTACCGAACCATCCGAAGAGAAAGTTGAAGAATATTTGCAAGTTGACCCTATTGAAGTTGAAATTGGCTACGGTTTAATTTCGTTGGTTGATGAAAACCAAGGGGGTAATTTATTCCAAAAAATTGCTTCCACAAGAAAGTATATAGCATTAGAATATGGCGTACTTGTTCCGCCGGTTCGTGTACGCGATAATTTACAATTAAGCCCTAACGAATATATTATTAAAATAAAAGGGAATATTGTTGCAAATTACGAAATTTACAGCGATAGATATTTGGCAATGAACCCGGGACATTTATCTGATGAAATAGGAGGAATACCTACAAAAGACCCTGCATTCGGTTTAGATGCGTTTTGGATTTCATCTCAAGAAAAAGATAGAGCCGAATTGGTCGGATTTACTGTAGTGGATAGTATTTCGGTACTTTCTACACACTTACAAGAAACAATAAAGAAAAACTTTGATAAAATTCTTTCACGTCAGTCCGTAAAACAATTATTGGAAAACTTGAAGAAAGAATATCCTGCGGTTATTGAAGATATAAATCCCGAAGTTCTTTCTTTGGGTGTAATTCAAAAAGTATTGCAAAATTTATTGAAAGAGTTGATACCGATTAAAGATTTAGTTCAAATATTGGAATCGTTAATAGATTATAGCAAAGTAACTAAAAATGTTGATGTTTTAACCGAGTATGTTCGCCACTCGCTAAGTGATACAATTGCAAATTTATATAAAGACGGAAACGGAGTAATTCATGCAGCGGCATTAAGCGAAAAGTTGGAAGGTTTTATAACAAATTCGTTACAACAACAAAAAGATGCCGTACAAACTTTAGGATTAACCCCAAATATGCTTAACGAATTGAACCGCTCGATAATTGACACATTAAATTCATTCCGCGAAATGGGGTATATGCCGGTTGTAATTACCTCGGCAACAATAAGACCTTATTTTTATAGGTTGATTAATTCAACTTTTTCTGATATTATTGTACTTTCATATACAGAATTACCGCCAAACGTAGAAATTGAATTTATTGGAAAAATTGAGGTTTAAGAATGCAGATTAAAAAGTATATCGGAAGTACTTTAAAAGAAGCCATAGGCAAAATGAAAGAGGAATTAGGGGGGGATGCAGTAATTTTAAGTACTCGTGTTGTAGAGCCTATTGCCGGTAGCGGAAAAGCAAAATATTTTGAAGTTACTTGCGGTGTAGAAGATGATTACGATGTGCCTAAAAAGGCTACCCCACAAAAACCTGCAAAAGAAAAAATTAAAGAAGAACCGAAGACATTTGAAAGTGAGTTAAAAAAAATTACCGAGAAAGTTTACGGTGTAAGTTCAAAAGAAACCGTTACGGAAAAACCGGTTAAAACAAAAAGAGTTTTAGATGAAGAACCTATAAACGTAAAAGGGGATTTGAAAAATATTGCGGATACACTTTTACAGCGAGATATTGATAAAAAAGTTGTAAATATTATAATAGGACAGTTAACAAAATATTCTGCTTTTTTAACGGAAGAAAATGTTGATCAGTATGTTACTTCAGTAATTAGTAGTATGATAACAACAAGCAAGTTTGAGGTGAATAAAAATAAAAAACCCAAAGTTATTTCCTTAATTGGACCTACAGGTGTTGGTAAAACAACATGTATAGCCAAGCTGGCGGTAATTTCCAAAATACTACACAAGTTAGATATTGGGCTAATTTCTATTGATACTTATAGATTAGGTGCTTTGGATCAACTAAGAATTTTTTCGGAAGTTAGTAATATTGATTTACTTATTGCTTATGAACCTAACGAAATGCCTAAGCTTTTATCAAAATTTAAGAAGAAAGACTTAGTATTTATTGATACAGTTGGCAGAAGTCAAAAAAATACATTATTATTAAAAGGGATAAAAGACTTTTTAGATGCTGTTAAAACCGACGAGACTTATTTAGTGTTAAATAGTACTGCAGCAACAAAAAACCTAATTGATGTAGCAAGTAAATTTAAAGGTTTGGAATTTAACGGTATTATTTTTACAAAATTAGACGAGGCGGTTACTTACGGAAATATATTAAATGTTGTTAATGCATTTGGCGTTCCTATTAAATATTTAACAAACGGTCAAGTAATACCCGATGATATTATTGCAGCCGAACCCGATTTTATTGCGAATATGATTTATACAGGTAGGATAAATTGATATTAGGACAAGCAGAAAGACTACAGGAATTAACGAATTTAAATAAACATGACGGAAAATCCAAGTTTGCATGTCCCGTAATTGCTTTTACTAGCGGTAAAGGCGGAACCGGAAAAACTTTTATTACCGTTAACACTGCTTATCTTTTATCTAAACTTCGCCGAAAAGTATTGGTTATTGATTTGGACGCTAATTTAAGTAACGTAAATATTATGTTAAATATAAAACCGACTGCTTCTGTTTATGATTTTTTTATAAATAGAAGTTTACTTGAAGATACGATTTATCAATACGAACCGATGTTACACTTTATTTTTGGCGAAAGCGGTAAAGTTGATCATCCTGAATTAATGGCAAACAACGTTAATTCGTTATTTGAATCGATCAAAAAACTTTCTTCCAAATACGACTTTATCTTTTTAGATACGGGAAGCGGTGCAGGAGAAGGAATATTATCAATATTATCAAATTCCGATTATATCTTTTTGGTAACCAACCCCGAACCTACATCAATTATGGATGCATATGTAATTGTAAAGTTATTAAATAAGGGGTTTGTAAGAAATAAAAAAATGGTTATTGTTAATAGATGCAGCGGATTTGTAGAAGGGAATAATGCCTTTGAAAATTTGAATAAAGCTTCATCACATTTTTTGCGCGAAAAACTTGACTTACTGGGTATTGTAGAATACTCGCCTGAGGTTAATAAATCGATTTTAAGCCAAGAATTATTTGTAGCCAAGTACCCAAATTCTAAAGTGATGCAACAAATTAAAGGGTTATGTAAATCTATAGTAACTATTACAAAACCAATCAGATAAAAATATTTATCAAATAAAATTATATACTACTAAATTTTAATTTATTGTTAAATTAAAATTTATTAAATTATCTAATAAATTTTAATATTAATTATAAAAAATATTGCTATCAATAAAAAAAATTTATTAAATTATACTTGGTATATTCTTTGAATAGTGAATAATATATTGAAATATGAAAAATGAATAAAATAGTAATGTCTTTAGGCTTGTTGGTCTTTTTTATATCAGTAATATTTTATAGTCAGCAAGGGCTAGATATAGTTGATGTATTAAAACGATCGTTCGCAATATTTTTTGTTGTAACCTTTATGGGTGCAATAATTGCTATTTTATTTATTAAAGCTATTAATCAAACTTCACTAAAAAAAGCTAAAAAAATGAATGATAAAATTTCGGGAATAGACCATGAATAATAACGAATTGTGGCTTAAATTTACCGAAACAAGGTCATCCGAAATTAAAAAACAGATAATGTCCAATTATACCAGTCTGGTTCATTACGTAATACATAATTATCGTTTTGCAACTTTTGATATTGTTGATGAACAAGATTTTTTTCAATTTGGAATAGAAGGATTAAGTGAAGCTATCGAACGTTTTGACCCTAATTACGGAACAAAGTTTGAAACTTATGCTTTGCAGAGGATAAGGGGAAAAATAATTGATGAGATTAGGAAGCTACAAGTAAAACCACGAGTTAATTCTTTTGGTGAAACGGAATATATACATAATGTTTCACTTACTAACGAAGTTGAAGGAGCAGAAGTTTACACATTAAACGAAACAATTCCTTCTGATGTTGAACTGCCGGATGAATCACTTCAAAAAAAAGAGCAGAAAGAAATACTAATTAATGCCATAAACGCCCTTGATGAAAGAGATAGACAGTTAATTGCATTGTATTATTACGAAAACTTAAATTATAAAGAAATAGGTGAATTATTGGGAATCACGGTATCACGAGTATCTCAGGTACATTCAAGAGTTATTAAAGAGTTGAAAGAAAAACTACAGGGAAAGTATGTACAATAACAGTACTATAGGCATTGCCGACAAAATAAAACGAGTAGAAGCATTATTATCTTCTGTTAATAATTTACCGTCAATACCTTTAATTATTAATGAAGTAAACAGAGTAATTGAAGACCCGGGTGCAAGTGCTGCCAAGTTGGCAAAAATTATAAATAAAGATCAGGCAATGGTAACAAAAATATTAAGTTTGGCAAATTCTCCTTTATACGGAATTCCGAGAAGGGTTTCAACAATCGATTTTGCTATAATAATACTTGGTTTTAATCATATTAAAAATATTATTATTGCATTAAGCATGATTGATGCATTTAAATCGGTAAAAGGTGAAAGATTTGACCAGCAGAAGTATTGGGTACATTCTTTAATGGTTGCAACTTTATCAAAAAAAATAGCAGACGATTTGGGACACAGAACAGGGGGTGAAGTATTTACTGCGGGGTTGTTGCACGATTTAGGAATTCCTATAATATTTAAGTATTTTAATAACGATTATATAGAAATTACAAAAATTGCAGAAGAATCCGGAACATCGATTTTTGAAAATGAAAGTAACATATTAGGTTTAACTCATGCACAAGTAGGAAGATTTTTGATAGATAAATGGAATTTACCTGTTGGGCTAGCCAACTCGGTTCAATTTCATCATCAACCGGGAAAATGTCCAACAGATGTTGTTGTACCGGCAATAATTCATTTGGCGGATATTATTACTCAAAGGTTTGAGAAGGGGGATTTTTTCTGGGATAAAAATTTACCGATAGATAAATCTATTATAGATATTTTAAAGTTGGGAAACGAGGAGTATTTAGAGCAATTTATATTAAGTTATCAGGAATTAGTAAATAGTCAAGTTGAATCATTAAATATATGAGAATGATATGGCAGAGAACGTACAAGATAAGGTAGTTTTAGAAAAACGCAGAAAAACCGAATTGGTTTTATCTAACATTTACAATTTACCGTCTATGTCGGAAATTATGTTAGAGGTTTCTAAATTATTAGATAATCCTAATACAAATACTGCGTTGTTAAGCAAAAAAATAGGTAAGGACCCGGGTTTGGCAACCAAAATTCTATCAATTGCTAACTCACCTTTATACGGTCTGCCCCGTAAAGTAAGCACAATAGATTTTGCTATTTTAATTATCGGTTATCAAGATATTAAAAATATTGTAATTGCTTTATCGATGATAGAATCGTTTAAAAACAAAAGTGATAAATATCTTGAACAAAAAGAGTTTTGGCTGCATTCGTTATTATGCGGTAACGCTTCTAAACGAATAGCCGAAGATTTAGGTTATAGATTTGGTGGTGAGGCTTTTGTTACCGGTTTATTGCATGATTTGGGTGTTCCGGTAATGCATAAATATTTCCATACTCCATTTTTAGAGATATACAACAGAGTAATTAACAATGTATATTGTTTGGATGCCGAAAAAGAGATTTTGGGATATACTCATCAGGAAATGGGCAAGTTTTTAACCAATAAATGGAATTTACCAAGTCATTTGTGCGATTCTATAAATAATCATCATCACCCAAGTTTGGCTACAGAAAACCAAGTATTGGCTGCTATTGTACACTTGGCTGATTATATGACGCAAAAATTTAACATCGGTGCTTTTTATTGGGATAAAAATTACAAATTGGATGAAGGAATACTCGAAATTCTTAAATTTAAGGGGATGGATGAGCTTGAAAAGTTTATTTCCAATTACGGAACACTTTTTGAGGAGGAGATAAAAACAATTAAGGTATAAATGTTACGTTTGCATAAACAAAATACGGATAGTTTTGAACCGTTTTATAAAAGTTTGGAAGACTTGGATTCTGAAAACGGAAAAACCGGCAACATTGCTACGGTATTTAAAACAACAAGTGAAAGCGGTCAGAATGTTTTAGTAGAAAAATATTCACATTTATTTCAAAGTTTGTTAAGTTATTCGCAAGAACTTGAAGACGTAAAAACTATTCCGGATTTTGTTAATGTATTAAAAACGGCAGTTCGTAAATTAATTCCTGTTAAAGAAGCCGAGCTATTATATTTTGATGATATGTTACGCAGGCTAAACCCACCTAATAATAAACCAACCGAAACTTCTGAAGTTATTAATAACTATTATAACGAAGGTATTTTAACTATTCTTTTTGAAACGCGTAAACCAATTATGCTTCCGGAATTAAAAAGCTTAAATAGTCAAGGTCCTAAGTTAAATTATATAATATTTCCTTTGTACGAGTTAAATGTTAAAAAAGGAGTTTTTGTAGTATTAACCGGGTTAAGCCAAAATAATTTTAGCGAGTATGATAAACATTTTATTAATACTATTTTATCTTTAAGTATTTCAAAAGTTGATAAATTAATATTAAAAAATAAATTAAATAATACATACGATGAATTACAGACGTATCAGGCAAAATTAAGTAACGATTTCAGACTTTCGGCAATAGGGGAGTTAACAGAAGGAATTGTTGAAGATATTATGAATCCTTTGCAGGTAATATTATCGCAAGCAGAGATGTTACATGAAGAAACAGGAAATAACGATTTACTTAAAATTAAAAACCAAGTTAAAAAAATTAATAATGTAATTAGCCGTTTAGTAAAATTTTCTGCTGTTAATCAAAAAAATGTTTCCATTCAGCCATGTAATTTAAATAATATTTTAAATGATTATTACGAGTTAATACGCTCTACTTTAGAAAATGCAGGAATGGAACTTGTATTGGATTTGGAAGAAGTTCTTCCGCCAATTTTAACGCATCAAAACTATATTTATCAAATAATGACAAATATATTTGGATTGATTAAAAAGAGTAATTTTAGCAGCGGTGGAATTTTAATACAAACAAGGTACAAAAACGATATGGTTTTAATAAAACTTATTACGACCAACAGAATAGAACCTTTTGACGAATTAAAAAATGAAAACGGAAAGATGGATTTAAATATAAAAATTGTTAAAAATCTTATGAATAAACATGAAGGTAAGTTATTAATTGAAAATCTTTCGGATGAAGGCTCAATAATAACCTGTAAATTCCCGTTAAAGCGTAAGGTGATATAATGCGTTTATTCCTTTTTTATGTAATGCTATTTTTTAATGCAAGTTTGCTTTTTGCAAATAATAACAATTCTATCGATTCTTCTGATGTTACTGCAGTAGATAGCAGTATGGCTTATGTTAACGACTCGGTAAATGTACGAGATCTTTTGGCAAAAGAAATTGAAGTGATTAAAGCCAAACAACTTGAAGAAGATAAAAAACTTCAGACTTTGGTTATTAGTGAAACAACCGAGCAACAAGAAGGCGGTTTAAGTATTCTTGAATATTCTTTTATTGTAATAGAAGTTTTTCTTGTTTCTGCCATTTTGGTGTTTTATCTAAAGAGAAGGAATACCAAGAAAAAGGTGGAAATAAAAAAATTAAAATTTAATATTTCAAAACTACGCGAAGAAAAAATAGTATGCGGCTTAACTAACGATTTAACTAATGTTAGAAGAAAGTTACTTACTATTCCCATTAATTATAATGACGGCGGCAAAGACGTAATTATTAAGGCAAGGCAATATGAAATATCTAAAGGAGAGGTATATTTAGCTGCTAAACTTAAGCTGCTATCCGGTGAAATAAAATGATTTCCGGAATTGAGGGGAATAACCTTATTACGGATACTATTTTAAAAATTGCCGGTAAAGGCTTTTTTAAAAATCCCCCTACTGAAAACAGTATTGTATTATTAAAAGCATTTGAAAAAGTTGATAACGGTTTTAAATTGTTAATTAACGGTGATATATTTATTGCAAAATTACCAATTCAAGTAAAAACCGGTGAAACCTTATTAGGCAAAGTGATTAGTTCTAATCCGTTGGTTATTGGATTGGATAATTTTGTACACTTGAAGTTTATTGACCAGCAATTTGCTGCAGGATTGGTCGAAAAATTAGGGCTAAAGCCGGATAAAATTAATATTGACTTAGTAAGTAAATTACTAAGCGGTAAAAAAGCATTACTTAAGTCTAAAATTGAAGATATTATTGAAATTACCGAAACCGATTATACTTTAACCGAAATGCAAATGGGTATGTTAATTAATTTATTATGGTCTTCGGAATATACAAATAAAAATGAGTTGTATAACGAAATTAAAATTATTAAAGAGATACCGTTTGATAAATTATGCAACGATATATTTAGATCCATTATTAGGCTTAATAACCTTAATTTACCGATTGAAATATACAATAGGATTAAAGAGTGTTTTTTTATTAATGTTAACGAAAACAACAGTCCTTTTGATAATAGAATAAATAAAATTATCGGTTTGGTAAACTATTTAGAAGATTATGCCGAAAAATTTAAAGCATTAAAAACCGAAAGTGAAGAAATTAAAACTTTTACTTATAAAATAATACAATATATATTGCAAAAAAGCATTTATTTTAATTTTAACTTTTATCCGGATTTTTATGTTATTTTTAACAAAAAAGAACTTGATTTAATTATATATAGTATAGAAATACTTGAAGGTAGCAAAGGAGCAAACTATTTTAAACTTGACTTAAGATGTGGCAAAGATAATAGTTTTATAGGTGGCATTAACGGCTACTACTCGGGCAAAGGGATGTCGGGAAAACTAACAGTACCCGAAATGTTAAATTATAATATTAAAGAGCAGTTTGAAAAAATATTGCATACTTTAGCATATCAAACCGGGCTATTCCTAAATATATCAGTAGAACAAGGTTATCAATCCAGCGAACTTATGTATAAATTAAAAACGGACATATTAAATTTTAAGGCATAATTTTTGCTTTATAAAATTTGTATGGAAGAAAATATAAAATTTATACAGAATGCCAAAAAAAAAGGCTTATTAAAAAAAGAGAATTCAAATCTTAGTAATTTATTAGGATTAGCGAATGATCGAAAAATATCGCCAAAATTAAACGGTTTGGTAATTGAATTGATTAAGGCGGTATATAAAATAAGCGGAGGAACTAAAAAATGATTAAAGGTTTGTACAATTCCGGAATAAGCATGCATACACGCATGAAAAATATGGAAATTATCTCAAATAATTTAGCAAATCTAAATACTACGGGTTTTAAACGCGAAGTTCCGTTCTCGGAATATTTATCGCGTGAAGACGGCGTTCAAGTAAAAGTTGTTACGGATTTTTCTAACGGAAGTTTAATTGAAACCGGCAATCCTTTCGATTTATCAATTACAGGTAAGGGTTTTTTTACTGTTCAAGGAAATAATGGTATTGAACTTACTAAAAACGGACGTTTTAGTTTATCCGAAGACGGATTTTTAATAGATGAAAGAGGAGCAAGAGTATTAAGTTCTAACGGTGCAATAAATGTTTTTGATTCTATTATTGATAAAAATAAACCGATTACAATTACAAAAGACGGGCTAATTAAACAAGGTGATATTATAATAGATCGATTATCTATTAGTACAGTAGAAAACCCTGATGCATTAGTTAGAACGGAAGGACAAAATTTTAAATATCCTAATGATGAATATATTCCGGCAAACGAATATGATTTTGAAATTTTGCAAGGATATTTGGAAGAGTCAAATTCTAATCCGATAATTGAGCTGGAAAACATGATTAGAATAAGCAAAGACTTTGAAGCTTCACAAAAAGCGGTAAACGCAATAGATACCATACTTGGTCAAGCTAAAGAAATAGGAAGAGTATAATAGGAGTATAAAAATATATGTCAACAAGAGCCTTAAGAAGTGCCGCAGCCGGAATGTACGCTCAGCAAATAAATATTGAAGTAATTTCTAACAATATTGCCAATATTAATACAACCGGTTTTAAGAAAAACCGAGCTGAATTTAAGGATTTAATTTATCAAGAAGTTTCTGCAAATCCACAAAATGTCGATACTCCGGGTATAGTAGAAAATGCAAATACAAAAGTGTTGGTAGGTACAGGTGTAAAACCTTCATCAACGCAAAAAGAATTTAAACAAGGTGATTTGCAACAGACCGGACAAAAACTTGATATGGCTATTTACGGAGAAGGTTTTTTTCAAGTGCGAAAAGCTGACGGTTTATTAGCTTACACTCGAGACGGTTCTTTTAAATTGTCTAAAGACGGTTCGTTGGTAACATCCAACGGTCAGATTTTAGAACCGGGATTTAATATAACCGATGATTTTACGGATATTATTATTAGTAAAGACGGTGTTGTATCCGGTAAAACGTATAGCGGCGATACTATAGAACTAGGTACTATTGAACTGGCAAAGTTTGTTAATCCTGCTGGATTAAAACCGATAGGAGACAATCTATATATAGAAAGTGAGGTTTCGGGGGCACCGATTTTAGGAAATGCGGGTACCGAAGGCTATGGTGAAGTTAATCAAGGATTTTTGGAATCCTCTAACGTTGATATAGTTGAAGAAATGATTAATATGATTACTGCTCAAAGATCGTACGAAATAAATTCCAAAACAGTAAAAACTGTAGAAGAAATGTTAACAATTGCAAACAACTTAAAACGAGCTTAATAAAATGATCTTTTATCTATTAATAATTTTAGGATTTATTAGCTTAAACAACAATACGGATGAGCTTAATAATTATCTAAAAACAAAATTAAACCGGTATTCTAAAGTAGTGTGGGAAGTATCTACATTGCCGGCAGGAATTACTTCGTTTGAAGATAATAGATTAAAAATAGATGATGACGGAAATTTAAAGATAAAGGGTGAGTTTTTATACTTGCCAGTTAAAATTAAAAGGAATGACAATAGGTATTCCAAATCTGTTGTTACCCTAAAAGTTAAACTATTTACAAAAGTTTATAGTGCAATAAAAACAATTCAAAAAGGTGAAGTAATAGATATATCGGACTTAATGTTACTTGAAAGTGATATAACAAGTTTAAGAAGCGAACCGGTAACAGATATTTCGGAAGAAAAAACATACAGAGCCAAGTTTATAATAAAAAACGGAATGATTATTGAGGAAAATATTGTAGAAGAACTTCCGTTAATACTTATCGGAAATACCGTAAAGGCAATTAAACAAAACGGGTCGGTTGTAATAAGTTTTGATGTAAAAGCTAAAGATGACGGAAAACTTGGGGGAATAATAAGAGTACAGAGAGAAGACGGAAAGATATTTAAAGCCAAAATAGAAAATAAAGAAATTGTTAAAATAATAGAGTAATAGATATGAAAAAGTTACTTGGTTTATTAGTATTAATAACATTCAACATATATGCGCAGGATATGAGAGAAAATGCGGCAGCATCGT
>ERZ795059.5353-NODE-5353-length-11659-cov-6.308083_pt1 | contig 11659 bp, 6 predicted proteins | sample MGYA00375143_ERZ795059 | MGnify/ENA primary metagenome ERZ795059 (study PRJEB30188, sample SAMN05720168) | activated sludge metagenome | isolation source: Anaerobic digester | place: USA | collected 2015-01-07 ... | reverse complement strand
CTGTCCCGAAAAGGACGTGTCTATTTATATTCCTTTTTAAAAAGAGAGGTCATTTTATGAAAAAATATTCCCAGCGCGTAGTGATGATTTTTTTGTGTGGGGTGATTCTGTCATTGATCATGGTAACGGGGGCCGGGGCTAAAGATAAAGGAGTCAGCTTAACCGAAAAGGTGGAAAGCCTTCTGAGAAAATATGAGGCCCTGCGCGATGAAAACCAACAGATGAAGGATGCGCTGGAAGAGGCGGAAAGCCAGGTGGAGCTGTTTAGGGGGAAATTCCTGGAATTGGAAAACCGGGGGGGTGTTCTTCAGAAACAACTGGAAACGCGCACGCAGGAACTGAAAGAGGCGCAAGCGGCTATAAAAAATCGAGAAGGGACGGCGGATGAGGGCCGGGCGGAATTGGAAAGAATTGTCGCTGAATTAAGGAAAGACAACAAGCAACGGGAGGAAAGGATTCAATCGCTTGAGGAGAAGCTCCGGGAAGCCGACGCTCGGCAAGCCAGCGCAGTTGAAAAGGCGGCCTTTGAAAAGGAGCTGGCCGTCCTTAAACGGGAGAATGAAACCTTAAAAAAAGACCTGGAGGGCCTTGAAAAGAAGCTTCAGCAGGCAGATATGGCTTTGAAGGAAAAAGGCGCTGCCGCTCAAACGGCTTTAGAACAGGAAATACGGGGATTAAATCAAGAGTTGCAGCTGAAAGGGGCGTTTATCCGTGACGGGGAGTCGCAGATTGAGTCGTTAAAGGGGGAAAATACCCGCCTGGTTAAACAGATGGAAGACTTGCAGGCGCGTATTCAGGATTTAACCGCCCGCCGGGATAAAAAGGAGGATTCCCTGGCTAGGAAGATTGAAGAGGCCCGGGAACCGTTGCAGAAGAAAATTGATGAGCTTCAGGCCCGCTTGGATGCCGTCCCCAAAACGGAACAGCAGAAAATAGAAGAAGTCCGCCGGCCGTTATTGAGCAAGGTGGAAGAGCTTACGAGCGAGAATGCGGCCTTGAAAAAATCGATGAAAGAAAAATTGAGCGACGCGCAGGAGCCTTTGTTGAAGGAAAATGGGGAGTTGAAAGCGCGGCTGCGCGAGGCGGAAGAACAGCTTGCCGGCGAGATCCGCCGGGCAGACCGGTTGGTCGACGAGAAAACCGGTGCGATGAGAAAGCAGGTTGAGGGGGCGGAGGCGGCTTTGAAAGAAAAAGACAAGACCGTCTTTTCTTTGCAAGAAAAATTGAACCAGACAGAGCAGCGGATCGCCGCGGCGGAAGGGGAAAAACAGAAAATTATCAAAGACGCGAAAGACCAGGAAAGAGAAATGCGGCAGCAGATCGTGGCGTTAGAGAAAGACTTGAAGACCGCGGAGAAAAAAGAATCAGCGAAATCCCTCCGTGAAAAGGAAGATTTGCAGAAAGAGAACGTGGCCCTCCGGGAGGAAATTCAGTCTTTAGAAAAATCCTTGCCCGAAAGAGTGGAACAGGCCAGGAAACCGCTTATGGAAAGAATCGACGACTTAATGGCTGAAATGCAGCAGGCACAAAAGAAAATGGAAGCCGAGATTGAGCTGTCCCGGAAGCCGTTAGAGGAAAAAGTGGCTGGCTTGGAAGAGGATCTGCGTCTGGAGCGCCAGCGTAAGAAGGATAAAGCGGCTGGACAGGAAGACACTTTGCGTAAGAAAATAACGGAGATGGAGCAACAGCTCCGGCAGGCGGATGCGATTGCGGCTGAGAAAGCGGCAGCCGCGAAAGCCCTTTTGCAGGATAAGGTCGTGGCTTTGGAGCAGCAGTTGGCAGATCAGAAAGCGGCCCTCCCGGGACAGATCAGTCAGGCTAAGAGAGCTGCGGATGAAGAAGTGAAATTACTTAAGGCCCAGTTGAGAGAGAAGGATCTAACCCTTTCAGCCCAGGAAGAGGCTCTCAAGAAAAATTATGAGGTGAAGTTGCAGGGTTGGCAGAGGGACCTGAAGGCGGCCCAGGACACGATGAAGAACCAGGAGGCGGAAATCCACAAGAAAGAAACGGCTTTGGAGCAGTCTGCTCGGGAACTAGAAGCTGCTCGAACCCGGAATGGTTCGTATCAGAAAGATATTGATGCTCTTCGTGATCAGCTGAAAAGCAAAGAGCAGCGTGTGGAGCAGCTTGCTCAGGAGCGGACTGCGAATTATCAGGCCCGGATCGATGAGAAAGAAAAGGAATTGAAAGAAGCCAGGGAGGACGGCCAGAAAAAATTGGCAGAGGCGATGAAGGCGAAGGATGAGGAAATAGAACAGTTGCGGAGCCAAATGAAAGCGCAGGAGGCTTCTGTTTCGGAAAGGATCGCCCGGGCCAAGCAGCCGTTGGAAGAAGAAATAAAGGGTCTTAACAAAGAGTTGCGGGTTAAGAAGAATGCCAGCAAAGAGGATATTCAGGCCGCGCAGAAGCCGTTGGAAGATCAAATCAAAGAGATGGAGAAACAGTTGCTGGAGAAGGAGGCCACCTGGACCCGGAAGGTTGATGAGGCGCGCGTCCCGCTTTTGGAGAAAATCCGGTCTTTGGAAGAAATGGTTAAAAATACCGAAGCTGCGGTTTCGGCGAGGATTGAAAAGGCGAAAGCACCGTTCATGGGCCAGATCCAGGCCTTGGAGGAAGAACTCGCCGAGAAGAACGCGTTTTGGCCGGAAAAGATTGAAGAAGAAAAGACCCCGTTGCGGGAGCAGATCCAGGCCTTGGAAGCCCGGCTTAAGGAAAAGGACGCTGAGCTTAAAGCCAGGGTTGAGGAAGCGGAGTCCCCTTTAAAAACGGAAATCGTAAGGTTAAAAGAAGACCTGAATGCGGCGCGGAAAGAGCAGGAAGCCCGTTTGAAGGAAGAACAAAGTGTCCGGAAAGCGGCGGTGGATCAGGTCACGCAGGAATTCAACGATTATAAGAATTCCGAGCCTGACAGAATCGCCAGGGTCAAGCAGCCTTTAGAGGCGAAAATCGGGGAATTGCAGAAAGATTTGAAAGAGGCGAAGAGCCGGAAAGATGAGGCCCGGAAAGCCGCCTTGAAACCTCTGGAAGAAAAAATTAAGGAATTGGAAGCCCGGCTCAAGGATCAAGAAACCGAGTGGGCTGCGAAGGGTGAAGACGCGAAGGCCCCTCTTGTGGAGAAAATTCGAGCCCTCGAGGATGCCCTTAAAGAGCAGGCGTCCGGGATAGAGGCTAGAATGGAAGAGGCTAAAGCGCCTTTGCTTGAACAGGTTCAGGAATTGGAGCAACGACTTTCGGAAAAGGAAACGCTTTGGCCGCGGAAAGAGGATGAAGCGAAAGCCCCGCTGTTGGAAGAGATTCAAACGCTTAAACAGCGCCTGCAGGAGAGAGAGGCTGAGGTGGCCATGAGGATTACCGAGGCGGAAGCGCCGTTGAAAGAAAATATTGCGGTTTTAAAAGAAGACTTACGGGCGGCCAGGGCGGATTCAGAAGCCCGGGTGAAGGCCGAGCAAGATATTTGGCGGAAAGACGTGGAGAAAGCACGGAAGGAATTTAAAGAGTATAAAGATTCCGAAGTGGAACGCGTGGCTAAGGTCAAGCAGCCGTTGGAGAAAAAAATAGAAGCGTTGCAGCAGGACCTGAAAGAAGCCAAAAACCGAAAAGGCGCGGTTTTGCAGGCCGCGCAAAAACCCCTGGAAGATAAGATTAAAGAGATGGAAGCACAGTTGCGCGAACAGAAAGAGATGTTGGCGTCCAAGGTGGAAGAGGCCAAAGCGCCGTTGCTTGAACAGCTGCGGGCTCTTGAGGGAAGCTTAAAAGAGAAGGAATCCGGGGTTGCCGTTCAAATAGAGGCTGTGCAAGTTCCCTTGAAAGAACAGATTAAAGTTCTTGAGGAAGGGGTGCGGCAAAAGGAAGCCGAAGCGGCTGCGTTGGTTGAGGATGCCCGGTCGGCCCACAAAGAGGAGCTGCGCCTGGCCAGGGCAGACGCGGAAGAACGTCTGAAGGCGGAGCAGGAGGCCCGAAGGGTGGAGGTTGAAAAGATTCAAAAGGAATTTCAGGATTACAAGGATAGCGTCGCGGAAACTGTGGCCAAAGACAAGCATCCTCTGGAAGAGGCGATAGCGATGTTGCAGAATGATTTAAAAGAATCGCAGGTCAGGAAAGATGAAGACATCAAACTCGCGAAAAAACCATTAGAGGACAAAATTAAAGAGCTTGAAAAGGACCTTCGCCAAAGGGGATCGGATATTCAGGATAAAGTCAAGGCGGCGCAGCGTCCTTTGGAAGAGAATATCGCGCTTTTAAAAAAGGATTTGGAAAATAAAGATAAAGAGTGGGCGGTTAAAATTGAGGAGGCCAAATTCCCCCTGGAGGTCAAAGTCCGGGCTTTGGTGCAGAAACTGGATGAACGGGACGCGGCGATTTCCCGCGTGATCAAAAAAGCGAAAGCGCCTTTAGAGAAAGAAATCGAGGCGCTGACGGTGCGACTGAAAGAAACACAGGGAACGGTTGCCCTGGAGGTCGCCCGTTTGAAGCAGGCGGCCCAGGAGCAGGAGCAGGCGTTGGCGGAAAAAATCGTCCTGGCCAAGAAGCCCTTGGAAGAGCGGGTTGTTGTCCTGCAAAACGAGTTGAGCGCGGCGAAAGACGCCGCCTCTCGAAAAGCCGATGAAGCCAAGGCCCCGTTGCAGGAAAGGATTGATTATCTTCTGGAAAAAATGAAAACGGATGAAATGCTTTATAAAACCAGCATGAAAACAGATCAGGAAAAAATCCAGGAAGAAAGAAAGGGGTGGCAAGCGCAACGGAAGGATTTGGAGAAATTAATCCAGCAGAAAGAGCGGGACATTAAGCAATTGACGACGGAAAAAGAATCTTTATCCAAGGATCTTGATGTGGCCGGCGAGAAGAGTAAAAAACTTAATGAACTCGTTGAGCAGGCCCGGGGAGAGCACCAGTCGCTTCAGTCCGATCTTCCACAGAAAATCGCGGAAGCCCAAAAGCCATTGCTGGCGAAGATTGACGCGTTGGAAGCGGAGAAACGGGGTTTGGAAGCTTCTTTGCCTGAAAAAATCGCCCAGGCCCAAACCGGGCTGGAAGCTCAAATCCAGCAGCTGAAGGAAACGATTAAAGCGAAAGAGGCCGGTATTCCGGCTTTGATTGAAGAAGCCCAAAAGCCTCTGCGGGCTGAAGTGAGCCAATTACAGGCTGAATTGAAAAAAACCCACGCGTCTTTACCGGAGGAAATTGTTCAGGCGAAACGACCCCTGGAACAGAAGGTGGCGTCTTTGGATCAAGCGTTAGTGGAGAAGGACCGGGGACTTCAGAAGCATTTGAAGGAAAAAGACGATTTGAATAAAGAGCTTGTGGCCGCCTTGAAAGAGAAGACGGCTTTGAATGACCGTGTCTTGAGTTTGCAAAAAGACCTGCAGGCCGCGCAGGCCCAATCTCAGCGCGGGGAAGAACAAATTCGAAAAGATTATGACCGGAAGATAGAAGATTTGCAGGCGGCCCTGCAGAAAGCCCAGCAGGCGCTTCCGGAAGCTGTGGCGTCGGCCAAACAGCCTTTTGTCGACAAAATTGTCGGCCTGGAGGAGGCGTTAAAAGCGAAGGATGCGGAAATGTCGCAGCGTGTCACCGACGCCAGGAAACCGTTGGAAGAGAAAATTCTGACCCTGCAACAGCAAATGAAGGAACAAGAAGCGGCCTGGCCCCAAAGTGTTGAGCAGGCCCGAGGGCCTCTTTTAGCCCGTATTGAAGAATTGACGAAGGACTTGCAAGCAAGCGAGGCCAGGCTTCCTCAGAAGGTCAAGGAGGCCAAGTCTCCTTTGGAGGAGGAGGTCCGGGCCCTGAAGGCGGAATTGCAGCAAAAGAATCAATCATTGCCGAAACAGATTCAGGACGTTCAGAAGCCGTTGCAGGAGGAAATTGCGGCTTTGAAAAAGCAGCTTCAAGATAAAGATAAGGAGTTCTCCCGTCAGGACACCGCGCTTGAAAATTCCGGGGCTAAACTTCAGCAAACTTTGAAGGAGTTGGAGTCCTCGCAAAAAACGGTTGCCGAACTTACGGCTCAAAAGGCCCAGGTTGAACAGCAGCTTTTGGAAAAGAGCAAGTCTGTGCCCCAACTGATGGAGGAGGTTAAGCGTCCTTTGGAAACCGAAATCGGCCGTTTGAAAGAGGAACTCAAGTTAAAAGAGCAAGGCTTGCCTCAGCAGATATTAGCAGTCCGTAAGCCTTTGGAAGAAAAGATTCTTACGTTGGAGAAAGACCTGCAGCAGGCCCAGGCGTCAGTAAAAAATCAGATTGCGGAAGCCCGCAAGCCCCTGGACCAGAAGATCGCCGCATTGGAGAAACAGAACAAAGAAACCGAGAACGCGGTTAAAAATAAGTTGGCTGAGGCGCGGAAGCCTCTGGAGGCCAGGATTAAAGCTTTGGAGGAAGAGGTCAAGGCTGCCCAAAAACAGTCTGCCCAGCAGATTGCGCAGGAAAAAAGCGCCGCTGACAAGAAAATCAATGATCTGCAACAGCAGCTTGGCGCGCTTAAGATAACAATGCAAGGGAAAGATTCCGCTTTTCAGGATATGGAAAAGGAACTTGATCGTATTACAATCAGCCTGTCCGCCGTTCAGCAGGAGAATATTTTTCTGAACAATGAGCTGGCCGAGGCCAAGAAATCGCTTCAAACAATTGAGGGGAAATTGACGAATACATATTCCAAGAAACAGGTCGAGCTGGAAGACAAGGTGAGGTTCCTTATGGAAATTATCGATCAGAAGGACACCCTTCTGCAGGAACAGGTCAATTTGGTGGCGGAAAAGGATAAACAAATCGCGGCCCTCACTCAGGAAGCGGATGATTTGGCCAAGGATTATTTTTCAATTCTGGATAAGAATGTGTCTTTGAGTGAAAGGCTTGAAAGGCTTGAGCAACAACAACCGGCGTCGGCCCGGTAAGAGCAATCATATGAACAGAAACCGTATACGGCATTTTGATCCCCGGGCAGGAGGATCGTCGGTTTATCCTGCCGCCTTCATCGTGTGCCTGCTGTTGGCCGTGGGCTGGGGCATGTGGCCTGAGGTGTTGGCGGCTGAGACCGACGAAGACGCGCAGCCTTTTTCTTACCGCCAGCAACTTATCAACAAGGAATTGTCCCAGCAGGAAATGCTAGGCGAGAAATCTGGGCCCGAGAATACGGAAGGATCCTTTGATGGCCGGTCTCCCACATATAATTTGTCCGGAGACGGGAGAGGATCCGCCCCTTTGGGCTTCACGGGTGGTGAACACAAGGCCTGCCCTTTTCCCCCGGAAAGGACCAAGGCGGTCACGGAAGCCCTGAACCGGGTTGAAGTGGGCCTGGAAACATTTGCCTTCTCTTACCGGGAGCCGGGCGTTATGAAAGACCGGGGTTGTCTGACGGGCGTTTACGGGGTTTTCACTCATCGGCTGGCAGACAACCAGCATATTAAAACGTTCAAGGACGCCTGGCGTGACAAGCTCAAAGTCAACAAGCTTTCTGTGGAAGGCCGTTTTGCCGGCGGGGATGTGGATTATGAATCTGAAGAGACCGGAACGCGTGATGGCTTGAATTTTTATGTTTTTGAACTCCGGGGCCTCCTGGCTTATGAGATGCCGCTGATCCCGTCCGGTGCCATCACGCCGTTTTTCGGGGTGGGGTTCCGTTACCTCAAAGATGACAGCGGCGGGAAAGTTAGCTCGACGAATAACTGGTTTTATGACCGGGAAAGCCGGTATTTTTACCTGCCCATCGGGCTCGAAATCTCCCGCCGGATGAAAAACCGCTGGTCTGTGAGCCTGACCTGCGAGTATGACATTTTTCTTGTGGGTAAGCAGAAGAGCCATCTGGAAAACGGCGGGGCGACAGTGCTTTCATCCAGCGACGGACAATTGTACGTCCTGGATACGTTGGAAAACGACCAGGAAGAAGGTTTTGGCTTGCGGGGTTCTCTGAAGTTCATGAAAAGTCATGATAGATGGGATTTTGTTTTTGAGCCGTTTGTGCGTTACTGGAATCTGAAAGATTCCCAGCTGGCGCAGTGGACGTCCAACAGCGGCAGCCTTTTGTGGTATTATGACCCGGCCCGGGAGTATCCTGTTTACGGGTATGAACCGGAAAACAACACCACGGAATACGGAGTGCGGATAGGGTTTTATTATTGAACGCTGTTTTGTTTTTCCAAGGCGTCCCGGCCTGACTTTTTAAAAGGGTCTCCAACCTGAAAATTTTTACTGTTCCCCGGTTTCATCCCGCCATGTTTTTGTTTGTTCGGATAACTACTGTGGCGGGGCTTTCACTGAAGGCAAGGTTTGATTTTTAAGGGGTCGTCCAGAAGCATTCTTTTGTCTTTCGCTTGTTTCTGAATATAATTTAAGTTACAATAGGCCTCTGAAATGGCCCAACAATTGAGTAAAAATGAGGAGCACCACCGGTTTATGCGCCGGGCGATTCAGCGCGCCCGGGATGGGGTAGGAGCCGGGCAGACGCCTTTCGGGGCCTGCATTGTGAGAAACGGCTGTGTGGTCAGCTGTGAGCACAACGAGGTCTGGAAAGGGACGGATATTACCGCGCACGCCGAAATATGCGCTATCCGTCAGGCCTGCCGGACATTGCGGACGATCGATTTGTCGGAGTGCGTGATTTATTCGACCTGCGAGCCGTGTCCTATGTGTTTTAGCGCGTGCCACTGGGCCAGGATTCCGGTCATCTGTTTCGGCGCCCGGATTCGGGACGCGCAAAGAATCGGGTTTAATGAGCTCACGCTATCAAACCGTCAGATGAAGAAATTGGGCGCTAGCCGTGTTAAAATAGTCCCGAATGTTTTAAGGGAAGAGAATCTCCTGCTGTTTCAGGAATGGCACAGCCTGGACAAAAAACGGGGTTATTAGAGGAGGCGGAGATGAAACAAAAATCCTGGGCCGTTCGTTTTTTGGCGTGGTTTCTTCTTCTGTGGGGGCTCGTTTGGCTGGTGACAATTTACAGCCGGTGTCAGGTCATTGCGTTGCGAACCGAGGCCGGAACACGCGGGGTGTCGGGATATAACTTTATCAGGACAGCCAAGATGTTTACGGGGTGCTCTTCGAATACCCGTTCGTCTCACATGCTCCTTTTCTGGGCCTTGGCCGCCCTGGAAATGATGTGCAGTTTCCTTTATATCATCAGCGGTTTTGCCTTGCTGCGGCGGTACCCCTTGGGTTTTCGGATGGGGCGGACCGCGCTGTGGGCGGATTTATTTTTTAAGGCCTCAACGGCCGCATACATGTTTGGGATCGCTGTGCCGCTTCAGAACGTGCTGAGGGGCAAACAAAATATATTGTTGAATTATTTCACTCCGGACCGGAGCGTTTTTTCCGATTTCTCAACGTTTTTTTCCGGGTTAAGGCTTTATTACCCGGCGGTGAATTTTTCTCTTGCTGTTTATTTGATGTATTTTGTGATTACCTATCTTTTCATAAAACAGCGCGTTGAAGAATGGGCCGGGGAACGGCGCGCCTGAAGAGGCCGGAATATTTAAAGGAGGGAGACGTGAGGAAAATTGCGGTTTTAATTCTTTTTTTGTCGGCTTTCTGGGGCTGCGCGACGACGGAGCAGAAACCTTACAGCCAGATCAATATGGCGTCCCGCCGGTTTTTAAGCCTGCGGCAGATTTATGCCGGCATGACCCGGCAGGAGGTGGCGGGAGTTTTGGGGAGCCAGGTGATCATCGGTTACGAAATCCACGATGAAGAGACCGGACAGTACACCCCTTTGACCGTCAAGAATCCCTATCGGCAGGAGCAGGTTGCCGATGGCGATAAGGTGTATGAGATCGACTATTATTTTGTCGGGATCAACGCGGCCGATGGCCAGATTACCGATGACGAGCTGGCCCCTTTGGTTTTCGTAAAGGATCAATTGATGGGGTATGGCTGGGATTATTTAAACAAGAAAGTGAAGAAATGATGTGACGGGGGCCCCGGGGCAGGTTGGCGGTTATGGCGCGTAAAAAATTTAAAGATATCGCGGTTGAGAATTTTATCCTGCATTATCAACAGAAGAGGCCCATTGATTGGGCGGCGCAGTTTAACCGCCAGGCCCCCCTGGACCTTGAAATCGGGTTTGGGCTGGGAGAATTTCTCCTGGATCAATCGCGGGAGGCTCCGGAGCGGAATTATGTCGGCATCGAACTCGATTGGCAGAGGATCAAGAAAACCCTGCATAAGATTTGGGCAATCCGCCAACCCAACGGACAAAATTTTTTCACGGATAATATCCGTATTTTGCAGGTCGAGGCGGATATCGCCTTAAGGCGTTTGTTCGTCCCGCGCAGCCTCCATCGGGTGTATTGTCTTTTCCCTTGCCCCTGGCCTAAAAAAGGGCACATCAGATACCGGCTGTTTTCCAGACCTTTTTGTCGGGTTGTGAACAGCCGTCTTGTTGACGGCGGGTTTGTCCAGATCGTAACGGATCATGAACCGTATTTCGAGTGGCTTCAGGAAGAAGTTTCCGGCTCGGGCTTCCGTGTCGAAGGGCGGAAAATCAGCCCCCGTTTTAACACGAAGTTTGAACGTAAATGGATGGGGGAGGGGCAGGAGGAATTTTTTGAGCTGATCCTGCGCAAGTCAGAGCATATGGATATCCCTCTGGAGGAGGATCTCCCGTTGACTGTGTATTTTGTGGACGATTTTATCCCGGACCGGTTTTGTTTCCCCGGCAGGGTCGGATGCCCGTCTGTTGTCCAGAAAGATTTTCTTTTTGATCCGCAACGGGGAAAGGCGATGGTGCATCTTGTCGCCGCCGAAGAGCACGTCACCCAGCATGTGTGGATTGTTATCGCGAAAAGCCGGCGGGGCTGGTACGTCGCTCTCGCTGCGGGGCAGACCGTGTTGCCGACTCCAGGGGTGGCGCTCGCCGTGCGGATGACGGCGGAGGCCGTGAAACAAACTTTTCAGGAAAACAACACGACAAACCATTAGGATCTGAACATGCGATATCCCCGAAAGGCAAGGTTTTTCCGGTATCTGTGTTTACCTCTAGCCGTTATTTTGTCCTGTCCGCCAATGGGTTATGCCGGGGAAGGCGGTTCTGACATTGTTTCCGCCCAGGCGGCCATTTTTTCAAACAGCACGGAAGTGATCCGGTATTACGGCAAGAACGTGCATTCCCGGGTGCCGCCGGCCAGCACGGTGAAAGTTATGACCGCGCTGATTGTGCTGGAGCGCCTGCCTCTCGATAAAGTGGTCACGACAAGCGTCCGCGCCACGCATCCCCAGCCTTCCAAAATTTACGCCAAGCCCGGAGAGAAATTCCGGGTGAGGGATTTATTGTACGCTTTAATGCTTAAGTCCGCCAATGACGCCAGTGTCATCCTGGCTGAAGCGGTGGCCGGCAGCGAAGACAAATTTGTTGAGCTTATGAACAAAAAGGCGCGGGAATTGGGCGCGAAGCACACGCGTTTTGCCAACGCCCACGGCTTGCCTTCGAAAGCAAAGCAGTACACGACCCCCTATGATATGTACCTGATTTTCCGGGCCGCCTTAAAGCATGATTTTTTCCGGGAACTTGTGGGAACGAAATCCAGAATAATTTATTCTTTAGAAGGCAGGAAAATTCCGCTTAGAAGTCATAATAAGATTCTTTTTATGGATTGGAAAAAGAAGCTTCACGGGAAGACGGGGTATACGAAAGCGGCGAAGGCTTGTTTTGTCGGGTACCTTCATAAAGGCCAGA
>ERZ795059.5341-NODE-5341-length-11677-cov-6.549475_pt1 | contig 11677 bp, 9 predicted proteins | sample MGYA00375143_ERZ795059 | MGnify/ENA primary metagenome ERZ795059 (study PRJEB30188, sample SAMN05720168) | activated sludge metagenome | isolation source: Anaerobic digester | place: USA | collected 2015-01-07 ... | reverse complement strand
AATCTGTCAAGATAGAAATTGAAGTAACACCTTCAGAATTTTATTGACTTCCATTGCCGGATATTATAGGGGTTTCTTCGGGGGTTATATGCTGAAATTAATATCTTCTTTGCCGCTGCTGTTTGTGTTTCTTTTAGGTGCTGAACCTGAATATTCATGGGAGTCGCAGTTTTCTGATGTTCGAAAAAACAGCCAGGGTAGTGAATTTTCCCGGGTCGAAATAAATCAGAATGTAATTTCATCAAATAAAATTCTTGCTCACATCAATTCAATTCACCCCGACGTGATATCTTTTGTTTCTATTTATAACAAGGGTACGTCTGATTATGTGTTCATCAAGGATAAACTTATTTGTGTTTGTTCTACGGAATATCAATTAAGCGGGGAACTGGCTGACAAAAAAATAAGTGATATAAGAAAGAATTATAAGAATGAATCATTGATCAATGATAATGATATTACGACTTATAATCTTTACGATGATAAAACCATTGTAAATTTATCTGTGCGTGAACGCGGCGGGAAAAAAGACATCAGAGTATATTATTATCCTAAAAATCTGTTTTCAATTTTAGTTAAATTATGAAGAAATTATTTTTTATTATATTTACTCTTCCTTTGATTCTGAACGCATCGGATAAAAAATATTATATCGTCAATTTCGGAGGTAATTCTGATTGTCCTGTTAAAGGCTGGACGAATAACGGGAAGTACGAAGAAATATTCAGGTGGGGAAGAGGTAAAAACCTTTTTCTTTCCGGTGATCTTTCACCTGTTTCAAACGGTACTGCCTCCTTTGTTTCAAAATTCGGTTCTTCAATTGAATTAACCGGATTAAAACAGCATGTAAGATATGTTTTGTGGATTGATTTTGTGCGTTTTAAGGATATGGATAAATCAGGACTTTCTTCAAGACTTGAGATATATGCCGACAGAACTAAAATTTCCGATCTTGATGTTACCAAACTTCCGCTTGATAAATATGTGGGAATAGATATTCCTGATGATATAACTTTCAAGGGGGGGTGTATAATTTCTTTTAAAGAGTATTCTTTGAATCCGGGTTTGTGGGGGGCATGGGATATTATTATTGCTGAAGAATCATTTTTTCCTGATTCTTCTGATGTTGAAAGAGCTGATAATCCGCCGCCAGTAAAAGAAGTAAAATCCGGCATACAACAGAAAAAAAATACTTTTAAAAAAGAAGTTAAAAAAAATACACCTCAGGCTGATGTAAAAAAGAAAGAAGATAAGCCTGCTGATACTCCGAGAGAGGATGACAGCATAAAAAAATCCGTAAATGAATCCGTTAAAAAGGACTTACCTTCTGATTCGGGAAAAAATATAAAGGTTTTTGATGTTTTAGAACCGTTGCCGCCTAAGGAGCCTTCGTTACCGGATATTGTGGAATAGGCGAAAAAAACTCCGTAAATTTCGTTGACAAAAGTAATACCCCATTTTTGCCTGTTTTAAACGGAAAAACATAAGCCGAGGTTTTTATGAGCAATGAACTTGAAAAAGATCTTGATGATGAAGTTTATGAAGACAGCTATTACGACGATGACGAAGAAGAATTGGAAGATGAAGATGAAAAAGATCTTGATGATGAAGAATCTTCGGGTGAAGTTACTGTCAGCATGAGTTTTGTCTGCGAAGACTGCGACTACCGTTGGGATGACTATATTACCAAAGATTCGGATGAAGCAGAAGACGATGATGACATTGATGTTGTCTGCCCAATGTGCGGATCTGTGAATGTCTCACAAATTTAAGAGTTTCATTAAGGTAAGAGGGGCGCGGGAGCATAATCTCAAAAACATATCAGTTGATATACCGCGCGATTCTCTTGTCGTAATTACCGGCCTTTCCGGTTCAGGAAAATCATCACTGGCTTTTGACACAATCTATGCGGAAGGGCAGCGGCGTTATGTTGAATCGCTCTCAGCTTACGCACGTCAATTTCTGGGTTTAATGGAAAAGCCCGATGTTGATTTTATTGACGGTCTGTCTCCGGCTATATCAATTGAACAGAAAAGCAGTCATAGAAATCCGCGTTCCACTGTCGGTACTGTTACCGAGATACATGATTATTACCGCCTTCTTTTTGCGCGCATAGGTATTCCTTATTGTCATAAATGCGGAAAAAAAATATCATCAATGTCTGTTGATCAGATAGTTGAAAATATAATGACAGTTCCGGAAAAAACCAAACTGGTCATAATGGCTCCTGTTGTACGCGGAAGAAAAGGTGAGCATTCGGATATAATTGAAAATGCACGGAAAAAAGGATTCGCCAGAGTCCGGATTGACGGTGAAATCAAGTCTCTTGAAGAAGAAATAAAACTCGCTAAGAATATAAAACATAATATTGATATAGTAGTAGACCGAATTGTAATGAAAGACGGCATACGCCCCCGTCTGGCTGATTCTCTTGAAACTTCGCTTGATATGGGTTCAGGGCTTACGTCGGTGCTTATTGATGATGAAGAAAAACTGTTTTCATCACTCCTATCCTGTACTGATTGCGGTATTTCTATACCGGAACTTACTCCGCGTCTTTTTTCATTTAATGCTCCCTATGGTGCTTGTGATGAGTGCAGCGGTCTGGGTTTTCTTATGCGTTTTGATGAAGATCTCATTGTGCCCGATAAAACAATTTCAATAGAAGATGGAGCTGTCCTGGCTTGGGGGAAACAGTGGACGGAAGAACAGGCGCGTCTATTAAACAGAACTTTTTCTGTTGATACTTCTATACCATGGAAAAAACTTCCTAAAAATGTTACGGAATTTATTATGCATGGTACCAGTGATGCAAGAACGAAGCCGTATCCGTACAACCGAGCTTTTGAAGGTGTTATTCCGAATCTTGAAAGAAGATATAAAGAGACTAACAGTGAAGATATCCGTGGATGGATGGAAGGGTTTATGCATAATCAGATATGCCCATCCTGTAAAGGTGCAAGACTAAAGCCTGAAGTACTTTCAATCAAAGTTGCGGATAAATCGATTCATGATGTAAGTTCTATGTCTATTAAAAATTCAAAAATATTTTTTGACGGATTAAAACTTACTCCGACTGAAGAAAAAATAGCATTTCAGATTTTAAAAGAGATACGTCAAAGACTTAATTTTTTGAATGATGTCGGTCTTGATTATCTGACTCTTGACAGAGCCGCCGGAACACTTTCCGGCGGAGAGGCACAGCGCATCAGACTCGCAACTCAAATCGGTTCCGCTCTTACCGGTGTGTTATATGTTCTTGACGAGCCTTCTATCGGACTTCATCAGCGTGATAATGACAAATTGATTGCAACATTAAAACGTCTTAGGGAGCTCGGCAATACTGTTATTGTCGTTGAACACGATGAAGATACCATGCATGCATCGGATTATATCATAGATTTGGGTCCTGGCGCAGGTGAAGCGGGCGGGCATCTTATTGCCTGCGGAACTGCACAGGAAATAATGAAAAATAATGAATCTGTTACGGGCCGTTTTCTTTCGGGAAAGGAAAAAATTGATTTTCTTTCCGAGCGCAGAAAGTCTGATAAATTCATAACAATTAAAGGCGCTTCGGAAAATAATCTTAGAAATATTGAAGTAAAGATTCCTCTCGGAGTTTTTACTTCTGTGACCGGAGTATCCGGATCAGGTAAATCAACTCTTGTAATGGAAATATTTTACAAAGCTCTATCGAATCTGGTTATGCGTTCAAAAGAATATCCGGGAAAATTCAAAGAGATTATCGGATGGAAAGAAATTGATAAGGTGATTGATATAGATCAGTCACCGATAGGCAGAACTCCAAGATCCAATCCGGCAACCTATACCGGAATATTTACACCGATACGTGATTTATATGCCTCTCTTCAGGATTCCAAAATACGCGGATATTCTTCCGGACGTTTTTCTTTTAACGTGCGGGGCGGTAGATGCGAATCGTGTGAAGGTGACGGTGTTAAGAAAATAGAAATGCATTTTCTACCGGATGTTTATATTACATGTGAAGTCTGTCACGGCAAGAGATATAATCACGAAACTCTTGAGATCAGATTTAAAGGCAAAAATATTTTTGAGATTCTTGATATGAGTGTTGATGAAGCTGCAGAATTTTTCAAAAATATTCCATCTGTTTATAAGAAACTTGAAACGCTTCAGGAAGTCGGTTTAGGTTATATTAAGCTTGGCCAAAGCGCGACAACTCTTTCCGGCGGTGAAGCTCAAAGAATAAAACTTGCAACCGAATTATCTAAACGTTCAACGGGAAAAACTCTTTATATTCTTGATGAGCCTACTACTGGACTTCATTTTGCCGATGTCAAAAAGCTTCTTCATGTTCTTCATACACTTGTTGAAAAGGGAAATACTGTAATAGTAATTGAACATAATCTTGATGTAATAAAAACTTCTGATCATATTATTGATTTAGGTCCTGAAGGCGGTGACGGTGGTGGAAGTGTTGTCGCAGAAGGAACACCTGAAGATATCATTAAAGTGAAAACCTCTCATACCGGCAAATTTTTAAAGCGTGTGCTCGCTAAATAAATTTGCAACTTTCCGGCTGCCATTTTTGTCTTTAATATTAGAAAGATAAACGTCGCACAATTCCCCTCCTGTAATTATTCTTTTACACCGGAATTAATCTGATAATCCTTTTTTTGCGTTTTCCTTCAAAGGAGCTTTATGAAAAAGAAGATATTATTGGTATATCCAGAGATTCCTTCAACATATTGGGGAATGAAACACGCTTTGGCTTTTATTAATAAAAAAGCTTCAACAATTCCTCTAGGTCTAATAACTGTCGCTGCACTTCTGCCGTCAGATTATGAATTGAAACTTGTTGATATGAATGTCAGCAAGTTGCGGCGAAAAGATATAATCGGATGTGATCTTGTAATGATATCCGCAATGATTGTTCAGAGTTCCTCTTTTGCAAGTGTTGTCAGATTATGCCGCGAATGCGGTGTTAAGGTTGCTGCGGGCGGGCCTTATCCGACTACATCTCATAAAATAATTCCCGATGTAGATTACTTTATATTGAATGAAGCTGAAATAACTCTTGCCCCTTTCATAAGAGATTTTGAAGCGGGAAGCCCGGAACATGTTTATTCAACAGTTGAGAAACCTGATATTACGAAAACGCCTGTTCCGCGTTATGACTTACTTAAGATAAAAAAATATAATAATCTTGCATTACAGAATTCGCGAGGCTGTCCATTTAACTGTGAATTCTGTGATATTATCGAACTTTTCGGAAGAGTTCCGCGTTTAAAAACTCCGTCTCAGTTTGCAAATGAACTTACAGCAGTTTATAAAACCGGATTCAGAGGGTCGGTTTTCATTGTAGATGATAATTTTATTGGAAACCGTTCTAAAGTAATTTCACTTCTTGAGGAAATCATAAATTGGCAGAAAACCTATCATAATCCGTTTACATTTTTTACCGAAGCAAGTATCAATCTCGCTGTTGATGATGAAATGCTGGGTTTAATGAAAAAAGCCGGTTTTGATATGGTTTTTACTGGTATTGAAACTCCTGATTCCGCATCTCTTTCCGGTTGCCATAAAACCCAGAATTTGAAAACAGATCTGCTTGAATCCGTGAAAAAAATTCAGAAAAACGGAATTGAAGTTTCTGCAGGTTTTATTGTCGGATTTGATTCGGATAAGGATGATATATTTGACAGACAAATTGAGTTCATTCAGCGTTCAGGTGTTTCCATGGCAATGGTAGGTTTATTGACTGCACTTCCCGGAACTCAGCTTTACCGGAGACTAAAAGAAGAAGGAAGATTAAAAGCATCTGTTGCTGCTAGCGGAAATAATACACATGATTTGCAGATGAATTTCGAGCCTGTGATGTCTGAAAATAAACTGGTCGACGGATATGAAAGAATTCTCAGAGAGGTTTATTCTCCTAAAAAATATTTTGAAAGATCGGCTGAATTTATAAGACGACTTCCTTCAAAGAAAATGTCTAAATTCAGTTTTATTTCATATTCAGAAATAAGAGCTTTATTTCTTTCCGTAATCAAACAGGGGTTTTCATCATACGGTTTCAGATATTTGAGATTTCTTGTTTTAACACTTTTTAGAAATCCGGGATATTTTGCTCAGTCTGTTTCAATTTCCGTTAAAGGTTATCATTTTTTTAAAATAACCAAGGATATTGCAATAGCAAAAGATTTTCGCGAGCAGGCTGATTCTGCAGTATCTGTTTTGAGAAAACGAATGCATGAGATATTTGAAAAAACACGAGTTGCTTCATTATATGATATTGACTCAATCTCTAACGAGATCAGAAGATGCCGGAAAAGTTTAAAGAAGAAATATGCAGGAATGAACTCCGATCTTAAAAAATATCTTGAGCATCTTCAGCACGAATTTGATGTAAAAACATATGAGATGATTGAAAAGCTTTCAGTCTTTCGTGCAGAACTGTAGAAAACATCTTGACCTAATTATAGCTTTTGAAATAATAACGTCATGTTTATTTTCTTCACAAAGCCTATTGTATAATAACCGGTATAACCGGTATAACCGGTATAAGCGGAAATCGCTTTATCCGGCACTCCGATAATTTTTCTTTCAGAGAAAACCCAACTATTAAAAAAATATTACGAAATCGCTGTTTTTATCAGCGTCTAAGATCAGATATGGAGATACAATATGGATATAATAATCAGAAATGAAAATAAAGAAGATTATGTAGAAACAGAGAATATGACTCGGGAAGCATTTTGGGATTTGTATAAACCCGGATGTGATGAGCATTTTGTATTGCACAAGCTCAGAAAAAGTAAATCGTTTGTTTCTGAACTTGATTTCGTTGTGATTAATAAAGATAAAATAATCGGTAACATCATTTATTCAAAAGCTAGAATTGATAGTGATGAGCCAAAAGAAGTATTGTGCATGGGACCGGTTAGTATTCTGCCGCAGTATCAGAATAATGGAATTGGTTCAAAACTAATACGGTATTCAATAAATGCTGCAAAAAAATGAATTTTAAAGCAGTAGTGATATTCGGTAATCCTGATTATTATCATCGATTTGGTTTCAAAAATGCTGCAGATTTCAATATTACTACCAGTGAAGGTATGAATTTTGAAGCTTTTATGGCTCTTGAGCTTTATAAAGATTCATTAAAGAACATAAGCGGCAAATTTGTTGCAGATTCAGCCTTTGAATCAGATCAAAATGAATTAGAATTGTTTGATAAAGCATTTCCATTAAAGGAAAAACATATTACTTCAACTCAATTTTAATATTTTTAAATGCCCATGCGAATATAGTGCGGGCATTTAACACTTATTAATATCTGTCAACTTGGCATATTAATAAAATCAGCTGATTGACCGATAATAAAATGAGAAATTCTTTTTGGATGGAATATGAACTTTAAAAGATTTGCTGCAGTTTTTCTGCTATTTTGGTTTTTTTTCATAATTGTTTTTTCGCTTGGAGCGGGAGGCGCAGGTTATTATTTATACAGGGAACTCAAAAGCAACATTAGAGATATAGAAGATTCAAAAATTTCAATAATTCAGTCCCTTGCCGATGCAACAGTCCTTGCAGCATCAATAGATGATGATAATGAAAGAAAGAGCCGTCTGGATGCTTTTTACACTGATCCGCGAAACGGTAATTTTTATGAAAAGGCCTTTCTTGTATCTGACAATGGAACTATTATTTCTCATTCGAATCCTGCTGAAGCTAAAGAACTGAATTATAATATTGCTGCTGACGAATTCAGATATAATACTGACATAATATTTGAAGTTTTAAACAAGACTACTGAAAAGGTATCTGTTAATGATTATTACATAATGGGTTCGGATATTCCATTTTCTAAAAAAGAAATTAAATATATAAAGGAATATGTATATCCGGGTATTGACAGAAACGGTTGGATTGTATCAAGAGTATTTGATGTAAATTCAAAAAAAGGACAGAAAATCAATTATGTTTCATGCTTTATCGTTTCAAAATCAACTATTTATGATGAAATAAATAACAGTATAAAAAGCGCTAAGAAATCAATTGTTGTTATTTCGGCTGTATCATTTGCACTTGCATTCATAGTTTCGTTTGTTGTATTTATTGTATTTGTAATTTCAGGAAAAAAATCCGGAAAATCCGAATCAGCATTTGAAGTAAAATCCGATTATTCCGGAAAATCTATTCAAGCACCGGATTATAGCAGTCAAAGCGAAATTATTTTATATGAAGATGATGAATCTATGGATTCTAATATAATTATTCAGGATGCAATTCCGATTAGAAAGAGGAGATAAGAGATGATTGATTTAATAAAGAATGAAAAATCTTCTGTCATAAAACTGGATGTTCCTCTGGATTCAAAAGTATCTCCGGTATTTGAGGAAAAAATCAACGATATGATTACAGCCGGTGAACGTGTTGTTGTAGCTGATTTCTCGGATTCATCTTTCGTTTCATCATCAGGAATAGGCTCTCTTCTTTTCGCGCATAAAAAATTGTCATCCCTCGGAGGAAGACTTTTTCTTTATAATTTGAATTCTGAAATTACTGAAATCTTGAGAATTATAGGTGTATACAATTCACTTTTTATAATTACATCAATATCTCAGGCTGAAAACTCGCCGTTTTCGTTTGAGTTTAAATCAGAATCGTCAAAAAAAGAAGTTCATCAGATATCTGTAGTTGATGATAAGTATTCTGATACTTTACAGGAAATGCCGCCTTTTCCGGAACCTCTTGTTGTGGAATGCGCCAGCTGTTCTAGTTTTACAAGGGTACACCGTCCGGGAGATTACATTTGTCCATCATGCCATACGGAATTTTCTGTTGAGGGTGACGGAACCGTTATTTTCTGATAACACCGGAAATCTGGGAGAATAACAGCTTAAAGACGCACTTTTTAAATGGTTGACTTACAGGATTTATCTCCGTAGATTATCCTAATTGATGGGAGATAGTCAATGAAGGTTATTCACGTACTTAAAAAAATAGAAGCACTCGATCAGGATATCAAGGAACTTAGAAAACTTGAGAAATCCCTTGAACGCAATAAAGCATTCACCGCGCCGATTTTTATGACAATTGAAAAGCAGATCAATATTCTTCTTGCTGATAGAATTAAGATGCTTGAGCTCGATATCAAAAATCCACCTCAGTCACTTTTAAATGATATTGAAGAGGAACCGGCTGTTGAGGAAGAAGCACCGGCTGCTCTTTCTTTCAATAAAGCGCCTAAGAAACAGAATAAACCGGCGCAGGCAAAGACTGCTGTTAAATCCAAAAAAGAATCCAAAACAGAGAAGCAAGATTCCTTCGATGATGATATGGATGATATTCCAGTTCCTATGATGACTCAGGATGTTATTGATAAAAAATTTAATGAAATAAAAAAAGAAAATCCTAAGCCTGTTACAGCTTCTAAAAATGATGATGATGACACTTCAGTTAAACTTCTTGATATCGCTCTTGAAAAGGGAACTCTTGACAAAGGGACCGTTCAGCATGAAAAGGAAAAAAGAAGAATACGTTTTTTTAGAGATAATTTCCCAGGCGGTGAGTATTAAATACCGCTTTTGGTGAATTTGTCTACGTTCATTTCGATAGAAAACTTATCAGCAAAAAATGTTGATGTTGTAATCTGATTCTCTGATTCTATCCCTGTATAATCAATATCGCAGATAAGATTGTTTATTTTTGATCCTGAAATCTTAAGAGCCTGAATTTTATCTGCGACCGAATACATCTGATCGGCTTCCATTAGACCGGATTCAATACCATCAGGAAATTTGATGCTGTAGAAAGGTTCATTCCCCATCTTTTTGTTGATTAATACCGAGTAAGCCGAATTTTTAGAATATTTCCCGAAATATAGATTAGAAGTATTTTCGGTTTTATCAACGAAAGTTATTTTACCAAGTCTGTCACGAGTGATCATTTTCACATTCATTGCATCAGATCTGATCGGTGTAAATTTATTTAATTCACGAACCTTTTCTAATGTATTTTTTGAAAAAATGAAAAGCTGAGCAAGAAAATTTTCTTCAAGTGATTTTGGTTTAATAAAAATAAAAAGATTTCCCACTTCATTAACGACATACGCGAAAATGAAATCCGATTTAATCTCATAAAAAATAGATATTGTCTGAGGTGCTGCATTCTGATATGCAAGATCAAGAGAATCCAGTCCGCTTTCTTCAGAATTATAAAATTTGTAAGATGCAGCTTTTCCCGGTTTCAGAGTTATTGCAGAAAATAATCTCATCATGTTCGGATGAAGTTCTGCCTCAACCTGATTTCCATCGCGCAGAATCAGTACATAGCTAATTCCGGCTTTTGACACGAATCTGAGCGGTTTATCTTCAGGAGAACTGACAATAAAGTTATAGCTGTCCTTATATAAAAGCATGATATCTTTGTACGGCTTTTTGTGTGTTTCGGGAGCACTGAAAGAACAGAATTCATCGAAGCCCTTTTTTATCATTATGCCGTCTCTGACAATAGAAACGAGAATTGTACCTATTCCTATATCAAAGGGATATTCTTTAACGAATGATTCGCCCCATGAAGTGTGCATTATATGATGAAGAGTCTTTATTGAATCACTTGATTCGAGTCCGAAATCCATTACGATAAAATTAAGAGTTGAAAACATTTCTTTAAGAATGAATTTGTTTTTTATCTTCATCCTCTCTTCAGTAAAAAAATCCGAGAGAGTATTCATGAAATCAACAGAACTGTTCTTGCTGAATCTTTGATATCCGCTTTCAACATTGATCCTTGAATAGCGGGGGTCGTAAATTTTATTTAGTACTGCCCACGCTGCAAGATTGATAAGATTTTTTTCAGTCTTAAGAAGAACGTTTGTTGATGAACCTGATTCGTTTACTACCTTTTTGAAAAGTTTCCAACCACTTGACTTAATACCGTCCATCACAGGTTCTATAGAAAGAAGAGATTCTGAAACTGTTTCTTTAAAAGATATAAATTGTTCAACTTTATCTTCTGATCTGAGATAATGACTGCGGATTTTTCTTCTTAGAAGTTTAAAATCCGAATCTGATATTTTTTTACTTAAATCAATATTGGGAAATTCATTTGAAATTTTCTGATAACTCATAAGCATGAAACGCTGAACCTGATCCCAGAATTTCATTACTTTATTGAAGTCCCAGTTATCAAAATTATCAAGATCACGGATAAAAGAAATATCCCATTGCCAGAGTTTCGCATAACGCAGCATTTCAGCAACACGGTAAGGAATATTTGATATTCCTTTGACTCCGATATATTTTGAAAGCTGCGGGCTGATTTTTAAATACAGATTCATTTTTAATATTAGTAAAAGGTTGTCGTTTGCACCGCTTCTTTTATAGTAATCAGAAACTTCAGTGAACATCATCAAGTATGAATCGAGAATAGTGTTTGAAAAATTACCTTGCTGGATAAGATACTTGATTTTCTGGCTCAAAAGAGGAGCATTAGCATTATCAAACAGATATTTATTAAGAACGCCAAGTTTTAATATCGATTTAAACGGATTTCCAAGAGATTTCACCATTTGGAAAAGGGCTGCTCCCAGAAAATCCTCTTTGGATATTCTGTAAAGGTTTCCGATATCTACAAAATCATTCTTTTTTTCTGTATCCGGCAATGATGCATAAAGAGCATCATATTC